>Ga0247833_1007934_pt1 | contig 10983 bp, 18 predicted proteins | sample LaCruzMarch2015__7_FD_187117 | JGI IMG/M metagenome (GOLD analysis project Ga0247833, IMG submission 187117) | Freshwater microbial communities from meromictic Lake La Cruz, Castile-La Mancha, Spain - LaCruzMarch2015_8m | ecosystem: Environmental > Aquatic > Freshwater > Lake | place: Spain...
CTCGTCCAAGGGTACGGCTGGCTCGTCCAAGGGTACGCCTGGCTCGTCCAAGGGTACGGCTGGCTCGTCCAGGGGGACCGTTGGGGTTCCAAATAGGGGCCTGCGCGCGCGAAGCCCGCGCTCGAATTTTGACTGGCCTTCGATTCCGTCCCGCGCAAACTCACGCACCCATGGCCGACCTCACGCTCCTCCTCGGTGCCATTCAACGCGGCGAGCCCGACGCTCCCGGCGAATTGCTCGCGCAGGTCTATGCCGAGCTGCGCCAGCTCGCCCGCGCGAAGATGGCGCGCGAGCAACCCGGCCACACCCTCCAGCCCACCGCGCTCGTCCACGAGGCCTGGCTGCGCCTCGGTGATCAGCCGTTTGAAAACCGCGCCCATTTCTTCAGCGCAGCGGCCGAGGCCATGCGCCGCATCCTCATCGAACGCGCCCGCCGCAAGCTCTCCGCCAAACACGGAGCCCATGCAGAGTGCGTCGACGCCAACGACATCGAGATCGCCACGCCCGTCGAAAATAACGATGAACTCCTCGCCGTCCACGAAGCACTCGATGCGCTCGCCGCGCATGACCCGCGCAAAGCGGAACTCGTGAAGCTCCGCTACTTCGCCGGCCTCTCCATTGATGAAGCCGCCAAGGTGCTCGGCATCTCCGCCCCCACAGCCAAGCGCGACTGGACCTATGCAAAGGCTTGGTTGTATCGGGCCATCATGTCCCAGTCTTCATGAAGCAGAACTCCGGGACACAAGATGGTGCAGCGCCTGCCGTTGCGTATCTTGAATTCGACGCCTCACCCCATGTCCACCGACCCACTCCTCCAGCATATGGATGCCTTCATCGGCTTCGCCCGTTCCCGCACGGGTGATCCCGAACTCGCCGCCGATCTCGTGCAGGAATGCATGATGAAGGCGCTGAAGGCAGACAACGTGCCCGAGGATGCCGAAGGCGTCGTCACTTGGTTCTATCGTGTCCTGCGTCATGCCATCATTGACGCCCACCGACGCCGCACCACACGGGATCAGGCTTTGGAAAAGCTCGTGCATGAGCTGCCGGAGGCATTGGAGCCCGAGGACGAAAAAACGATCTGCCAGTGTGTGATGCAGCTCCTCCCCGCGCTGTCGGAGGCGGATGCCGAACTGCTGCGCCGCATCGACCTCGGCGGCGAATCCGCCACCGAGATCGCGACTGCGACGAATCAACGCGTCAACACGCTCAACGTGCGCCTGCTGCGTGCCCGCCGAAAATTTCGCGAGCAGGTGGAGCGCGTCTGCCGCGCCTGCGCCACGCATGGCTGCCTCGACTGCGACTGCCCGCGAGAGCAGTCTTACTTCGGCAGCTTGCCGAGATACTTGGCGGGGTTGGCGTCGAACTTCTTGATGCAGGGCTTGCAGCAAAGTTTGATCTCCTGGTCGTTGTAAACCTGGGTGATGGGCTTGCCCATGCTGCCGAGTTCGTTGCCGGTGACGACGCAGGTTTTGAGCGGGTAGGCGGTGGGAGCGGCGGCGGCGAGGCTGGCACCGAGGAGGAGGCTGGAGAGGAGGGCGAGGGTCAGTTTCATAGGGGTGTTGGTTTGAATTGTGTGACCGTTGATTTCATCCGGTCATCAGGTGCAACTCCGCCGCTGCATCAACCCCTCGAACTATTTTCAATCTTCAACAGGCCATGCGAGCGAGCGCTTCCTTCAAAGCATGCCGGGCGCGATAAATGCGCACCTCAACGGCTTTGGCCGAACAACCGAGCGTGGCGGCGATGTCGGCATGGCTCATGTCTTCCACGGTGAAGAGCAGGAGCGCCTCACGCAGGTCGGCGGGCAAGGCGGCGATGGCTTGGTTCACCAGTGTGGTCTTTTCATGCAGGGCCGCTGCAGCATCGGGGGAGAGCTGCGAATCAATCGGTTCATGCACGAGCTCGCCCTGCTCATCCTCCATCGGCACCGTGGGGTGGCGGCCTTTCCACCGTGCGTGACTGCGGGCGAGATTGGTGGCGATGTGAAACAGGTAGGTCGAGAAGGCAGCCACGGGCTTGTAGCTGTGGCGGCTGGTGTAGAGGCGCACAAAGGTCTCCTGCGTGAGATCCATCGCGGTGGCGTGATCTCCGACCATGCGGAGGAGAAACGCGGCGACACGCTCGCGCCAGCGGGTCATGAGCTCGTTCAAGGCCAGATCCTCGCCGCCAGCGAGTCGCTGCATGAGCACTACATCAGCATCGTGGGTGGGGTCCATGCGGCGGAGGGGATCAGTGGCCGCTGTGCTTGGTGGCAGGCTCCATCTTCATGTCGATGACCTGCGGCAGCATGGCATCGAGATAGCTGCGCGCCTGCTCGGGTGAAAGGCAGGCCGCTGTCTGGTAAAGATGCGTGAGCAGGGCCGTCTGGCACTCCACATGTAGCGTCGCCTGCTCCTGTAGCGCCGCCGTGAGTTCCGGCGAGACCTGTGTGCCGCCACTGACGAGCTTTTTGATTTTCTCCTGGGAAGCCATCACCTTCATGCATAGGTCTTCACAGGTCGGGCGGTAGGTGAGATGCAGTTCGGAAACCTTGGCAAATTGCAAGTCTGTCAGTTTGAACTCATGACGCAGCCATTCGAGTTCAGGCAGCCGCGAGCTGCCATCATGCGGGGCCGTGTCGGCTATCACGACATCACAGCATGATCGCTGCGTGATGACGAAGCCTGCGATGGCCGCCAGCACCGCCGCGAGGATGATCCAAAGGCCGCGCTTCATGGTTGAGTCGTGAACCGGGCTGCGACCAAGGGGTTGATGGAGGTCACATAAGCGGTGCGCAGGGCGGTGTGATCGTTGTCAGGCGCGATCAGTCGTCCGAGTCCCGATCCCAGGAGCAGCATCGCGGTCACCACGGCCAACGCAGGCACTGGCTGTGCCACCCAGCGGAACAGCGACTCGCTCCACTGACGCCATTGGGCTGTCCACGATTGCTGTTCAGCGACGGCAATACGTGCCCAAGTCTCGCGCTGGAACGAGGAAGGAAACTCCGGCTTCGGGTGCGTCTGCCGGATCAGATTATGGAGTTCGTCGTCATTCATGGCAGGGGAAGCTTGGCGGATGATGGATGAAACACAACCCGCCAGATCATCCGATGCTGGCGGGTTGCGGGCTCGTGGAGCCATTACTTGCAGCAGCCCTTGGCTTTCACCGGAGCGGCATCCTTGGCCGCTGGCGCGTCCGAGTGGCAGCTCATGCCTGTAGTGGCAGGCGCGTCTTTATCAGCGGTGGGTGCAGGAGCCTTCGGCAGCTTGGCACAGCAGCTCATGCCGGCAGGTTTGTCAGCCGCTGGTGTGGCGGTGTCGAGGGCGACGCTGGTGCCAACACCTGCAAGGATGACAGCCGCGAGGAGGGTGAGTTTCGTTTTCATGGTGGGGTCGTTTTGGTTTTTGGTTATGCGCCGTGTGAGGCGTTCATCCAGTGCAACTCCGTGCCGCCACCAACCCCTCTGATTATTTTCAAATCATGTGCCGTGGCGGCTTCACCCTGCGTCATGGGTGAGTTACTTCGGCAGCTTGCCGAGATACTTCGCCTGATTGGCCTCGAACTTCTTGATGCAGGGTTTGCAGCAGAATTTGATCTCCTGGCCGTTGTAAACCTTGGTGATGGGGCCGCCCATGCTGTCGAGGTCGTTGCCGCTGACGAGGCATTTGGCGAGGGGGTAGGGCTTGGCTTTCTCGGCGGCAGCAGCGGTTTCAGGCGAAGTGCAAGCGGCGAGGGTGAGGCCGAGGAGGGCGGTGGTGAGGAAGGTGCGGAGTGTCGTTTTCATTTCAGTGGATGGGTGTTGGGGTTTGCGTTGGGTTTTCCGAGAGCGTGATGGCTCTCAAAAGCGAATGAGCACGCCAGCGCCGAGGCCGTAGTCGCTATGGTAGCTGGCGGTGAGGGAGGCGTGCCGGGTGAGGGTGTAATCGGCCCCGGCGCTCCATTCCCAGCGGGTGCCGGTGTCGTAGAAGACATCTCCCCACACGCCGAGGCGTGGGGTGAGCTGGAAGCGTTTGGCGAGGCTGAACCGGGCGTCGCCTTCGGTATCGAGGCTGACGTTGATCCAGGCCATGAGGGGCAGGCGGTAATTGATGCCGATGAGGCCGCGGTCTTTCGCTTCGGGGTCGTTGGTGAGGCGATACCCGGCGAAGGCTTGGAAGTTCAAATTGAAGTAGCGCTGATAGAGGAGGTCGATCTCGTATTGCGGATTGTCCACGCCCTGCCAGCCGACTTCCCAGGCGAGCTGGAGGTCGTTCTGCGGATTCATCCAGGTGAGCAGGCCCTCGCTCATGTTGCTTTGCAGCGTGGCGGCACCCCAGACGTAACTCATGTCATGCGCATGCTCACCGAGGGCATGTAGATCGAGTTTTCCAACTCGATCTGCTGTGGGTTGAGCTGGATGAACGGACTGGAAAGTCCGTTCTACGTCGTCCTCATAGCGGAAGACGCGGGCCATGCCGGTCATCATGTGATAGAGGATGTGGCAGTGAAACATCCAGTCGTGCGCTTCATTCGCCTCGAACTCGACGGTGCGTTTGGTCATCGGCGGGACATCGACGGTGTGCTTTAAAGGTGAGTGTCTGCCGTTCCCCATGAGCAGACGAAAGAAGTGACCGTGTAAATGAATGGGATGATGCATCATCGTGTCATTGATGAGCTCCAGCTCGATGATCTCGCCCTTCTTGATCATGACGTAGGGCTGCTGCGCCATCGTTTTGCCGTCAAAGGACCAGATGTAGCGGTTCATATCGCCCGTGAGATGCAGGGTGATCTTCCGACGCGGCAGCTTCGCGGGCAAAGAGGTGTCGTGAGTGGCTTTGAGCACACGATAAGGTGAGCCGGGGCGTGGGAGATTCAGCGCGGCACGCGGATCGTCCTCCTGCTCTTCCAGCGCGAGGTTCAGCATCTCGTCCATTTGATAGAGGTTCGGCCTCTGCGGGTTGCTGGCGGGATGTGGCGTGCCTTTGCCAAAGAAGGCCGAGACATGCCCGCTGCCATCCTGCGTGGTGGCACGCAGTTCATATTCACCGCTCGGCGGGATGGTGATGAGGACGTCATATGTCTCGGCAATGGCCATCATGAAGCGGTCCACCTTCACCGGCTGCACGGGCGGCCCGTCTGCCGCGACGATGGTCATGGGACCGGCGGATGAGTGCAGATAAAAATAGGTGGCCGCGCCTGCATTGATGATCCGCAGCCGCACGCGCTCACCTGGTTTTCCTTCAATGCAAGTCTGGCGCTGCCCATTGATGAGAAAGGCGTGATAGCCCACGTCGGAGACATCCATCGGCATCATGCGATCCCACTCGCGCTGGAAGTAATCCTTCAAGTTGCCGCGTTGCCAAGCACCGAGGATGGACTGCGAGTTCCTGCGCATGAGTCCGAAGTAATCACTGCCGCGCATGAGCATCCGCATGACCTCCATGGGATCGGTGTCCGTCCAGTCGGAAAGGATGAGAACCTGCTCGCGGTCCGCCTTCACCCGCTCGCCACCGCGCGGCTCCACAACGATGCTGCCATACACCCCGCTTTGCTCCTGGAGGTGCGTGTGTGAGTGATACCAGTAAGTGCCGCCATGACGCAGCGTAAAGCCAAAGGTATGCGTGGTGCCGGGCTGGATAGGCGGGGTGGTGACGTGCGGCACGCCGTCCTGCGGATTGGGCAAAAGCAGGCCGTGCCAGTGCGTGGAGGTCGTCTCCTTCAGCAAGTCATTGTGGACACGGATGCGGGCGAAGTCCCCTTCACGGAAGCGCAGCGTGGGGCCGGGGATGCCGCCATTGATGGTGAGCACACGGACGAGCTTGCCCGCCGGACTCTGGCGTGCCTCGGCGATGTGCAGATCGTATTCGACCACGCGCTGGCCGGGGGCGGGTTTGGAAGACTTGCAGTTCTCACAGGCAAACGCGGTGGCTGGCGCGAGCAGTGCGGCGCAGCAGGAAAGGATGGATGTTTTCATGGGGACTCTGAATCGGTGGTGGTTCACGGCGGGAACTCAGCCCGAGGCACGTAATGCCCATCTGTGGGGCCGCGCTGCACGGGCGTGATGCGTCTCTCTGAGACGCCAATTCAGGTCAGGAAGGAGCAGAACAGCACTATGAGCCGGACGTGCGGCGTGGTGACAGCCTGCATCACAAACGCAGGCCGCAGAGCGCGGTCGCTGTCTGCATGAGCCGATGAAGATATGACTTGGAAATCCGACAACTCCGCCCACACGAACTGCGGCATGATCTCACGCCCCTGAGCAGGCGGCAGGCCCGCTGGCGCAGGCGACGTGGGCGCACCCGGAGCTGCCGCACAGCCGCAGTCACCAAGCCCGGCTTCCGCCAGTGCCGCACAGCAGCTCATGGGGCATTTTCCCGCCGCCGCCGAAGCGCTGATCATCCCCACAGGCAGTGCCTGCGCCACCAGCGTGACGATGAGGAGGAGGGTGCGGAGCAGTGTCATTGAACTATGAATTTTATACGGCACATGTGTGAGGCTGCGACACCGAAATATTCCAGCAGGAGGCAATTATTGGTCCTCCCACTATGTTCAGCTTCTACCGTGGTGTGATCCCGCTCATGTTGAACAGCCTGTTTTAGCCAGGCTGCGGGTTGGAGTTCTGGCAGGCGGTCATGCTTAGGACGGCGGTGACAAGAGACAGAGTGAGGATGGAACGGATGATGGTTTTCATAATGGTGGTTGGAAGGTTGGTTGGTCGAGCTTCGTGGTTGCTGGTTTACTTTTTTGGTTCAACTTTGAGCCATTAGCTATGGGGTGTAACCCCACCGTGGGTGAAGCCGCCCGGCCCGTAGAAGCCGGGCGGCATCTGCGTGATTCAAAGATCAGCGCTTATTTGCAGTGGAACATGGTTCCGCCGCAGGACTTGCAGGCATGCGTGTTCATGCTCAGACCCTTGAGCATGGGGCTGGCTTTGTTATCGCAGTCAGGGCAGTTCATGGCACCGGCGGCCCTCAGAGCCACGGGCTGGCCTTTGCCAGCGGAGCCGCCTGCTTTGACCCAGACGGTTTGGCACTTCGGACAGGCGACTGCCGAAGTCGGGCCGGAGGGTGCCTGACAGGAAGCAAGAGCCAAGGCAGCGATGCCGAGGAACAAGGAACGGATGAGTTTCGTTTTCATGGTATGTATTTGGTTTGTGGGTTGGGCAGAGGTGCTGCCTTCACTGCGTCAAACACCACGAGCGTTGCAAACCCTTGAAAGAGCCAAGAATGGCGCTTTGCCTCGCAAGATCGGCTCAGGCACCCAAATCCTTCAGCAGGCTCTTGAGCATCTGACGTGCGCGGTAGATGCGCGTCTCCACGGCCTTGCTGCTGCAATGAGCCGCCTCGGCGATTTGCGCATAGCTCAGGTCCTCATAGGTGAAGAGCAGCATGGCCTCGCGCAGATCAGGCGGCAGAGCGGCGATGGCTGCTTCGACAGTCCGCAAGCGCTCTTTGTAGTCCAAGTCCACGTCAGGAGACGAGTGCTGGTCCGGCGTCTGATCGCCAGTGCGTTCTCCGTCCTCCAGAGACACGGTGGGATGGCTGCGGCGCCAGCGGTGGTGATTCCGACCGAGATTGGCGGCGATGCGGAACAGGTAGGAAGGAAAAGCAGCAGTGGGCGAGTAGGAGCCGCAGGACTGGTAAAGGCGCACGAAAGTCTCCTGCGCGAGATCGACTGCTGCATCGGGATCACCGGTCATGCGTTTCAGGAAGGCGGCCACTTTTTCCTTCCAGCGGTTCATGATTTCATTCAAGGCCAGATCATCTCCGGCAGCGAGGCGCTGCATGGCGAGGATGTCGGCATCGAGAGGGGCGTCGGACATCAGTAGGTTCGCTAGGGTTTACTCTCACGTGGAAGCCTGGGGCCCAGGACATGCGGGAGCAGGGTGTCGAGATACTGCTTCGCTTGATCGGCGTTCATGCAGGCGGCGGTCTGCCGCACATGGGCCAGCATGGCCTGCTGGCATTCGAGGTGGAGTTCGGCACGGGTTTTGAGCGCTGCCGTAGCATCTTTCTGTGGATCGAGCATCACCTCTCTCAGCGCGGTTTCAGCCTCCTCGGCGCGCATGCAGAGATCCTGGCATTTGGGCTGAAAAGCAAGATGAAGCGCCTTTACTTTCTCAAACTGCGCATCATCAAGCCGCAACCGCTGTCGTAGCCACTCTAGCTCCGGCAGCAAGCTTTCACGCTCCTGCGGCATGGCACTCGTCATGCGGTTGTCATGCAGCCAGTAGCGCGAGCAGAAGAACATACATGCCCCAAGCGCCAGGGCGATGACCAGGATGAACTGCCCGCGTTTCATGGCATGTTCTCCATGCTGCTTTGCATCAGCGGGTGAATGGATTCGACATAGGCCATTTCAGCGGCTTCGGCATTTTCCGCCTGCCCCCAACCGCCCAGCCATGCCCCCAGAGCAATGAATGCGGCGATCGTCAGTCCGGCTGGCAGTGGACGCGCCAGCAGGGCAAACAACGGTTGAGTGAGCCTGCTGAGGCAGGTGCGGAAGGTGAGGGATGCTTCCGCCTTGATGCGCGCCCAGACCTCACGCCCGAAAGAGGCCGGAATTTTGACCTGCGCGGGCGTCCGACGCAGCAGATGATGGAGTTGATCGTCATTCATGACAGAAATGTTGTAAGACGATTTCATGGTGTTGCCGGTTGGACAAGGGTTCAATCGGACAAACACTCAGGATGGCAGAAACCCTCTGAAAACATGACTCCTGCGGCACTTGGCGGGCAGCATAGCAAGGAAGGCACATTCATTGGCAATTGCCGCGCTGGCCGAGGCCGTGGCAATTACTTCTTCAAGCCCTCTCATGCCTATCGGGAAATGCGATGAGGAATGTGTCCACATTACCTGCCATGCCAGAGTCAGCATCTTCCAATAAAAAGGCCGCCCCAGGATGGCATCCCGAAACGGCTTCTGTAAGTTCAGCGAAGTCTATTTATGGACTTTGCAATGAGTCAGCTCGGAACCACAAGTCTTGCACTCGTGTGCGAGCTTGCCGGTCTTGAAGAAGGCTGCGATGGCGTTTTCGCACTCGTCACACTTCATGGTCTTTTCTTGGCGGTAGGTCGTCTTCCGTGAGCGTGGCCCACTTCTGCTGCAGCTTGCCCTTGATGATGTTCCAGTCGCCTTTGATTTCGAGTGTGCTCATGTTCGTTGGTGGTGGTGCCCCATGCCATGTCCGGCAGTCATGCCGGACATGGACGGCGGAGCGGGTTACTTGGCCATTTTGCGGCACTCTTCAGCGCACTTCTTGCAAGCTTCCGCACATTGTTGGCAATGCGCCATTTTATGCTTGGCGCACTCATCGCCACAGGCTTCACAGATCGTCGCGCACAGCGCTGCGAGCTTGCCAGCATGAGCGGAGTCGCGCGTCATGTACTGCGCGGCCAGGCTGCAAATGTCCGCGCAGTCGCGGCAGAGCTTGATGCATGGCACCATGGCTTTGACGTCATCTTCATTCAGACAGCCGGTCGCGCAGCTTTCGCAGGCGGTGACGCAGGCTTGAAGGGCGTTGTGGCAGGCGGCGTGTTCTTTCAGGGCCGGGGTATCGGCAGCTTGGGTGGTCATGGGGGCAAAGACGGCCAGGGCCATCGTGAGTGCCATTGTCGAGCGGGTGAGAATGCTCATAGATGTTTTGTTCTTTATTTGGGTGTTGAGTTAGTGGGCTTGGCTCCGGTCAGTTGAGCCGTTACCAAGGTGGTGATGTTGAGGGCACGGAAGCGGTGCGTCTATGGGGTGTACCCCTCACCGTGACTGGGCTTTGGTGTCACTCTTGCCTGTGCATCGCCGGAATGATGGGGACATCGGCATCGTCACCACCGATCACCGGAGAATGGCGAAGCTGCCGTCGGGGCGGACATAAGCAGCGGCATAGTTGGACACTTGCAGCATTTTCGCCATCGCCGGATGCGTTGATGCGGCCCTAGGCATCGAGCATATCACAATGCAAGCTGCCAGCCTTGCCCCAGCCGGAGCCGATGACGCTGGCGATGAGCAACTGGCCTTGGGCGTTTTGGGCGAGGACGGAATGCTTGGGACCGATTTTCTGCGCCTCAAAGCCTCGCGCAGCTTCTTGATGATTTCTTCTGCGGTGTGTCTCTTGCGTTTCATGGTGGTGTGAGATGGTGCGCTTAGCGCACTACCAAACTCTCATAACACTTAGTTCACCCTTTGGGGTGCAGTCCAGGAGAGAAAGCAACCCGAAGGCTCGCAGCATTGCCAGAAGGCCAATCTTTGTTTAAAGGAGGAACCTCATGACCGAGCTTGCCATCATTCTTGTTCTCCTTGTCTGCAATGGCGTGTTTGCCATGGCGGAGATCGCCATCGTCTCCGCCAAAAAGGCACGCCTGCAGCAGCGTGCGGAGGATGGCAGTGCGGGCGCACGACTGGCCCTGAAGCTGGCGGCCAATCCGGAACGCTTCCTGAGCACGGTGCAGATCGGCATTACCCTAGTGGGCGTGCTGGCCGGAGCCTTTGGCGGGGCAAGTCTCTCGGGGTATCTTGTGCCCTGGCTTCAGCAGGTGTCCTGGTTGGCCTCTCATGCGGAGCAGGTCGCCTTCGGTCTGGTGGTGGCGTTGATCACCTACCTCTCGCTCATCATTGGTGAGCTGGTGCCCAAGAGTCTGGCCCTGCGCCATGCGGAGGGCATCGCGTGCGCGATGGCGGCACCGATGGACTGGATATCCCGCATCGGCCGACCACTGGTCTGGCTACTGGAACTCAGCACGCACACGGTGATGCGACTGTTCGGCAAGGCGGAGGCACCCAGCGGGCCGACACGCGGGGAGGTGGAGGTGCTGATCCGCGAGGGACTCGTCACCGGCAGCATGCATCACGCAGAGGGTGAGATGGTGGAAGGCGTCTTTGACCTGCGGGAGCTGCGTGCGGAGGAAATCATGCGCCCGAAGCCGATGGTGACTTTCCTTCACATCGAGGACACGGCGATCAGCGCCGCCGCGCAAGTGGGGGACACGCGCCAGATGGTATTTCCGGTGTTCGACACCACGCGCGATCA
>Ga0247833_1007936_pt1 | contig 10978 bp, 12 predicted proteins | sample LaCruzMarch2015__7_FD_187117 | JGI IMG/M metagenome (GOLD analysis project Ga0247833, IMG submission 187117) | Freshwater microbial communities from meromictic Lake La Cruz, Castile-La Mancha, Spain - LaCruzMarch2015_8m | ecosystem: Environmental > Aquatic > Freshwater > Lake | place: Spain...
CTCACTCACCCACGCGCTGGAGCGGCTCTCTGTTACTCGTGACGCGAGCGGCCGTGCAACCAAAGCCCGCTACGTGCTGCCCAGGCACTGGGTCATTAGTCCGCTCGTGCGGGTGTTTCGCGAGACGCTCGGGCTGTCGTCTGTCGCGATGCACGCGGCCCGGTCGTCGCTGCGTCGCGATCTGGATCAGATGATCGCAGAGGGAACCTGCATCGGCATCTCCCCCCACGCTCCCTACTCCGTGGCGGAGCCGCTCGGCCGCCAGGCGATCGGCGAGGCGGTGCGTCGGCGGCTGCCGGTGATGATGCATCTGGCCGAAAGTCGCGACGAGGCCGAACTGCTCGCGACGGGCGGCGGTGCGTTCCGCACGTTGCTCGAGCAGTTGGACGCCTGGCAGCCCGACTCGCCGCCGCGGCTTCTGCCGGTGGCCGACTGGATCACGCTTCTGGCGAGAGCACCGCGGGGCGTCGTGGTGCACGGCACGTTTCTGGCGGAGGATCAGGCCGCGCTCTCGCGGCTGTCGCGGCATCGCGATCGGCTCTGTGTGGCGGTCTGCCCGCGGACCACGCTGGCACTCTCCGGCCGGCTGCCGCCGGTGGAGGCCTTTTGGGCAGCCGGCATCCGCGTGGCGATCGGCACCGACAGCCGTGCGTCGAACCCCGACCTCTGTGTGCTGGCCGAGTGCCGGGCGCTCGTCGAGGGCGGCGGAGTCAGCCCGCGTGAGGCCCTCGCGATGGCCACACAGCATGGCGCGTGGGCACTGGGCTTCGAACGTCGCTGCGGCATGCTCGCACCGGGCCGTTTCGCCGATCTCGTCATCCTCCGGCCGTCCTCGCGGCACGCCGATCCCAGCGAAGCCGTGCTCGATCCCGCCACTCAGATTGCCGCCACGTTCCGCCGCGGCCGCGTCATCGCCGGCAGCCTCTCCTAAAAAAAAAGGTGCCAGCCACCAAAATTGGAGAAGCTGCCATCTTGCCCAGATTTGGTGGCTGGCACCATTTTCGGCTCTTCGAGGGTATTATCTGGATAGAACCCTGGAGCCTGTCCCATGGAATTGTTGCCCTATCCTCGACGCAGCGACCGCGCCGCGGTCATGTCGTTCACCGAGATCGTCAGGTAGCGAAACCCGGTGTGAGAGTGGATGAACTCGGTATCGCCGGTACGCGGCGACGTGCCGGCCACCTGCATGAGCTTGAGCTGCGTGGCCTCGGGGCCATCGCCCAGCACGAGCACGCGGATCGAGAGCGGTTTGGAGTCGGTGAGGCCGGCGGACGCAGCGATGTCGGCCGACACATCGAAGCCTTTGAGTTCACGGAACCCAATGCCTTCGGTATAGAAACGGACGCTTTTCTCGAGATCAGTCACGACCGTGCCAAGATCGATCGTTGTCCGTGGGAAGGCGATCGGCTCCGCGGCAGGAACCACTCCCGTGCCGGCGAACATGGGGATGGCGAGCAAGGCGAACAGCATTCGACGCATGGAGAGTCTCCTCAATGAATCTTGAAAAGTCAGTTCGTACCAAAAAGCCATGAAAGCCCTGAGCGTAAGCGACGGGATCAGCATGACGGAAAACTGCAGCGGTGCCCCAAGAGTACAGCCAGGAACCGTTCTCGTCATTGCTGGGCAGCCGGCAGGTCTCGCAGTTCCATAACCCGCAGCATCGACGGCTCCGGCCATGGCTTGTCCCGCGGCTTATCGCGGTTGGCAGGAAGTGTTTCCCAGCGAAGGATGAATCGCTGCCGCGGTATGGGCGAAGGCTCGGCGTCAGTGGCCGTGCGGATCTGCATGCCGGGGAACTTCGACTCGAGCTTCCAGAGGCTGCGAGGCACGGTCAGCGGCGCGGGTTCCGTCCGCAGCACTCCGAGCGAGTCCTCGTCGATCACCCACTCACCCGAGCCGAACTTCACATGGCCGAATCTGAGTCGCAGCTCGCCGGGGCCCGCGGGCCGCACCGCGTCGAGGTTGATCTCATATCGACCTAGCGTGCCGCCGCCGGAAAACTCGTGGCGGTGGTCCCACGTCGTGAGCGGCGCGATCCGCCAACGGCCTTCCTCGAAACGGGCGAGGTAGGCCTGGGAGTTTCCATCGGCGTCGTATTTGGGATAGGCGATCACGGGCCGCTGCTTCGAGTCGAAGCCAACAAGGCCGGTGCCGTTCAAGATGCCTCCCTTCACCGGCACCGGATCGACGGTGACGCCCGGCGTCGCGAGCGTGAGCGGCAGGCTCAGCGGCGCGCCGGCCACCGTCTCCCAATGGATGAAGTCGCGGGTGCGGGCATGGCAGAGATCGTGGTTTGTGCTGCAGTCAGCTGTCTCGCGCCAGACCCAGGAGAGGTGGTAGAAGCCGTCGGGACCTTGCACCGGAGTGATGGGATATGCGCTTTGCTTCCCCTGACCGTCGAAGAGCAGCGTGTCAACGTGCCGCCGCCAGGTCTGCGTGGCCGTGTCGTACACGTTCATGATCCAGTCGCCGTTGCCGCTCTGGCCCGATCGGTAACGAAACACCAGCCGGCCGTCGGCGAGAGTCATGAAGAGGGGATAGGTACAGCGATCCTCGTCGCGGCCGGTCATCGCGGCGACCTGCTCGAACGTCGTGATCGCGCCGGGCGCGTGGGTCCGGTAGTAGGTCAGGCCGTTGTTGTGCATGTTGCCGGCCAGATGGATCTGGCCTGCGGAGTCGATGGCCACTACGACGTTGTTGTGGCTGTCCCAGCCGAGCACGGCCGAGGTCTGCTTTGGTCCCCGCGGAGGATCCGGCTGCGCCGACGGCAGCCGGAAGAATTCCCACCGCTTTTCTGCCAGCGAGCGGGCGGCCACGGTCAGGTGACGGTCGGCGTCGTAGAAGGCGACGTATTGCCGATCCGTCGCGGTGAGCAGGGCGAAGCCGACCGGATGGCCGGCCCAGACTGGCGCGACGTCGATGGTCGTGACAACCTCGGGTTCTGGGGCTGCTGCGACGGCGTTCGCATGCCCGGCAACGAGCAGCATGCCCAAGAGCCGTGGCAGGAAGACGGACTTGCCCAGTGACTTGGCGGACCAGACACGCGACATTGTGGACATTCGACGAGAAAGAGAGATCATCAACGACGAGGGCACGGTGAGGAACAGGGCCGGCGAACGTATCGCTGCGGCGAATACTACCCGACGCGACGCAGATGCCCAGCGGGTTCGATACGATCCTGATCCGGAACACCAGAGGGGAAAATATTCGAGGGTTTGTTTTCGGGGGCTTGTGTCAATTGTCCCGAGGGGATCTTTTCATGCTCGATCCAGCAACGCAGCGTGTCGCCCAGCTTTTCGTCCGTCACCAACCGGCGGTGCGGTCGTTTGCAATCGCGCTGACAGGCGATTTCGTTGCCGCCGACGATGTCGTGCAGGAGACTTTTCTCACGATCACCTCCAAGGCCGCCGAGTATGACACCAGCCGGGATTTCACGGCCTGGGCCTGCGGCATCGCCCGGCTCAAGGTGCTGGAAAACCGCCGCGCGGCCCGCCGGTTTTCGCCGGCCGTGGTCGAGTCGCTGGCGGCGTCGGTGTCGATCGAAGAGCTGGGTGAAGAGCGGCTGCCGCTCCTGCTCGAGTGTCTGGAAAAGCTCCCGCCGAAGGCACGCGAACTGGTGCACCTCCGGTATTTTTCGGAGCACGGTCCGGGGGAGATCGCCCGCCTGCTCGGCCGGACCGTCGCGGGCGTCAACGCGGCCCTCCTCAAGGCCCGCGAGGCGCTCCGCGAATGCGTCGCCCGCAGGCAGGCTGCGGAAATGGGGGTGATGTCATGACTTCAACGCGCACGCACCTGCTCATGGAGGCCTGGCTCGACGGTGGGACCGACGATGCCGAACTCGTCGAATTGGAGGCGGCGCTCCTGGAGTCGGCCGAGATGCGGCGGGAGTTTTGGCGACGCGCCTCGCTCCACGGGCTGATCCGTGAGGCGGTCAAGATCGTCGGCTCGCCGCCGCAGGTCACTGGCGGGGCCGGCATCCTCGCTCAGCGGAGTTCATGGCTCCACGGGAGCCTTGCGGCCAGAGTGGCGGTCTTGCTGCTGGGCGGCTGCGGCATCGGCTCGGTGGTGACATCGATGGCCTTTGCCTATGCAGGGCTCCGCGGATGGGATTCGCGTGCAGTGGTTATCCACGAAGAGGGCTTCGAGCAGCCTCCCGCGCCTCGGCAGGACTTCATTCCGCAGCGGCCTGATGTCTGGAGTGGCGACGAGACGGAGGTGGTGGGCGTCCACCGCAATGTCTTTCCGCGAACCGGCGGCCACATGCTGCGGTTTGTCAGCGGTCATCCCCAGGGGGCTGTCCACGAAGGCAAGGGGGCTGAGATCTGGCGGATCATCGACGTCGAGGCGGCCCGCACGGCCGCGGGATCGCGGGACGTGCGGATCGACTTTTCGGCCGCTTTCAACGGCGTTGACGACCGTGTCGATCCGAGGAGAGAGCCGCTGCAGTTCTGGGTGACCGCGGTCGCGACCGACGCCCCGCCGGCCGAACTGGCCGGACTGTGGAACGACCGGTTTCTCTACGACGACATCAACCCCACGAGTCTTTCGGCCGCGCAGTCCCGCGATGCAATCGACGCCGATCCGGCGACCTGGGAGTGGATCGCGACATCCCTTGCCATCCCGGCACGGGCGCGGTTCGTGGTGCTGCACTGCACTGCCGCGTTACCCGCTGCGGCGGTCGGAGCCGACCAGCTACCCGGCTACTACGTCGATGATATCAGCGTCGTGGTGACGCCCGTCGCACCGGTTGAAGATGATCGCGTTACAGATCCGCGGCGGCGTGGTGTACGATAAAGAGTGAAAAAGAAGGGGAGGAAAGAATCATGACGAAGACTCACCAGACCAATGCCACGGTCGTGGATCGGCGCGGCCGTACCGCTTTTACGCTTGTCGAACTTCTGGTGGTGATCGCGATCATCGGCACGCTCGTGGGGCTGCTGCTGCCCGCCGTGCAAGCGGCCCGCGAATCGGCTCGCCGCAGCGACTGTAGCAACAAGATCAAGCAGATCGGCATCGCGATGCACAACCACCTCGACGCAAAAAAGAGCTTTCCTTCGGGCGTGGTTTACAGTGACGCGATCATGGCCGACGCTCGCGCGACGAACACCCCTGACGGAGATCTTGTGAACTGGCGTTTCAACCGGAGGCCCCCGGCGTGGGGTGCGATGCTCCTGCCCTACATCGAGCAGGCTGACGTCTACGGCCAGCTGCCTTTTGCTCAGACGTCGTGGACGAGCAGTTCGAGCGTCACGGCCACGACCACCACGATCGTCTTGTCGGCGACGGCCGCGAGCGTGAATCCGCTGGCAGCCTATTCCTGTCCGTCCGACGTGCTCACGCGGACGTCGCCCGCGGGTAACATGGGGCCGTCAAACTATGCGGGCAACTATGGCTTGCCGACGGCAGGCACTTGGAACGGCGTTGCAGGCCAACGGACCGGCAGGTCCATCAACAACGTCTCAGGCGTGCTCTACCACGGCTCGACCATCAGTACGAAGGACATCACCGACGGCACCAGCAAGACGTTTCTCGTCGGCGAGGTCAGCACTCGGCAGAGGTCGTGGTCTTTGTCGAATCTAGGCGCGATCGCCCAAGGTGCCGGGGTCTGGTCTGCGTTGTCGGATATCAAGGCCGATGACCTCGTACTGCGGCAGTGCGATGCCGGCCACCCGCTCAACAGCCAGTTTTCTGACGCCGTGATCACCAACGCCAACAGTGGCATCGGCGATTGCGATGGCTTCGGCAGCCGCCACCCGGGCGGAGCGAACTTCGTGATGTGCGACGCGTCGGTTCGTTTCATCAGCGAAAACATCGACTCGGCGAGTTCGCCGTTGGGAACATACCAGCGGCTCAGTCACCGGGCCGACGGCCTCTCCATCTCGGGTGACTACTGATGACTCCCATCGGGGCTGTCTTTAACGATTCTGATCGACTGCTGCGGCCAGCGAGGCTGTGCGTGTTTGCTTGCGGGGTCGTGACCATCCTCGTGGCGACGGGCTGTGGCTCGAACGGCCCCCAGAGGTTTCACGTCGAGGGGGCAGTCACGTTCGACGGAAAGCCCGTGCCCAGCGGCACGATCCGGTTTGAGCCCGATTCCACGAAGGGCAACACGGGGCCGGTCGGCTACTCGGCGATCATCGATGGCCGCTACACGACCGCGACGGAGGGGAGCAAGGGATCGCTCAAGGGCCCGATCGTGGCCTTCCTGACAGGCGGACCAGCCCCCGACCCGAAGGTCGAGTTTCCCAAGATGTGGTTCACCGAATACAGGACCACGCTCACGCTCGAGTCGAAGTCGGGCGTGACGACGTGCGACATCGACGTGCCCAAGGAAGCCCCGAAGCCGAAGTGAGCCGCCCTCACCACAGCGAAATCCGCTCCCGTCCCGGATTTTCTCACGGTACAATTTTGGTGCACGCCCAGGTGGCGTCGCCACTCCTGTGAGCACACACCGGTATGAGCATCGTCGACCGCCCGTTTCCCGAGTCCGCCGCTCCACCAGCCGGGTTTCCGCGGCAGGCCCCGATCACGCTCGCGATGTACGACCGGATGATCGCCGCCGGCGTGTTCGACCCGGCTGAGGCGCATCGGGTGGAACTCATCGGAGGAGAACTGCACATGATGTCGCCGATCGGAGATCGCCATGCCGACGCGGTTGCATTCCTGACCCGCTGGAGCAGCCAGCAGGCTGATCCCTCCCGCATGCTCGTCTGGGTGCAAAACCCGCTGTCGATTCCTGGTTCGGAGAGTGCGCCGCAGCCCGACATCGCCTGGGTGACCCTCCGCCGCTACGCCGACCGCCGGCCGCTGCCAGAGGAGGTGTCGCTCCTGGTCGAGGTGGCCGACACGAGCCTCGAGTTCGACACGACGGCGAAGGCGTCGCTCTATGCCGCCGCCGGTATCGCCGACTACTGGGTGGTCGATCTGGTCAGCCGCGCCGTGATCGTGTTTCGTGAGCCCCGGTCGGGTGGCTACGAGAGCCGGTCCACGCACCGCGGCGACCAGCTCGCGCGGCCGCTGACCCAGCCAGACGCCGCCCTCTCTCCGGCGGAGCTTTTCCTACCGGGCTGAGGCTTGGGGCCGAACACGGCAAGGCGGGGCGGTGATGCGTTCGCGGGATATGTACTACTTTCGAGAGCATCCCATGAACAAACCAACGACTGAACCAACAACCGAACCAACCGTCAAACGGCCGATTCCCGCTGACTGGCTGGCGGACTTCGAGGCCGCCGAGCGGCGTCCCTTGCGGCAACGGATGCGGTACGCTTTCATCCACACACATAAGCCCGGGCTCGACGACGCCCCTTTCCGGGCCTTCGAAACGACAGCCGAGTATCGCGAGTGGTGCGAGCACAATCTTCCTGACTGGCTGGGCTATGGCCGCATTCGACTACCGTCAAGCTGAGGAAATCCGCGATGCGTTTGCACGTCACGGTTGTCGGTACCTCTTTCTCGGCAAGTCGGGAGCCATTCTGCTCGGCTTTCCCGATACCACACAGGACGCCGATCTCTTCGTCGAGAAATCACCCAGCAACGGCGAATCGATCGTTGCCGCACTTCGAGAGATCGGTTTCGCGATCGACGACCCCCAAGCCGGGCAGATTCGTTCCGGAAAGGACTTCGTCCAGTTGAAAAATGGGCCCTTCGACATCGACCTCGTTTTTGCTCCCGATGGCATCGAGCGGTTTGAGGATGCGTGGCGGCGACGAGTGGTCGTGGAAGGCTTTCCTGTCTGCCACATCGACGACATCATCGCGAGCAAAGTGGCGGCCAATCGGGTGAAGGATCGGGAGAGTCTGCCCCGGCTCGAGTCGTTTCGGGACTGGCTGCGACTGCGGGGGCGCCTCTGACACCTTGATTCCCGGATTGTTGATTCTCGCATGCTTGTCCCATGTTCTTCATGCCAGGTTCTTGATCGAGGATTCTGGTCGACCGTCGGAAATCTATGGGTTTGTTTTCGCGGATGCGTGTCAAAGGTGTTGACCGGGAGGGTGCTTGCTCGATTTCACCATGCGCCGTTTCAACGTGCTGAGGGAGAACCCACAATGACGATGTCCACTTTCACTATCCTGCGAAGCCGTTGGTGTCAGCCAGCCAGTCGGCTGCTTGCGTGCCTTCTTCTTGTCGGGGCGGCGATCGACGCCCGCTGCGACGAGCCTGGGCCGATCCGCGTCGTCGTCTGGGACGAGCGGCAGCCGGAGCAGAAGCAGGCCTACGACAACTTCCTGGGCAACGCGATCGCCGACGGCCTCGCCCGCCTTGACGGCATTGAGGTGCGGTCGGTCGGTCTCGACGACGCCGACGTGGGCCTCTCGCCCGAGATGCTCGACTGGGCCGAGTTGCTCGTCTGGTGGAGCCATAAGCGAAACAAGGATGTGCCGCTTGAGAAGGCCCAGACGATCGTCGACAAGGTCAAGAATGGCCGGCTCATGTTCGTCGGCGTGCACTCGGCCCACTGGGCACGGCCGTTCACGATGCTCATGGACGAGCGGGCCCGGGAGGATGTCCGTCGGCAGTTCGCCGACGTGCCCGCCGACAAACTCCTGATCACGGAGGTTCCCGGGATGCGGACGGTGCCCGCCCGCGATGCGAGGTTCACGCCCGCCACCGACGTCGAGCGCAAGCCCGACGGCACGGTGGCCGTCACGCTCCACCTGCCAGGCTGCATCTTTCCGGCCTATCGAAACGACGGCAAACCGAGCACTGTGAAGGTGCTCGACCGGGAGCATCCGCTCGCCGCGGGCCTGCCCGACGTGTTCGCGCTCGATCGCACCGAGATGTACGACGAGCCGTACCATGTGCCCATGCCCGACGCGGTTGTCTGCGAGGAGACGTGGGAGGCGGGGGAACGGTTTCGCAGCGTGATGGTCTGGCAGGTGGGCGAGGGCCGGGTGGTCTACATTCGCCCCGGCCACGAGACGTTTCCAATCTGGAAGGACGACCACATGCTCCGGCTCCTCGAAAACGCCGTACGGTGGCGGCGGCAGGAACCCTGACGCCAGGCGAAGACCGGATTCGGCACGTCAGAGTCGACGCCAGGGAAGGCGAGGCGATCGGTTGGCGAGTAAGGCGCGTGTCAGGTGGCGTGGGGTGGTGCCGAGCCAGCCCGATCCCCTTGCTTGCGCTGCGGGCTTGGATGGGGATCGCTGCGGGCTTGGATGAGGAGCGAGCGGGCTTGGATGAGGCTCTCCCACAGGGCCATGATGGATGGCCCTGTGGGTGCGAAACCTATGATCGCGAAACCGCTTGGCCGCGAACCTGTGATCGCTAAAAACTAGTCCAGAAAGCCGGAGAGTTCCTCGCTGCGGGCCGGAGCCTGCAGCTTGCTGACCGCCTTGGCCTCGATCTGCCGGATCCGCTCACGCGTCACCTTGAAGATGTGGCCCACCTCTTCCAGCGTGTAGCTGTAGCCGTCGCCAAGGCCGTACCGTAGCTTGATGATCTCCCGCTCCCGGTAGGAGAGCGACTTGAGCACCTTCGCGATCCGGTTGCGGAGCATCTCCTGCGCCGCACCCACAGCCGGGTTCTCGGCTCCGGTGTCGGGCAGCAGGTCGCCGAAGTGGCTGTCCTCGCTATTGCCCACCGGGCGATCAAGGCTGATCGGGTAGCGGCTCATCGCCGTCACGCGACGCGTCTCGTCCACCGGCGTGCCAGCCCGGGCGGCGATCTCCTCGATCGTCGGCTCCCGGCCGTATTCCTGAAGCAGCTGACGGGCGACGTTCCGCACGCGGGACATCGTCTCCACCATGTGCACCGGGATGCGGATCGTGCGGCTCTGGTCGGCCACCGCGCGGGTGATCGCCTGCCTGATCCACCAGGTGGCATAGGTGCAGAACTTGAAGCCGCGGCGAAGGATAGCCCGGTCAATGGCACCTCCGCACCGGTCTTCCAGCTGATGAGCGACTCGTGAGCCTCGGGAGGAGCGGCCCGGGCGTCGGGAGCGGGTTTCTCGAAACGCCTCGCACCCGCTTCGGTGGCGTTTTTCTCGCGTCTCTAGCAGACCGCGTCCCAGTCGGCCGTTCCCCGGGGCTTCGACGCCTCGCGTCCGACGCCGGTCAGAGGCTGTGGATGTCGATCACGGGCAGCTCGTCTATCCGTCCCTGAAAGATTGCCCGGTCGTCATGGACCTGCACGAGCTCTCCCCAGTCGATCGGCGGGCCACGAGCAGGTGAAAGTGGAGGCGGCTCGAGCGGTTCGCCGAGGTGTGTCAGGATCTTCCGGATCGGGCCCGGATCGGTGATGAATGCGATCAGCCGGATGTCGCCGCCGCAGGTGGGGCACGCAAGTGGAAACTCTTCCCCCACCCGCGCCATCAGTTTCGCCCACGCAATCCGTGAGGTGTCGTGCGAGCGGGGCTTTTGATTCGCGTGATTCGCGTCACAGCAGCCTCCCGTGGCATGCTCGCCCGCCGTATGTCCACCGACCGCATACCCGCCAGCCGCGGCATCGCCTCGCTTACCGACATTCCCTTTTGTCATGTGCCGTCACGGCCCGCCTGAGCTTGTGATTCGGTGCAAACACTCCGTGATACCTGTGCCGATGCTTGCGCGGCGGCGGGACGAGATCGGCGAGCCGGTCCAGGAACTCAAACGGCGAGAGCTCGACGACGCCGTTCGCTCCCGGTCGCGTAGACTTGCGGCTGCGACTGGGTCCGACCCAGTTCGCCGCCTTATGTCTCGGCAGCACGTAGCGGATGCGAGCGATCTGGCCGTCTGCACCGCGGCTCACGGAGAGCCGCTCGAGCGCGAAGGGTGGCCGGGCGCAATACCGCAGCAGGTGCTCCAAGGGCTGACAATAGACACGCAGTTGGAGACGAAAGAGCGTGATCCGAACACTGGCGTCGACTGAAAACCCGCTGTTCTCCCACGTGAGCATGTCGGCGGCGGCAGCGGTGTCGAGCAGGCGAGTGAGCCTGAACCAGTGGATCACGCGGCGGCGGACCCGCTCGGTGAGCGCGGCCAGATCGGCCTGGTTGATC
>Ga0247833_1007950_pt1 | contig 10963 bp, 10 predicted proteins | sample LaCruzMarch2015__7_FD_187117 | JGI IMG/M metagenome (GOLD analysis project Ga0247833, IMG submission 187117) | Freshwater microbial communities from meromictic Lake La Cruz, Castile-La Mancha, Spain - LaCruzMarch2015_8m | ecosystem: Environmental > Aquatic > Freshwater > Lake | place: Spain...
GCTTCGCCCACGGCCCCGACACCTTCGGCTGGCGGTTTTATCCCCGCATCCAGCCACCGCCCACCCGCGGCAATCTCGCCACCCTCGCCGAAACCGTCTGCGGCACATCGTCCACCACTCGCGACCTCGCCAGCCGCCGGCTCGAGCCCGGCATGCGGGAATGCACGGCGATCATCGTGATGCCGTCGTTTGTGCCGTTCATCACGTTCGACCTGCAGACCAACTGGTTTTCGCTCACGCATCCCAAGGTCACCGAACAGAGCATGCGGCAGGCCCTGCGGCTCTCCCGCAGCGTTACATCAATCCAGCGGACGGCCGCCCAACAATCCTGCCGCTCGCAGAACCCCGACCGCGAGGCGGAGCTGGCTCGCATCCTGCGTCGCATCGATCAGATCGACCGCACGCTCCCGCTCCAGACGATGCTCACCCAGATCCCCCACGAAAACACCGCCGGCGGCTTTGAGCTTTTTAACACTGGCATCACTGACCTCGCGCCCGAACTGATCGGCTGGTATGGGGCGCAGGGTGTTGCACCCACAGGCACGACTGTGTTGTTTTTGGCCGGCAAGGGTTTTAGCGTGCACGATACGAGCGTCATCGCCGGCGGCCGTCCGGCAAAGGTCACGCTCTTGAGTCGGGATCTGCTACAGGTCGAGATCCCGCCGGGCGTGCAGACGATTCCCCCAGCTGGCGACTGTGGCTGCGGTGTGGGAAACACCCTCGCCGCCCGACGCAATCAGGCCGCGATTCGGCTTGCGAGTGCCGCCGAGCCACTACCCCCGCCGACCGGCGAGGACGTGCCGACGGGCGAGGACGTGCCGACGGGCCAGGCGAACGCGAGCAGCCAGGCAACGCCGCCCAGTCAAGCAACGCCTGCGCCGCGGCCGTCGCTACGTTTTTCGCTGCCCCCGCTTGAGGCAGTCTCGCCGCCGCCGGTTGTCGTCGCTGAGGGTGCCTGCGGGTGTGGCATCGACTGCCATGCACGGGAAGTCGTCGACGTGCATCTGGCCACGCCCTACGGCGTGAGCGGTTCTCTGCTGATCCCCGTCATCCGGCCGGAGTTAATGGGGTCAGACCGCTGCGTGCTGGCCGTGGCCGCAGGCAGTGTCGTGCGGCTCACCGCCACGAAGACGAAGGCGGGCACCTGGCGGGTGAACGAGTTCTTCGAGTCGGTGCCCGATGCGATCACGATCCACGCCCCGCCGGTCTTTGCCGCGCCGTCGAAGGCAGCGATCAACTTCCTGCTCCGCGACACCACCACGGGCGCGACGGCCGGAACGTTTTCAATCCCCGCGCCCCCCTTCGACGCCCGCGCACAGGCCTTCGTGCTTGCCGGCGCCGATCTCCGCAACTTCGTCGGCGACACCTCGCGGCCGGCCACCGACAAGACGCTGCGGGGCGCCGTGAAGCCGTATCTCGACAGCGTGGCGACCGGCACAACGCCAGACGGCAAGCCAGCGGTCAACCGCGATCTCATGCTCGTGGCATCGCTTGTGACCGAGCAGAAGACGATCCCGATCGAGGGCACGATCGCCGTCGAGGTCCGGGAGAGCAATCAGGCCAGCGACCCAATTGACCCCGCCCCATAAAAGCCCGGAGCGTAAGCGATGGTGTCAGCCGTACGCTCGACGCAACGCCCCGTGTGGCATCCGATCCCCCCACCCCATAAAAGCCCGGAGCGTAAGCGATGGGATCGGCGTCACGCGCGGCGCAACCCCATGCATAACATCCGATCCCCCGGCTCACGCCGGGGGCTTTTATGGGAGCGCGACCGCGATCCCTCGCCCCATAAAAGCCCGGAGCGTAAGCGATGGGATCAGCGTGACGATTGACGCAGCGCCGCGTGTAACATCCGATCCCCCGGCTCACGCCGGGGGCTTTTATGGGAAGCGCGACCGCGATCCCCCGCCTCATAAAAGCCCGGAGCGTAAGCGATGGGATCAGCGTCACGCGCGACGCAACCCCATGCGTGGCATCCGATCCCCCGGCTCACGCCGGGGGCTTTTATGGGAAGCGCGACCGCGATCCCCCACCCCATAAAAGCCCGGAGCGTAAGCGATGGGATCGGCGTCACGCGCGGCGCAACCCCATGCATAACATCCGATCCCCCGGCTCACGCCGGGGGCTTTTATGGCGGATCGGCCCAAAATCGGCCATTTACCGGGGCTTGCCAAAAGGTGTACGCATGTATACAATGCTCCCATGCCGCATCCCTCACGCCCACAATTCGTGCCCGAACCGTTGGCGTTCTTCCTGACATGGACGACCTACGGCTCATGGCTGCCCGGCGATGCACGCGGCTGGGTCAATGATCATGGCCTGACTCGCCCACCGAATGTCCGTCTCGCACGGCACGCCGGTCAAATCATGCGCGGCCATACGGTCGAGCTAACCACACCTCAACGGCAGACCGTCGAGCAGGCAATCGTGGAGCAATGTGCGTTTCGTGAATGGACGCTCCATGCTGTCAACTGTCGGACGAGCCACGTCCATGTTGTTGTCTCGACGGACGGCCGCTCGCCAGACCGCGTCATGGGTGGCTTGAAGGCATGGTGTTCACGGCGGTTGTCCGATGGGCTGCAAGGTACGGGTTTCTGGTGGACGAAGGGCGGAAGCATGCGACGGCTTTACGACACACGCGGGATTGAGGCAGTGGTTACGTATGTTATGGAGTGCCAAGACCAGCCGCGGGGATAAAGCGACCCCACATGCAACCCCCGATCCCCCCCCGCCCCATACAAGCCCGGAGCGTAAGCGATGGGATCGGCCAAACGTTTGGCGCAACCCCGCGCGTAGCATCCGATCCCCCACGCCCCAAAAAAGCCCGGAGCGTAAGCGATGGGATCGGCGTGACGTTTAACGCGACCCCGCATTTAACATCCTATCCCCCGGCTCACGCCGGGGGCTTTTATGGCGGACTTGTGTCAGCCAACGTTCGACGCGTCCCTCACACCAGCGCCGCGAGCCGATCGCAAAACCGCTCCCGCGACAACATCTCGCCCACCCACGCACGGCCCACGGCCCCCGCCGCGGCCACGGTCGCGTCGGACGCCGCCACAAACTCGCGGATCGCCGCCACGGCCGTCGCCTCGGCGTTATCCCCAAGCAGCCAGCCGCAGGCAAACCGTCCATCACGGGCCGGCATCTCGTGGGCCAGATCGTGGCCAGGAGAGAGAATCACCGGCAGGCCATAGGCCAAAGCCTCCGCCGCCGCATACCCAAAATTCTCCTGGAACGACAGCGAGATAAACCCGTCGCTCGCAAGCATCGCATCGGCGACCGCACCCCCCACCAGCGGCCCAACCACGTGCACGCGATCCCGATAGGCGGCAGGGATCGCAGCCCGAACATCCTCCTGCGTGAGATCACCATCCATGCCGGCCACCACGAGATGGCAGTTGCTCTGCGAACCGACCTGCGCCGCCGCCGCGAATGCCCGCACGGTTTCGAGAGGCCGCTTGAGCGAGTGCAGCCTGCCCAGAAAGAGCAGCAGCCGCGCCGAGTCGGGAATGCCATGCCTGGCCCGAAACCCCGCCCGAACCGACGCCCGGCCGTTGAGTGGCGGACAATCGACCGGCCAGTGAACCACCAAGGTCCGATCGGTCGACCGCTCCGCCAGAATCCAGGGCAACGACTTCTCCAGACTCCGACGCGAAGAGAGCAACACCCGCTCCGCATCGGCAAGATACGACCGGCCATAGGCCTCGAGCCAGAGCCGTTTGAGCAGGCCGCGATGGCTGAGGCCCCACGGATCGAGGCAGCCGTGCGGCACCGCCCAATACCGCCGGCCCTGCCGCCGCGCCCAGGCTCGAGCCCATGGTGCGTGCCCCCGAAACAGCGAGTGCACGATGAGCAGATCGGCATCGGCCACGGCCGCATCAGCACGCCGGGCAACAGCAGGCGCCATCACATGGCAGCCCCGGAACAGCCAGCTCGTGCCGCAGCCGATCCGACAGACCGACACGCCGTCCTCGACATCGACGCTTTCCGCCCCGCCAGCACCCAACGAAAGAATGGGCGCTGCGAGGGCCCGCGAAAAATCCCGCACCGACCGATGCAGACCACCATGGGCCGGGTCGTGCGTCAGACAGACATTGTAGAACTGCATGGAGTCTCCGCACCGGCGACCGCCACCGGCAAGAGCAGCCAGAGCTTCAGGACTTCCGGCCCGGAGCGGCAGTGCCGTCGTCCAGCCACATCCGGCCAACGAGGCCCGCCACCGCCGCACCCGCCAAGGGGCCCGCCGCATACATCCAGAGCGTCGTGAAATCGAGCCGCGCCACGGCCGAAGCGACCGCCCGGGCTGGATTCATCGCCGCGCCCGTGAATGGCAGGCCGGCCAACGCCGCGGCCACGACGGCCAGCCCGATCGGCAGCGGCGCCGTCTGCCCCAGCTTGCTGCCGAACACGCAGCCGAGAAATACGGCCGACCAGACCATGCCCAGCAATCCCTCGACGACCACCGTCCTGATCGGATCGGCCTTTGTAAAGCTGCCGACCGGCATGCCCATCGCCGTGCCCGCGCCCGCCAGCAGCCACATCACGAGCAGCCCCGCCAGGCACCCACCGGCCAACTGACCCGCGACGCAAGCCAACACCCGCAGCAGACTGCCGCGGCCCGTCGCGAAGATCGCGAGCGTGACGGCCGGATTGAGGTGCACCGGTCCGAAGCTCCCGCAGACATGCATCGCCGCCATCACAGCCAGCCCATAGGCCACCGCCGTCACGAGCCTGGCCGCGTCGCCCTGCGACGTTCCCGCCATGGCCAGGATGGCGATCGTGCAGAGTATGAAGGTGCCGAAGAGTTCGGCGGCGAAACGTTTGAGATGATCCATCGTGCGGGTGTCCGGATTGAAATCAGATTGTCAGTCAGGCCAATGGTGCCAGTCAAGGTTGTCGCCACCTGCCCGGAGGCCTGCAGCGAGTCGGGGTCTGATCCACCCTCGCATCACGTCATGCGGCAGGGTGCTTGACCGGGGGATACGCAGAGCGGTTGCACAGAAATGGACCGATCGCGAGCCAGTCCACCGAGCTTCGCAGAAAGCAGTCGATGGCGTCCTCCGGCGACTCCACGATCGGCTCCTGAATATTGAACGACGTATTGAGCAGCACCCCGATGCCCGTGCGTTGTTCGAATGCGTCGAGGAGCGCCCAATAGAGCGGATTCACCGCCCGGCTCACCGTGTGCACGCGAGCGGTGCCGTCGACGTGCGTGACGGCCGGGATGACCGCGTGCTTGTCAGCGCGGACACGTGCGACGATGTTCATGTAGGGCGACGGCTGGTTCATTTCGAAGAATGTCTCCGCCACCTCTTCCTTGCACGAGGGAGCGAATGGACGGAACAACTCCCGCTTCTTGATCTTCGCGTTGAGGATCTCGCGGATCCCGTCATGCCGTGGATCCGCCAGGAACGAACGGTTGCCAAGGGCCCGCGGACCAAACTCCGAACCTCCCTGAAACCAGGCGACCACCTCCGATCGGGCCAGCGCGTCGGCCGTTTGGTTGACGAGCTCGGCCTCCCCGAGCGGCTCAGGCGGCGTGAGGCCGCGCCGGCGAAACACGTCGATGATTTCCGCCGGCGAGTAGGCCCGACCGAGGTACGGAGTGGGCATCCGCACAGTCAAGGAGGGATTGCGGGCGAGTGACTCAGAGACCGCCGCCCCCACCGCGCAGCCGGCGTCGTGCGGCGCCGGCGGCACCAGAATGCTCGTGAACAGGCCGTCACGAATCAGCCTGCCGTTGGCCGTCACGTTGAGGCCACAGCCGCCGGTGATGCAGAGCCGGTCGAATTCCGGCCGCTGCTGCTTCGCCCAAACGACGACATCGAGCATGATCTCCTCAAACACCGCCTGCACGCTCGCCGCCACGTCGCGGTGGTGGTCGGTGAACTCCTCCGTGGGCGAGCGGGCAGGGCCAATCAGGCGCACCAGCCCAGCGGGGAAGCGGCCCTCCAGGGCGGCGTGGTAGTCGATCAGGGAACGGTCCAGCCGGTAGCCTCCGGCGGGTGATCGACGCAAGGCCTGGGACAGCAAGATCTCCTTGAACCGCGGCTGGCCGTAGGGCGCCAGCCCCATCATCTTGTATTCGCCCTCGAGCATCCGGAAGCCGAGAAAGCCGGTCATCGCGCTGTAGAAGTGACCGAGCGAATTGGGCCAGCGGATGGCTTTGAGCCGGCGCAGCCGACCATGCTCCCAGGCGAAGACCACCGTCGAGTGTTCTTCACCGCCGCCGTCATAGCTCAAGCAGAGGCCACGATCCCAACCCGAAATCGGGCAGACGCTCATGGCATGGGATTCGTGGTGGTCGATGTAGCAGACGTCGCCCTGAAAGCTGCCCGCATGGCGTTGCAGGAGTCGCCGAATCCGCACCAGGTCCAGCCACGACCCGCGGAGCTCCGGATAGTCCACCGATCCGCGGCCCGCCAGGCGGGGCGAGAAGAGTTGCGCAACGCGACGCACCCGAGCGCCGGCACGGATCGGATGCAGCAGCATGTCGCCTGCGACCGCAGCCGCCCGACCCCAGATCCGCCACGGCTGCCAATAGACCGCTACGGCGTCAATATCTGACAGCGTGACGCCAGCACTCTGCAAAACGCAATCGATCGCACGGTGAGGAAATCCCCCGTCGTTCTTGAGCCGCGTGAGCCTCTCTTCCTCGATCGCAGCCACAACATGGCCGTCTTCGACGATCGCGGCAGCGCTGGCGCCCATTGTCGCCAGTCCGAGAATCCTCATAGCACCTCTATCCTCTTCGGCACGACCGTCTGTCAATCGATTTGTTTATTGGAGTATACCGTCACGCCGACACTATCGCTCACGCTCCGGGCTTGTATGGGGCGTGGGGGATCGGATGCCACACGTGGGGTTGCGCCGAACGTCGTTCCGATCCCATCGCTTACGCTCCGGGCTTTTATGGGGCGTGGGGGATCGCGGTCGCGCTTCCCATAAAAGCCCCCGGCGTGAGCCGGGGGATCGGATGCCACACGTGGGGTTGCGCCAAATGTCGGTCCGGTCCCATCGCTTACGCTCCGGGCTTGTATGCGGCCGGGGGATCGGATGCCACACGCGGGGTTGCGTCGAACGTCACGCTGACACAATCGCTTACGCTCCGGGCTTGTATGCGCCTGCCCGTGCCAACCTCACGACCGCATCTGACGCCGCTCCACGGGCGTTCCAAATTGAACCCGTGCCGGATCGAAGAACGCATCGGCCGACATGTAGGGTCGATCCCACTGTTTGCCGGGATCGGCCCAGACCTCGAAGGCAAACCCCGCGTCGAGACACGGGATGCCCAGAGGTCGCAGCTGGGGAAACAACGCCGACTTGCCGACACCGCCGCCGAGCAGACAGATGTCGGGCTTGTCGTGCAGGCGGGAGAGATCGAGCACGTCGGCGAACGACCGGGAGGCGGAAATGCCCAGCCACTCGATGCTGTGAGGATGCGTCTCGCGAAGCGATCGAGTGATGGCCTCTCGCTTCTCCCCCGTCGCCGAGTGCACGACCAGCACCCGCCGACCCGCGAGCAGCGTCGGAAAGACCGGCCCGCGGAGCAACGCGTAGACGAAATAAAATGGTGCATAGTTGTCGAGCGTGAGGCTGATGTCGTGCGCCGTGAGCCACTTTCCCAGGGCCGGGAAATACTGCTCCTGAAATGGCGTCTTGCCGTAGCTGAGATGCAACGCGAGAACCCCTTCCCGTGCGATCTCGGCATAGCAGGACGCGAGCCGGGGCACGACCTGCTGCCGCTCGGCATGGGACATCGCCCCGGAAGAGACTCCAGGAGCCGTCTGGGCCCGAAAGCCGCGGAGCCGCTGGCGGACGATTTCCCGGGCCTGCGAGAGCCGGATCTTCAGCCGACGCGAAAACGGATGCCGGGGGCACGGCGGCTGAAAGCCAAAGAGCAGTAGAAACTCGCCGTCGCTCATGCGGCAGACAGGCAGGTAGGTCGAACCGACCGCCTGCAGCACGCGGTCGGCAAACCCCTCGAACCAGGCCCCGCACTCGACCGTCTCCGGCGCGAAGACAAACGCCTGCGGGTATCGCTGTCGCTCGAATCCCGGCACATAAAACGGCACGCTCGTCGGCAGGACCCGATACGCCTCAGGCAGCACGATCGGTGGCTCTGTCGGAAGAGCTGCCAAAGACTGGGGCATGTGATCGGGAGACTTCATGGCAGTCGCGGGTCACCGTCTGTTGCGGCCGTAAAACCCGGGTAGTCTAGCATGTCGCACCTCCGCCCAATCATGAAGCCGCCCGGCCTGGCGACCGCCGATGCAGATCGCACACCTCAACTATTCCGACAGCATCGGCGGGGCGGCCCGCGCCGCCAATCGCATTCACCATGCCCTGCGGGACGAAGGCATCGAGTCATTCCTGCTCGTGAACCGCGGATCCCTGCCCGACCCGACGGTCATCACGCCGGCCACGGCGCCGGGCCGGCTGCTGGCCAGGGCGCGGCGGTTGCTTGCCTCCCCCTGGCGGAGCCTCCTGAAAACGGACGACTTGTCGCTCCATTCCCCGGCCTGTATTCCGTCGGGCTGGGCCCGCCGCCTCAATGCCTCTGCCGCGGACGTCGTGCACCTGCACTGGATCAACGGCGAGATGATGTCGATCGCCGACATCGGCCGGCTGACGAAGCCCACGGTCTGGACCCTCCACGACATGTGGGCCTTCTGCGGCGCCGAACACTACACCGACAGCACCCGCTGGCGGGAGGGCTACACCGTCGCGAATCGACCGCCACAGGAGTCGGGCTTCGACCTGAACCGCTGGACCTGGCGGCGCAAGCAGCGGCACTGGCGTCGGCCGTTGCAGATTGTCACGCCCAGCCGCTGGCTGGCCGGGTGCGTGCAACAGAGCGAGCTTTTGAAAAGCTGGCCCGTCGCGGTCATCCCCAATCCCATCGACACCACGGTCTGGCAGCCGGTCGAGAGGCAGTTGGCCCGTCGTACGTTGAATCTCCCGCTGCAGTCGCCGATCCTGCTCTTCGGCGGCTTGGGGGCCGTGGAGGATCGGCGAAAAGGCTTCGATCTGCTGCGTGACGCCGTGCAGGTGCTCCGAGGCCGCGTCGAAGGGCTCGAACTGGTCGTCTTCGGGCAGTTGGCACCGACGGAAGCGGCTCCCCTGGGCCTTCCGATCCGCCACACCGGCTACGTGCACGACGACGCCAGGCTCCGACTGCTCTACAGCGCGGCTGACGCAGTGGTGGTTCCCTCCCGGCTCGAAGCCTTTGGCCAGACCGCGTCGGAAGCCCACGCCTGCGGCACGCCCGTGATCGCCTTCGACAACAGCGGTCCGGCCGACATCGTCGAGCATCGCAACACCGGCTATCTCGCCCGGGCGTTCGAGGTGCAGGATCTCGCCAATGGCATTGCGTGGGTGCTCGAGGCCGACGCAGAAGGCCGGCGGCTCGGGATCGCGGCCCGCGAGCGGGCCTGCCGCCTCTGGGACTCCCGCGTCGTAGCCCGCCACTACACCGACCTCTACGAATCGGTGCTGCACGCCGCTCAATAGCCGCGCCGCATAGAAGCCCTGAGCGTAAGCGACGGGATCAGCGTGACGTTTGACGCAACGTCCCGTGTGGCATCCGATCCCCCGGCTCACGCCGAGGGCTTTTATGGGAGGCCGCATACAAGCCCTGAGCGTAAGCGACGGGATCGGCGTGACGCTTGGCGCGACGCCACGTGTGGCATCCGATCCCCCGGCTCACGCCGAGGGCTTTTATGAGCGGGATTCCTTGCTGCCGATCCCCGGTGCTCAGCCGTATCAGTTCCCGCCCGCCGCCTCGGCCGGCGTCAGTGTTTTGCCACCCGGCGATGGTGGTAGCGGGCTCTTCCCCGTCAGCCAACCGCGGTCGACGAGAAACTTGTCGGCTGCCGCGAACGTCGCCAGCCGCCAATCAGCCTGGCCGAACACGCCATGATCGCCCCCCGGGGCCAGCAAGACGAGCGGCTCAGCGCCGCCACGCGGCCGAATGGAATACTGCGTCAGGTTCTTCCAATGCCTGAGCCAGGCGTCTTCGGTGCCGAAGAACACAACGGCTGGTTTGAAGTTCTTCCCCACATGTTTCCGCGCATCGATCGGCGGATCATTGGCATCGGCCTCCGTGCAGGCCGGCGCCCAGAGAATCGATCCAGCCACCGACGTGTCGATCCCCGGCGGGTCGGTAGGGTCGTCGAGATCGGGAGTGGTCGAGGCCAGCACGGCGATGTGGCCGCCGGCTGAACTCCCGCCGACGATAATCCTCTCGGGATCCACGCCCAACGCCTCCGCATACTCCTTAAACCAGCGGATCGCCGACTTGCCATCACGGACGCAGACCTGCTTCCGCGTCAGGCCGCTTTCCGGATCCTTGTCCTTCTCAGGCCCATGAGGCAGGAGCCTGCGGTAGTCGACCGTCGCCGCCACGAGCCCCCGGCTGGCGAAGTAGCGGCAGACATCATGAAACTCCGCGGAGCTGCCATCCGACCAATTGCCGCCGTGAAACAGGAGGATACCCGCCACCTTGTTCGTGTCGGGATTGTGATCGCTCGGGGAAAAAACGTCGATTCCGCGCGGCGTCCCGCCCGACGTCTTGTAGAGATATTTTTTGACAATCGGCTCGGCGGCATCAACATCAAGACCAATCGCCGACAGCAGCAGGCCGCAGAGGATCGCGGCCGCGACGGCGTTCAACGGCATTCTTCGCCACATTGGGTATGTCATGGTCACGCATCGTGAGCACCGGCAATCGACGCCATACGGCTGGCGAATCGTCCGCCGATGAACGTAGGATACACCCGCGATTCACTCGACCACCAGCCGTGACGGGCAAGAGTGATTTATTCAAGCGACCAGCGAGCTATTGTCAAGAGTTGTGTTTAGAGGTCTTGGATCAGGCGGCGTTCTGCAGGACTCCGTCGGAGAACATTTTTCCTTCGAGAACAAGAACAAGTTGGTGATGCCCGTTGAGTCGTCGCCAGCG
>Ga0247833_1007954_pt1 | contig 10960 bp, 6 predicted proteins | sample LaCruzMarch2015__7_FD_187117 | JGI IMG/M metagenome (GOLD analysis project Ga0247833, IMG submission 187117) | Freshwater microbial communities from meromictic Lake La Cruz, Castile-La Mancha, Spain - LaCruzMarch2015_8m | ecosystem: Environmental > Aquatic > Freshwater > Lake | place: Spain...
ATAGATATTGGGGGAACCGAAGATCAATTTTTGTTGGTGGTATAATGATGGCTATCGGTCAATTCTTCATGTTCTTGGCAGGTTCATTTTACACTGATGTTAGTTTAGCATCTACATTAATGTTTACAGGTTTAGGTTTCTTAATATTTGGTAATGGTTTCTTTAAACCAAATATTTCAACAATGGTAGGTCAGTTATATAATGAAGGTGACAAAAGAGTTGATGCTGCCTTTACAATTTTCTACATGGGAATTAACCTTGGGGCTTTCTTTGCACCACTTATCACAGGTGGTTTAGGTGAGGTTTATGACAAAGATGGTTTAATTGTTCCAGGAATGTTTAAATGGGGATTCCTTGCAGCTTGTATTGGAATGATAATTAGTACTGTAGTTTTTGAAGTATTAAAAAATAAATATATTGTAGATCCAAGCGGCAAACCTATTGGAACAAAACCAGAGAAAATAGTTGTTGAGAAAAAAGACAAAGAACCACTTAACATAGGCAAATTAGTTCAGTGGGCTTTAATTTCAATGATACTTTTTGTTGCTTTCAAAGGATTAATGGGACTAGATTTAATTGGGGCTTTTATATACACACTTTGTATTATAGCGCCTGCTTCAATTATTACCGATAAAAGTTTAACAAAAGAAGAAAAACAAAAAATCTGGGTAATCTTTATAATTGCATTTTTCGTAATTTTCTTCTGGTCTGCTTTTGAACAAGCTGGAGCTTCTTTAACATTTTTTGCTCAAGAACAAACTGATAGAAATATTTTTAACTACGAAGTTCCTTCTTCCTATTTCCAAAGTATTAACGCAGTGGCAATCGTTATTTTCGCTCCGATTTTCGCATTAATTTGGACCAAACTTGGAGCAAACAATAGAGAACCAAGTTCACCTGTAAAACAAGCTTTAGGTTTGTTTTTATTAGCTGTTGGATATTTTATTATCGCTATTGGGGTAAAAGACCTTGATCCAAGTGTGAAAGTAAGTTTGTTTTGGTTGGTTACACTTTACACAGTACATACCTTTGGTGAACTTTGCCTTTCTCCAATTGGTCTTTCCATGGTTGTTAAATTAGCTCCAGTTCGATTCGCTTCGTTGCTAATGGGGGTTTGGTTTTTGTCAACAGCAACAGCTAATAAATTTGCCGGAGATTTAAGCTCACTTTATCCTGAAGAAGTTAAATTAGAAAGAACTATTAATGTATCTGAATTTGATTACAAGGATGTAAACGCAACAGAAATTGTAAAAATCAAGTCGATAGATAGCAATTTTGTTAAAGATCTATCTTCTAAATACAAAAACAATACAGCAGATTTAAGTTTACTTTCTGATAATTTCAAAGAAGAAAAAGAACCAACTTTTGTGGAAGGTTTCAAGAACAAATTATTTGGAATTGAAGCAAAAGAAAAGCAAGATTCTTTATTAAGTTTCGGAATTGGAACGTTAGCTAAAACAAAGGTTTCTGATTTTACTTTAAAGTTAATTGTTGGTTCGAAACCTAAATTCCATTTCGCACATTTTCAAAATAAAGAGGGAAATAAACTTACAATTATCAAGTATGAGGCTGGTAAAAAAGGTGAAGAAGATTCAAAGGTTATCGAAGTTTGGAACATCAAACCTGAAAAACCATCATTTTTAGGAATGAAAATTGAAAACTTATACAATTTCTTTATGATATTCGTATTCATGGCAGGTACAGCATCCGTGATATTATTTTTACTATCAAAAAGATTATTGGTCATGATGCATGGCGTTAAATAACTAAATACAATAAAATCTAAAGGCTATCGACATTGATTGATAGCCTTTTTTATTTTAAAACAGCAAACAATGAAAGAAAGACAACACCCTAAGGCTCTTCCCTATTTATTTTTCTCTGAAATGTGGGAACGATTCGGTTACTATTTGATGATTGGAATTTTCACGCTTTATCTTAAAGATGCGGAGAAAGGTTTTGGAATGAACGAAACAGAGGCTTCTGACTTATATGGAACTTTTATTGCGTTTGTATTCCTAACTCCATTTATAGGAGGACTTTTAGCCGACCGAATTTTAGGCTATCGTCGTTCCATTACCATTGGAGGTATCATGATGGGCTTGGGTTATTGTTTGATGGCTGTCCACGATAAAAATGCACTTTACATTGCCATGTTGCTTGTTATTTTTGGTAATGGTTTCTTTAAACCCAATATTTCAGCATTGCTTGGTAACGTTTACAACGAAGAAAAATATAAAGCGAAAAAAGACGCAGGTTACAATATCTTCTACATGGGAATCAATATCGGTGCGTTTGTATGTAATTTCTTTGGGGCAGCTCTTTACAATATTTATGGTTGGTATGCAGCTTTTCTCGCTGCAGGTGTCGGAATGTTTATTGGAATTGCAATCTTTTGGATGGGAACTAAACACTTCAAACATGTGGATGTCATAAAACCAAAAGCTGAAAATGATATGAGTTTGTTAAGTATTTTTGGTGTTATTTTACTTCCCGCAATTGGATTTGGATTACTAGCATTATTGTTACCTGAACCTTTAGTAGGCTCAAAAACAACCGATGCTTTTCTTTTTGGATGTATTCCTGTCATTTTCTTTTACGGACGTTTACTTTACAAATCACCGCCAGAGGAAAAAAGACCTATATCCGCAATGTTGGCAATTTTTGCAGTTGTAATAACCTTTTGGGCAGTTTTCAAACAAAACGGTTCCACTTTAAATACATGGGCAGATCGCTATACCGATAGAGAGGTTCCTACAGCAATTCAACCAGTAATTTCAGCATTGCGTCAAGCAGAAGAAATTTTCTATGTTAAAGATTCAGTTGTTGTCATGGACGAACAATTTCGAGTAAAGGATAAAACATTGAAAGAATGGAATTATCCCGCTTATTTTAAAAATGTGCCTGCTGAAAAATTACCAAAAGAAGGTGAAACAATTTATGCTTTTAACACCAATATTTTTCAATCCGTCAATCCATTTTGGGTAATTGCCCTCACTCCTTTAGTTCTCGCTTTCTTTGGATTTTTAAACAGAAAAGGATTGGAACCTTCCACACCAACAAAAATTGCGTTTGGGCTTTTAATTTCTGGTTTATCTTGCTTCGTAATGGTTGGTGCAGTTTATGCGAGTAATAACGGACTATTAAAATCGTCAGCTTGGTGGTTTATTAGTTCCTATGCTGTTATTACAATAGGGGAACTTTTCCTCAGCCCAATGGGACTTTCACTCGTCTCAAAATTGAGTCCACCTCGTTTAACCTCTTTGATGATGGGAGGTTGGTTTTTGGCAACCTCAATTGGAAATAAAATGTCAGGTGTTCTGAGTTCGCTGTGGGATGGTTACGAAGACAAAGCTAATTTCTTCTATGTCAATGTGGTATTACTTTGTTCTGCCTCATTGCTTATGTTTTTAATGCTGAAATGGCTCAATAAAATTTTTGCTGAATACAAATAATTCAAAATTTATAAATCTCTTTTAAATACCCAAAATGATTAAAAATAGCTCTTTCCTTTTTGTTTTTTTACTTGCTTTTTTATCGCAAGCACAAGAAAATTCAACTCAATGTTCTAAAAGAACGAAACATCATAATTCATTGAAAAGTGCAACTTTATCAGTTGCTCAAATTGCAGAAACTGAAAAATATGATGTCAATTATTACAGTTTGAATTTGAACATGACTAATACTTCAACCTACCTTTCAGGAACTGTTGAAATGCACTCCAAAGCTAGCGTGAATTTAGATTCAGCTTTATTTGAACTTTTTTCAAGCTTTACAATTTCTGAAATTCGTGTAAATGGGAATCCTGTTACTTATTCTCGTTCGCAATCTGCCTTGAAAGTTCCGGTGAATGTTGCTGCTGGCGAAAATTTCAGAATAGAAACAGATTATTTCGGAAATCCACCAACGGCAGTAACCAATCCATTAGGTGGTGGAGGAATGACTTACGCAACTTCTCAATCGTGGGGAAATCATGTTGTTTGGTCGCTTTCTGAACCTTTTTCCGCTTACGAATGGTTTCCTGTGAAACAAAGTTTACGCGATAAGATAGATAGTTGCTCCATAAAAATTACGGTTCCCGATTCGTGTAAAGCTGGATCAAATGGTATTTTGGAAAATGTTGTCAACTTAGGAAATGGTTTTTCACGCTACGAATGGAAACACAGACATCCGATTGATTATTATTTGATTTCTGTTGCAGTCGCTAAATACGTCGAACACAATTTATTTGCAAATCCAGTTGGTGCTCCTGCTCCCATATTAATTCAAAACTACATTTACGATAACCCAGAAACGTTACCAAATTTCCTAGATGAAATAAACGAAACAGCTGATTTTATTGAACTTTTCTATGATTTATACGGTCCCTATCCATTTGAAGATGAAAAATATGGGCATTGTATGGCGCCAATCTCAGGAGGAATGGAACATCAAACGATGACTACTCAAGGGTTTTTTGAAAAAACATTGACTTCTCATGAACTTGGACATCAATGGTGGGGGAATAATGTTACATGTGCCTCTTGGTCAGACATTTGGGTAAACGAAGGTTTTGCTTCTTACAGTGAATATTTGATGTTGGAGAATTTATATCCAAACGAAAAAGCACAACACATGACAGATGTTCACAACAACGTAATGACCCAAGCTGGTGGAAGTGTTTGGTTTGCAGATTCGTTAAATGAAAATAGAATTTTTAGTGGAAGACTTACTTATGACAAAGGTGCTGCAATTATTCACAGTTTACGTTACTTAGTAAACAACGACACTCTATTTTTCAATACTTTGAGAGCTTTCCAAACTGATTTTGCGGATAGTGTTGCTGTTGGTGTTGATGTTCGCGATAAATTCATGGAAACAACAGGTTTGAATTTGACACCATTCTTTGAACAATGGTATTTTGGCGAAGGCTACCCTACCTACTCTATTCGTTACCGCCAAGTTGGAAGTGAGTTGTTAATGCAAATTAGTCATACAGCATCAAAACCAAGTGTTACTCCTACTTTTACTAATCCGATAGATGTTCGTATATTTCGTCAAGGACTTACGGATACAACAATTCGATTTGAAATTTCAAGTAACGATGAGCTATTCACTGTTCCGTTTTTTGGAACAGTTACTGGAAACATGGCGATTGATGCAAAAAATTGGATTGTCAATCAAGTAGGATCAATAACACAAGACAATACAATTGGACTCAATGAAATCATTTCAGCAAAAGAACTTCAAATTACTCCAAATCCAACAAATGGTGTTTTTTCAATTGGTAATTTAGCTGAAAATGCTTTTGTTGAAGTTTACGAAATGAACGGAAAGAGAATTTTCTCAAAATCTATCATTCCTGCGGAAAAAATAGACTTAAGATCTTATGGTAATGGAACTTACTTGGTTGAAATTCATTCTGAAAATGGAAACAAACGCTTGAAATTGGTTAGTTTTTAATAAATTAATTATTCAAAAACGATAGATTTAAGCAGCTTTGGTAGTTGATAAATTACACAAATACTCATTTAAACTTTCTTCAGAATTAAGTCCAATTTTGTGTTTGATTTTATTTTTATAGACTCTTACAGTTCCATTTGTTATTCCTTCAATTACTGAAATTTCTTTTGAACTAAGATGTAATCTAAAGTAAGTACAAAGAATTCTTTCTTGATAATTTAATTCTGGGTGAAGTCTTTCCAATTCTTTTTGGAATTTTCCTTTATCATCAAGGGTTGTTGAATTTTTTACAATTTGTTTTTTATCAATTTCATTTAAATTTTGAAGTTTTAATTTCAATTCATTTAATAATATTTTAGAATCAAAATTCTCCTTAGCTTCTGCTTCGTAGATAGTTTTAATCAATTCGTCTTCGAATGATTTTTTTAACTCTAATTTAGTTCTTAAATCAGAGATCACTTTTTCCTTGCTTTTTAATTTACTATTTATTTGATTTAAATCTGTCTTTTTGTCAAAAGAGGCATTTAAACTCGAATTTTGAATACTAAATTTCTTTTTAAAACTAGTAGATAATAAAATAACTAATGAAATAATTGATAAAATAAACGCTAATACAGAAACAATGTTGAAAGGGGAAAAATTAAAAAAATCATTCATAATTTAAGTTTTAAATAGTTAATAATCAATTAGAAAATTGTAAAATATAATTAGTTTTAAAATGCTAAAAATTAAATTTGATATAGTTTGCTTGTTAGAATGGTCTTGAACAAATTTGTTTGAATTGTTTGATAAATTTTTTGTTATTATTTGGATATACAAATTAATTAACAGCTTAATTGCGTATCAAAATTAAATTATTAACATTATTAAATCTTGTAAGAATAACTTGTTAAATAAAGTTGAGGGTAATTAACTGTATAAAAAAGGGTTAACCCTACTAAAAACAACCTAATATACTTTGTTTAAATGGTAAATAAGAAATTAAAAAGCTATTTTTCTATAAGAATCCTTGCGTGTTTTGTTAGCTTTAACACTATATTAACCCATTTTTTTGAGCAAATTCGAAAAGGCCGATGTTATTTGAAACGTTTAGTTTTTTGTAAATTTTGGTTTTATAACCCTCAATTGTTTTTTCAGCAACTTTTAGCTTTTCAGCAACTTCTTTATTGGAAAGTCCATTACAGATCAAGTCAATTACTTTAATTTCTTTTAAGCTCAAAGTATGAATCAATTCATTTTGAAAATCAACAAATAATTTTGATATCTCAGTACTGAAATAAACTTTTCCATTAGCAGCACTATTAATTGCGTTTAACAATTGCTCTTTGTTTGAATTTTTTGTTAAAAAAGCTTTTATTCCCGACTTGTAAAGGTCTTTTATTATTGCCATAACGTTTAGCATAGAAATAACCACAATATTTACATTTGGAATGCGGTCAATCATCGTTTTAATGGTTGAAATAGAATTTCCATCTTTCAAATTGATGTCCATTAGTATTACATCTACCTTATTTTCAGTGCAGAATTCTAGCGCCGCTTGGCAACTTTCTGCTTCTCCAATAATTTTGAAGTTCGATTCTTTTTCAATAGTTATCTTCCAAGCTTCTCTGACGAGTTGATGGTCTTCTGCAATAAAAATTGTTTTAATCTGCATCGTTTCAAAAGGCTTTTCCAACGATTATTTATTAAATCAATTAATTCGATTTTAAAGAAATAAATATTGAAAATTGTAGTAATTTTTAGTTTTCTAAACCTCTCAAATATAAAGGTTAAAAATTGTAAATTAAAATTATCAACGAATTAATTAGATTATTTGAGGGTTGATAGTCAATTAAAATAGGGTTTACCCTTGTTGCAACAAAATTTCGATTTTTTTTAATAGGGATTTTTGTTATATTAATGTTATTTTAAGTCAATTTTACTTCAATATAAACAGCTAAACCTTGAAACAGGTTATTGAAGAATCGAACTTTTCCATTCATTAAATAAACACGATCCTTAATACTTTTGAGTCCGATACCTACTTGATTAGAGTTTTGGATTCCTATTCCGTTATCTTTTGTAATTAATATAATATTTCCATCCTTGTGAATAAAGCGAAAAAACATTTTTGTTCCATGTGAATGTTTTATGGCATTTTGAGCTAACTCTTGGCAAATACGAAAGATGTGTTTTCTGATAGTATCGTTTATATATAATTGTTCGGTTATTCGATTATCAACTGAAAATTTTAATTTGGAATTAACATTAATCTTCATGAAATAATCAATTATCGCTGACAAAAAACAATCGTTAAAAATAAATTGTGAGGTAGATTCCAAAGCGATTTTTCGTATTTCTTCAATTGCAGATGTTAGATACTCTAACGCATTGGATAAGCTTTTATTATCAGAAATCCCAGCGTTTTCAATACTTAATTTAGAGGCAAATAATAATTGATTTACTCCGTCATGCAAATCTTTATAAAGATCTTCTTTACTTTTTTCTTTGGATTCAACTAACAACTCTGCAATTTGTCTGCGTTTTTCAGACTCTTTCTGAAGCTTTAATTCAAGTTGTTTTCTCTGCGTGATGTCACGAGAAATTATAAATGCTTTTTTAAATACATTTTCATCATCGTATTCAAAGTTCGCATAATCTTCGAGCCAAATCTCACCTTTTGAGGCATGTATTGCTCTATGCTGAATTACTAAATCTTTGTTGTTATTGCTTACCGCATGATAATAAGATTCAAAAACAAAATTTGCATCTTCGGGATGTAAATAATTTAATTTTTTGGCCTCAATTGGAAATTTATCTATACTTATTCCTATGATTCTCTCAAACGAAGGGCTTGCATAAGTTAACTCCATTTTTTCGTTGAAAATCAATAAAGAATCAGAAGTATTATCTGCCAACATAGATAACAATTCATCTCTTTTTCTAAGTAATTCTTTTAAGTCAATTCGTTCAGAAACGTCAGAAATAAAGGAACCAATTTGTGGTTCATTTTCTCTATCTAAAAACAAAAATCCAACTAATTCTGCAGGATACTTGTTTGCATTTTCCCCAAAAACTTCTTTTCTAATTATAGACTTGGTTTCTTCAGATAATTCATTAAAAGAATGACCTTTACTTAAAAGGTAGTTTTCATTTTCTTGTTGATTTAAATTAGTTTGAACAAGATTTTTACTTTTAATTGTATTTAGCTGTTCATCGTGTTTACCATTTAAAACACTTGATAAAACGGATGCTCGGTAATTATTTGGATTTTCTTTAACTTCCTCAATTTGGTTTAGAATTAGTGCTGAAACTTTTGTGTGCACCCCAAGCATACGAATAGGCTTACCCTGTTTATCTCGAATACACATTCCTTTACAACGAATCCAAATAGTATTTCCATTTTTATGATTATAACGTACCACTTGATCATACGGAAAATCAGGATTATTGAAATGTTTAATTAAGTTTTCTTTTGCAAGAATAAAATCATCTGGATGAATGATGTTTTGCCAAGCATTTGCATTGTGGGGCATTTCTTTAGGATCATATCCTAAAGTAGTCCAAAAATTGGGTGACATCCATTCATTTTCGGGGTTTTCTAAATCCCAAAACCAGGTTCCATCCAAAACGACATTATTCAAGAAATCATAGACTATATTGTCGCTTTTAACTTTATCAACCAGTTCTTTTTCGAGGTAGTTCATTTAACCGATTTTGTAAGTGCCACTTTATAAAATTCAAAATAACAAATTCATATTTTGTTAAATTAAAAAATGAGTAAACACTTAATAATTTACTTACAACATAAAGTTAAAGAATTGAATCCTAGAATATTGGTATCGTTTTTGATAAATAAAAATTTAAAGGGTTAATTCTTAATAAAAAAAGGGAATACCCTTTATAAATTAATTAAGAGTTGATTAATCCGTTTTTTTGCGCAAAGCTGTAAATACCTAGATTATTAAAAACCTTTAATTTTTTAAAAATCTTGGTTTTGTAGCCTTCAATTGTCTTTTCCGACATTTTCATACTAGAACCAATTTCTTTGTTTGAAAGTCCTTCACAGATATATTGAATCACTTTTAATTCCCGTGAATTTAAAGTGTTAATCGTTTCGTTATCTCTTTCCAATAATAATTGAGTAATTTCTAAACTGTAGTATTTTTCGTTGTTATACGCTTTATTTATAGCTTCAATAAGTTCTTCCTTGCTTGAATTTTTAGTTAAAAACGAACTTATCCCAGCTTTGTACAAATCTTTGATAATCGAATAAACATTCAACATTGAAACAACAACAATCTTCGCTTTTGGAATAGTATCAATCATTTTTTTAATAACTTCAATCGAACTTCCATCCTTTAGATTGATATCCATTATAATGACATCTACTTTGTTTTTTGAACAATAGTCGAGTGCTTCAGCTCCAGTTTCAGCTTCGCCTATAATCGAAAAGATGGTGTTATCTTCAATAGTTAACTTCCAAGCATCACGCAATAATTTATGATCTTCGGCTAAAAAAATAGTAATCTTGTTATTCATTTACTCGTAATTTAATGTAAACTATCAAACCAGTTTGTTCAAGATTGAAAAAGCGCATTTTCCCGTCTAATAAATATATTCTATCTTGAATTGATTTCAAATTTAGGTTTTCAAGTGGAGTATTGCCATTAAATATTCCATTATCAATAGAAACGATTACAAAATCAGATTCAATTTGTTTAAAACGGAATACAACTCTTTTAGCTTTTGTAATTTCTAATGAAAATTGAACTAATTGTTGAACGATTCTAAAAATGTGTTTTTTTGATTGGTCATTTATTATATAAGGTTCTATAATGTCAGTTTCAACTCTAAATTTAACAGCTGAATTGTTAAACCTTAAAATGTAGTCTGTTAAGGAAGAAACAAAATAGTCACCAAAAACAAATTGGGTTGTTGATTCGAGCGCTATTTTACGAATGTGTTCAATTGCAATCTTTAATTTTGAAACAGATTTTTCTAAATTATCGTTTTTAAGGCCCGAGTTTTCAATATTTAACTTAGCAGCAAATAGTAATTGATTAATGCCATCGTGTAATTCAGTGTAAAGTTCTTCTTTATTTTTTTCTCTTTCCTCTATTAATAATTCGGCAATTTTTTTTCTTCGTTCTGAAATCTCTTTTAATTCTTCTGCCAGTTTTATTGTTTTTGTGATATTTCTAGAAATAACAAATGCATTTTGAAATTCTCTAAAAGAATTGTAAGAAAAAGTAAAATTACTTTCAATCCAGACCGTTTTTTGTTCGGCTGAAAAAGCACGATATTGTGTTCTTAACTTATCTTTTTTTTGTTCTATTGATTCAGTAATGATTAATATTAATTCATGTAAATCTTCGGGATGAAAATAATTAATGGTTTCTGTAAGTGAAAGAGGGAATTGATTAAACTTTTTTCCTGCCAAATCATTAACAGCTTCATTTATATAGATTGCTTGTAATTTTTCATTAAAAATTAATAATCCATCTTTTGTATTTTGATTAAAATAGTTCAGTAAATG
>Ga0247833_1007955_pt1 | contig 10959 bp, 9 predicted proteins | sample LaCruzMarch2015__7_FD_187117 | JGI IMG/M metagenome (GOLD analysis project Ga0247833, IMG submission 187117) | Freshwater microbial communities from meromictic Lake La Cruz, Castile-La Mancha, Spain - LaCruzMarch2015_8m | ecosystem: Environmental > Aquatic > Freshwater > Lake | place: Spain...
ATCTCGCCTTCGACCCGGTTACCCGATCAGCTGGCCAGCCTGGTAGAAGACGCAGTTCCGGTCACCAGACATCGCCGGAAGGGCGTCGCAGTTATTAGGCTGCGAGAGCGAGCTCGTTAGAGTTTGCTTTTATTTGTTTGATGAGGGGATTTAACGAGGAGACCCATCATCCTCGGCATGCAGCCCCGAACTCAGACGATCCGTCGAAACCAGAACGCCCCCATTTGGGAGAAGGGAAGTTAGCCGTTACAATATAGAAAGCAAGTGTTGAGTGGTAAGGCTTAACGCGGGGTGCCACCCGTATGTGAGGCCAGACCGAAGTGGGCGTTTCTCTGCCGAAGCCAGCGAGACCAAAAGATACCGCGTTGTCAGGCAAGGAAATCGCGTCTATAGCGCTGCTCCCCATGGCACTGCAATTGAACAACCCGAATCAGGTCAAACCGCAACCGCTGGGCTTGATGATTTTCCTGCTCCTTTTGGCCGTTGGCTTGGGGTGGTTCTATCGGTTCCCCGACCTGGGTCTACGGCCGATGCATGTGGATGAAGCGATCCTGGGAGTGAAATTCCTGGAGTTCTGGCAGTCCGGCATCTTCAACTATGATCCAAGCGACTACCATGGGCCGGTGCTGCACTACCTGACGCTGGGCTATGGACGGCTGATGGGCTGGACCGACCCTGCAGCCGTGACGGGTGAGCACCTGCGCCTCGTGGTGGCGGTGCTCGGTATGGCGTTGGTGCTGTCCACGCTACTCGTGTCCGACGCCCTGGGCCGCTTCGCTACTGGCATGACGGCCTTGTTGATCGCGTTGTCGCCGATGGAGGTGTTCTACTCGCGCTATTTCATCATGGAGGTGCCTTTTGTGCTGGCACTGGCGCTATTCATGTTCAGTTGCTGGCGCTATGCCGTCGGCCGATCATGGCTCTGGCTAGCTGTCGCCGGAATCATGATCGGCACTTTGCACGCGACGAAGGAGACTTTTGTCATCAACTTGGCAGCGATGGCCTGCGGCTGGGGTGCGGCCCGGCTGTTCTCGGAGGGCTTTAGCCAGCGGCGCAGCGCCGGAATGTTCCGCGGCAAGCATCCTAGCGCGGGGATTCTCGGTCAACCGTGGATGTGGATCGCAATCTTCGCCGTGATCACCTCGGTCGGGTTGTTCTCGGGCGGGTTCCGCTTCGGCAATCCTGTTGCGTGGCTTGATGTGCAGGAAAGTGTGCTGACGTATGGCAGCTACTTGAAGCGCTCTGGCGGAGTGGGGCACGAGAAGCCTTGGGCCTACTATTTGGAGATGATGGCCTACCATCGAGACGTGTTCGTCTGGACCGAGGCCATGATTCTGGGCTTGGCCGTGCTGGGTGTTTTGACAGCCTTCCTGGGAAAGTTCCAAAAAGAGGGGCCTCGCCAGGCGTTTTTAATCTTCCTGGCAGTCTATGCGCTGGCGGCGACGGCGGCTTACTCGATCATTCCCTACAAGACGCCGTGGACTTTCCTGTCTGTGCAGCACGCTTACATCTTGCTCGCCGGGGTGGGCGCGCAGTCGCTGCTGGCCTGGTCAACATGGCGTCTGTGGAAGGTTCTTTGCACGGGCCTGTTCATCTCGGGGCTGTGGAACCTCTGTTTGCAGAACAAGTTCACGACGAACGACCGCGGCCGTGCGAACCTGCGCGCGCCGTATGTTTACAGTCAGACGACCGATTCGGCTGTGAAACTGGTGCGGCGTCTTCGAGATTTGGCTGAACTCAAGCCTGCAGAGTTCGCCGTGCAGGTCATCAACAAGGACTCCGGCTGGCCGTTGCCCTGGTATCTCCGCGATTTGAAGAACATTGGCTATCAGCAAGCAGTGCCCGAGACGCTGGATGTGCCCGTGATTGTGGTCGATGCCGAGATGGCCCCTGATGCCCACGCGAAGCTGGCGGGTAAGGCTTATGAGTCTGATTTCTTTGGTGTGCGGCCCGGCGTCAATGTAGTTCTGATGGTCAAGAAGGACTGGTGGGACGAGCTCCAGAAGAAGATCAGCGCAACGGCACCATGAGAGAGGAACACACGTTCCACCATGAAGCGATGAACACCGAGTTTGAAGTGGTCATTGCGCAAGAGGGGGTGGATTTCGGTCTAGCCCGTTATGCAGCACAGATGGTGTTCAACGAGGTGGACCGATTGGAGGAGGAACTCAGCCGATTCAAGCCGACCAGCCAAATCTGGCGGCTGGGAATGCTGAATGCAGGGGAAAGCATGCATGTGGATTTTGCGGCATGGGATTGCCTGAGTCTGGCCAAGGCGGTCTATGCTGAGACGAATGGAGCTTTTGACATCACTCTTGGACCGTTGATGAGCTTGTGGCGAAACCCTGACGGTTCGCAGCGCATCCCTCTCCCCGGCGAGCTGGACGCAAGTCGAGAAAGAATGGGGATGCACTTGTTCGATCTCGATGCGGAGAAACTGCGCGTCACCGTCCACACGGATCACATGCTTTTCGACTTGGGTGCCGTTGGCAAGGGCTACGCTCTCGATCAAGCCGTGCGCGTCTTGGAGCAGGAGGGCATTTATTCCGCGTTCATCAGTGCAGGGGAGAGCACCCTCGTGGGTCTGGGTCCCCAGGGCTGGCCCGTGACAGTCCATTTAGATGAGCCACAGACCCTGCAACTGGCTGGCGATGCGCTTAGCTGTTCAGGTTTTGCCGTGCAGGGAAACCATCTGATGGATCCTCGCACGCTAGAACCAGTGGTTATGGATGCCCGCCGCTCCTACGTCCTTGCACCCACAGCATCCTTATCAGATGCTTTATCGACGGCGTTCTTGATCATGAAGCCCGATGAAATCTCGGCAGTCCTTCAAAATCATCCTCAGGTGCGAAGATTGGCGTAAAACAGTGGTCTTTGCAGATTTCTTCTCAATCCGGATAATTCAAGTCGCTCAAATGTAAAAGTTTTTCAATTGTGACTTGATATTCTGCCAGTATTGATTACCGTCATCGTCGCCATGTAGGTGCGATCAACATCAACCTATAGAAAATATAGAAATAACTTGAATTTAGGTGATTATCGGTTATCATCTCTCCATTCTAGCTACTATTTCAAAAATCTTAACTCCCAAGATATGTCAGCACTCAACGGAACCAAGCCTTTGCCAAGAGATCACGCGAAGCTGGCAGATTTTATTCTGTTCAGTCAGCGCGAGTTTCTGCTGAATCTTTCTCGGGACTTGAACAAGGACAACATATCCTTCGCTCAGTTTTTCCTTCTGAGTTATCTTTCCACCTCGAAGGAGATGACCATGACTGACGTCGCTCGCAAGATGGGGCACTCAACTGCAGCGGCTACGGGTCTTGTGGATCGGCTCGAGAAACTCGGCTATATGGAGCGCACACACGCGATTGATGATCGTCGCAAAGTTATGGTCCGCATTACATCCAAGGGCATCGATCTGGTGGCTCGTTTGCGTGACGAACTGCAAAACCGCATCGCGGAAGCTATGGATGAGGCCAAAGCTACCGATGTGAATAGCTTCATGTCAACCTATCGCATGTTAGACGACACTTTCGCATCCCACTAGGGTGCTGGGGGGATGATTTTTAGCCGATCAGTTCGTGTAACTGATTGGCTTTTTTATCTTCGCTAAGCATGAGCACCGACACTTTGATGACCTTTCCAGCGCTAGCTGGCACCCGACATGGTTTGATTCTGCGGCATCCCGAGATGGCAGTGGGTGTGGATCGTGAGGAGGCTCTGAACCTTCTTCTGCCTTGGCACCAAGACCAAGTGCGCGGCTTGGGTTACGAGCTGTCAGCCCTGCGCACAGCTGAGCAAGTCCATGGCGACGGAATCGCTATCGCGACAGCCAGTGGCCCGTCCTTTGCGCCTGAGGTCGATGGGCTAGTCACCAACGATCCTGACGTTTTGCTCGGCATTTACATCGCTGATTGCTGCGCAGTCTATCTGCACGACCCCAAAACAGGAGCGCTGGGGCTGGTTCATTCAGGCCGCAAAGGATCGGAGCTGGGCATCGCACGGCAGGCCGTTGAGAAGATGCATCGCGCGTTCGGCGCATCGCCTGGCGACATCATCGTGCAGCTCAGCCCTTGTATTCGGCCACCTTCCTATGAGGTGGACTTCGCAGCGGGTATTCGCGCTCAGTGCTTGGAGTCAGGGATTCGCCCTGAACACCTTCATGATTGCGGTATCTGCACATCCACTGATTTGCAGCGCTTCTATTCCTATCGCGTCGAGATGGGCAAGACTGGACGCATGCTCGCCTTGCTGGGACGTGTCCATGGTTGATGTGAGGAATCAACCGTCTACACGTTCGGAATATGAGCCTTCCTTCCCATTCCCTCAGTCTCTCAGCCCCTGCGAAGGTCAATCTCTCTCTGCGAGTGCTGGGCAAGCGCGAAGACGGCTTCCATGCCGTCGAGACACGCATGTGTCCGATTTCGATTGCTGATCGATTGGACGTTACCCTCATTGAGAGGGGGCTGGATTTTACGTGCTCAGATACCTCACTGCCCGTGGACGAATCGAACCTGGTAATCAAGGCGTTGCGGGCTTTCGAGCAGCGCACAGGCTTGTGCCACGGCTGGCGCGTTCATCTGGAGAAGCAGATACCATCGGGAGCTGGATTGGGTGGTGGGAGTAGCGATGCAGCCGCGATGCTCAAGGCGATGAATACCCTTTGTGGATCGCCGTTGCCACAGTCTGAGCTGCTCAAGATCGCTGGAACTATCGGCTCTGATGTGCCACTCTTTGTGCTAGGTCGGACCTGCGATGCGAGCGGCCGGGGCGAGATCGTGACGCCTATCGACTTCCCTCATAAACTCACGCTCGTCTTGATCAAGCCGGCGTTCGGCATTCCCACGCCCTGGGCATATAAAAACTGGGCGAGCAGCCAGGAACTCGTCAGCGTGCTTTATGCGCCGCAGCTTTCTCCCTGGGGCGAAATGGTCAATGACCTGGAGCGGCCCGTGTTTGCAAAGTATCTACTGTTACCGGCTCTGAAGCGCTGGCTGCTTGATCAAGCGGAAACGCTAGCGGCATTGATGTCAGGGTCGGGTGCGACCATGTTTGCAGTGGTGCCGAATGCTGAGGCCGGCACGCAACTGGCCAATCGTGCGCAGGCGTGGGCAGGGGAGTCGGCTTGGGTGCGCACGGCCACGACACTTGTAGTGAAATCTTGAAAGAATGAGGCCGAGCGGCTCCCGATTCCGCTCGGCCTCTGTGGCATCAACCTCAACACAGATCCGCTTTCGCGGGGTTTTGGCGACAACAACCAATCACTCTCAAGACCAGCGCATGTCGGCTTAACCCGACCATCACTGTTGAATGTGTTAGTGGGGGTTGGAACAGACCTGTTCAAAGAAACTGGAATTATTTTTTTATTTCCTGAGAAATCGTTCCGCTCACCGGTTCCCGGGGCAGTCTAGCGCAGCGTTTCCTTCGGCAGATGCTTGATCGCGCCGCCTTCGAGCGCGCTCTGATGTGCCAAAATACCGGTGCAGGTCCAGTTCGCCGACTGCTTGGCATTGGGGAATGGATCACGGCCTTCGACCAGTGCCATGGCGAACTCATGCGCCAGATGGGGGTGGCTACCGCCATGGCCGGCACCTTGGGTGAAGCTCAGGTGCGTGTTGTCATCGGAATCGTAAACGCCCTTGGTCGTATAGCGCTGCAAAGACTCGGGCAGGCGTTCGGCAAAGTCAGGGCAGGTGATCTTGGACGGGATCTCTGGTTCTGGCTTTTTCGCCGTGTGTAGGACCAGCGGCTCATGCTCGATCAGCGGCCACTCCACAGATTTCTCGCTACCATAGACGTCGATGCTTTCGCGATACTGGCGTGCTGTGTCGAATAGGCTGCGAATGATGCGCACGCTGAGGTCGGACTGAGCCACTTTGACATGCGCCGTCTCGACCGCGAAGGGGGAGTTGTAATGCTTGATCAGCTCGTCACGAATGGTGCCGGAACCAAAGCAGCTCACGTATTCCGCCTCGCCACCAGCAAGCCCGAGTACGGGGCCGACGCAATGTGTGGCGTAGTGCATGGGCGGCAGGCCGGGCCAGTAGTTGGGCCAGCCGTCCATGTCCTGCTGATGGCTGGCCTGAATGAACTGCAACTTGCCCAGCTCGCCTTGATCGCTGAGCTGTTTCATGAACAGATACTCGCGGGCGTAGACCACGGTTTCCATCATCATGTAGGTCAAGCCGGTCTCTTGCGTCAGCTTGATGATCTCCAGACACTCTTCCACACTGGTGGCCATCGGCACCGTGCAAGCCACGTGTTTACCGGCCTTCAGCGCAGCTATGCTCATCCATCCGTGGTCGGGGATGGGCGAGTTGATGTGCACCGCGTCCACATTGGGATCCTTCAGCAGCTCGGCATAGTCGGTATAGCGCACGTCGACACCCCAATGATCGCCCACTTCTTTGAGCTTGTCAGGATTGCGCTGGCAGATGGCGTAGCAATGGGTGTGTGGATGCTTCTGCCAGAGAGGGACAAACTCAGCTCCGAAGCCGAGGCCGATAACCGCGATGTTGTGTTTTATGCTCATGAAAGATTCGATATTGGAGGCGTGATTGCGCCACAGAAGACATGGCGAGGCGAGCGTTTTTCTCAGACGATTTTTGGGAACAATCGGACGGGCCTCAGCTGAATCGCCGTTCATGGTAGTGGCTGGCCCGCCTCTGAAACGAGGTCACCGGGACCTGCTACCCCGCTTGCGCTCGCTTCATATCTCGCCAGCTTTAATTCCCCTCGCCATCCTCGGCGGCGTTCTCTCTTTATCGTTATGTTCAACTGGATCATCAAAAAACTCATTGGCAGCAAGAACCAGCGCACCATCAAGCGCCTGAATCCACTGGTTGCCGAGATCAATCTTATCGAGCAGCAATTACAGAACGAGCCGGAGGAATCCCTGCACGAGCGTACCGTGCGCTGGAAAGACATGTTCAAGGCCTTCCATACGCCGCCGTTCTTGAGCGGCGTGCCCCTGCGTGTGGCTGGCGAGGAAGCGGTCAACGCGTGCCTGAGCGAAGTGGCCGGCTACTTTAACCGTCTGCGTCAGCACTTTCCCAGCTTCGATGGCACCGAGTTGGCGAACGCTGCGCTCGGAACGCTGCCTTTGGACGATAAGAAGAATCTCATTCTAGATGCGCAGAAGAAGTGGGAAGAAGTGAAGCCCAAGTTCTCCGAGATCGAGCGCAGGCTGCTTGAGGACATTCTTCCCGAAGTCTACGCGGTGGTGAAGAACAGCGCCCGCCGCCTTTGCGGATGCGAGGTCATGGTCACCGACCAGCCGCTGATGTGGAACATGGTGCACTTCGACGTGCAGCTTGTGGGCGGCATCGCCCTGCATCGTGGCAACATCGCCGAAATGGCCACGGGGGAGGGCAAGACGTTGGTCGCCACCTTGCCTGTCGCGTTGAATGCACTGACGGGACGTGGCGTACACGTCATCACGGTCAATGATTACCTCGCTCGTCGTGACTCCGAGTGGATGGGCCACTTGTATCGTTTCATGGGCCTGACCGTCGGCTGCATTCAAAATGATCAGCCACCGAACTATCGTCGCGAGCAGTATGAGTGCGACATCACGTACGGCACCAACAGCGAGTTCGGCTTCGACTACCTGCGCGACAACGGCATGGCAAGCAGCAAGCAGCAGCAAGTGCAGCGGGGGCATTATTTTGCCATCGTGGATGAAGTCGACTCCGTGCTGATCGACGAGGCTCGCACGCCCCTCATCATCAGCGGACCTGTCACGGTCAGCACCCATCAGTTTGATCGCTACAAGCCACTGGTCGAGCAGCTCGTTCGCCGCCAGAACAATCTCTGCGCCCGCTTTATCTCCGAAGCCAAGGAACTTGCCGACAAAAGCGATCACGAGGCCGCAGGGCGCAAGCTCTACTTGGTCTACCTCGGCCAGCCAAAGAACCGCGCGCTCATGCGTTGCATGGAAGATCCTGAGCTACGCCGCCTGAAGGAAAAGGCTGAGCTGAGCTTCGCGCTCAACGACATGAAGGTCGAACTCTTCAAGCTCAAGGAGGAACTCTACTACGCTGTCGATGAGAAGACGCATGAGTCTGACCTCACCGAACTGGGTCGCGCCTTCCTCAATCCCGACGATCCAGATTCCTTCGTGCTGCCCGACATTGCCACAGCCTTTGCCGAGATCGAGATTGATCAAAGCATCAGTGCTGAAGGCAAGGTGCAGAAGCGTCAGGAAGTGCAGGAGCGCCTTGATCACCAAGGGCAGAAGATTCACAATATCACGCAGCTCCTGCGCGCCTACTGCCTCTATGAGAAGGACGTGCATTACGTCGTCGAGGAGAACAAGGTCGTCATTGTCGATGAGCATACCGGTCGTAAGATGGCTGGTCGCCGGTGGAGCGATGGCCTGCATGGCGCGGTGGAAGCCAAGGAAGGCGTGCAGATCGACGCCGAGACTCAGACGCTCGCCACCATCACCATTCAGAACTACTTCCGCCTGTATCAAAAGCTCGGTGGCATGACCGGCACAGCCGAGACGGATGCCGCTGAGTTCCACGACATCTACAGCCTGGATGTGCTGCCCATTCCGACCAACCGCATCGTCAAGCGTGTGGATCAGAACGACAGCATCTACAAGACACGGCGCGAGAAATACAATGCGGTCATCGAGACCATTCGTGAGCGGCACGCCAAAGGCCAGCCCATCCTCGTCGGCACTGCCAGCGTGGAAGCATCGGAGACTGTTTCTCGCATGTTAAAGCTGCAAAAGATTCCGCACGCCGTGCTGAATGCGAAATATCACCGTCAGGAGGCCGAGATCGTGCAGCGCGCAGGTCAGCGCGGTGCCGTCACCATTTCTACCAACATGGCCGGTCGTGGCACCGACATCAAACTCGGCGAAGGTGTCGCCGATCTCGGCGGCCTCATGGTGCTCGCCACCGAGCGCCATGAATCGCGTCGCGTGGACCGCCAGTTGCGCGGACGTTGCGCACGTCAGGGCGATCCGGGCGAGAGCAAGTTCTTCCTCAGCTTTGAAGATGATCTCATGCGCCGCTTTGGTGCCGCCGATCGCATGACCAAGATCATGGAACGCTTCGGCATGGCCGAGGGCGAAGAGCTTCAGCACCCGTGGCTGAACCGTTCCGTCGAAACCGCCCAGAAGCGCGTGGAGCAGCAGCACTACGTCTGGCGCAAGCGCGTGCTGGAGTATGACGATGTGATGAATCAGCAGCGCGAGGTCGTCTATGAGTATCGCAATGACGTGCTCGACAGCAATGACACCCGCGTGCTCATCGACGAAGCTGTGGAGAAGGGGATTCGTGAGAAGGTCGCCGAGTATATCCCAGAAGACGGCAAGACCGACGGTTCCACCGATTTCAGTGCCCTGTTGAACTGGGTCAATGTGACCTTCCCGGTCGGCATCTCGGCCACCGAGGCCGCTCTGGAAACCAAGAGCTATGAAGACGTCTGCAAGCTCTTCATCGAGCGCGTGCAGAAGTCCTACGACCTGAAGACCAAGGACGGCAACCCCGAGGCCGTGCAGGACCTGGAGCGCATGATCCTCCTGAATGCCATCGACCGTCTCTGGCAGCAGCACTTGTATGCGTTGGATGCCTTGAAGGAAGGTGTCGGCCTGCGCACGCATGGGCAGAAGGACCCGCTGGTCGAGTTCAAAATCGAAGCCTACAACATCTTCGCAGAGTTGATGCGCAGCATCAGCAACGAGGTGCTCAACAATCTCTTCCGTGGCATGTCGCAGCTTCAGGCCTTCGAGCAGTTCCTGGCCCAGGTCGCTGCACAGCGTATCGCCCCTGGCACCGCCACCGAGACTTCATCCTCCAGCAGTGCTGCGGCGGAATCTTCCAATGACGAACCGCCCCAGCCGAAAGGCCCACGCATCATGCTGCCCAGCATGAAAAAGGACCTGCCCAAGGTCGGTCGCAATGACCCTTGCCCCTGTGGCAGTGGCAAGAAGTATAAAGCTTGCTGCGGTCGTCAGGCATAGTCTTCCAGGGCGGAAGCCGAGCCCCACGCGCAACTCGACAGACCTTCAGAAACCCATTGCTCGCCCCCCAGGGCTTCCGTTACACTCATGGCTGTGGAAGACGTCATCGCTAAAGTGGTGGATGAAAACATCCAGAAGGTCACCTCCGGCTCCCCACCGACGAGGAAGACCCTCATTGAGAAGCTGGACAACTGGTCTGATTGGTCCAGCTGGGATGTTTTTTACCGCACCTATTCGGGCTTCGTCTGGCACGTCGCACGCAAGGCAGGCCTGACGGATGACGAGGCTAGCGACGTGGTGCAGGAGACCTTCATCGGCGTGGCGAAGAACCTGCAGAAGACCAAGTTCGACACCAGCCGCGGCAGCTTCAAAAGCTTTCTCCTCAACCAAGCGCGCTGGCGCATCCTTGATCAGTTCCGTCGGCGCAAGAAGACGTGGTATCGCGAGATCAGCATTCAGAACAACGAGGAAGACGGCCCGCGCACCGCGCCCATCGAGCGCTTCGAAGACCCCAAAGGCGTGGAATTGGAGAAGCTGTGGGACAAGGAGTGGCACGACCAGATCATGGAGCTAGCCCTGCGTCGCGTGCGGGCGCTGGTGTCGCCCCGCCAGTTCCAGATTTTCTCCTGCTACGTGCTCAAGGGGTGGAGCCCCGAGAAGGTGAAGGAGGAGCTGGGAGTGAATGCAGCGCAGGTCTACCTCGCCAAGCATCGCGTCGGTCGTATCCTGAAGCGCGAGGCGGCGAAACTGCGCGAGGAGCGCGAGTAGCCCCGCGTCATCATGCTTTGGAAATCGGTCACCGTTTTGATCCTCCTCTTCTGGAGCATCATGACGGCCTTGCTGGTCCAGCACACCTACTTCCCTGACAATGGCGAGCTAGCCGAGGTGCCGGTGAATGCCGTGCTACACCGCGTGGTGCAGAACCGCTAGCCCACGCGCAAGACCCTGCAACTGCTGCATGACAAGGCGAAGATCGGCCA
>Ga0247833_1007960_pt1 | contig 10949 bp, 10 predicted proteins | sample LaCruzMarch2015__7_FD_187117 | JGI IMG/M metagenome (GOLD analysis project Ga0247833, IMG submission 187117) | Freshwater microbial communities from meromictic Lake La Cruz, Castile-La Mancha, Spain - LaCruzMarch2015_8m | ecosystem: Environmental > Aquatic > Freshwater > Lake | place: Spain...
CCGAATAAATTTGTTCCTACAATCTTGTATTTGCAAATGGGTTATTCACCCCGAATTGAAACGAGTTTTATGAGACTTTGGAGGACACGGTAGGATACACATGACGTGGCACATAAATCCTTGACACAACACATTTACTCATACATCATCGCGACCAACATGAGGATCTTAGTACTATCAGCGGCAATCGCCATCGCATCGGTTGGTGCCGCTGACTCCAATCTCTTTGACAAAGCGGGGGGAGATGGCATCGTCGAATCCGCTTTCCAGTGCGAAACGATCTATGGTGTAGCGACTAGTAATCCTTCCACATTCTCGACTCTCGGTAAGCAACATTGACTCTAGATGTCATCAGCATGCACTTATTTCGTGCAGAGATATTATTATATCGTCATGAGCCTGATTCTTCATTTTTTCTCATTCTTACTCTTTGTACAGTCACCGCTGTAAACAAGGCCGGACTCGCCGATGAACTCGATAACGCTGACGCAACCCTCACATTATTTGCTCCGACCAACTCAGCCTTCAGCAAACTCCCCTGTGGTCTTCTTGACAAACTATTACTGCCCATCTGGAAACCCCAGCTTGTGGATCTACTTCTGTATCATGTGCTCGGTGAACCCGTTACTGCGCCTTATGAATCCGGTACTTATACCACAACTAACTACGGTGACGAGACTATTGATATTACCAATGGAGCTGGACTATTCCCCACAATCAACAAGGGGAAAAACAGTGCACGAATTGACAAGAAGGACGAATGTGCTTCCAACGGGGTAGTTCATGTTATAAATAATGTGCTTACTCCTCTTTCCGTAACTAACAATGTTGTGGATATTGCAGTTGAGAATCCGGATACCTTTTCGACACTTGTTACAGCCTTGAATGCAGCTGGATTGATTGGTGCTCTTGAAGGCGCTGGGCCATTTACCGTATTTGGTGAGTTGTTTTGTCTCAGCTAACTATATCTAGTTTTTTCCTTCACCTTTCACCTACTTCTCATGCTGTACTCTACATTAATACTTTGCCCTCACCTCTATCTATTGCATTTACGAACAGCCCCGACCAACGAAGCGTTTGCCGAATTACCCGATGGATTCCTTGACGATTTGCTCCTTCCAGAGAATATTGGGAAACTCAAAGATATTCTACTGTACCATGTTGTTCCAGGCAACTATCTGTCGACTTCCCTTCAGCCCATTTTTTATCAAACTCTTCTTGGTGCAACTGTGAAAGTATCTAAGCCCTCTGCTGATTTGGTGACTGTAACAGGTGGAACAGTTACTGCAGATGTCGTCTTGGCTGACATTATTGCCTCGAACGGAATCATTCATGGCATCAATAAGGTTCTCTTACCGCCTGCAGGATATACAAGGAAGCCAACGAAGAGGCCAACAAAGAAGCCCACCAAGAGGCCCACCAAGAAGCCCAGGTATGGGTATTGGCCTCATTAACATCACTACGAGCGTATATGATTATGTGATCGAGGAGGAAAGTAGTGTGTAGCAGCATCAGTGTGATGAATGTTATGGAAAAGGTAAGTAGTTTGTAGCAGCATCAGCTTAGAGAGTAATAGAAGAGGAAAGTAGTTTGTGACAGAATCGAAAGAGATCCAGTTCGAGTCAAGTTTCTAATTGTGAAATCTGTGTTTCAACCTTGTGTGTTTTGTTTAAAATTGATAATGTAGTTAGTAAGATTCGTTTCAAGACAGTGTGCCTTGTGTCCTACGATAGTTGTGCTTGTTTGGGTGTAATCTATGTAGCTTTAGTTGTGTACTACCTACGATACCTAGATCGTGCAACCACGTTTTACCCGGACCAAGTTGTTGTTGGCCCTCCCCCTCCCTGTGCACATCTACTGCTTCCACCTCGCGACGAGAAGAACGTAGAATGTCCTCCTCGGATGACGATGACGTCCCCCTCGGACAGCTGTCCAAGATGAAACCACTGCCACCGTCAGCTGTATCGTCATCGGTCATTGTACCAATGACAGTCTCCTCCAGTAGTGCGAAAGAATCAACAACCTCATCGACTACGACTACGTCAAGAAAACGTCCAAATTACAATGAGGAGAGTGAGGAGGAAGAGTTCAATGACGAGGGTGATGATGACGACGATGACGAGGATTTTGCAAAAGAAGCAATGCCATCAAAAAAGAAAAAACACACAAAGGAGGACCATGATAATAATAATGGAACAGCATCCCAGAAGAGTAGTAGTGCGAAGAAATCCATCGTGAAGAAGGAGAAGAAGGTGGTACCCATAAAGAAGGAAAAGTCATCAGCAAAAGTCAAAAAGACAATAACAAAAAAGAGTAATACTAATGGCAACGACAATAACAAAAAGGTATCAATAAACGGGGCAATTAATGGAGGACTCAAGGCTATGGACAAGGCCGAACGTATCTCTCATGGGATGCAAGCCTATCTATGGTGGAATGCCAATGATCCACCGAAGGGATGTCAATGGTCCAAAATGGAACATGCCGGTGTCTCCTTCCCCGAACCATACATCCCCCATAATGTAAAAATGCTATATGACGGTAATGATGTTACATTATCACCAATTGAGGAAGAGGCGGCAACATTCTTCGCAGCCATGGATCCTGATGGAATGCATTTGGGTAATAGCAAGACTGCTCCTATATTTATTAAAAATTTCATGGCTGACTTCAAGTCAATGTTGGGTAAGAATCATGTTATTAAGGAATATAGTAAATGTGATTTTGGTCCTATACGTCGACATTTAGACGAACAAAAATTGGTAAAGAAGGCCATTACTGATAATGAACGCAAGACAAATAAGAGTGTGAAGGATGCTGCCATGTTCAAATTCGGGTATGCATTAGTTGATGGTCATTTGGAGAAGGTGGGGAATTACAATAGTAAGTGTTTTCATTCTATTTTGCTATTGACATGATATTGTGTGTGTGTATTGTGGGTTTGCGAATAAACAAGGGTGGGGGAGCTGAAGACTCGCACAGGCACACAGGTCTCCTTTTGTTTTGTCTGACACACAAAATCTCATCATGCCACCGTATCCCTTTCGATGTAAATCTTACTCACAATCAGTGGAACCCCCTGGCGCTTTCCGTGGACGTGGTGAGCATCCCAAGATGGGCAAGTTGAAGCAACGGGTCCTACCTGAGCAGGTTATGGTGAACATATCAGAAGATGCACCAACACCCATGTGTACAGTGCCAGGTCATGCATGGGGGGAGGTACGACATGACCCAACAGTCCAATGGTTGTGTCAGTGGACTGAGAATATTAATAATCAAAATAAGTACATGCAGCTTGCGGCAATGAGTAGCTTTAAGGGTAAGAGTGATAGGAGCAAGTATAACAAGGCAGCCAAGTTGTGTGGGAATATTGATAAGATACGTGCCGATTACAAGAAGAATCTAACATCGAAGAGTCATGAGACACGACAGCTTGCCACGGCAATGTGGGTCATTGATCGGTTGGCATTGCGTGTGGGTGGAGAGAAGGACACCGATGAGGAGGCCGACACCGTAGGATGCTGCTCGTTACGAGTCGAGCATCTAAAATTCGATCCGAATAATGAGGGTGATGGAACAAAGGAAATCGAACTCGAATTCCTCGGTAAAGATTCGATGCTCTTCAAGCAAACGATTGACTTTGGGTCGGTGCTATATACGCAGAATAATGGTATGGGAGAGCAGGTGTATGAAAATTTCAAGGCCTTCTGCAAGAAGAAGAAGTCAACAGATGAAGTATTTAGCGATCTAACGCCCACAATACTCAATGGGCATCTAAAGGGGATCATGGAGGGTCTAACGGCGAAGGTGTTTCGTACGTACAACGCCTCCAAGACACTACAAGATGAACTTATGAAGACGGAACAATCGGCTAGTTGGAATCGTATGTCAGCCGCGGAGAAAGTCGTAGAATACAACAATGCCAATCGAGAAGTGGCCATACTATGTAATCACCAAAAATCCGTGAGCAAGGCACAAGAAGCGGGGCTTGAAACTTTAGGCACCAAGCTGGATAAGCTGAAGGATCAGAAGAGGGTATTAAAGAAGATGCTCAAAAAGATTACCAGTGGAGGGGATGGGAAGATACCAACAAAGAAGGATCCGGCAAAGTTAGCCGAGAAGGTAAACGCAGCGCTTGAGAAGGCGAAGAGTATGAAGGAGAAGGCAACGACGAAGGAAGAAAAGATTGCCGCGACGGAGGCTGATGAGAAGGCAAAGATATTGAAGAAGGAATTGGCCGATGTCAAGTTTAACGATGCACACTTGTGGGATACTGTACCGAAGCAGGATCAAGTCATTAAGCGTATACAGAATTGGAGTGAGAAGATTAAGAAGATGGAATTGAATATCAAACACAAGGATGATAATAAGGAAGTCTCGCTAGGCACGTCAAAATTGAATTACATGGATCCACGTATTTCTGTGGCATGGTGTAAGCGGAATGAAGTGCCCATTGAAAAGATATTCTCTAAAACATTACGTGATAAGTTCAATTGGGCAATGGCTGTCCCTCCCGATTGGCAATTCAATGCAAAGATTGGGATGCAGGGATGAAGAGATAATTGTCTCGGAGAGGGTGAGTTTGGGTCAGCTCTTGAAGTATTTGATGGAGCTGAATGAAGGGGAATGACTGTTAGGGAGAAAAATATTTGTTATCTCTATTGCATATGAATTTCTTTTACTCAATAATGTAATGCATTGCAGTTACTTTATTCCTTCATCCTTCACCCCAATCGTTACTCATCATCCGAATATTGATACTTGGTGGAGAAGCTTGTTAATGATATACTGCCCCCAGCACTTTTACTAAATCCATTAAATGTACGCTTCCTTTTATTCTTCTCACGGCAAAAGTCTTTCCCACGCACAGATAGTAGTTTCTCACTTGCCTTGACACCAAATCCGGACGCACCAAATGCCCCCTCATAACTATTATCAGCTATAGCTCCACCATCCTTGGTTGCAACCTCACCCCAGTAGTTGTCATCAACACGTTTAAATGGCTTACCAGTCGACTGAGCCTGTGCTCCATCCGTCCCCTCCTTTACTATCACAGATGGTGTAGTTGATGTTGAGGAAGAGCCATTTGTATTCTTCTTCTTGGAGGGTGGTGTTGGGACCCAATTGGCAGCTGCGACGGCAGCAGCCTTTTTCTTGACTGCATCTGCCTTACGTTTTTCTTCACGATGATCCACACCATCATCAGTGTCATCATCTGATGAATCACTACTATCGCTGCTACTTGAGCTTGAGCTTGATGATGATGATGATGACAAGTTGGTCTCCTTCTTCTTAATAGGCAGTTTCTTCTTTGACTCTTTCTCCTTTGAAAATTGTTTCTTATTGTCGTCGTCATCACTGGACTCGTCGTCTGTGGACAAGTCAACCGTTGAAACACTCGATACTTCCACATCACTAACATCACTCACACTGACACTTGAATCATCGTCATCACCAGTATCATCATCTTTCTTATTCTTACTTTTGTCAGTTGCAATCTGTTTCTCAGTTGCCGCTGCTTTAGAACCACTACTACTGCTTGCCTTGCTCTTGTTCTTACTCATTGTTTCCAATTTATCCTCGACCACGCTCTCATCGCTGCTACTGCTATTACTATCACTATCAGAAGTGGTGCTGATAGATTTCACAATCTTCGTTGTTGTCCTCTTCTTCGTCAATGTCGATTCACTCTTGCTCTTTTTTTCTACCGGCTTGTTTACTTTCTTTTTCTCATCCTCGCTATCATCGTCAGAGCTACTACTGCTGCTACTACTACTGTCAGACGATTCCTCCTCCTTCGTCTTCGTAACTTTCCTCTTCGCTAGTGTGACCTTACTCTTCTTAGACATTTCGTCTTCGCTCTCACTATCCTCAGAGCTGCTACTACTGCTGTCTACTGAATCCTTCTTAGAATCATTAACAAATGTGGGTGGGTTACCTGATGGTGGTTGGGGCAAAACGTTTGTTGGTAGGGGTGGCATAATTTCCTTTGTTGATGATACTATTTTGCCATTCTTGTTATTATCATCTTTGTCATCACTGTTGGAGGAACTTGATGATGAGCTAGAGGAAGAAGAAGAAGAAGTCGACGAATCATCATCATCGTCGTTCTTCGTTTTCCCTAAATTATTCGCAGCACCTTTCGTCAACTGTCGTTCCGCCGGGACAAGTTTCAACTCGTATACGTCGTCATCATCATCATCATTCGAATTTCTATTCTGCTTGCTATCTGCTTTACCGTACAAAACTAATAAATCCTCATTGAGAGCCTTGATCGTTTTACTATATGCAGTTCCAGATATGGATTGGAGGTGCGTTAATATTGCATACCCCATACGTTCATGCTGCGTTGATATTGATGATGGCTGATGATGCGTCGTAGTAGAACTGCTACTGTCGCCGGCTGCTGTAGTCGAACGAGGGACAACGATGGTCCCTCCATTCCTCTTTTGTGTTTTCAAATAGTGCTTTGCCTTACTCTTGCTCGAGGCTGACGTTGCTGTCTTGACAACAGATTCATGTTGTTGCTGCTTTAGTTTGGCCGATGACGACTTATTATTAGGGTTGCTCTTCCCCATCTTAAATTTGCATATCTACGGCGAAATAAAGGGTATTTTTGTGGCGAGTGTTGTTCCCGCCATATTTCAGCCCACATAAAGTGTTTGTGGGTGTCTGTGGATAGACGAAGAAGTTAACAAGGACATGGCCCCCGCGTTCACTGTTCCTCTACCATAGACGAACTCTCCTTGGACGGCCCTAAATTAACATTTTTTCGACGACGATACATCCTTCAAACAAAGCAAGGTACAATAAAATAATACTCGAACCCCTCGTTGTTCTTCTACGGTTGGTAACATACCTATATGTAACTATATTTGCCACTCACCAAAGGTTATTTACATTTTTTGTTGAGAAACGTCGTAACACAGAAATGAGAATTAGTTTCAAGAAAGAACGGCCAATCACAGGCCTACCCCCCAATGAGAGATTATTTGTTTTCTGCATACAACATATCCAATTCAACATTGTTTATCTCACAAAATCATCATCAACAATGGTGCATGGTCATGGTCTCAGCAAGGCGGTTGCAAACGACCGGACCATGATAAATCTAAGTATTGACAACACTCTCGATTACGTAGGATTCTGGCAACAAAAAGCCTTGCTCCATTTTACAAACTCTGCTTACAAAGGTACGTTTTTGACCACAATGAATAGGAATGTCTGCTTCTTCCAATATCAATCAGCTCAGCTCACTTCTTATTTACACAAACCTCTTGCTCTGCTTTGTTTGGTTCGTCATAATTTCAGAGCTCAAATCTGCTTGTGCCAAGATCCTTATCATTCCGGGTCAGTTGGAGACTAATGCTGAGGCGCTGTTTTACATGGGATATGCGTGTATGCGCCTCCACGACTACAGCGCTGCCATGGAGTATTTCGAACTGTCTTACTATATTGACAGCAGTCGAATTGCTCTACGACTTGTCATGTATGACCTGCACATCATGAAGAAAACAAAAACGTTGTACAAAAGCAATCGATCTCATGCAATCAGCAAATAAATGACGTAGTAGAATTTGATCTGGATGGGGCATCGTGTGATTTCCATGTTGTAGTCTAGTTTATGAGTGATAGAAAGAGAGTGCAGGCTGAGGTACTGTGAGCGAGATTCGAATTAACTGGAAGTTCAAATATTCTCTAATAATGTAGTTTAATAGTAATTGCAATGGTGTTTTTACGTAGACAATGAGGCACATATAGATTCACAATCCAGGCTCGCTCCTAAAGATTTCTCGTTTTGCATTGTTCCAAAACATTTAATAATGCGTTCAAGTAGTGTTGTCTAACAATAGTGCTCATTTTGCCATTGTATTTGATAGCATTCAACAACGCCATAATGGCAAGGGTACTTGTACGCTGAGTTGCAAGATGATAGTCCCGAACAGCACTCTCGGTTTGGAATGCAAGATCCTCAACGATGGATCCCATCAATTCATTATTCAACTCACTGACATCTTGCACTTGGGGTGTCACTAGTTCAAGTACAATATATCCCACCTCAAGTGCAGTGGGAGTGCTTACCTTCCATGACAGACACTCCAGTATTGCACCCTCCATGGCTTCAATATCTTTGACGGTGTACATACCATGCGTGGCCTTTGCACATTGTTCCACACTGAATATGACTTGCTCATTAATCTTGATTGCAGTGTAGAGTGCAGACACAGTGAGGAGCTGAAACATTGTACGATCGTACATGATTTCTTGAGGACTTAATAGAAAAGGAGTGAATTGACAAACAAGAAGTCGGTTTGGATTGCTCATGAATCGATCGGCAATGTTCATGGCCATTGCTACGTTCGATCTGGCAAGCTGAAGTAGGTCAACTAAGCTGTAGCACCAGTCAACAATCTGTTCTCGGTCCTCTGCTGCGAGCTTATGACTGCTACCATCCTCGTGATCATTGTTGCTGGTGCAGTCTTCGTCATCGTTTAGATAGTCTCGGCAGAAATGAGTGACTTCTTGCCCCATCATTGCGCAGAGAACATCGATTTTTAGCTGTTGTTTCCCGACTACATCTTTGTAGCTATCGATCGGAACAGGCGCATCTTGTCCTAGCGAGGAGGTCATGGAGCAACACCGCATTCAGAGATTGATGCGATTAAAACCTCCACTTTCTTGAGCTGTTTGTCGAAGTTAAACCTTAACCTCCCGCTAGAGTTTACGATAACCTTAGAGAGCCCGGATGCTAAGGATGATTTTGTATAACGATAATATTTGCACTCACCAAAGGTTATTTACTGTTGTTGGTTTTTGCCGAACTCGTGCGTCTTCCATACGAACCTTCGGCCTACCCCAGGCCTAGGGGTTATTATGAATCCCCGAGCTAGAGATTATCTATTGCAAGAACTTCCGCGTTACCTGATGTTTTCTCTATCCTGCATACAACCATGCCACATCAATCCAATCCAAGGTTGTTTTACATCATACAGAAACATTATCATAGTCTTGGTCTCGGCAAGGCGGTCGACAGCACAGACGACCGAGCCATTATAAAACCAAAACCTTCACTTCCTGCAAATAGTCAGAACCAAGGCGACAACAACACTATGGATTACGTAATCAAAGCGCAGCACAACAATGACAATGATGAAAAAGACAACGCATAGACGACGAATCAGAAGGAAAGACGACGAACAATGACAAGCAACATAGCACAGTCATCGTCGCATGCAGACTTTGTGCAGACGACAGAATATTGATCCAAAAAGCGAGTTCTGCAGTAATATTCCGAGTGATGAATATCAACCGATACGGGTACAATTTGATTTACACCTCTCCTTGATTCATTATCCACCACACATCAAGAACATGTAGCATACGTCAAAACTATACTATTTCCTGATGAGGAGGTATCGGTAAGAAGTATTTCCCTCATTGGAATTCTTCAGCTTCAGCTGCAACATGTGATAACGAATTGAACAACCCTTCTCGTTTGTTGCATATATTTTTAGGATGGGCTGGGGGTGTATCCAGAAGTTCAAATCACAAACAGCGTTGCCAACGTTCGTATGATTGATGGGACCGTCTCCTATATGTCGTGCAATGGTGACAGTCATGTCTTGACTAAGACACGAACCATGTGGCAAGGTCCTTACAGGGGCATATGCTTGGTGACAAAAATCACAGCCACCATCACCACTCTTGTAGGTGATGAGGTAGCTGCCACTCTGTACACGTCCTCTGGCACAAGCTACAGTCAGTATGCTGTCATTTCAAGAAATGGTCAGTATCAGGTAACTCGTTTTGTTTCATAGACAAGTGTCGAGCAAGTTTGACTTAAGTATTTTTAAGGTCTAGGTTTAGTTGCAGCAGTCTGGAATGCAGACTGCCGGTTCTCCTTAATTATGTGTAAGATTCATCTTGATAAACATAAACGGCTGTCTATCCTTCATCCCTCCCGACAATGCATGTGGGTACCCACCTCCATAAATATGCTACTTCTGTCCAAGTAACAAGCTAAAACACCATCACGCCATTTTTGGAGGTGTTTTCTAATTGTAAGAGATGAAACGCACATATCCGCATTAAGCACTAAGCACTTTGGCCGATTGCTCATGCAGCAGGAGACCCTTTTGATGAGGTGCTTTTGTTTGGTGAGCAAGGACTCATAATGTAGTGTTGTTGAAAAGACTAGCTTCTGCCTCTAGCTTCAGACTGGTAACTCCAAATCGATCAGCTGCATCAATAATTTCCTTAGCATGTTATTTCATATCGTCATCTTTCACTTTACCACCATACATGCTGTACAAAGTTCAGCAAGTGTCTTTGAGCAATTCTCTATGATGACACGATGAGCTAAGAATGTAACTGGCGCAGTCTTGGCCACCTTCATGGCATTTCCCTTCCCGTTTCTCCCCCAACCTCGAATACAATGTCGGAATATTCTTCATCCAGGAAAACACCTTGAACTGTTTTGCACGATGTCGGATTCTCGGGTATAAAGGGTGATGGAGAAGATTTACTGGTACGGACAGTTTCATGTGGACCGCGATTACTAATGTACCATCAATGAGGGAGTTCATTAACTTTGAGCGCTTCACAAATTTTTTCCAACCTCGAACGCTGATCCCATCATTCCCTCACAGGAGTAAATTTATAGGAGTGGCTGTTCGTACGCCACTTGTTTCCCATTTTCATCGCTGACACTGAAACCAAAATCAATTCCAATGGACTTGTCTGACATATTCTATGAAGAGAGAAGTATGCCCTTGCGTGTCCACCTGGAAATATCTCCAGAATCCAAGGATTCCCCAAGAGCATAAATTCGGGCGAGTCGACATATTCACCTCGCACCGTCGACAGATCAAGGAAGCCATGCCAGTGCACGGTATGCTTCGCCCACTCTTGTTGATATCCAGGCGGAGGTGTTCCCATAGAGAGTGGTG
>Ga0247833_1007962_pt1 | contig 10943 bp, 15 predicted proteins | sample LaCruzMarch2015__7_FD_187117 | JGI IMG/M metagenome (GOLD analysis project Ga0247833, IMG submission 187117) | Freshwater microbial communities from meromictic Lake La Cruz, Castile-La Mancha, Spain - LaCruzMarch2015_8m | ecosystem: Environmental > Aquatic > Freshwater > Lake | place: Spain...
GCTATTCGTGCGATTCATAACACAGGTATTGAAGTAACCGAAATCGTTGACGTTACTCCACTTCCTCATAATGGTTGTCGTCCTCCTAAAAGAAGAAGAGTATAATCAGTTTATTAAGTAACAAAAAAGGGAAACATATCATCGAAGGAATGCCTTAATTCATGATTCCCAACTAAATATATAATATGGCAAGATATACAGGTCCTAAATCAAAAATTGCTCGTCGTTTTCGCGACCCAATTTTTGGCGCTGATAAAGCGTTGGATAGAAGAGCTTACGGTCCAGGGCAACATGGTCCATCTAAAAGAAGAGGCGGAAAACAATCTGAGTACGCTATTCAACTTGGAGAAAAACAAAAAGCTAAATATACTTATGGTATTTTAGAGCGTCAATTCGCTAATCTTTTTGAGAAAGCTTCAAGAATGAAAGGAATCACGGGTGAAGTTTTACTTCAGTTATGTGAAGCTAGATTAGATAACGTTGTTTACCGTATGGGTATTTCACCTTCAAGAAGAGGTGCAAGACAATTAGTTTCTCATAAACACATTACTGTGAATGGAGAAGTGGTAAACATTCCATCTTTTACATTAAAAACTGGCGATGTTGTAGGAGTTAGAGAAAAATCTAAATCTTTAGAAGCAATCACAGATTCTTTATCAGCAAGTTCAAAAAAATACGACTGGTTGGATTGGGATAAATCAACTATGACAGGTAAAGTTCTTAACACACCTTCAAGAGAAATGATTCCTGAAAATATCAGAGAACAGTTAATAGTCGAGTTATATTCTAAATAATATATAAGCAAGAAAATGGCAATATTGGATTTTCAAAAACCGGACAAAGTAATTATGATTCACTCCGATGAGTTCAACGGAGAATTCGAATTTCGTCCACTCGAGCCTGGATATGGTATCACAGTCGGAAACTCACTACGTAGAATTTTACTTTCTTCTTTAGAAGGATTTGCTATATCTTCTATTAAAATTCATGGTGTAGATCACGAATTTTCAACAATTAAAGGGGTTGTAGAAGATGTAACAGAAATAATTTTGAATTTGAAACAAGTTCGTTTCAAAAGACAAATTGAAGGAACAGACTCTGAAACAGTTATTATTTCTGTTAGTAATCAAAATACATTGACAGCAGGTGATATCGGTAAGTTTACTAGTGCTTTTCAGGTATTAAATCCTGATTTAGTGATCTGTAACATGGAATCTTCTGTGAAAATTGAAATGGAATTAACTATCATAAAAGGTAGAGGTTACGTTCCTGCTGAAGAGAATAAATCAACAAATGCTACATTCGGTACCATCTTTATTGATTCAATTTTTACGCCAATCGTAAATGTTCAATACGCAATCGAAAACTTTCGTGTAGAGCAAAAAACGGATTACGAAAAATTAGTTTTCAATATCAAAACTGATGGTTCAATTCATCCTAAAGAAGCTTTAAAAGAAGCTGCTAAAATTTTAATTCACCATTTCATGTTGTTTTCTGATGAAAGAATCACATTGGATAGCGAAATTAAAGCTGAGACAGAAGAATTTGATGAAACTTCTTTACACATGCGTCAGTTGTTGAAAACAAAATTAGTGGACATGGATCTTTCAGTAAGAGCATTAAACTGTTTGAAAGCAGCAGACGTTGAAACGTTAGGAGATCTAGTATCTTACGCTAAATCTGATTTGTTGAAATTTAGAAACTTCGGTAAAAAATCGTTAACAGAATTAGAGGATTTAGTAGATAACAAAGGATTAACTTTCGGTATGAATGTAGCGAAATATAAATTAGACAAAGATTAGAATTTGAATCATGAGACACGGAAATAAAGTAAATCATTTAGGGAGAAAAACTGGTCACAGAAAAGCAATGCTTTCAAACATGGCTTGCTCACTAATCGAACATAAAAGAATAACTACAACTCTTGCTAAAGCGAAAGTTTTACGTGGATTTGTTGAACCAATTTTAACAAAATCAAAAACCGATTCTACGCACTCTAGAAGAACTGTTTTCTCTTATTTACAAAACAAAGATGTTGTTACTGAATTGTTTAGAGATATAGCTCCTAAGATTGCTGAAAGAAACGGTGGTTACACAAGAATTATTAGAACTGGTTTTAGACTTGGTGATAATGCAGAAATGTGTATGATCGAATTAGTTGACTTCAATGATATCTACACAAACGAAAAAGCTAAGAAAACAACTCGTCGTTCTAGAAGAGGTGGTTCATCAGCGGCTAAAGAGTTTGTAAATACAACGGAAGAAGTAGTATCTGACGCAGTAGTTGAATCTACAGAAGAAACTACAACTGAGAATACATCAGAAGAATTAGTTTCTGATGAAGAAATTGAAGCAGCTGAAGAAACTTCAACTGAAAATACAACAGAAGAATCTTCAGATTCATCAGAAAACTCAGAAGAAAAAGAAAAATAGTAATTCACAATTTGTTAATAAAAAGGCGGTCAATAGATCGCCTTTTTTGTTTTATTCTAGCAACTTATAGAATGAAGTTTCTATTTTTGTGCAAAATTCTAAATGGACACAAATCAAATTGCAGTTTTACTTTTAGAAGACGGAACTGTTTTTCAAGGGAAAGCAATTGGAAAAATTGGAACCACTGGAGGTGAAATCGCTTTCAATACTGGTATGACAGGTTATCAAGAAGTTTTTACTGACCCTTCTTACCTTGGTCAGATATTGATTATGAATACTTCGCATATTGGAAATTATGGTGTTCATGATGAAGAAATAGAATCTGATTCGATAAAAATAGCTGGCTTAGTAACAAAAAAGTTTTCAAATGGCTATTCAAGAGTTTCAGCCTCTGGTTCATTGCAAGATTTTATGGAGAAAAATGAAACGGTTGGTATTTCTGATATTGATACACGTGCTTTGGTTAGACACATTAGAAATAAAGGTGCAATGAATGCTATTATTTCCTCCGAAATTTTAGACATTGATATTTTAAAAGAAAAGATTGCTGCAATTCCTTCAATGGAAGGTTTAGAACTTTCTTCGCGAGTTTCAACTAAAACAGCTTATGAAGTTCAACCAGAATCTGCAAATTTAAAAGTTGCACTGATTGATTTTGGTGTGAAAAAGAATATTGTTAGATGCCTTACAGAACTAAATTGTCATGTAAAGGTTTTCCCAATGAATAGTTCTATTTCAGATTTGAATGATTTTAATCCAGATGGATTCATGCTATCAAACGGTCCTGGAGACCCTTCAGCAATGCCACAATCAGTCGAACTTGTACAGCAAATTATCAATACCAATAAGCCAGTTTTTGGAATTTGTTTGGGTCACCAAATTTTAGGTTTAAGCAAAGGACTTTCAACTGAAAAAATGTTCAATGGCCATCGAGGAATCAATCATCCTATAAAGAATTTAAAAACAGGAAAAGGCGAAATTACTTCTCAAAACCACGGTTTTGTTATTTCAAAAGAAAGTATTGAGAATCAATCTCAAGTTGAAGTAACACATATTCATTTAAATGATGGAACAATTGCGGGTATCGAAATTAAGGATAAACCAGTTTTTTCAGTTCAGTATCACCCAGAAGCTTCGGCTGGACCTCACGACTCTCGTTATTTATTCGATCAGTTTGTGACTAATATGCATCAATCAAAAAATCAATAAACTATGAGTTACATTTCAGGAATTTATGCCCGTCAAATTTTGGATTCAAGAGGAAATCCAACAGTAGAAGTTGATGTGGTTACTATAAATGGTGTTTTGGGTCGTGCTGCTGTACCTTCTGGTGCTTCAACAGGAATCCATGAAGCGATGGAATTAAGAGACGGAAATATGTCCATTTATCTAGGGAAAGGTGTTTTAAAAGCAGTGAGCAATGTGAATACCTTAATCAATGATGCTTTAAATGGAATGGATATCTTCGATCAAAAAGCAATTGATACTGCACTTCTTAAATTAGATGGAACCCCTAATAAATCAAATTTAGGTGCGAACGCAATCTTAGGAACTTCTTTAGCAGTTGCAAAAGCGGCAGCACAAGAAGCAAATTTGAGTTTGTTTAAATATGTTGGTGGTGTAGGTGCAGTTACGATGCCTGTACCAATGATGAACATCTTAAATGGTGGTTCACATGCTGATAATTTAATTGATATTCAGGAGTTTATGGTAATGCCTTTCGGTGCTAGTTCATTCTCAGAAGGTTTACGTTGGGGAACTGAAGTTTTCCATAACCTAAAGAGCGTTTTGAAATCAAAAGGAATGTCAACGAACGTTGGTGACGAAGGAGGTTTTGCTCCAAGTTTAGGATCAAACGAAGAAGCAATTCAAGTGGTAATAGAAGCAGTAGAAAAAGCTGGATTCAAACCAGGTCATGATATGTACATTGCTTTAGACGCAGCTTCTTCAGAATTTTTTAAAGCAGACAAAGGAGTTTATCATTTTGAATCAACAGGAGAGGAAAGAACATCAGCAGAAATGGTTGCTTATTGGGAAGATTGGACAAAAAAATATCCAATTATTTCTATTGAGGATGGATTGGCTGAAGACGATTGGGCAGGTTGGAAATTAGCAACTGAGAAAATGGGTGATAAAGTTCAATTGGTTGGAGACGATTTATTCGTAACAAATACGAAACGTCTTTCTAGGGGAATCAATGAAGGAATTGCAAATTCTATCTTAGTAAAAGTTAACCAAATTGGTTCTTTAACAGAAACGATTGAAGCAGTTCAAATGGCAACAAGAAATAGCTATACTTCAGTTATGTCACACAGAAGTGGTGAAACAGAAGACAGCACAATAGCTGACTTAGCAGTTGCTTTAAACTGTGGTCAAATCAAAACGGGTTCAGCATCAAGAAGCGACCGTATGGCAAAATACAACCAACTTTTAAGAATCGAAGAAGAATTAGGAGAAGCAGCTTATTACCCTGGTAAAGACTTCAAATTCATTAAATAAGAAATTATTTTTCTACCTATTCATAAGGCTATTCGAAAGGGTAGCCTTATTTTTTTGGATAATTATAAGATTGAACTTTTTTAAAAATTACTATCTTTCAAGAAAATAGCAAGCATGGAAAACAATATACTTCTGATAATTTTGATTGTTCTTGTTTTGATTTTGATATTCATTGGCTATCAATTAAATGAGGTTAGTAAAATAAATAAGCAATTTGCTAAGAAAATCAATTCACTTGAAAAGGAAGTTTTAGAACTAAAAAATGAAAAAACACAACTTGCGAAAGAAAATAATATTTTGGAAGCTATTAAACTTAAATACCAACTACAACCTCATACAGTAAATAATTTCTTCGCACAAATGAGAAGCTTTGCAAGTAGGCTACACAAAGGAATGGAGTCACTTTCAACAACATTAGAATATGTTTTTTACAAAGGTTCTGATAATTTTGTCTCAATAGAGGATGAGTTAGATTTTATTAAACAATATATTGAACTAAATAAGTCATTTCTACCAGAATACAGTTCAGTAAAAATATATTCGTCATTAGGTGAAGAAAATGTCCATCCTGCGAATAAGCGAATACCACATTTAATTACAGCTTATTTTCTTGAGAATGCTTTTAAACATGGAGATAAAACACACCCAGAATTTTTAAGAGTATTTGTTAAAGCAAATGATACATTTTTTGAAATTAAGGTTGTAAATAAATTAAGACCTAATGTGTCAATTGTTCAAAAGAAAGGAATTGGTTTGGAGAACATGAAGAAAAGATTAGATATATTTACTCCAAATCGATATTCATTGAAGACAAGTTGTAATGAAACAGAATATCATTCGGTACTTGTTATAACTTTTTAATTATGAAGAAATTAAATGTTGCAATTTTAGAGGATAATGATGATTTAAGGTTTGACTTACATTCTGAAATTGAAGATAAAAACATAGCTAATGTTATAGAGTCTCATGCAGAAGCTAAATTATTTATTGAAAAGGTAAAATTTAAAAAAGACCAAATTGACTTACTAATATTAGATATTGAGTTGTTAGGTCAAAATACAAATGGAATTGAAGTTGCTACTATACTAAAAAAACCAGTTCTTTTTATAAGTGGTAAGTCTGTAGATTATTTATCACAAATTGAAGATATTAATCTTGATTCTGATTTCCCTGTAGATTCAATTATTAAGCCTGCAACTGAAAATAAACTCAGAAAAGTTTTAAAAAAATTAGCAGATGAAATTGAATGGCAAAAGCATCAAATGAAGTCCAAGATTGTGAGAATTAAAATTGATGATGTTACTAGGGAAATTGACCAATCTAAAATAGTTTACATTGAAACAATTACAAATAATTCAAATAATAAGAAGATTTATTTTATTGATGAGAAACCTACTACTTTATTCAATTTCACTTTTGCAAAAATGGTGGAGAAGGGTTTTAATCAAGATTTGTTTATTAAAACGCATAACTCATATAGGGTTAATCTCAATTTAATAACTGAATATGACTTAGTTAAAAAGAAGATTTTTGTTACTTGTAAGGATGAAAAGTTACAATCAGATAAGAAAGATATTCCAATTTCAGATGGCTTCTATTCAGAAGTAAGAAAAATACTTAAAAGCAAGTAACGCACTTATTACCCAAAAATCCGCACTTGTTTCTCAATTTGCCAAAGTGTTGTTCTTAAATAGCCCATGATTTAGCTTCAAGCAATATTTGTCTCATAATATTTAAAAAAAAATAAATTATGAAGACAAAAATTAAATCAGTGAATTTCCATTTATGGGAGCCTTGTAACATGCGTTGTAAATTCTGCTTTGCAACATTTCAAGATGTAAAAAAGACGATTCTTCCAAAGGGACATTTACCAAAAGAAGAATCAATTCAGGTTGTAAAAGAATTAGCTCAATTTGGTTTTGAGAAGATCACATTCGTTGGCGGTGAGCCTACGCTTTGCCCCTGGTTGTTAGAATTAATTCTTACTGCAAAACAAGCAGGAATGACAACAATGATTGTGACAAATGGGAGCAATTTATCAGATGAGTTTTTAAAAATGAATGTTGGTTTATTAGATTGGATTACAATTAGTATAGACAGTCTTAATGAGCAAACTAATCTTAAAATTGGTCGTGCAATTATAGGACGAAAAGCAATTTTAATAGATGATTATAAAGTTTTAATTGATAGAATCAAGAAGTATAACTATCGTTTAAAAATAAATACAGTTGTCTGTTCTGAAAACGTTTCTGAAGACTTAACTCCAATTATAGAATATTCAAAACCAGAAAGATGGAAGATTTTCCAAGTTTTACCAATTAAAGGTCAAAATGATTTTGAATTTGAGAAGTTTGAGATTAGCCAAGAAAGGTTTAAAAAGTTTATTGTTAGACATAATCACTTAAGTTCTCTAACTAAAATTGTTTCAGAAAGCAATGATGATATGACTGGCTCTTATGCTATGGTTGATCCTGCTGGAAGATTTTTTGATAATTCAAAAGGAGTTTACAATTACTCAGATCCAATTTTAAAAGAAGGTATTCAAAAATCATATAGTCAAATTAATATAGATTTTGATAAGTTTTTAGAAAGAGGTGGATTGTATAATTGGGAACATCAGTTAGTTTAAACATAGATTTCTTAAGATGGAAAAACCAAGAAGTATCGTGTTCTCAGAACATTTTTTAGAACGATGTTGGAATCGATATGTAAATCCGAATGAAATCAGAAAAATTCTCCTAACTATTGATGTAAACTTTAATGATGAAATCCAATTGTGTTTTCATCCAAAATTTCTAACATCTTTTGGTATAAAGTGCAGAGAATCTCAATGTATAGTAGTTGTAGTTAAAAGAAGAATGGTGATTACTTGCTACAGTCGAGAACAGCAATTATGTATAAAAAATAAAAGTTTAACACATTTTAATTAAATAGATTATGAAAATAGAATTACTAAAAACAGACATTATTTACATTGATATGGATGGTGTTTTGGTTGAAAAATGCGAGGTTAATTTCAAAAATGAAAGATTAAAAAAAGGCTTTTTTTTAGAGAAAAGTCCAATTAAAAATGCAGTTGAGTCTTTTCAATTTTTGGCTCAACATTGTGAGGTTTACATATTGTCAACTCCAGTTTGGGATAATGAATTTTGCTGGACAGAAAAAAGATTGTGGGTTGATAAACATTTAGGAATCATGGCTAGGAAAAAGTTAATACTTACTCACAATAAAGCTCTTAATGAAGGAAAACTATTGATAGATGATTCTTTAGATCACGGAGTTCAAGATTTTAAAGGAACACATTTTCACTTTGGAAATAGCAATTTTCCTGATTGGGCAAAAGTATTGAATCAAATTACATTCATTTAATAAAAGGTGAACCAAACTACCTCTAGAAATGTAGGAGCCCAAGTCGAAAAGCTTATCGAGTAGGCAGAAACAACAAATCTTTTTAAAATGGCAAAAACTAAAGAAAAAGGTAAAGGAGGATGGCCAGCAAAAGATCCCAATGGTGGTGATTCTGGAAAAGGTCGAGATAATAATCCGCCAAAACCAAAACCAACTAAAAAATAATTAGTTGATTATAAAACGCACGGAGTTAAACTCTTGACTTCGTGCGTTTCTCGCAAAACCTTTGCATTTATCGTCTTTTAATTACAAACAAAACTTATCAATTTTGAACCGTCAAAAAAATGGACTTACACCAGAAAATCAAAATTTTACGATTGAGCAAAAATTACACACAAAACTACATGGCTGATGAACTCGGAATTGATACGACAAATTACAGCCGTTTAGAGCGTGGTGAGTCTAAAATTCCAATCGAAAGATTAAAGAAAATCGCAACTATACTAGGAACAGATATCAATGAATTTTTAGCATCCGAATTTAAAAATGAAGAATTAGACTCGAATCATTCATTGTTATTACACGGAATTTTAATAGAAATAAGAGCAATCAGAAAAAGTCTTAATTCATTAGAAATTAACCCATTGAAAACTGATTTAACAAAAAAAAGTAACAATTAAAAATCTATATCAAATGACTCAATTTTACACTAAAATGAAATTTTTATTTCTCTCAGTTCTTATTCTAAGTGCGGTTAGTTCATGCATGACCACAAAAACAAATGTTGGTTCCTATCGCGAAACGCAAGGTGAGGAATATACTTATGCTAAAGGAAAACAAATGTGGCTTTTTTGGGGATTGATTCCTCTTGGACGAACAAGCGTAAGTACACCAGCTGATGGAAATTGTCAAGTGATAACTCGATACAACGCTGGTGATGCGATTATCTCAAGTTTAACAGGTGGTATTTTCACAACTCATACAATTAAAATTAAAGCAAAAAGACCTGCTAGTTCAAAGTCAACATCGTCTGAAGCCCCTAAAGAGAAAAAACCTTTAATAGATAATTTTAATCAAAAGACAAAAACTAATCGTAATCAATTAATAATCAAATAATAAATCAAATGAAAAAATCAATTCAATTTATGCTTACCCTTTCTTTGGGTTTCTTTTTACTAATTGCTTCTAGTTGTCAGAAAAACAACACAGGTGATTTAGTTGTAAATGTTGTTGACGGTCTAAATAGTTCAGTCGGTTCTGGAAAAACAGTTTATTTATATAACAGTCAAGCGGAATTTGACAATGGAACTTATTCAAAATCAGCAACCACTGACGCATCAGGTCAAGTTACATTTTCAAAACTAACACCTGGGGTTTATTTCGTTGATTGTGATTGGGAAAACAATTTAGGTTTCACTATAACAAGTTCAGGAAGTGCAGAAGTGACAAAGAAAATGGTTACTACAATTACTGCGGCTCCTTAACTTTGAACTTTTCTAAATTTTACTAAGGCTATTCGAAAGGGTAGCCTTTTTTTTTGATTTGTTTTTTTAATTTTATAAGATGAATGAAATAAAATGTGATTCAGCAATTAAAAATAACAATAGATTAGAGCTTTTTGCGATTCTTATGATTTGCTTTGGTTTTGTTAAAATCGCTTTAAATAAATGGACGAGTATTGAAGATTTTAGTGATTTCATGGGTCTTTTAGGTGAATTTAATTACTTGATTATTGGTAGTGCTTTACTGTTCTATTTAGCTAAAAAAACTAAGAAACTGAAGTCTTATTTTATTCGATTAAGTCCTGATAAGATAAATTACAAATTAGACGAAATTGAAATTGTTTTATTAAAAGATTCGATACAAAGAATTACTGTTCATATTGAAAGAATTCAATTAATAGATATAGATAATAATGAATTTGAGCTCAATTTCAAAAATTTACAAGGCGAGGAAAAGTTGGTTAAAGAACATTTTAAGAATCTAAAATTAGAATGGCTGAAATGAATGAAATAAAACGTTTCAACCTCCGAGTTTATGGCCTCGTAATCAATAAAAAACGAGAAATTTTACTTTCGGATGAATATCGTTTTGGGCATTTTTTTACAAAATTTCCTGGTGGTGGAGTTGAAAAAGGGGAAGGGATTTTAGATGCTTTGCACCGAGAGTTTCAAGAAGAACTAAATCTCGAAATTGAAGATGCAACACCTTTTTATTTCAATGATTTTTACCAAGAGTCCGCATTTAGGAAAGAAGACCAAATCGTTTCTTTTTATTATTTGGTTCAGTGTGATAACTCAAAAATTATGGTAGAGAATTACGAAATTCCATTTCAAGAAGAAACAGAAAAACAACGCTGGGTGAAATTGGAAGATTTAGAAGAAAAAGATTTAACTTTTCCGATTGATAAAATGGTAGTTACCAAGTTGAAGGAAAGTTTCATTTAATACTGAAAAATTGAATTATATCTTAAAATCCTTATTTCACATAATCCTGTTTTTGAACCAACATATATTGGTCATTTTCCAGTTTAATGTAGCCAAAATCATAACAAAAAAAGTACTTTGAACCTTTTTGTGTGTGGTAAATATTAGTGAAGTAATGAAAGTTAAACCCTTCTTCCGCCAAGGTAATACCATCAACTGTTTTTTTACCGTTGGGAT
>Ga0247833_1007988_pt1 | contig 10916 bp, 5 predicted proteins | sample LaCruzMarch2015__7_FD_187117 | JGI IMG/M metagenome (GOLD analysis project Ga0247833, IMG submission 187117) | Freshwater microbial communities from meromictic Lake La Cruz, Castile-La Mancha, Spain - LaCruzMarch2015_8m | ecosystem: Environmental > Aquatic > Freshwater > Lake | place: Spain...
TAGAGGGTGTGGGTATTCCTTCCATATGTCTGGAATCCCTTTTGCAATACAGGTAGCAAAGGAAATGAAGAGCAGATTCAAGAAATAAGGAAGCGGGTGGCAGCAAATGATCCTGCTTCTATTTTTGTGCTCGCTAATTACCATGAACTTGGAAGTGGAGTTTTGCAACAGGCGCATTCTTATCTTGGTGACTTTTATTATGAAGGGGGAGATTTGAAGAAATCCAAGCTCCACTTGGAAGCCGCGGCAATGGCATGACAAAAAGGGGCAAGGTACATTATTGGAGCCATGGAGGGTAGTTCTGGAAACAAGAACGGGCTGTTAAGCATTGGACGATTTCTGCATCAGCTGGGCATTATGTTGCCATGCATAAATTGAGATTATTATTTGAACTTGGTGGTGTCAGTAGAGAATCAATTGATTCAACTTTGGCAGCTTACAATAATTCCTGTGTTGAGATGAAAAGCGAAGCCAGAGATGCTTACATCCAGTGGTATATTGATCACGCTGATGATGAAAATATATTGATGGCATCGGTTTACTATGATGAGAAATAAATAAACAACAACTATCTTCTTCCACAGTATAGGTTTATTAGATATTGTGCTCTGCCTCACTTTCTAAGACTTTTTATGTGTGTGTGTTAATTATACTTATAATAGGTGCATAACTGCCGTTGACAAAGTGGCGGAAGATTCTTTGATTATCTGACAGGATGCCGAATAGTGTTGCAGAAGCAACAATGTCTTTGAAACCCACGAATAACAATAAATCATACCCTCTTACACAGTAATGTCAAATATAGGCTTGATCGGTCGTCCATCTATATCTCTAACTACACGCAACCCACCCTTCACAGTTTCTTCACCCACATATATTTCTGGATTATATCCCACATCATTAACATTAAACCCTTCACGTAATTCTTTAGATGAACCAATAACGGGTATTAAACTAATGGCATTCCGAACTACGTCCATTTCGGAATCACCTGGCGCGTACCATAATTCTAATGATTTGGAATATTTCGGGCCTGCCATATTCTGTGGACGTAATTCATTCTTGGCATATTCTAGTATTATACGTTTTTGAGATATGATTGATTCATTTACTGTTGGATATACCGCTCCCGTCAACGACAATAACTGTGACGAGGATGACTTGTCTTTGTCACTGCTTGCTTCATCATCATTGATGTCTCTGCTGCCGCAACATTGTTCGAACACACGTACAACCTTACCCACGAACCAAAATGTACTTGCATCATTTACTGGGCTACGTACGTATACATCCACAGTCCCTTCTTTGCCAACAATTTTTCGTATCCTATCGAAGCAATGGGCAGCATTGGCAAGTATCTTGGAGCCAGCCCCAGGTGTGGTATTGCCAGATAATGATCGGACTTTATTGGAATCTGCAGCACAGCTATTAGTTTTGCTGCTACTACTGCCAAAACCAGATGACACCGTAGAAGACTTGTTGGGTTTGGAACCGCTCTTAGATAGGGCGGCGTGTAGGTGGTGGCCCCCTCTCGGAGAGGCATGAAGTTGCGGAGCTGGCTGGAACGCGGCTATCGTCGTCCGTGAGGCGAGATAGACTATAATGAATGCCGGTAGAAATCGATCTCTCATGGCGTATGAGGGTATGGTGGGGCTGGCTGAGATTTGAGATGAGAGGGGATGGGTCTGGCCGTCGCATCTCCCCAGTCGCCAACCTCAAAGCGTCGAGCAGGTGTAGACAATCATTGATATTACAATGTCGAAGTGCCCTGTCAAATCACTCGGTGCAAAAACGGAAGTTATTCTACTACTACTCGTTCTTATAATCAGATTATCGCATGCCTTCTCATTTACAAGCACTCCTAGTATGAGTAGTAGACGAGCAAATACTTATGTCCCTCGGCGTCATTCATCGTCGTCATCAAGTATGCGCCTATTCCAACAACAGCAATATTACAATACCAATGATCAAGAAAACTATAGTGACGACGAAAGCGATGGAATGAATCAAAATTATGCAGATCTTGCAGATCAATATTATGCCAATGAAAATCAAGGACAGTATGATTATCAACAAAAGCCAGCAGCTGAGTTTTACAATGATCCAAGTCAGCAGCAGCATCAACAGCAGCAGTTGTATAACGAACAACAGCAGCAATATTACAACAACAACGAAGAATATAACGAACAACAACAACAACAACAACAACAACAACAACAACAACAACAACAACAACAACAACAACAACAGCAACAGCAACCGTCACCATCACTCTTAATAACAGGTAATATGCAAGAGGAACTACAACGTGCAACATCAAATATAGATGTTCCATTAGACTACCTAGCATTAGCACGTCAACGTGCCATGGAACGTCGTGTATCCACGAATTCATTGGCCGGTGATACTGATTGGCTACATCTTGCGAATGAGAAGAAGAAACAACAACGTTCAACAGGAGAGGAGGATGATGATTGGGTAGCCAGTTTGAATGACGAAGGTGCAGTGAGTGATTTATTATCAGTCGTGGGGGTACGTGTGGATGAAGGATCGGGGATGTTGGTAACAGAAAGTGGAATTGTGGTGGATATGGATAACAATAATGATGATGATGGACCACGATTGCTGCTATGAGAAATGGAACGCATGGCCTTTTTCTACCCCTTGAGAGTGTTTTATTTTATCACTGACAAGAATTTGATTTATGTCCTTTAAGCGCTTCATCATTAGAGAGAGAATTGTAAAATTTGATTATACCATAAGCTAGAATTGTGCTGTAAAATGAGAGCCCATCAATATCTTGACACACAGGGATTGCCGTCTTGCAGAGATTGCCCTTGACCATGCGCACGAAGCGAGGCTCTTGTCACACAACAATTCGTATACTCGATCAAAGAAAATATCATTCTAGAGGTAGGTGAGCTTCCAGTCAAATCCGATGGTGTCTAAAGCTGCTATTCGTTCTTCCGTCAATAGTGCCTTAGTGCTTGTTCCCGAAATAATGTCGCCTCATATTTGTCTCAGTCTGCAGCAAAAAACTATAAAGGCTCGAATCTTCTTTCCGACGCACGTTGATTGACCGTGCTTCTCCTTGTTAGCCCTCAGTTTGTCAACTTGAGCGAAGAAGTGTCATCCAAAGTGGCCGCGGTATAGATATATGGTGCCCAGGATTCCAATTGAATTACAAGATGGTGAGAAAAAAAAACCACTGGTGACGGCGAAGCCCCTATCGTACCTTTCGTGACCTCACATGAGAAATCAGCTACTCCTCCCTGCATGCTTATTCGAGGCGCCGGCCCGGATGTTCTTACAATGGAACGAAAAATCCGGATATCTACCACGCAGTCTACGCAGTTGATCCGTGCAATATGTTGGATTCAAATACTAGCCTCATCGTGTGGTGCATTCATCAGCGGTCGTTCTTCTCTCGACGACTTGGCAATATATCAACTGGCCAAAGCCTCATCTTTATCATACATTGATATGAAAAGAATGTCATCCTCGGCATATTTGAAGTCAAGTGGATTGGAACCAATTGCACAAGTTGTTGATGCAAGGTCCCAATCAGGAGCCACGCTCTTCCGTATGTATGATGACGGTCATCCTACGACGAGCGATGGAAAACAAAAACAACGCCACAGACTAATAATTGCATGCCGTGGATCTGCAACAGTAAGGAATTTCGGTACCAATCTTCAATTTAAGTTAGTACCAGCAATGCATTTATCGCAAGATAATGTACCAGAGAATGCATTAGTCCATGAGGGATTTCAAATGGCATCAGCTGGATTGTGGAAAGAGATTTGTCAACCACTGAAAGACTATCTTGATTCAACAGTCTACTCCACAACAATACCGATGACGGAAATTATATATACAGGTCATTCATTAGGTGCAGCCACAGCATTATTGTGTGCCACTCATCATCAAGCAACATTTAAAGATGCAGTCCGTAGTGGTACGCCTGTATCGTCTATAATTACATTTGGCGGCCCACGACTATGTAACTCAGAATTATCAAGATATTTACGAAATGAGGCGTTGTGTGGTTGTACGATATTGCATGTCGTCCATACCAAAGATCCTGTATTGACAAATAATCAACAATTATGGAATACACTTGGTTTTGAGAATGTTGGGATAGAATTGGAATGTGATCCTCATGTCTTAACCACAGAGAAGCAGGACGATGCTTCTTTGACGATGATCAATCGTTGGTCCACTGTTGCATGGAACATTGTTGATCATTGCTATTATATGGGGGTATACATGGGACCAAGGTTGTTTTTGTAACCAATACATCACCTAGAGTTGGCAGATTATCCACAACAACAACACATAAAATTATTTTAAATTAAGACTAGACAGATAACAACAACAATCACCGTAGACCAAGAGATAACAGTAGGATTGTTGCAAGATAAGTGCAACATGTATTACTGCATCTTGCTCCCCAGTAGCTGTTTTATTATTAGGTATAAGTTAGCTAATAATATTTAGCGATATTATTTAATCTTGTATATATGACTATTTCCAAGGGACACCGCCTTGTCCATCCTTTTTACCTCCTTTTGATTAGCCTGCCTACCCCTCAACAAGAAAGTCCTCAAGATCGACAAATGCATCATTATAGTTGTACTTTTCTCCCGTTGCCCGACCATGGTCATCATCGTCCATCGTAAGCCAATCGTCAACTGTTTCATTCCTACTCCTCAATGTAATTCTACGAGATTTTCGTATCAATGGATAAAGTCGTCGCATCTGTCGTTTCCCTGACAATGATGGCATATGCTCGTCCTCAAATTTTTTGTCAAATTCGTCTTCGGTTGATAGTAGCACATCATCAACACCATTTGATATATGTTCGTCCTCGCCCTCATCCAAAGTTTCAATACAGCATCGGAGCATTCCCCTAAAATCATCTAATTCAACAAGTGCCATTGAACCATTCATCAAGGTTGACACAGATTCTTCGAGAATAAGCGTTCTTTCGGTCACAATATCATCATGCCTCCTCGTCGAATTGATCAAGCTGTTGAGCTCTCGCAAACCAGCCACCAACCCCTCTAACCTCAGAAGTACCTTTGGTAGACGCCCCAGTATCGCATAGCCACTGCCATTGTCGTCATCCTTATCATTTTCGTAAAGAGACAAACTGAAGGCCCTTTCTTCATTAGCACGCCATCGCATAAATCCAGCGAACAGTGATGATTTCATATCTGACGAATTGATGGAATGCAGAAATCCAAGGATACAAATCAACGACTCTTTCAGTTTGATTTGATTAAAAGGATACTTCTGACAGAATATCGATGATGATTCTTTAAAGTATTTGATCATTTGCTTCAACGCAAGCGTCAAGGTAATCGCCATTTTCTCAATACATGAGCATAACTTGGCCTTTTGTTGGTAGGAAAGTATCTCAGCGAGTACCATTGTGTCAATTGATTCATCTGTTTCTGCATGTTTCATGTCGATGTTTTTCTGATCTGATCGTACTGCAAACATACAACATAACGAAGTTTGTAAGTTCGCAAAGTCTACTATTCTTCGTGATGCAAGGGCCAATGCCTCATCTGCTGTGGGGATCTGTATCATCATGTGAAACTTATTATTACCACTGCCAGCAATGATGATACGATATGACTCGTTCCAGATATTTGCAGAAGATCCGATTGCAATATTATACACCGACATCAATGTTTTCCTTGTCAGGGTAGGCATCAGAACCTGTCCTAATTCGCTTTTTGGTGGCCGCACGCCATCTGCATCTGCGTTTTTTCTATCAGAATGTACTTCAGTGGTGGGACTAACCTGTTTTTCAGCGAAGACTGCTTCGAAACGGTCTGATACTGTGGCAACCTCGTCAGATATACTCGTGGTGAGCGAATGGGATTTCTTGACACATGGCGGAGTATTGTCCACTCCATTTCTCAGTTTGGGTACTAGCTGAGCAGTGCATTGATGTAGAATTTCACATAGATGAGCACTTGACGATTTGCTAACGACACACTGCCCGACGACTCTCTCCACTTTATCGATTATGCTTGGAATTTTATCAATGCAAATTTTTAACGTACCAACAACGACAGAAGGCTGTCGTAATGTATTCTGTTCACAAAAAAGCTCCCATATAATTACTGAAGCTTGTGCCACAGACGCGAACGAAGTTGTGATTTGATACTTGCATTGTATTGGCATTGATTCGAACAGAGTGTTTATTGCATCAGCGCATGCATCTATCACACCGAGAAACGACAGAAATAGACTCTTGTTAATACCTCCACTATACCCATCAAACGATGCATCTAGGTCTTGACATACTTGGAGCAAAATCAGAAGCAACAGGTCAAGACTTGATTTGAGCTCTTCAAAAGTTCTCATATTCTGTGAAGTGGCGATTGAGGCTAGGATATGAGATAGCGCTGAAAGTATAGTCCCTCGCATGTGTCGGACATATGTATCAATGTCTCCGATAGACGCGATGGATAGTAGAGACACGGAAGTTTCATCCGATTCCGCCCAATATCCCAGTTCTTTGTAAGATTCATCGACAAAAGTGATAAGAAGCCGTGAAGATTCTTCATCGACAAGCGAGCAATACAATGACCATACTGAAGTGAGGAGATCATATCGTATTGCTTTGTCCAATAATGATATCTTGCAAAAATCTAGAACATTTGAAACCAAGCCATCTACCTCCGACAATACATCCTTCTTATTTTCAGCGGTACGAAGCAGTGGACGCAATTGCCGCGACGAAAGCTCCAGAAGATTATTGATAGAGCTATGATGCATGTTGGCAAACGCAATTGAAGAGTCAACACTTCGTTTGAATCCTATCAAAGAATTTACAGTCAGTAGGATCGATGCGTCATGTCGATTGATTGCAGGTTCGCGAAGTAGTATTTCAGCCATGATATCACACAGTGACACCTTGAATTCAACGCAATCTGGAAGTAGACCCTCAGTTGACATGCATCGTCTAGCAATATTTTGAGCAGGAAGTTTAGCATCAAGCCAGCTTGAAAGCGATGTAAACCTTTCAGCGCCATAAATATATTCGTTTAGACACATGAATGCATCCGCATCAACAATCGCAGGGGAGGAAATACGCTTTTTATGAATCATACCAGCAGCTGCTTGGAAGACAATAGTAAGAAGAACGCCATCAACTGCGAAATCAGTCGAATCATCACATGGCTTAAACTCGCGTCGCAATGCACAATAACCCTCTCGAAATAGCTCATCTATAGCATTTTGGGATGTTACATCTTCCATCAATGGCTCAATATCATGATCATGATGTAATGTTCGAATGATATGAGGTCTGAGCAGGGTGTGCGATTCCAGCAGCAAGGGGGCCGTGTCAACGTCAGACTTTGCAATTTCATCAAAGAGAAGTACAGCTAATCGCAACATCGCACAAACATCATTCCTTGTACTAACGGCCTTTGAAAATATAAGTTCAGGTATAAAACAGGATGAATAGTCTCCTGCATCTGATTCCTCCAGTGCGATAAATTTCAATAGACCGGCATAGCATGCTCGCAACAGACGTCGTGAAACCCACTTGGTTAATTTTCGCATTTGTGTCGCTTTATTAAGCTCAGACATCATCCAACATACAATATTAATGGTCAAACGAGGTTGTATTCCGTATGAGCTGGCCGATATCAATGGATGCCATGATATCATCACATCGGTGAGCATCCCTAAGGCTTTCTGACCAAATTCGTCCATACCTGATTTGTTTGCAGGATGTTTCTTTTCGATCAATACACAAAGGCAATCAATTCCTAAGCATATGGAATCGATACTTGTTGTTGGCTTTGTAAGCGATTCAAAAGGAATTGTCTCATTCGGTTGATGGGATGAGGTAGATATACTTTGCTGAGCAATTGCTAATATAGCGTCTCTACCAGACGATATTGGAGAGAGAGCATGCGCAAGTTTGTGAAGAGTCCAATAGGAGAGATTCGGACCTTTGTCACTACCATCATTATTAAGTTGCTGATCATGAGTCAAGGAAGATTTCGAAAGTAGTTTGCATAATGGTTCCAACACAGTTGTCTCGTTACCTCGCATAAGTCTACCCCGATCACTCCTCACAATGTCAACGTTTTGATAATTTCTGTCATCGGCAGCCAGAGACCACGCCAAGATAGATATTACAAGAAAATATGATTCATCCATATTTTTACTAGTGTCAGTCATATTTGTAAAGCGATCGTAGATGGATCGAACAATTTCATTTTGTGACGAAGGCACTTCGAAGAAGATAGTAACGATAATAATAACAGCCATTGCAGTCCCACCTGAAAAAATGCTCATAGATGCCTTTGGAGGAGGGTGGCAGAAACTTTCATCTAAAAGCATATTCGCAGCATCGATCCATGTCCGTGCAGTATCTTCACGATATAGTTCTTTTGAAGATGTACCAAGACTTGAACGGACCAAATAAGTATACGAGGTAATAGTTTCAATTCCATATTGTTCGTGAGGATATGATTTCTCTTCTTTTCTTTGTCCACTAAATCCATATCGATGATTGAATTGTCCTTTCCCAGCATAGTACGAATATTGTAATAAATCACATGCTGCCTTGTCAGACTGAACGTTGATATTGTCATGTCGACAATCACGGCACATGCCATTTCTGACTGCCGATAAGTGTAATAAAACTTTAAGTGCATACCCTATCTCATCAGTATTACCAACTCCAATCCCTCTACTGTTAGTTTTTTTGGTTGTTGTAACACTATTACTGTCTTGTAATTTAAGCAGAAAGTTTGATGCCATACGAAATACACCCCGTGGACCAAAATTTGTATTTGTTGTAGAAGTAAAATGGGATATATTCGATGCTCTTGCACCAATAACAAATAAGACAATACGTGCCATGGCCCACGCAGGGAGTACCTCCTCCTCTTTACATTTAGCTGTAGCTGTAGTAGTAAAACAATCATTCTTACAATACACACACGATTCTTGTATGCATGCATCCAATAAAGTAGTAATAGTTGATACTGATGCACCAGTACATAAAGGCAATAATACATGTGATTCAATTGTACAAAGTAATGCCTGTCGGTCTGATACTGCGTCTCTTCCGAATAGTCGATTCATTGATCGATCCCCTCGCTGAATAATGAATGATAATGGAGTTTCAATAGTTGCAACTGTTGCTGCATAATATAATTGAAGGAAAATAGCTTCCCAACTAGTAATACTAGATGATACATGTTGTGACGCCGAGTTTTTACTGCTACTGATATTGCTACTGCAAGAAGAAGCAGTCACCATGCGAAAGACACATCGTGTCAAGGCAGGATAGTCTGATACAGGAATTATATGAATACCCTCATCGATTAGTGCCTCATTGAATATTATGTCTTGTTGTTGCTGCTGCTGCTGTTCTTGTAATTCATCATCATCATCATCGTCATTATTCTTGATAGAATAACATATCCTATTGGCACGCAGGGTGGTACAAATGGCATATTTCAATTGATCCCAGTATGTAGCAGTGGTAGTAGAAATAATAGCAGGAGTACCACCCCCAACTCCACCCCCCGTGGACATTGTTGTAATCGTTGACATCATACGACAATATCCAATATCATCCATTGCCATTGATAGTAGTGGTAAAATTGCATCTGCACGAATTATTGTTTTACTCTTGTTGGCAGTGTTTTGTAAGTTGTCGTCGATGCAGTTACTATCATTATATATATTTGATCCAAACATGGTTGATAGCAGTCTATCACTTGAACGAATGTACATCCTCTGATCATCATCATCATCATCATCATCAATAGCAGTAGTAATATAAGGTGTGATCGACTTGTCTTTATTACCACGTTTACGTACTTCTACATCATCCAAGTCCAACGCAGGTGTTGTTGTTGCTGCTGCTTTGTCATTATGATTAGTATTATTACTATTTTTCAATAATATAGTTTGTAACTCATTCGCGGCATCATCTAACCCATATTTACGTAAATAGTTCATTACTACACTCGATTCACCGTTCATCTCTTCTTCCTCCTCCTCCTCAATTTCTTCTTTTTTTTCATTACTACTAGTTGTGACTCTGTTGCTATCATCATCATCGCCATCATTACTTAACATAGTAGTGTGCATAATATCATCTAATGTATCAATTGTGTTTAGTATTATGGGTAATAAATCTAATGGCCGTAGGTAGGTAGTATTCCGTCGCTGTTGTTGCTGCTGCTGCTTATCATCTCTTTCATATAATAGAGGTTTAATTATATTATTACTTAACAAATGTAATTGTTGTATTGTTTGTTTCACCACCACCATTGTCTTGTCAGAGATTAAGATTCCCAATGATGAATCCTTGGAGTTTGTCGTAAATTTTAATGCTGCCGCTGTTGTTGTTTTTGTTATGAAGGAACGAATTTCAACCATCATTGCCACCTCCTCTCCATGACTGAGAATAGATGATGATGATGTTGATGATGATGGGTAATATTGTAAGGAGTGTATGGCAGCAGTCGCTGCCTCCCATGATATGGCGCTATACCGCGCATCATCATGTAGTGGTAATTGTAATAAAGCACGTAGTAGCAAATGTGCCTTGATCGACAGTGGAATGTTCAACCTGTTGTAGGTGCATTGTTGTCGTTGTCGTCGATGCGAGCGGGAATGCCCAATTAATACGTAAAATATATCCAATACTTGATGACATTTTGATATCACAGAATTGTTGTTGTTGTTGTTATTGTTGCTCCCGTCGTCTGTGTCATTGGCATTATCAAAAGTAGTCGCGGTTGCCGATGATATAGCGGCCGCATCATTGTCGTCATCGTCCGCTGCTGTTACAACAACCACCCCCAGCACGGAGAATAATTTAGCAACACAATCGTCTCCCCCCTCCTCCATAATTC
>Ga0247833_1007989_pt1 | contig 10914 bp, 19 predicted proteins | sample LaCruzMarch2015__7_FD_187117 | JGI IMG/M metagenome (GOLD analysis project Ga0247833, IMG submission 187117) | Freshwater microbial communities from meromictic Lake La Cruz, Castile-La Mancha, Spain - LaCruzMarch2015_8m | ecosystem: Environmental > Aquatic > Freshwater > Lake | place: Spain...
GGCTCGCCATGCAGGCGGAAAAGAAGCGATTGCAGCGGGCCGCTAAAAAGAAGATCACAAAGAAATGAAATCCACTCTGGCAGTTCTGGCGGTTGCTCTCGCGCTCACCGGGTGCTCAAGCACGCAATCCACGATTGCGAATGAAAAGACCGGCTACGCGATCAGCCGGAAGCAAGCGAAGGAGATCGTTGAATCTTCGATCTTGGCGAACTTCTCTCCCGACTATGTGAACCGCGGGCCGGAATCCAGCCTGACGAGCTCGGGCTATATTCGGTTTGCTTTGGACACGCACACGGTCAACGCGACGGCCATCCCCATGCGCGGAGTGCGAGCTGACGGGCAAGCCTTGGAAGGGTACGGGTTCGAGGTCGTTTCGTTCGGGACGATGCCGATTTCTGGCGGATCCAAAGCGACGAGCGTTTATCGCCTCATCAAGCAACAAGCCCAGATGGTCGGGCCATCGCTCAAGGTGCAATGAAGTGGTTTTTAATATGGGGATTTCTTGGCGTTTACTTTATTAGCGCCATTGCCTCGGGTGATCGTGTTTTTGAAAAAGCGATCAAGAGAGAGCCTGTCGCCTTGATTAGCTGTGCATGCCTAGGTGTGATTTTTATCGGCATCATCTGGCTATCACTGCGAATTCTTTTTAAATTTTAGGGTGTGGGACAACACATGTCCTACATGCCGCCTATGTTGGAGGGATGGAAAATGAAAAGGCATGCATTAAGTTCCTCCGCAATCTTGCCCGGTCGAACAGAACAACACCGCAAATTTTAATCGCAAGCGTTTTTCCAGTTGACAACTGTCATAAAGTGTATGACAGTTCCCCGCGTGACACCGGACGCAGATTACGGACGAGCAAAAGACAGGGTTCGAAAGACCCTCTCTTTGCCGAAAAGTCTTGAGGAAACGATCCAGGCCGAGGCGGACGCAAAATGGAACGGGGATTTCACCCGTGCCGTTCTTGAGCGCCTCGCTGAGAAGTACCCGGAAGCCCGGGAGTTCCTGAAGAAAAACACCACCTCGAAACACAACCCGAAAAAAAGTTAATTTTTTTCTTGAACTGTCAGACAGTAGAATCTTTATTCATCACCAATGCACACAGTCACACGTAAAACAATTTCGCTCCCGGTCGCGCTCGCTGACCGGATCAAGCGTGAAGCCAATAACGAACGGCGAGCATTTTCCTCCCAGGTTGTCAAAGTTCTCGAAGACATTTTTTTGCCTTCAACTGTCAGACAGTCTAAGCCAAAAGCCCGGAAATGAGCGCCGAGGAACTCATTGAGGCGGCGGCCGCTCTCCCCCCGGCCGGCCGATACCCGACCGACACGATCATGGGGGCCGTGCTGGTGATGCGGGAGAAGGGATACAAGTTCCGCGCGATCCATCAATTTCTGAAAGAGAAGGGCGCGAACGTGCATCCGGTGGCGACCACGTTCACAAGCGTCATGTCCCGCCGCATCAAGCGGGCGCGGCTCAAAGCTTTGGAGGCGGCACGATGAGCATCAAAGACGCGATGGGGCTTACGGGGCTCTGTTACACCTCTCTCGTAAAGAAGGCGGCGGCTGGCGAGTTTGAAGCGCACAAGCCGCGCGGCAACAAGGGCGGCTGGGAGATCGACGCGCGATCCTTCCAATGCTGGAACCTGTGCCGGAAGATGAAGACGGGCAATGCGCCCGCTCGGGCAGCCGCTCGCCGGGAACTCGAAGAGATGGGGGCCGCGCGATGAATCCCGCATTTCGATGCGAGTACGAGGCGGGCGTGATCTTGCAGAAGATCGCAGCGGAACGGCTCGATATTGCCTGGTACAAGGCGATGGCGACCGCGACCGACCTTGAGCGTGTTACCGGGAACCCCAAGGCGGCTGAAGCTGCCGCCACGCTCAAGACGGCGATGACGCTTCTGAATCGGGCGCGGCATCTGGTCTTTGACCTGTGCCCGCTTGAAGCCGCTCGGCTCACCAACACCAAGGGGGCACGCAAGGAACTCTCTGAATTGCTCACTGAATTTCGCACGCCAAGAAAGTCATGAAAAACACCGACCCAACCGCAAGCCTGATCTGGTGCCTGATCTGGGCCGTGCTCCTCGTCTCGATGCTCATTGGGCAATACTCGCTCAAACTCGAACGCGACCGGGACCGCCTGCATGCCGAGGTCAATGCCTCGATGATCCCGCCAGAGGTTAAGATTTTCCGTGGGCCGCTGACCGCAACCGCGCAGGGCTCGTCCCGCCAGGGCGCCACGGGAACCAACTCTTTCCGGCCATGATCGCCATCAAACAAGGATCATGCTGGACCTACCACGGCCCCGGAGACGGCAAAGGAGTCAAACACTACGTCACCATGATTAAAGGCGGGACTGTAACCACATGCTCTGCGCCGATCAGCGATCCTGAATTGGGCGGATATATGTGGGACGGCCCGGTGGACATCTTTATTCAGCACTTCAAGCCATGCCAGCCATGATCCCCGCCCTTGCCCTCCTCTCCATCGCCGCCGCCATCGTGCTCGGCATGACGATCAAGCGCCAAATCTCTGCGGCCTACCGGGACGGATACCGCTCCGGGTTCTTCAAGGGATACGGCGCGGCGACCACGTTCCAAAAGAAACCCCTGGACTGAGAAAAGAATTTCCCCCGCCCCGGTGAGCGCCGGAAGCGGGGGAGTAGTGAAACAACAACAACGAAAGAAAGCAGAAACATGAAACTATCAAAAAAGCAAGAAGGGGATTTCACCCCGCATGAAGAAGGGACCTTCAAGGCCGTCTGTGTGGACGTCACCCCGTTGGTCAAACGCCAAACCGATTGGGGAATGAAGGAGGAATTTCGCATCGTCTTCGAAACCGATGCGAACCCTCGCGAGGATGGATCGCCGCAGTGTGTGTGGAGCCGGGCCTTCACGCCCAGCCTCAACGAGAAAGCGGCGCTTCGGAAGTTCCTGCGCCAGTGGCTCGGGCGGGATCTGACGGCGGCCGAGGAAACGGAGTTCGACACGGAAGACCTGCTCGGCCGTGGCGCAAACGTCGTGGTCGTCCATGAAACCAGCAAGGACGGCGAGAAGACCTATGCCAACATCGCGGCATGCACGCCGATGCGCGGCGAGGGGATCAAGCCATCGGGCAAGTTCACCCGCAAAAAGGACCGCGAGGAGAAGGCCGGCGGCGGCGAGGGGGCGTCCTACCGGGGCGCGGCCAAGCCGAGCGAAAAGCAGGCGGACGCCAAGCCTGTGGACGATACCCAGGCTGGCGAGGACTGGACACGGGTCAAGGTCCACGTCGGCAAACATGCTGGCGTCGAGCTGCGCGACCTCGATCCCGAGGCGATCACGAAGCTGGTGACGAACTGGCTGCCAACGCATGAGGTCAGCAAGAAGCCGAGCGCCGACGACAAGCGCCTGGCGGCCGCGCTCAAGCTCGCCGTCGAGGCCATCAACGAAACCCCGAAGGAGGATTTCTAACGCCATGAGCATCTCGAAAAAGAACTACAAGCCGGTTGAATCAGTGGAGCCCGAAGGGGCTCCGCCCAAGCCTCGCACGTCGAAGGCGCGGGAATCCTGCCGGCATCCACTCACGACGGATCAGATGGTCGAGGCTGGCAAGGACCTTGCTGCCTCGCAAATCGAACTGCGCCAGCTTGACGACGACTTCAAGTCTGTCCGCGATGAGTGGAAGAGCCGGATCAGCGCCGTCGAGGCGCGGGTCACCCAGCAGACGGGCCGGATCAGCCGGGGATATGACATCAAGGACACGGAATGCACGGTCACGTTCGAAACCCCTGAACCGAACCTGAAAACCTGCACACGTGACGACACGGGCGAGCGGGTCTGGGTGCGCGAAATGACGGACACGGACCGTCAACTTGTGCTCGATCTGACGGAAGCCCCGGCAGGTGAGGAGGACGAGGGATGAGCGACAAACTTGAAATCGTTGTCTCAGGTCCGTTGCCGAAACCGGAGATCGAACTATCGCCCGCCGCGTTCAACGCCCGTGAACAGGCGCTCAAGGCGGCGGGCAACATCAAGGCCATCGTCTCGGTGGCCGATCTCGACCAGGCGGCCGCCGCCCTGACCACGATCAAGAGCCTGACGCGCTGCGTCGAGGACTCGCGGAAAGAGGTCAAGGCCCCGGTGCTGGAAGTCGGCAAGCGGATCGATTCGGTTGCCAAGGATTACCTGTCCCCGCTCGATGCCGAGGCCGCTCGGCTTTCGGTCATCGTCGGATCCTACCAGGAGGCCGCGCGCCGGAAGGCTGAGAAGGAACGCGCGGAGGCGGCACGGGTGCAGGCCGAGGCGATTGCAGAGATGCAGGCCAAGCAGGCCGAGGCGCTCGCTTCCGGTGACGAGGCGGCGGCGGACGCTGCCCGCGCCGAGGCGGCGGACAAGATCGCCGAGAGCCAACTGGCGGCGATCAATGCCGAGGGGCCGAAAGCGGATGGCATCGTGACCCGCACAACGTGGAAGTTCGAGGTCACCGACATCGGCGCGCTGTTCAAGGCACGCCCGGAGATGGTCGCGCTCTCGCCAAACAACGCGGTCATTCGCGCGGTCGTGAAGGCCGAGAATGGCAAGGCGATCCCCGGCCTGCGGATCTGGCAAGAAGCGGGCGCAATCGTGCGCGGTGCCGCGCCGGTCAACGTCGAGAAATACGACTACTGAAACAAATCTGATCAGAGGTTCCGAACGACGGGAAAGCAGAACCGCGAACACAGCATCACTCCAGAGGAGCGAAAAGCGAGGCGGACCAGTCGTGACATCGGGAGAGACTGCACAATTTTTTATGGCAACACTTTCTGAAATCTTAGCGAAAAAGGCGGCGCGGGCCGGCACCGGCACAGTGATCCGGGCCGAGGACGAGAAGGCGAAGCTCGCCGCATCGATCAAATCAACCCTCGACGCATCGGCCCCGAGTCTCCCAAAAACCCAGCCCCCGGCCCCGCGCGAGCTGGGAGCCATGGAGCCGGGGGAGCGCCTGCCAATGGATCACCCGCCCCAGGGCGCGCCGGACGCGGCGTGGGAGTGGTTCGACTCGCTTCACTCGTTCGAGAGCGATCTGGGGATCGTGATCGACCCGAAGGGCGAGCATGCCTGGCTGGCCGTTCAAGCGAAGCAATTCGACCCGCCGCTCCTGATCCTGCGCCTGCCACTCCTCAACCGTCGCCTGCCGGGGGAACCATTCTAAATGACTGCGACAATGAACCCGCCCGCATCGCAAGGGAACTTGGCGTTGCGCTTAAAGTCGGCTATCTCAACGGCCCAGACGATCCAGAGGCCCAATTCCTCGCCGTCGCCATCCATCTCTTTGGCGGCCGCGTCATCGATTACTAAGCTCGACCCGGAGCAACAGCGCGCGGTCGACATGATGCAGGCCGGGGGAAATATCTTTCTTTCCGGCATGGCCGGGACCGGGAAAAGCACGGCTCTGCTCGAGTTCATCGGGCAATCGTTCCGGGCGGTCGACGTGTGCGCGACGACCGGGATCGCTGCGCTCAACCTGCAAGACCAATTCCGCCGCCGCGCCGGGGTGGCGCTGCCAGCGCATACCGTTTACCGCTGGTCCGGGATCGGCCTCGGGCCGGCCGCCGGCCAGACGCATCAACAATACTGGGATTTCCTTAACCTCGGCCGCATGCCGATGTCGCGCATGGCGGCATTCCGCAGGGTGGCACGGTCTGAATGCCTGGTCATCGATGAGATCTCAATGCTGCCGGGGCGCGTGCTCGACTACCTGAATTTCCACTTCCAGCAAATCCGGGGAAACTCGGCCCCGTTCGGCGGGATCCAAATCATTGCGGTTGGCGACTTCCTCCAACTGCCCCCGGTGGCGAAGTCTGGGAAGTATGATTGGGCATTCTTCGCGCAATCGTGGGCGGCCGCGCGCCTCCAACCCGCCTACCTGACGACGATCCACCGGCAGGACGAGCCGATCTTTGTCGAGGCGCTCAACAACTTCCGGGAGGGCCGGATCTCGCGCTCAGTGGCCGACGTGCTCTCTTCCCGGGTCAAGATGTTCGTCGACCGCAGGGTTGTCCGGCTCATGACCCACAACGCCCAGGTCGACAAATGGAACTCGTACCAAATTGGTGAGATTGACGCGCCGGAATTGACGTACAACGCCGAGTTTGAAGGGCCGGAACATGAGGCGGATTTCATCGCCAAGAACTCGATCACCCCGACAAAACTAATCCTCAAGCGTGGCGCGCGGGTGATGGTCACCAGCAACCTGACCGGCGAGGGTGGCGAGCTGATCGCCGTCAATGGGCAATGCGGGACGGTGATGGAAATGGGTGGCGAATCTGTAGCCGTCGCGCTCGACGGCGGCGCGACCGTGCAAATCAACCGGCGCAGTTGGACGTATGATCCGCAACGGGACGATTCCGCGGCGATGCATCAAATCCCGCTGCGGCCGGCCTACGCGCTCACGATCCACAAAAGCCAAGGCCTGACACTCGACCGGGCACATATCGACATCCGGGCCGCGCGCGAGCCCGGGCAGGCATACGTCGCGCTTTCGCGCCTGCGCTCACTCTCTGGCCTGTTCCTCAAGGAATGGATCAAGGGTGTCCATGTGAGCGACGCGGCAATCAACTTCTATCGCAATTTATGAAACCTGAAAACGACACTTGGAAATCAGTTCACGACGAAATGCCGGACGCTGAACAATCTGCGGGAGACGCTGCGGGAGGTTTTGGCGAACGCAGAGAGGAGCCACACATGACCGCCGCGCTTGACTCCGCTACCACCCATGACGTGTCCGGCGGGCATGTGTTGGCTCACTCGCCTTGTTCGCCTTCTTTGCTCGACATCTTCTGTGGTGTCGGCGGGTGGTCGAAATCCTTCGCGGCTCGCGGCTGGAACTGTGTGGGCGTGGACATGGCCGCCCTTGGCTATCCTTGGCGGCTGGAACAGCGGGACGCGCTCACGCTGCCGCGTGACTGGATAGACAGTTTCGATGCAGTGGTGATGTCGCCGCCGTGTGAAGAGTTCGCCCGCGCCTGGCTGCCTTGGCTGCGCGGGGACAAGCAGCCCGCAAAGTGGGCACTCGATCTCCTAGAATGGTCGGTGGCACTTTGTGACCGCCCGCGCCGGATCGTGGAATGCAGCAACTTCGCGGCCCGCCATGTGCCCGGCGCGATACGCTGCGAATCCTACTCGCTGTGGGGAGACGTGCCGCTCCTCATGCCCGTGCTGCCACGCGGCAAGATGGCGAAATCTGGAATGCGCCCGGAACTGAGGGCAGAAATCCCCGCCGCCCTGGCTGAGACGGTCGAGCGGCATTTTAGTATGGCGAACGCAGAGGCTACCGCATCCCAGCCGGGAGCGGGGCAACTACCAAAATAATACCAATGAAGTCGAAATCGGTAATAACACAGAACGGGCTGGGATTAGGTGCGCCGCTTGGTTCGCCTGTTTTCAACCTCTCAAAGTCCGCTACGGGGCCAGAACGGAAAGCCCGCAGGGACATGACGGAGCGTGTAATGCGGGCCGTGTGGAGTCACTGCGACGAATCGAAGGAATGGGGCCAGTCACGATGGGTCGAACTCATCAAGGAAGTCGGATTGCTCTCACCAAAAACCAACTCAATCGACTGCGATCAAATCACGGAACTATTCGTTGAACTCTGGAACAAAAAATGAAAACCAAAATGGATATAATGCTGATGCGGTCCCGCGCCGTGGACCTCGGAAACAATGCCGGTCAATGCGTGGCTGAAATGTGCAACTCACTTCTCGATACGAACCTCACGCCGGAAGAACGCGAGCAATCGCTGAAATTGAGCGAGCGTGTGGCTCGGGGTGAAATCCGCGAACTCGAAAGACTGATCCTCGAATGTCGCGATATTCTGGCGAACACCAGCGTCAGCGGCCCCTGCCCGCCGACGAAAGACGACACCAACAAAAACCAACTGTCCGGCGGGTAGGGGTTCGCTGGACGCACTGTTAGCCATATTTATGAACGCATCAAGAGAAGCATACGACCTACACAATCCAGCCTGTCGCGCAAACGCATGGGCAAGACTCAAGCGCGGCGAATGGAAATCGCTCTGGTTCTGGAAACTGATCTGGAGTGACACGATCAACAACGTCTGCCCGGTAACGCTGAAATGATTATTTTGGCTAACAATGATTAACCGACTGCCGTCCGTTATTAAAATCACTATGGACAACAAAACTAAGCACTTAGGACTTTTGACCGATGTCATCCGCCGGAAGCATTATTCCCTGGCAACAGAGCGGACGTATTGCCTGTGGTTCGCTAAGTTTTGGGACCATTGCCTTTCACTTCCTCGGGAGATGTCCCGCGAAAAGAAGCTGGAAGATTTCCTGACCGCTGAGGCAAAGCGTGGATGCTCAGCTTCAACTCAGAATCAGGCGTTCAATGCGGTCGTGTTCTATTTCAAAGAGGTTGCCGGGAATCCCCTGGGGGAGGTCAAGGCGCTTCGAGCAAAACGCCCAGAGCAACTCCGGTTTGCACCGTCCAGGGAGGATATCCGTGGAATCCTGAAGAACGTAAAGGACGTGAACGGATATCCGACAGCGTTCCTCACGCGCCTGCTCTATGGCTGCGGCCTGCGCGTGCGCGAGCCGTTCAATCTGCGCGTGCGTGATATTGACCTCGACCATTCCCGGATGACGATCCGCCAAGGCAAGGGCAATAAAGACCGCGTTGTCGCAATCCCGTGCTCCCTCATCGAAGGGTTTCGCGCACAACTGCAGGTTGCCAAAGCGGTCTGGGAAACTGACCGCATGAACGGGATCCCGTGCAAGCTCCCCGGCCTCCTCGGCAAGAAATACCCCGGCTACGAACACGCGCTGGCTTGGTTCTGGGTCTTCCCTCAACACGTCCCCTGCAAAGATCCCCGCGATGGCCGGACTGTGCGCTACCACGCGCACGAATGCAATCTTCAACGGGCAGTGAAAGCCGCTGCCAAGGAAGTCGGGATCGAAGGCGTCACCCCGCACCATCTGCGCCACGCCTACGCAACCCATGCGCTTGAAATGGGGGCAAACGTCCGGGCCGTCCAGGAGGCGCTTGGGCATGCCTACCTCGACACCACGATGGGCTACATCCATGCGGATGCGCTCGGCGTGCGCTCGCCCCTCGAAACTCTTGACTGACACCATTTATGAACACACTCGAAACCATCATCAGCATCTTCCCATCGGCTCTTGCCCAAGAACCGGAACAGGCATTCACGCTGCGCGAATTCCTCGCCGCTGTCAAAAACGGCCGGTGGGAGCGCAAGATTGCCATCTGCCGGGAACACATCCGCCGCGGCGACCGCGTGCGCTACGACCACAAGAAGCGCGAGCTGCCGGCCGTGACAATCTCATGCCATTGCCTTTCGCGCGAACGCGACCTGACCCCGGAGGCAAAGGCGATCACCCATTCCGGCTGGCTCCAGGCGGACTTCGATCTCAAGGACAACCCGCTCCTTGCCGATGCGGACGCGGTGAGCGCCAAGCGTGCGGCGCTGATCGCTGATCCTCACGTCGGCGCGGTCTTCGTCGGCCCATCCGGCGAGGGCCTCAAGGCGGTGGTATCAATTGATCCCGAGCGCCACAAGGATTCATGGTTTGCGGCCGAGGTCTATTTCCGCGAGGTCCACGGCCTGCGGCTCGACCGGGCGACCAAGGATCCGATGCGGCTTTGCTTCGTATCCCACGATCCTGACCTCGAGACATCCGACGAGTTTGCCCCGATCTCGGTCCCGGAGGCGCTGCCGGTCGAGGAATCCTGGCGGCCGCCGGTCGAAACCACGGCGGCGGACATCGCCGAGATGCTGCGGTTCATCCCGACCCGGCCGGACTACGAAACCTGGCTTCGGATCGCCTCGGCGGTCTGGTCGGTCCTCCCGATGGAAGACGGCGCGCGGATCCTCCACCAATGGAGCCCGGAGGAAAAGGACGGCGAGTATATCGGCAAGCACAAGGCTCGGCTGCGCCAGGTCGGCGTCGGCACGCTCGCCCACATTGCCAGCCAACACGGGTTCGACGCCCGGGCGGCCTGGAACCGGAAACGCTGGGCTGGCCGGATCAGGTTTGCCGACAGTGAGCGAGGACCCGGACAGGGCGAGGATCCAAACTCGGACACGTCGCCAGCGTGCATCGCCACGGAAATGACCCGGGAACGGATCGTGGGCGCGTTCAACTCCGGGCAGGCCGGGGACGCGCGCCTGTGGTGCGAGCTGCGCCGGGGCCTCCGGGTCTGGAACATTCACGCGAAGATGTGGATGATTTACGAGGAGGGGCTCTGGCGGCGCGATTCCGCCCACTCGACGCCCTGGGACATCTCGGACACGCTCTGCGAGATCTACGCCCGCATGTCGACATCGATCCGCGAGGAGATCGCCAAGGACCCGGCCCCGGATCGCAAGAAGGATCCCCGGGAAAAGGAACTGGCCGGATTCCAAGCCCGCATCGATATGCTGCGCAAGTGGGAATACATCTCGTCGGTCGAGAAGTTCGCCCTGCGAGAACTCAACCAACCTGCGACCGCGTTTGATTCCAACCAGGACATTCTCGTCGTCATCAACGGAACGCTCGACTTTGCCGAGGGCCTCTTCCGCGAGCATCGGCCGAGCGACAACGCAACGGTTCGCTCACCGATCGCATTCGATCCGGCCGCCGAGTGCCCGCGCTGGGAGGCATTCCTTGACCGGTTCATCCCGGACATCGAAACCCGCGCCTATCTCGCCCGGGCGGTCGGCTACAGCCTGACCGGCCGGGTTCACGGTGACGCCCTGTTCTTCGCCTACGGCAAAGGGGCCAACGGCAAATCGACGTTTTACGGTGTGCTCAAGATCCTGCTTGGCGACCTCATGACGACCGTCCCGATTGCGGCCCTCCTGGCGGCCAAGGCGGACAACAACTTCGACTATCACAAGGCATCCATGGAGGGGAAGCGGGTCGTCCTCACCGA
>Ga0247833_1007993_pt1 | contig 10910 bp, 11 predicted proteins | sample LaCruzMarch2015__7_FD_187117 | JGI IMG/M metagenome (GOLD analysis project Ga0247833, IMG submission 187117) | Freshwater microbial communities from meromictic Lake La Cruz, Castile-La Mancha, Spain - LaCruzMarch2015_8m | ecosystem: Environmental > Aquatic > Freshwater > Lake | place: Spain...
TGCGATCGCACCCCGTTCACTTCGCCAATTCCGTACAATCCACCTACAATCGTCATGATAGTTGCAGAGGGGCGACGACGGTCTTTCATGTCCATGGATGCCCGAATCATGGCTATTCCTCTCGGTGTCCTGGGATTTTGTATTGTACTTCATTGAGTCCTGCCTCTCATTTTCTCGGTCATTTTTTTCACCTGTCATTTTTAATCACTTCAATATTTTTCAGTATCCACGAAATACCTAATTTGTGAATAGAAATTACCAAGGTTATTTTTGTTATTCCCTTGAATTTACGATTGCTTGCCGCCTAACCCTAACTCGTACTTCCTCCATGCAGTTGTAAGATAGACCGAAATGTCTCTCGCCGATGGTCTTTCACTAGGATCGTACGTATAGCACATATCTAACGCCTCTACCATAACTTTATCCACAGGATCAGTACTATTCAATATTGAATTACTTATTCTAGGTAGTACACCCTTTACCACACGTTCCTGAACTTCCTCTTTGGTATAATCATTACGACTCCATACTGTATTACCAGTAAGTAATCGGTATAGTATTGACCCCAAGGCCCAAACATCCACGGCATTTGTTAATTGTGTTTCATCCTTGTATTCCTCTGGACTACGTGGATTGCCCAAACTTGGTAAGTAAAACTTACACGATGTTGGTGTTATTTGATTCCTCGTCAAGTTATCTATTGTTGTGACATTGACTTTTGGGAATACAGCACGATTAAAATCAGCAAGCTGCAATACTCCCGCATCATTCCCCACAAAGTATTGATTGACTGTCAAGTCACCATGGACCAAACCAAGGTCATGTACATCTGCCAAGCCATGTGCAACCTCCATTGCAATTTGTAATCGTTTAATAGATGTCATATTATACTTTGACGCCTTCTTTTCTAACATACCCGTTAATGTCCCCCCAGATGCAAATGGGACAGCAATCGCAAAGCCACAATGTACATGTATTGACTGGACATAGACCGAGCTTGTTAATTGATCCATAACGAATGCATCTTGATCCACAATTTCATAATGTTTAGGACTGTAATCGAACGAATTTGGAATTGAAAACTTGTGTCGTTTCCCTGGTGAGAAGACTTTCAGTGCTAGATCATCATCATTCCCATCATAATTATTGACACGAAAGACATCATTGGACCCACCCGAAATAAGGTAATGTAAATTACCATTTAGTAGTGCATCGATTGTGAAAGATAATTCATGTACTGTATTGCAATTTGGATGGGAGGTACGTGCTCCTAATATTGGAGGGGTTATACATTCTTTGTCATCTTGATGCGAAGATTGAATATTGTCTTCATCCTCTTCATCGTCGTCATCATCATATTCGGCCTCTTGTTGTGCAGTCAAGTTCATTAATTTTTGATAGAATAGTATACTAGGCTTGATAGAATCATCCCATGTAACATGAACATGCCGTTTATCAATCTTGTTTATGCGATGCTTGTTTGTGCGATGCTTGGTAGTTGTAGCTGTAGTAGAAGACATCGTATCATTCGCTTCGTTCAGTTGCAACACTGCTTGTACGTTAAGGTTAGAATTGCTGTTACTTTGATATACTAGCAATGCATTCTCTAACTCGGCAATCCGTTTCTCATATCTATCTAGAAGGATTTCGGCACCGTCGGTTGTTGCATTAACATTCATTGTTGTTCTTATTCTTAACGAAGGCGATTCAAAGCCCTGTTGTTGCATCTGCGCATAAGACGAATTCGACGAAAGCATGGATGCATTCCAGAATAGACCAAGACCAACAAAGCAAAATGCAGAAATTACAAGTGGTAAAAGTATGGCTACGACGCCTCCACTACGACGGATGAGAGGTGGGGAGCGTGCATTATCATCAATGATCACCCATCCACCTCCTCCCTGTTGTTGCTGCTCCCGCCTTGGTGGTGTCATTATTATTCTGTAATAATTATAATCTTCGTCATCACCTACTTGCCTGCGATATTCGCGTCGAGTGTCCCCATATGCCCCAGCATGAACGGAGACGGAATTTTTTTTCTGCAAAAAATGCGACGTCTCTGAGTGAGCTCAAACTGAAGCATTGGAATCGAAATCGTTTGTTTTGGTCGAACCCGCATGGTTTGCGACGCTTCTCACCGATTCATGTTAATTTGCGGAAGATTTGGTACGATACGATCGTGCGGTGAGGATCCAGCCACGTGTCGAACCCGATCATATAGCGCAAATAATAATACAAATGATACGTCGACACAAAGAGCGCTGGACTTATCCAACATCGACCGTCGTCACAGTACTTATAGGCGGAGGCACCATCGTTTCTGCTAGTGTTGCGCTAGGAATATATATCATCCCTAAATGTGTAAGCGATGGTCAATGGAACTGCGCCAGTTCAGAACCAAGTGGTACTCAGGCTGGACTTGTTGGTATTGTTGAAATGACAGGTGACGAAACGAGGTCCAATGTTCCAACAAGTCTCAATATGACGAATATGACGAATATAACTAATACGACGAATATGACGGACATGACGAATACTACGATTATGACGAATATGACGAGAATGACAAATATAACGAATACCTCATCGGATTCATTTCGCTTGCGGTTACATTGGCAGTCTAACTACTGGTGGCAAGAAGTTAATACTGAAGAGTGGTTTTGTGCTGCTTGTGCTACTTGCAATCCCACCGGGCAGTATGGAGGTAGAAAGAATTGTATACAATCATCGAACTGCATGGTAGACATGATGCTTGCATTTGTAGATTGCAAACCTACCTCATTGGTGCCCCCCAACGTGGCGGAATTTGTGAAATTGAAGAATGGCTCTGCGGTGCCTTTCAACATGGCGACGGATGATTTCGATGGAGATCAAATCCAAGCGCAAGGAACGAATCTTTGCTTGACAAAGATGACTGGTGGTGCAAACTTCACTACAAACTACACTCAGATATTCCTCAAACCATGCGACAGCACAATTAAAGAGCAGCAGTTCTTTGGTCAACGGGCTGGTGTTGGATATGCGATGGAAATTAAACCATTCCCCGCCAAAGGAAGTCAATGCATGAGTAATCACCATCATCCACTGCTTAATGAGCAAATTTATGCAGAGTCTTGTAATCGTTCAAGGTAGGGTTCAATTCCACATAGTTATTTCTTGAGTAATGGATTCTTTTAATACTTACCTTGCTCCTCTCTATTTATTTCAGGATTGCTACGAATAATTTGTGGTGTCCATTCTCTGGGAACTCTTCAATGGTTGGGGAGTGTGTTCTAGATCCTTCAGTCATTGTGAAGCCTCCAAAATCGAAGAGTCCAACAACGATGAATCCTCGAATGAAGCCAACTACAAAGAATCCCACAAGTAAGCCAACTACAAAGATTCCCACGAGTAAGCCATCAACAATGAAGCCATCGACGAAGAAGCCTACAAGTAAGTGACGAAGATAATGAATTAGTTTAGCTGAGATTGAATTGTAACAAAGTTCCCCCAAAAGAAGAGACAAACCTTTAATCTTATTAAAAGTATTTATATGTGCAAACTCAGTTGAATATCCGAGTTACGTCATACTATTTTGAGCCTTGGAGTTTAGAGCTTTAGCTAGGTAATACTAAATTCTCTATCCCCGATGTAACCTTGGCCGATACAATAACATCACCCTCTTTAATATCACGTAAGAAGTCTGCACCCTCAACGACATATCCAAAACATGGGTATCGTCCATCCAGCACATTCTTACCAGCGGGAGTCAAGTCAGAATCGAACAATAACCAAAAGAATTGACTACTGCCCGAATTGGCATCATACTCCTCTCGTGCCCACCCAAGTGCACCATAACTCGAGAATGGTAATACCGTAGCCTCTCCCCCTCGTCCTTCATCTTCGATTCCACTTTCATAAAATGGACCCTTGTCGCCCTTGGCAAATATTTCAAGCGGGATGAGACGTTCGCCGTGCTTCCCAGACCCCACACTCTTCGACGGGGGCGCGACGTAGCCATCCGCCTCGCCCTTGGGATCGCCCGTCTGTACGACGAATCCGTCCGAACGTTGAATGTCCATATTGTCGTAGAATCCCTTCTTTACTAGTTCGATGAAGTTCCCGCCCGTCACGGGTGCTTTATAATAAAGTAAAATAAAGTAAAACCAATGATTGTTTGGATATGTAAGAATAGTTTGGTGTGTAAATGTGTGGATTATCATAATTAAGCAAAGCAGCAACAAGTGATACATATATATATTTAGTTCGTTACGTACCAGTATAACCATCAATAATCATTTTCATCTTGGCATCGGTAAACAATCGTCCCTCGATATTAAACTGTTCGCCTCCCGGTCGTTTCAGTATCATCTCGACGGTCGCACGTCCCTTCAATTGTGGCAAATCGGCATATAATTCCGGGACCGGCGTGACGTACCCCCGTGGGATCATTTGTTCTTGCAATATGGATAATTTGGATTGGATGCGGTCTTGTGTTGTATAGCTCTTATCTAATGCATCGCGTTCTTGATCGCTCCCGGTTTGTGAGTCCGCGGAGGCCTTTAACATGCCCTCGAGTGGTTCGATTTCATCTTTCATGCTTTGTATTAGGTCGGTACAGACCGTAGCTTCACGACAGGAGGCGGTTAGTTTGCCTTCTTTGGATTTGAGGTATCCCTTAATCTTTTTCAAGTCGTCGCTGGCTGCAATTTTTCGCTTGGATTGTATGTTTATTTTCAAATCTTCAACACTCTTTTGTAAGTCACGTGCATCCTTATTGTCAATGGGCAAAGCCCATCGGAGTAAGGATTCCGGATCTTTATTAACGCGTGTGCCTGATCCAGATGCCATTTCTTTGGCCGATGCTGAAATGTAGGAGGTTGTCCATGATGATATTGATGATGATATTGATGACGCGACAGTAGTTGCCCCGACTGCATTGTTCTCCCCCGACGGCGACATGTGCATGATAGGAGGGATAGCAGTTATTGCTAGGGGTGACGCCCAAAGAGCGGTAGCGAGAACCATCCCGGACATCCATGATGACCCAGAAGATCCCGTAACGACATTGTTGTTGTTGTTGTTGGGGGTGTCGTCTCTTTCATCATTTCGTTGCGTCGGCACAGCGCGGATAGTCGTCGTCTTTGGTGATGATACTAAAGACGACGATGACGGTGATGAAGGTCTAGCCACTAGCCCTCGCGCCATCGTGGGTGCGACGAAGGCGACGACAGCATCGGACGCGGCGACGATAATGACGACGACGACGAGGAATCGCATGATGACGTCGGGCGGGAATGACGACGGGCGGGAAGCTGGTCCAAAAAATCATAAAAGTCAGAAACGAGAAACGAAGTCCATAATTGACGCTAGGAGTCGTTTTGGACACACACAACGTCCGAAGGCCCACACGTTTGTTTGTCCAAATAGTGACAGTGTTTGTCCAAATAGTGACAAAAAATACTTAACGGTAGTGACGTTTAGATTTCTTTTGCTATTTTTTGCTTTTTGATGAGAAGCGCGACTCATCTTTCCCTTCCGGTTTGTGGATTGTCCTCTTTTGGCTTCCCGCCGAGACGTTGAGTTTAATTGACGCTAGGAAGTTATTCCCTTGCGACGACGACGGCAACATTATTATTACCAACGCTACCTTAAATAATGGAGGAAAAACAAAGCGGAACACTCGATGGATCGTCCGAATCGATCCGTACGGCGAATCAATGTGAATTCCTTGGAGAACTAGTATCACTAGATGATGATCATCATCTAAATGGCACCACTGCCACCACCAGTAGTACTGCCACATCGCGCATCTACATCCGTGACGGTGTGGCAACTGGTTCAGTCGCAGTCGAAGAAATGGTCGACTTGCGACGATGGTTCCACGCACATCCAGAATTGGCATTCGAGGAATATCAAACGGCCGCGAAAGTTGTGGAAACATTGCGTAATATCGGTCTTACCGAGATATATGAGAATGTGGGTAAAACCGGTGTGGTTGGGTTGATTCGTGGATCGAGGGCGGGAGGTGAAGGTCGTGGTGAAGGGGATGATGGACCGTGTGTCGCGCTCCGTGCTGACATGGATGCCCTGCCCGTTCCTGAGACCGCAAACATTGATTATAAATCATTACACGATGGAAAGATGCATGCCTGTGGACATGATGGACACATGGCAGCTCTTTTGGGTGCAGCACGCGTCATGTATGAACGGCGACATTTACTCCATGGAACTGTCAAGCTGGTTTTCCAACCTGCCGAGGAGGGGTATAACGGGGCATCGGCCATGATTAATGATGGTGTGCTTGACGATGGACCATTGGGACCCAAAGTTGATGTTATATATGGCATACATCTATGGAGTCATAATCCACTTGGGACTATTGCGGCCACCGAGGGCCCAATCATGGCCGCAAGTGATCGATTTACCATCGATGTACGTGGCAAAGGTGGACATGGTGCCGCACCACATACTACTGTAGATGCCATCGTTGAAACTGCGTCTGTGATACAGGGATTACAGACTATTATATCACGTAATTTAGACCCACTAGAGACTGGTGTTGTGACTTGTGGGACTGTAAAGGGTGGATATGGATATAATATAATTGCAGATCATGTTGAGATTACTGGCACATGCCGCTCGTTCAAGCCGGCAGTACAAGAGATGATTAAAACACGCATGAGATGCATGTGTGAGGGCATATCGCTCTCTTTTGGGGGACAGATTGATATGAAGTATGAGTACGGTTATCCTCCCACTGTTAATGCCTACCCCGAACATTGTGCACATGTCGTATCGGTGGGGACGGAACTTGTTGGGAAAGAACGTGCTAGTACTAGCGCGGTAACAATGGGTGCTGAGGATTTTTCGTACTACCTGCTCCAACGTCCAGGCTGTTTTTTCTTCGTTGGTGCTGCATTGCCGGGTGAGATACGAGGACATCATAAGAGTGTTTTTGACTTTGATGAACGTGCATTACAGATATCAGCGTCAATGTTTGTAGGCCTTGTAGCCAAGATCCTAGTAGTGTGAAAAAACGTAATAATTAGTATTCTAACGTAATAATTAGTATTCTACCTGTATACTTGATCTATACATTCATTCATCTTCTAGAATCTGGTTTCCCTTATCATCTTTTCCAATAACCGATATTCTCGCTGTTTTATTCGTTCCTCCCTTCGCATCTTCAATCCACGTTGTTTCATCTCGGCCATTCTTTTGTCTTTCAACTTCTGTTCGGCAGCAAGGAAGAACCTTGTATAGTCTTGCTTTTCGTCCGTAGCATTTAAGCCGACAGATTGAAGGCGTCGTGCTGCTCGCTCCTTGGGTCCTAGAAAATCCCTTTCTGTGAGCGTCCGTGCACCAGAATTGACTTCGTTTAGTTCCATCTGAATCAATGCTCGATGCTCAGTTAGTAAGGAGACGATGCGGTTGGCAGTCTCTTTTGTATCCCACTCTGGACCATCATACTTGTTAATCAAACGAGTCAGCTCGATTATCATTGCTTGAAGCATTTCACTTGAGAAATTATAGGTGTCTTCGCCTCCGTAGCCAGGACGATCATAGACAGTCTTCAAACCTCTTTTGTTCACAATCAACTCGGTCCAAATGCAGTCCCATGCCTCTTGGTCAATCACGTACTGGCCCATTCCTGCATCTTTCATCAATGCAGTAGCAATTGCTGCTGTCTCTGCAGGTCCCTCGTTATAGTCTCGAAGCTTTTCGCCAGATATGACTGCGACTGGCTCGCAGCCGCCAGATATGGGTCCATTCGTACAATGATAGTGATCCACCCATCGGTCACAAGCAGCAGGTAAAGGCCCACCGGTACAATGTGGATCGTAACTTGGTGTCACATCTGTGTCCGCCCCGACAACAGTATTGTAGTCTAATTCGCCGCCAACACAGATCATTCGGTCATTGGTATCGGCAACATTGCAGTTGGGGGCGGTATAGGTACCAGGCAGCATTAGCATGTACCAGTGCTCAGGAGTAGTAATCTTGTGTGTGAAGATGTCTCGCATTAGGCCACCTTCCATCTGTGGATATATATATTGGTTAGGACGTAAACAAAATACAGTGAAAATGGATGTTCCTTGGAAGATCAAGACTTACATAATAATCAATGAACCATCTGAACGATAGAGTTGTTGGATGATGTACAAGGAATGTGAGATTCCATGCATCATATTAGAATTAGTATTCGAAAAAATGCTGAATGCAGAATAACTCACCCATACCAAAATATCTCATCCATAACTCTCAAGTCTCTCCAGGCAAGGAAGTCCTGCACACGTATCACAGCGAATTATTACGATGAGCAGCGATGAAATACAACTAAATTTTGCAAGAAACAGCACTTACAGACATGGTGGGTCGCGAAGAGTACAAATTTTGAATGTTAAGTTTTGCTTCCGCCCATGTTGTGGCGACTGGTCGACGAGATAATTGGGTGAGAAAGGATAATTTTGTATCGATAGTTTTTGTTAATATTGTACAAACTCACAACCAATATCATAAAGAATATCGTGATCTGCAGAATGAATAAATTGTCGAGATAAGGCACTGGACTTAGAACCTATCGACCCATGAAAGCAAATCCACATAAGTAATAGGAATGGAAATAAGTTAAACTCACATTCCACCATCGATTTGCGAATGTTCCGAACCATCATAACGACCTGATCAGCCGCATCATCCCAGCCCCAGATACCCTCATGATGGGGGTAATTTGCCTTAATGAATGGATGATTCGACATTCCCGAACCCTGATACGAAAACTCCCATTCATCCTTGGCGGCTGCATAAAGTATCTCGTGTAATTAGCGAAAAAGACTTCAATCACATTACAATAAATAGACACGCATTAGAAATAATAGCAACTTACGCCAGCCCGTTAATGCCTCCATCTGCAAGAAAATCATCCGTTTATCACCTGAGGGATAACCGGCGATAAGTGTCTTGTGAAATTCGATGTTTGCCGGGACGTCATACTCGGGAGGTTTCCACTGACATGCACCACCACCAAGGTTGACACTGAGTACTCTTTGTCCATCTTCAAGATTTAGAGAATGGGGGATGTAAAGGCTATGATGTTTGAAATTACCGGAGTGCCGGGCTCCTCGGAGCTGGGGTCATTGCACCGAAAGCTTCATTATTTAGATCCTTGATTAATCTGAAATAAATGACTGTTGAAGAGGCATGTGTATAGACTCACCGATGTCAACTTATCATTGGCGAAGAATACAAATGCTACCAAACCAGATAGAATCGCTTTTTGTGACCACTTGATCCTCATTTTACTCAAGCGAGGCACAAGTGAACTTCCAGCAACGCCTTGATGGCGAACAAATCCATCATCACTACTCCTCCGTTTCCAACGTGTATTTTTGATCGCAGACGCTGACATTGATGCTGCCAAGATGATGAACTTAAGCCGAGATCCCACTGCCTTCCCAGCGCAAGGAGTCCGGGAGAGAGATGGGAGTTGGGTATGCAACAAGTCGCGCCGCTCAGAGTGAGGGAACAATGTCTTCCTTATATCGGAGTCGTACAAAAATGTCTTTTCGGAGGCATGGCTGGGAGTTCGCAGAAAAGAGACAAGAGACACCTGTAATTAGTAATAGCAATCCACTGATCTCCCTCGTCCTTCTCTCACATCGTGAATTTGTGAGCGACACAATATTAGTGGAATCGGCTGCGTTGGAGCCGGTAGATTTCATTGAAAAGAATGGGTAAAATTAGGATCAAGCGGTACCAGAGAGCCATTCTACCAGGTGCTGTGGTTGCAATGGTGTTGATCTCCGCTGGTAGGTTGTCATCGGTGAGTCTGAACTCTTGCCATATCGGTCTTACTTCGGTGTATGTCAGTGAATCAGCATTTCTTATCATGTTTTGATGTTTTATCCTAGCAGCCTCCAAACGCTTCCCAACGTCATTCTGTCCGATTAGCCCGACAATCCGGTCTTGCTAAACATCATAGCCTAAAAATCCCCCATTCTCTAAGTTTTCAGGATGGACAAAGAGTACTCAGTATCAACCTTGGCGGTGGGGCATGTAATTGGACACCTCCCGAGTATGACGTCCCGGCAAACATCGATTTTCACAAGACACTTATCGCCGGTTATCCCTCAGGTGATAAACGGATGATTTTCTTGCAGATGGAGGCATTAACGGGCTGGCGTAAGTTATTGTTATCTCAGAATGTTTATCTAGGTGTTGTAACCATCCAAATCCTTTGCACTGACAATGCGAGATACTTTATGCAGCCGCCAAGGATGAGTGGGACTTTTGGGGTTTGGGAATGTCGAATCATCCGTTCATCAAGGCAAACTACCCCCATCATGAGGGTATCTGGGGCTGGGATGATGCGGCTGACCAGGTTGTTATGATGGTACGGAACATTCGCAAATCGATGGTAGAATGTGAGTTTAATTTGTTTCCATTCCTATGAGACTTTGCTTTCATGGGTCGATAGATTCTAACGACGATAATTTCTCTTTACAAATCACAACATCTCTTATTCAGATCACGATATCCTTTGGGATATTGATTGTGAGTTTGTACAAATGACCATGAAATATTATTGTTTCCAAAAGGTTCCCTGCTCCAATTCTAACGCCACATTTGTTTCCTTACGCATACCTACATTAGACGCCAAGACCTGGGAGGAAGCAAATCTTCACCTTGAAAACTTGTATAGTACGCAAGCCCCACTTGAGGTAAGAGCTATTTTTTGCAAGACCAGATGTTTTATGCCTTGCATCTCTGCTCATCGTAATAATTCGCTGTGATACGTGTGCAGGACTTCCTTGCCTGGAGAGACTTGAGAGTTATGGATGAGATACTTTGGTATGGGTGAGTTATTCTGCATTCAGCATTTTTCGAATACTAATACTAATATGATGCATGGAATCTCACATTCCTTG
>Ga0247833_1007994_pt1 | contig 10909 bp, 6 predicted proteins | sample LaCruzMarch2015__7_FD_187117 | JGI IMG/M metagenome (GOLD analysis project Ga0247833, IMG submission 187117) | Freshwater microbial communities from meromictic Lake La Cruz, Castile-La Mancha, Spain - LaCruzMarch2015_8m | ecosystem: Environmental > Aquatic > Freshwater > Lake | place: Spain...
GCCGCCAGCTGGTCCCGCACCGAGGGGTCAAAGCGCTCGACGGCAATGATGAGTTCGGCGTCGGCGTCGAGGGCCGAGCCTGGCGTGCGGGGACCATCGGCGGGGCCCGAGCTGAACGACGGGCGGGTGCCCGTCAGCATTTCGTGCAGGGTGACGGCGGCGCTCCAGCGCTCGGCGGCGTAGTCCCAGGTGCCGCGCAGGCGCAAAAACGGATCCCGATAGGCGGCGGTGCCGACATGCAGGTCGGTCTTGCTGGCGGTCGTCAGCGAAAAGTCGAACAAAGTCAGGTGGTTGGCGCCTTTGCCGACGCTGCCGACCCCCAGGTTGGCGGGCTTGATGTCCCGGTGGACCACCTGGTGTTCTTCGAGGTGTTCCAGCGCCGACAGCAGGTCTTCGCCATAGCGGGCGGCCCGGTCGAGAGAGACCGTGCCTTCCTGGGCCAGGTGGCGGTGCAGGGTCTCTGTGCCCGCGAGGGACATCAGCAGGCACGGGCGACCGGCGAAGGTCGGCGTGTCGACGAGATGCACAATGCGGGCATGGCGAATGCCTTCGAGGACGCTGGCCTCCTGCGCGAAGCGCTCGTCGTGCTCGGGGCCGAGGGACACCTTGAGGGCGTATTGCTTGCCGTCTGACACCCGGCTCACGAGCAACACCCGGGCGGTGGCGCCCTGGCCCAGAAAAGGCCGTCCATCGGGGGTCTTTTCGACGACGAGGTCTTCGCCGAGGGTGTCGCCGGGCCGGGCGTCGAGGGGATTCAACTCGTTGGTCGGTGAGGTCTTGGCGACGGGGCGGGTGACCTCGGCGAGCAGCAATTCGACCCAGGTCTCGACGTCGTTGGCGCGATTGACCGGGCTGAGCTGGGTGGCTTCTTCCACCAGCTTGGCGATGTTTTCCGACAGGCCGTCGTCAACGGCGCGGGGATCGAGGCAGCGGTCCTGCACCAGGCGCAGGTCGACCTCGACCGCCGACTGCCCCGGCGCCTTGCCGGTGAGCACGAAGTAGGTGAGGGCCCCCAGGCTGAAGACGTCTGACGTCGGCGAGCGTTGGGTGGGATTCTCCCGCAACTCGGGGGCCTGGTAGATGGCTGAGGGCTCAGACGCCAACGCCGACCAATGCATGGTGGCTTCGACGTCGCCGCTGACGCCGAGCTGGAAGTTGAACAGGCGGGTCTCGAGCTTCCGGGAGTCTGGAACGCGACGCACGAGGACAGCCTCGGGAGACAGGGCTCCGTGCACGACGCCCTTGCGGTGGCAGTAGGCGAGGGCGCGCCCGACCTGTTCGACGATGTCGATGCGCTCAAAAAACGACAGCTGCTTGTCGTTGCGCAGAAACGCATCGAGGGGGATGCCGTCGAAGGCGTCAAACAACACCGTGGGCCCGAGCTCGGCGTCGGTGACGTAGTCGACGGAGCGCAGCACGTTTGGGTGCTCACGGACGTCCCACAGCAACTGGAATTCCCGGTCGGCGGCCCGCCGCAGCTGCTGTCGACGTTCAACGCTGGTCTGCTGGGGCACGGCGTAGGTTCGCGCCCGCCGGGTGATGGTCTTTTGGTCGCGATGGGTGGCCAACCGGTCCTGGTAGCCGGGGCCCTCGCCCACCAGGTCTCCCAGCTCGAAGGTGCCAGCGAAGGACTTGGCCTTGCGGGGCCGCAGCCCCAGGGCCTCGAAGGCCTTGGCGACGTCGCGCATCACATGCGTGGCGATGCCTGGGCGGTCGCGCGACGTGTCGACGCGGGGGGGCGTCTGTTCCTGATGTTCCTGATGTCCCTGGACCTTCGCCTTGAAGGTGTCGCGGGTGACGACGCCGAGGTCGCCGTAGTTGCGGAACTTCAGCTCGATGTCCTTGGCGCTCAGAAACACCAGGGGCTCGATCCACGGCATGTCCCGTGGATTCTTCATCGAGGTCCGCAGGCGCGACGCCAGGACCTTCGCCTTGGCGTTGGTCAAGCGGTACGGGTTCTCCATGTAGCGGGTGGCCGAATCCTCGGGGCCCTTGCGGTACCAATCGTGGGCATCGCCCTCGTAGCGGCCGGGCCCACTTTTGACCTCAACGAGGTACAGGGCCGAATAGCCGAGCACGATGAGGTCGATCTCGTACAGGCGCCCCGACGACGGCTCCAGCAGCTCGAGCAGGGCCCAGACCTGATACGGGTCGGTATTGGGCAAGGCGTCGATGACGAAGTCGATGGCCTCGCGCTCGTGGGCGTGGGGCGTCTCGCCGGCAAGCACAATGCGCGAGGAACCAAGCGTCACTGGCCGCCTCCAATGGTCCGGGCCCGCACAGCGTCATCGCCATCGGCGTCGTCGCTGACGATCACGCGGTGAACGACCCCCTGCACGACCACGCCTGAGTCGGTGTGGGCGTACAGCCGGGTGGGGACCGCCACGTTCAACAGGGCGGCGCCCAGGGCCGCCAACTGCCGATGGGCGGGAGGGGTGGCGACGACGATGACCTGGTCGGCCCAATCAAGGTCCCGCCCCTTCGAAAAGGACTCGAGGACGGCGATGATGGCCCCCGGGCCCGCCACGACGAGCTTCTCAGCGGGGTAAACGGCCCCCACCGAGCAGCCGACGACGGGGACGCCCCAGCCGGCGGCCACAGCGGTCAGCGTCGCCCGCATATCGGTGGCCAGCGCTTTGCCCTGGCCCGTGCGCCACATGTCCTCGGCGTCGACGGGATCAAGGGGCTCCCAGCCCATGCCAAAGCTCTCGTCTTCGGCCACACCCTGGCGGGCGAACACCGTGCGCGAGCCGAAGGCGCCAGGCCATTGGGCATCCGCATCCCGGATGAGCAGGTCGATGCGGTCGGCGGTGGTGAGGTCGCCGTGGAAGGCACCCCAGCGGGCGTCGGCCTCGGCGCCAAACCGGCGGCCCGTCGGCTGCCGACCCTCAATATGCCGCAGGGCCGAGAGGGCCCCTTCGTAGTACGCGCGCACGCCTGATGCTTCCACAGCTGCCTCCCCGAAGTCTGTCGATGTCCGTCGAGGGGGCCTGCATAGCGCGGTGTCAGCAAACAATGAACCGTTTGGGACGCCCCGCCCGGTCTGCGCGTACCGGCTGCGACAGAAGCTGACGCAGCCCACGTGGTCGGCGTCCAGCCAGGGGTCCCGCCCAGCCCGGGTCCAGACGGGCCGGTGAGCCGTCGACAATCCGACGTGACTGGCGACCCTGAAGACGTGTGAGCGCGTCCATCGGGTTGACCTGCAGCGGGGGCAAGATCAAGTGTGAAGCGATGACCAGAGACGACACCGCCGCGCGAAGGGCTGGAATCAGCGCCAATGCCAACCTCAACGCGGTTGCGGTGGACATGATACTTGAGGAGCTGCGCTCAAGCCCGGTGGTGCGTCGGGGCCTTGTTGCGTCCCTGCAGCAGCCCGGCGTCGTCCGATTGTGGTCGGGCGCCGACCTCTTCTCCGCTGCATTGATCGTTGGTGACGACAACGCGTTGACCCCAGTTGATGCAGCGGACGTGCTCGCGAAGGCACGCATCCACTGGCCACGGGGGACCACCGAACTCGCAGCCCACATCGCGCAAGGCCTGAAGGACGCGCCGGATGCGTTCGTGACCGAGGGCAAAGGCGCATCCTTCGCCACCGAGGCCGCCGTTGTCGGTCGCCTGAAGCGGCTCGGCTTTCGCCTGGCCCCCTCGCCCGGTCGCGCGGCCAGGCCCCCGACGCCTCCACCGGGGCTCGCGGAGCGCCAGGGGCGCCAGGGACGCCCCGCGAGCAGCCCTGCCAGCACCGCACGGGCGCGATCCCAAAAACAGGGCAGAGAGGCCGGGGTCGCCCGCCACCCACCCGCGCCATCGCCGTCTCCATCGCCGCCGTTGGCTTCGGCCCCCGCAGGTCACGCAGCCCCCGCAGGCCCCGCGGTGATTGATGCGCATGCTGTCCCGGCCGCGCAGCCGTTCGCTGCGCCGACACTGGTCTGGACGCCGCCAGCGCCTGCGTCGATTGCGCAGCTGCTCCGCAGCCCACCGTGCTCGTTGTCCGAGGTCTCTTTGTCAGCGCGGGCACACGCCATCGCCCATGCCGAGAGCTTCACGGAGCTGCTGTCTCCCGCTTCGCTGCTTGGCCTCGTGCCCCATCGCTACCAGCAGGAAGCCGTCGAGAGGGTCCTGCGGGTCTTTCGCGGCCGCGCCCTGCTGGCCGACGAGGTCGGGCTCGGCAAGACCATTGAGGCGGTCATGGTGCTGCGCGAGTACCAGCTGCGCGGCATGGCCCGACGGGTGCTCATCCTCGTCCCCGCACCGCTCGTGCGCCAGTGGGCCGGCGAGCTGGAGGCCAAGGCGGGCATCTCCTTCCGCACCACGGAGGACCCTCAGCTCGACGCCGACCCTGCGGCCTTCTTCCGCGGCGATGGCTTGGTGGTGGCATCCATTTCCAAGGCGCGCAGCGCTCGGGTTGCGCCGCATGTCAAGGAAACGCCGTGGGACCTCGTCATCGTGGACGAGGCCCACCATGTGAAGAACCGCGCCACGCTGGCCTGGAAACTCATCGACAGCCTCGAGAGTCGCTTCCTGCTCCTGCTGACGGCGACGCCGCTGGAGACGGATCTCGAGGAGCTCTACAACCTCGTGACCCTGCTCAAGCCCGGACAGTTTCAGACGCCGGCGGCGTTCAAGGCGCAGTTCGTTGACAAAAAGAACCCCACCTCGCCGCGCAACCGCGAACGCCTGCGGGCGCTGCTCGGCGAGGTCATGGTGCGCAACACCCGCGCGACCTGTGGGCTGAAGCTGCCACCGAGGTTCGTGACCACGTCGGTCGTGGAACCTTCACCGGCGGAGGCGCGCTTGTACGAGGGTGTCGTCGAGTTCGTTCGGGCCGAAGCCGCCGCGGGCCACCGCGGGATGCTCGCGCAGACGCTGCTGCTCGAGGCCGGATCCAGCGCCGAGGCGGTGCAGGCCACCCTCGAGCGGACCGGCGAGACGAAGGGCTCCACGCGTCAGCTCGTCACACTCGCCAAGGCAGTCCAGACCAGCCGCAAGCTCGAGCACCTCAAGAGCCTGCTGCAGGCGCATGGCAATCATGCCCTGATCTTCACCCGCTACCGAGCCACCGTGCAGGCCATCGTGCGCGCCCTCGATCATGCCGGCGTTGGGTATGAAGCCTTTCACGGAGGCATGACCACGGCGGAGAAGGCCGCGGCCCTCGGGCGTTTCCGCGATCGACGCTGCGTGCTGGTCGCCACCGACGTGGGCGGCGAGGGGCAAAACCTTCAGCACTGTCACACGCTCGTGAACTTCGACATCCCCTGGAACCCGATGTTGCTCGAGCAGCGTATCGGACGACTGCACCGCATGGGTCAGGAGCGCGAAGTCCACGTGTACAACCTCGCCCAGAAGGGCAGCGCCGAAGAGCGGCTCCTCGATGTGCTGGACCGTCGCGTCCACCTCTTTGAGCTCGTGGTGGGCGAGATGGACATGGTCATTGGCAACGTGACGGACGATCGTGACCTTGAAGAGCGTGTGCTCGACCTCTACGCAAAGAGTGGCAGCGACGCCGAGTTGGCTGCCGGCTTCGACGACATTGCCGCACAGCTGCTGGCGGCGCGCGGGCGCTACGAGCAGACGCGCCAGCTCGATGAGGCTGTCTTTGGCGAGGACTTCGGCACATGAGCGCGCAGACCCTGCCCGACCTCGTACGTTTCACGGGCGATGCGCTCGCGGCGCGCGGCGCCCTGGTCGAATTTGGCGATGGTGCGCGGGCGCTGGCGGTCCTGCCCTCGGCCGTGGCCGAGTCCCTTGGCATCGCCGAGGTGACTCGGCTCTCGCCGGTGCCCGAAACGGGGGGCGAGCTCTGCGCTCTGGGCAGTCCGCTGCTAGAGCAACTCGTGAAGGCGAACCGGGAGAGCGCCCCGGTAGCGTGGACAGAGGTCGACGCCGATGCGCCGCGCGCGACGCAAGCGGCGGCGCTGGCGGCGCGCTTCGTGGTGCGCAACGGCGTCTTCGAGGTGGGCGGCACGCAGGTGGCCCGCCACCGCTACCTGCTCGTGGCGATGGCCTGTGTCGCCGAGGCCGACGATCGGCAGGAGGCGATGTTGACCTGCACGCTGCGCGCCGACGATGGCGCGGTGCCCGACGGCGGCATCGCCGATATCGATCTGCAGCATCCCCCGCCGTGGCTGCGACCCGTCAGCGGCCCGGCTGAACTTCACGCGCCGGCGCTCTCGCTGCTGCCGGGTCGCTTCGATGCGCTGGTCCGCGCGCGCGTTGCCCCGTTTGCCACCCAGGTTGAGCGACGACACCGCCGCGATCACGAGCGCATCGTGGCGTATTTCCAGGAGCTGGTCGCTGATGCCGTGCGCCAGCGACGCGTCCGCGACCCGGCGGCCTTGCGGGCCAAGCTCGACCACTTCTGCGCCGAGCGAGACAAGAAGCTCCGGGATCTCATCCCCCGCTTCACCGTGCAGGTTCGCCTCACGCCCGCTTTTGTCCTGGGCGTGACAATCCCCACCGTCGACGTGGCCGTGCGCGTCAGACGGCGCAAGGCGGAGCGCATCCTCACCATGCGCCTGCCGGCCATGGCCCGCGGTCTCGATCGTGTGGCCTGCGAAGGATGCGGGGAGCCGGCGCCCCGTCCGGCCCTGTGCGACGAGCAGCTCCACATCTTGTGCGAGGTCTGCGTGCCGCAAGCACAGGGCCGCATCGTGTGTCGCGTCTGCGCGAGCCAGTAGGACGACAGCGCCATCGTGCCCTTTGCGACGCGCATGCCATCGTCCGCAGCGCGGCCCCGTCCAACGCGATGATCTCCGCCGTGATCGCCGACGACCGTTGTTACGGCGTTGTTTCCGACGTGACTTCACCGGCACGGGCTCCGCCCATGTCGGTGAGGTGTCTGTATGCGACCGCCAGGGCGTAGGTTGCGTTGATGAGACTTATCCACGGTTATGCGCCGGTGGAGGTCGACATGATCAAGGCCGGCGAATCGAACGATGGGCTCGCGAAAATCTTACGGGGGTCGAAATGGAGCAAAGAGACGGCGCGTCGCGCGCTTGAGGCTTGGGTTGCGAGTGGCGAGTCACTGAGTGTGTTCGCGCGGCGCCACAGCATTCACCGGGACCGCATCAGATGGTGGCGCGATCGACTCGGGAAGCCGGCGGCGCCGATGACCCTTGTGCCTATGGTCGCGGTGGCGGAGCCTCGGCTTTCATCAATGGCCTCCGCTGCGGTGGTCATCCGATTTGGCAATGTTGGCGTCGATGTCGATGCCGGGGTCGTCGGTCCCGAGTGGTGTGCCGCAATGGTCGCCGCTCTCGCACGGGAGAGCAGATGATCCTGCTCCCGTCATCGGTGCGCGTGTTCGTCGCCATCGAGCCCACCAGTATGCACAAGTCGTTCGAGGGCCTCGCCAACGACGTGCGCGGCGTCATCGGGCAGGACCCGCTGTGTGGCCACGTGTTCTGCTTCCTCAACAAGCCGCGCACGATGGTCAAGATGCTGGTGTGGACGCGGGGAGGCTTCACGATTGTGCACAAGCGCCTCGAGCGTGGTCGCTTTACCTTCGTTGCCGATGTGAAGCCTGGCATGACATCGGTATCGATCGGTGCCGATGAGCTCGCGCTGCTCCTCGAGGGCATCGATGCTCGCACTGGTCGGCGTTCACCACGGTTTACGGTGCCAGCGGCGAGCGAAATCCCGCACTGATTCGGATGGACGGTCTTGTCGTCGCATCGTGCGTGCGCATGAAGCACGTACGATGTCGACGGCGCCAGAGCAAAGCACACCAACCCCTGCCTCGTCGCAGTCGACAGACCCTGTCGAGGTCGCAAGGCGACTGCTCAGCGACGGGAGACACGACGATGTCATCGCGCTCATCTCGAAGTTGCTGGGCTCACACGAGAGGCAGCTGCGTGCGGCCGCCGGCAAGGCCTCGTTCGAAAACGAAGGAGTGACGTCGGAGCAGCTCGCCATTGCGTTCTCGAAGTTGCCCGGTCCGAAGGCTGCCGACGAGAAGCTCGACGAGATCGTGCCCCCGCCGCCACCGGACGGCGGTAAGAAACATGGGCCAAAGCAGCGCGGTCCCCGTCGTCGTGCGACGCCTGAGGCGCTGCCTGTCAAAGACAATCTCATCGTTGTGGCTGACGACGCGCGTGCGTGCCCGGACTGCGGCCGGGAGCGGACCTGTGTGCGCCACGAGAAGACGTGCATCATCGATATCAAGCCCGCCGAGGTCTTTGTCCGCGAGGATCGCCGCCAGGTGCTCACGTGCGTGCCCTGTGGCGGCAACACCATCACGGCGCCGCTCGGCGACAAGGTCGTCGCGGGCGGCGCGTACAGCTCGAACATCGTGGCGCAGCTGCTCGTGGGCAAGTACGAGGACGGGTTGCCCCTGCATCGGCAGCAGGCGCAGTTTCGCCGGTTGGGTCTCGACATCCCGTCCGCGACCATGGGTGATCAGATTCGATGGGGCGCGGAGCTGCTGAAGCCGATCGCCAGCGCGCTGCTCGCCGACATCGTCGCGTCCGAGACGATGCACGTCGATGGCACATCGCTGCCGGTACTCGACAGGGACGACCCGAAGGGCATCAAGACCGGCTCTCTTTGGGGATACATCGGCGTCGAAGTTCGCGTTGTCGATGGCGAAGCCCATCATGAGCAGCGTGCAGCCTACGTGTACACGCCCACCGGACACGCGAAGTCGCGGTCATCGGTGCCCACCGACCTTGGTCCGGACGAGGTGCTCAACCTTCGTCGAGCAACTGGCCGCAAGAACGTCGTCGCGGATGCGGCGGGCCTGTTTGACGCGCAGTTCAAGCTGGGCGGTCTCCTCGAGGTCGGCTGCAACATGCACGGCCGCCGCTACTTCATAAAGGCGCTCGATGCGAAGGACATCCGCGCGGTCCGCGCGATCAACGCCTACAAGGTGCTGTACGACATTGAGGAAAAGCTGCGCGGCAAGCCGCCCGACGAGGTCAAGGCCGTGCGGCAGAAGGAGTCGAAGCCGGTACTCGAAGCGCTTTTTGCGTGGGCTGAGACGTATCGAGAAACTGAGTTGCCGAAATCGTCGCTCGGCAGGGCCGTACGATACTTGCTGAACCACAGAAAAGCCTTCTCCCGTTTCCTCGATGACGGCGTCCTACCCATCGACAATGGCATCGTAGAGCGTGCTCATCGACGACCCGCGATTGGCAGGCGCGCCTATCTATTCGCCGGCAGTGACGAGGGCGCGCGCCGCGCAGCCATCGCCTACACCGTGCTCGGTACTTGCCGGCTCAATGGCATCAACCCGACTCAGTACCTCGCCGACGTGCTGCCAAAGCTCGCTCGCCCGATCTCGATCACGCGTGACCTCCCCGCGTTGATGCCCCTCGCGTGGAAGCAGGCCCGCACCGTGGCCGCCTCGGTGGGTCAATCGGCTGCCTGAAGGGCGCCCTCGGCAAGCAGCTCCAATCACGCGTGCCGCATCGACTGTGGCCATCGCAACCCTCACCCCGGGGGTACCAGGCTCGACCCTGCATTGCGTCCGGCTACCCGATCCTCGTCTTCGAGTCACCCTACGCCCTGGCGGTCGCATACTCGCGTGGGCTATATCGCACCCATGCTGCATCGACATGTCTCGTTGGACCGCATCACAGCACCACATTCTCCAACACCCCTAGGGCTGACCCTGTTATCATTTTGCCGCCGTCAGGGAGTCCCCATGCTTCGTCTTCGTCTCCGCCTCCTGGCCACCTGCGTCACCGTCTGTGTCGCCGCGTTCGTCGCCGCGTTCGTCGCCGCCTGCGAGGTCGTCACGCCGACCAATCCCTTCGACCCCGACGCGCCCCCCGAGGTCCAGGCACCGGCCAGTCTGACGGGCCGCATCGTGCTGGAAGACCCCTTCGACCCCACCAGTCGCGAGGTGTCGTTGTCGGCGATGCGCGTGGGCCTGCTCAACGAGGACGGTCGCCGTCGTGAGGCCGGTGGCGTCGAGGTGTCGCTTCCCCTGGTCGACATCACCACCGACGGCGAAGGTCGCTCCAGTGGCAGCTTCGTCTTCGACAGTCTCCCCGCCGGCACCGTCGGCATCGCCATCGACCGGGCCCCAGGCGCCTACCAGGCCCCCTCATTGCCCACCGTGCGCTTGCTGCCCGGCGGCCAAGCCGACATCGGCGAACTCATCTACACCTTCGTCGGCAGCGGCGAGGACGGGCCCGGCCGCATCACGGGCGAGGTCACCGCCGAGGGGGGCGCCGGAGGTCAGCACCGGGTCTCGCTGTTTCAGCGTCGAGGCGCCACCGTGGTGCTGTCGAAGGCCGTCATCACCGATCGGGCGTTTGCCTTCGAGGCCCTGGGCTTCGGTTCCTACGCCGTCGTCGTCGAGAGCGAGGGCTTCACGCCGGTCTATCGCCTCGGGGTCGAGGTCGCGGCCACCGACGAGGGCGAGGCCCGCCTGCAACACCAGTTCGCGGGCGACGACGCCCTGGTGGTGCACCCCATCACCTCGGTGCTGCAGCCCGACCTGGTCGATCCCACGGTCATCCTCGACGAGGGGCTGGTGTTTGTCCGGGGGACGGCTGTGCCCCTGCTGGTGTTGCCGTTTGTGGCCAGCGAGGAACTCCAGGCCGAAGTCGGCATCACGGGCATGCGCCTGTCGACGTCGTTAAACTTCGTGGACGATACCGGCACCCCACTGCCCTTCGTGGTCCACCAGGCCAAGACATCAGTCTCCCTGCCAGCCGCCGATGGCGCGACGCCGATCTTCGCCCAGTTCGAGGCCCGCAGCGCTGACAACGCCTTCGTGTTCGTGTCCCCCACCGTCAGCGTGACCGTCACCAAGGACACGACCCCGCCGACAATCGACGAGGTGGTGGCCCTTGGCCTCGACGCCGATGGGGCTGGCGGCGTGCTGTCCCGCTCCCGCACGGTGAACCTGCGCATTGAGGCCATCGACGTCACCAGCGCCGTCGACGCCGTCGGTGTCGCCTTC
>Ga0247833_1008007_pt1 | contig 10891 bp, 10 predicted proteins | sample LaCruzMarch2015__7_FD_187117 | JGI IMG/M metagenome (GOLD analysis project Ga0247833, IMG submission 187117) | Freshwater microbial communities from meromictic Lake La Cruz, Castile-La Mancha, Spain - LaCruzMarch2015_8m | ecosystem: Environmental > Aquatic > Freshwater > Lake | place: Spain...
AGTCTCCGGCTCCAAGTCGCAGTGACAACAACCGCCGGGCCTGCCACTGCCTAAAAGTTCCCCCCGAACGCGCCCGCGGCGAGCGGTTCGTCCCGCTAAAACTACCCACTCAATTCAGCGAGGAGCCCGAAGTGGACAAGAAAGTGGTCCCCGTTCCCGGAACTCTCGGGTCCCTGCTTTGCTGTGTGGAGGAGGCCGGAAGCTTACGACTGCTTGGCAATGAAGCGCTGGAAGAGGCCGCCGACCTGCGGCCTACCGCCAAATATGACCAATGGAGCTGATTGCTGAGGGACCTTCTCTTCAGACTACGACTGGAGGTTCTTTCCTATGATGCCCGCAGGTAAGCTTATGGCGGGTGCCTGCAAATTTTTTGCTGATCATGACCGGCGGGGCGACAAGATATTGATTGGGAATATATTTTGGTGTCTGGAGAGCAAACTTGGACGATCCTCCCGAAGTCCCGCTGATGGAAACTAAACAAACAATTCTGCCCGGTGTGTTGGTGGTGAGACCGCGCATCTTTAAGGACGAACGGGGATTTTTCCTGGAATCGTGGAACCAGCGCGAGTTTGATCAAGCGGTCGGGCGGGAGGTGCGTTTTGTGCAGGACAATCATTCCCGATCCAAACGCGGCGTCCTCCGCGGTCTCCACTACCAAGTTGCCCCTGCGGCTCAGGCGAAGCTTGTGACCGTGATGCAGGGTAAGATTTTTGACGTTGCCGTGGACATAAGGCCTGATTCGGAAACCTACGGGAGGTGGATTGGGGAGGAGCTTTGCGGGGATCAGCGCTCTTCGTTGTGGATACCGGAGGGTTTTGCCCACGGTTTTGTCGTCCTCTCGGAAGAGGCCGATGTGCTGTATAAAACGACCGAGTTTTATTCGCCCGAGCACGAAAAATGTATCCGTTGGGACGATCAAACGCTCCGGATCAAGTGGCCGTTGACGGAAGACGGGCCTCTTGTCTCGCCCAAGGATGAGATCGGATCAACGTTTGGCGAAATCGCGGGATTTTGCTGCGGTTAGACCACATTCTGCGGCCTTATTTGCCCGTGGTACCAAGCCTTGAGGTATTTGTAGTAAACGGTTTCGGCATTGTATATGGCCAGAGCCAAACCCAATTTTCCGTCCAGAAAACCCAATCGAAAAAAATAGGTGCGCACAAAAGTCCAAGTGCCCCGGCTGAGTGCCGTGCAGAAACTGCAGTTTTTTCCACTAGCAGCGATTTTGTCGCCGCCATAAGTGCTGTAAACCTGCATTTTCGCGAGAACATCGGAGAAATCACGATAACTGTAATGCAGTAGGTGCTGCCCGAGTTTGGCTACCTTCCCATCAGTCACCAGCCTTTCGTGAACCGGATCAGCTGAGAAATGAGCAGAACCTCTGCGGAAAAGACGAATAACGTAGTCTGGGCTCCATCCCGAAAAGCGCATGAATTTTCCGCAAAACCAGGATCTCCTCGGTATGGCGTAACAATCGGCCGCAGGGCTTTTTATGGATGCCTCGATCTCGCGCCTCAGTTCGGGTGTCACTCGCTCGTCAGCATCCAAGGACAGAACCCAATCCTGACTCGCCAAGCGAAGAGCGACATTTTTTTGCCTGCCGAACCCAGACCAGCCTTGTCCGGAAACAACCCTGGCACCCTTTGCCGCAGCAATTTCCTGTGTGCGGTCAATGCTGTTGTCATCGAGAACAATCAACTCGGCGGCGAATGATACGGAGTCAAGGCAAGCGGCAATGTTTCCCTCCTCGTTCTTCGTGATGATGATTGCTGAAAGAGGTATCATGGCGCTACTACAGGTAGGATCTCTCATCTTATCGTATCCCCTGCAGCCAAGTCGAGGCTCGCATCTGGGGACTAAATAAGCGCTCGGGTTTTATCGACACGGAAGTTTCTTTGTCTAAGGTGTTATTTTTTGAAAGTCGCTGACCCCGCTAGTTAATGAGATGAAAATTGCGATCATCATACCCGTCTTCAACCAGTGGAATTACACCGCCCAGTGCTTGTCCTGTCTTTCTCAGACTGTTTCCTCGGAATCCGTCAGCGTGCTTGTTGTGGACAATGCTTCTACCGATAAAACAGGTGTTCGCCTACTCTGCCATGAGCATGTTCAAGTAATCACAAACGACGAAAACAGGGGCTTTGCCGGTGCTTGCAATCAAGGTATCGAGGCATCGTCAGGGTACGATTGGCGGATCTTTCTCAACAATGATGTCTTGTTATCTTTAGGTTGGCTGGAGGGACTTCTGGCCGCCGCCGACCAGTTTGCGATTGACATCATAAGCCCGTCCATGCGCGAAGGGCCCCATAACTATGATCTGGAGGAGCGATCTTGTTTCTTGCGGCAGCATCTTGGCGACCACTTGCGAAGCGATGTTGCGCACGGTGTCTGTTTTGCCGTCCGTTCGCGGGTTTTCGACGTTATCGGCAACTTTGATGAGTCTTTCCGCATCGGGCAATATGAGGAGGCGGACCTCTTTCGGCGCGCGCGCAAGGCGGGATTCCGCATCGCGACGACCGGGCGTTCCTTCATCCACCACTTTTCCTCCGTCACGCAGAAGGCCTTGAGCAAAACAAGCGGATCCTCTTACGGTTCTGTAAACCAACAATACTACCGCAAAAAATGGAAACTGAACTGGATTAAACGGAAAATAGAGAAGCTTATGGACGGCCTAAAACTGCGTAGTTTTATCCGGCATGAAAATAGAGAGGCTGACACCTCGCTTATCGATCGGAGCAACAAATGATTGTGACGCAAGAATCCACCGGGAAAATTGGCCGTCCGAGAGTGTATGATGGCTTTTGTTTCTTTAATGAACTTGATCTTCTCCGCCTGCGTTTGGAAACGCTTTGGGATGAAGTCGATGTCTTCGTCCTTGTTGAGTCAACATACACCCACGCAGGAAAGTCAAAGCCACTTTTCTATCCAAAGTGCGACCTTGGCGAGTTAGCCTCCAAAATCCGGCATGTTGTGGTCGATCCCCGTATCGAAGACTTGTCAGATTTTTGGGTCAACGAGAATCGGCAACGTAACGGTATCGCCCGAGGTCTTGAGGATGCAAATGAAAGTGACTGGTTGATGGTAAGTGATGTTGACGAGATACCCAGACCCGAATCCATAAGAAACTACAACCCGGAGATTTTTCGCCGAGGTGCTTTCGAGATGGTTTCTTTTGCTTATTTTTTGAACAATTGCAGCGTTCAACAGTCGGGCAGACCGGTTCCGTGGATAGGAACTAAAATAACCACTATTAAACATTTGTGGGGTTATTTCGGGTCGGTTCACGATGTGCGTATCTTCAAACCTAAAGGACCATGGCGGGCCATTGCCCGAAAGTGGCTTGATCTTTTTTCTACGCAAAAAATTCCCCACGGCGGGTGGCATTTTTCGTGGATGTCGGGAGTTGAAGGAATAATCAAGAAACTCGAGAGTTTCGCCCATCAAGAATTCAACAACGATAAATTTAAGAATCCTAAGAGTATCGTGAAACGCATCCAGCTCGGTGAGGATGTTCTGGATCTTGGTGCCAAATTCCGAGTTATTCCAGTCGATGAAAGCTTTCCCACTCCCCTTTTACGTGAGCGTGATCGTTACAAAAAAATGCTTGCTACGGTTCCAGCTACTTGAAGCCATTTCGATTTAACTTTTTGCTCCCATTTCCTGCGACCAAGCCGGCTGGTGGGCCGAAGGTCATGTATGAGTATGCCAACCGTCTTGCGGCACGAGGCCATTACGTAACTTTGCTGCACCCGATTGCGCGACCATACAAAAAAACCTCCACGCCAATTTGGTTGAAACAACTCCTCTTTGCTTTAAGGGGAGTTTCTCGTCCCAAATGGTTTGCGCTCCGCAAGGACGTTGTTTCGCAAATTATACCGTCTGCCGAGGCGCAGTATGTGCCAGATGCCGATGTTTCTATCTGCACTTGGTGGGAAATGGCTTATATGCTGGCTAGTTGGCCCGTAGCAAAAGGAATAAAGTTGAATCTTATTCAGGATTACGAAATTTGGGGTGGGAATGAAGCTCTAGTGGAGCAATCATATAGCTTGCCGCTCAAGCACATTTGTGTTTCCCGTCATTTACAAGAGTTAGTAGCAAGAAAGTCTGGTGAAAAGCCCAGTTATCTTCCTAATGCTATTGATCCTGCCGTTTTTCGCGACACCGTTAGTCCCGTAAAAAGAGCTCCGCATAGTATCATTATGCTTTATTCGACGGAGCCGAGGAAAGGCACGGTGTATGGGTTAGAAGCATTAGAAATACTTAAAAAACAATTTACCGATTTAGAAGTAACCCTCTTTGGTGTTGTTGATCCCATTAATCTGCCTCGCTGGATAAAATACCACAAAAAACCGAAAGACCTAGCTGCCTTGTTTAATAACCACGCAATATTTATAACACCAAGCGTGTCTGAAGGGTGGGGCCTGCCGTCGATAGAAGCCATGTGTTGTGGTTGTGCTGTGGTCTGCACTGAAATTGGCGGGCACAAGGATTACGCAATTCACGAGCAGACTGCCCTATTGGTTCCGCCCGAATCAGCTATGGAGATAGCTAAGGCGACAGCGCAACTCATGGTGGATCAAAATCTCCGCCTGAGACTCTCGGCTGCGGGCGGATCCTATGTACGCAAACACTTCAATTGGGAAACTAATACTGATGACTTGCTTGAGCTAATTGCTCGAGTCCTCGCCAACACCGAGTAAGTCGGCTAACATTGTTTCCTAGGTCCATTTAGCGCATGCAATCCATGTTACATCAGCTTAACCGAGTCCTGGCAGCCCAACCATGGTTAGCCGGCTACACAAAGAGAATCATCCCAGGCGCAACCACGGATCTTTTTTTTCTACAGTTGTCAACAGCCGTAGCCGTAACCTTGTTGCCGCTTTTTCACCTCACGGTGAAGAATTGGACCAATGGTTGGTTGGCCTTTCTTGGTGTTGTTTCGCTTATCGGTCTTGTCTTGACGATCAAAAATCGGCGCGAGTTGTTTCCTGATTGGCGCAGCGCCGTAGTTGTCTTGGCATTCGCCCTTCCTATCTTGGCAGTTGTCATCTCGCAACTTCTGCGGGGCGACTGGGTCTGGAAGTATCTCGATGGCCCCGCGCGTTTTCTACTTGCGGCTGTGGCATTCCTCTGGCTGCGCGGCCAAAAGATCGATTTTATCCGGGCTTTTCGCGTGGTTTGTCCGCTCTCGATTTGGTTCGCCCTGGTCTTCGTCTGGATCGACCCTGAACCCACGAAATTGTGGGCTAACCGCTTTGCCACATCGATTGCCGACACAAACACATTCGGAATACAAATCGTTTTGCTCGGCTTTCTCTCCTTTATGATGCTGCAACTCCACCCTCCGAAATCTTGGCCTTTGAAGGTTTTGCTGGCCAGTTCCGTGGGGGTATCGGCTTATCTCTCTGTCGGCTCTCAAACCCGAACCGGGTGGATGGCCCTGCCTTTTCTGGGTCTTGTGTGGCTTTATGCCATGCGCTCCCAGTGGCGCAAGATGGTTGTGACATCCAGCGCCATGCTGGCTTTCCTCGGAGCTGTTGTCGTGAGCTACCCGCCCGTGCATCAGCGCGTAGTCTCCATCTATTCCGAACTCGATGACTGGGTTAGTGGTAACAACACAGACACTTCCGGTGGCGCGCGCCTCGGTATATGGCGCGCAGCGATAGAGTTGTTCAAGCACCGGCCCCTCGAGGGCTACGGCGATTATGCGCAATTCAAGGACTCTCTTGACCTCCCGGCCGTTCGCGCCGTGGCGAACGATTTTGCCATCGATACAATACGCAACGGTCCCCACAATGAACTTTTGGCGAACGCACTACGTTCCGGAGTTCTTGGTATTCTCAGCGTCTTGGGACTTTACCTTTTGCCGCTGGCTGTATTTTGGCAGGGCTTGAAAGAATCTACGGGTTTTCCCCGGCTGGCAAACTTAATGGGAATAGCCGTCGTTGTTGCCTACATGGTTTTTGGTATCACCTTGGAGGTATTCAACCTCAAATTCAGCGCAAGCTTTTACGGATTTCTTATCGCGGTTCTTGCGGCCCAAGGAATGTCCGGCTGGGCTTCGACCACTAAAGCGTCCTGAAGCCCTGCTAATCTATTAGTCGGCATTTTCTCTTAGTCTACGGGCCCTCATATCGAGGGCCCTTTTGTTTGCGGAGCTTCTCAATCGATGCCACCAGCGTAGCAAGCGATATCTGGGTTGCTTTTGCATGGCGCGGAATAGCTTGCGATCCCATGACAGGGTGTAGGCAGCCTCCGCCTGCTGAGAAAGATTTGTGACTTTGCCTATTCGGACCAGAAATTTTTGCACATAGATAGAAGCCTCAAAGGAGCAGTCCCAGTAATGATCGATAGGGCTTTGGAAGGCGCGGATGCTGAATCTCCGAGCTGCAACAAGGTTGAGCGCTAGCTGTTCGACGTAAATCCTCGGCTTCAGCCAGGGAATCAGTGCGTCGCAGAGAGTAATCGATTGTTCAAGAAAAGCTGCCGCGCAAGACCGCTTCATTCCCAAAACGCCCGCGTTCCAAACTTCCCACGGAGGAGCACCGATGCCGAAGGACGATGAAAGCGTCGCCTGGTTATCCATGAGGTAGCGGTAGTAGCCGGCCTTGAAAGTTTCCGATAAAATTCCATCTACTCCATTCATGAACAGCACAGCGTTTGGCTCCTCGGGGGATTCAAAGAGTGCTGAAAACTCCGAATCGGGAAGATCCAACCATCTGGTATCTCCGTCAACGTAGACAAAATCTCCGTCGATCTTGTCAGCTGCCTTGATAAGAACCTCAAGCTTGACGCGGTGAACAAGATCAAGAGGCCCGCGCATCTGAAACAAAAGTGCTTCGTTGATTCTCTGGTATGAAATAAAATCGTGTTGCGGCAAGTTCTCTGGATGCGGTGTCCAAACCCAAATCTTGTATTCGTTGCTTTTTGCAAGCTTCAGCAAATGCAAAAGCGTCAAAAGCGAAAAAGTCGCTTCGTCGTAGTAGCGTCGCGGTCCGTGAACGATGTAAACAATGTGCTTTTCGGACATGGGGTGTAGTGGACCAGAGGGCCTTGGTCCCTTACTACTAAACTAGCCTCGCATAAAGCTCCTCGTGCTCCGCGGCAACGTCCGACCAAGTGCAAGAAGCGATGGGTGTGAATGTTTGGCCGGCCACTTCGGCGCAGGCGCGGGCCCAGTCGGCTACGGGCGCACCGACGGGCAAAATACGAAGACCATCAGAGCGAAGGTGGTCGGCGGCACCGCATTGGTCGGAAAAAACCACCGGGACTCCGCAGGTGAGGGCTTCGGACATGACCATGCCGAAGGGTTCGTCGGTCGCGGGGTGAACAAGAACATCGATGCGGCCGAAAAATTCCTGCGGATCGGTGCGCCCGAGAATCTCGGCGCCCTCAGGCAGAGCGCGGACCAAATTGGCCGGCAATGAATCGGCCGGACAGCCGGCAACTAACATGGTCCAAGACGGATCCTCGCGGCGAAGGGCGCTAAAAATTTCCAGCGCTTTGGGCAGCCCCTTTCGTTTCCAGTCGCGGCCCATGAAACCGAGCACGCGGGCTTGGCGCGCCGGATCTTTGGTGGCGGGCTGAAGGTATGTGTAAGCCGGCGTAATGACCCTGGTGATTTTCTGCGCGAGGTGGGGATATTCACGAAGGGCGATGTCCTGCACGCGTTGCGCGCAGGAGACGAGCGCCTTCAGATTGGGGCCGTGAAACTTCTGCTTTTCGATGGCGAGATTTTTTCGCGCACTGAAGTCCAAGCGTTTCCACGGTTTGAGCCGAAGTCCATACGCCGTGCATGGGCCGTGCTCGGTGGTGACGTCCTGTTCGATGGTGTTCTCGTGCGAGTGAACAATGTCGAAACGCCTGCGGTTGGCCGGATCGCGGAAAAATTCGGTCACCGCATCACGGAAGACATAACGGTCATGCCAACCTCGTTTGGCCGGCTTGGGATTCAGTTTGATGACTTCCACGCCGCTCGTGGCCACAGAGGCCTCATCGGCGGATCGGCACAGGGCAGCGACTTCATGGCCGCGCCGGACCAACTCACGTGCCGTCTCGAACACGTAGCGCTCCATCCCGCCAAGCGGCCCGAACGGACGGACGATGCAGAGGATCCTAAGCATACGAATTACTCGCTCCAGCCGGAGTCAGCCCTCCGCGCATACCGGCAACAATTCGACTTTTGGCAAAACGTCGAATTGTGGGTCCGTAATTCTACCAACCGGGAGTGGGGGGTTCATGATTGAATTGCATTTCGTAGAGATTGCGATAGCTGGGCGACTTCTCGAGGAGTTCGGCGTGGGTGCCGGTGTCGGTGATACGGCCTTGGCTCATCACGACGATCATGTCGGAGGAGAGGACTGTCGACAGGCGGTGGGCGATGGCGACGACGGTCTTGCCGGCGGAAAGTTTCTCCAGGGCGGACTGGATCATGCGCTCGCTCTCGGAATCGAGCGCGGAGGTGGCTTCATCAAGGAGGAGCACGGGGGCGTTTTTCAAGAGGGCGCGGGCGATGGCGAGGCGTTGTTGTTGTCCGCCGGAAAGTTTGCAGCCTTTGTCGCCGACGATGGATTCGTAGCCTTGCGGTTGGGCGAGGATGAAATCGTGCGCGTAGGCCTGCCGGGCGGCTTCTTCGACTTCTTCCTGCGAAGCTTCGGGACGGCCGAAACGGATATTGTTCAGGATGGTATCGTGAAAGAGGAAGGTGTCTTGGGTGACAATGCCGACGTGCTCGCGCAGGGAGTCGAGGGTGATGCTGCGCAGGTCCAGCCCGTCGAGAAGAATGGCCCCATTCTGCGGGTCGTAAAACCGGAGGATGAGGGAGAGCATGGTGCTCTTTCCGGCGCCGCTGGCTCCCACGAGAGCGACACGTTGGCCGGGTGCGATGCGCAAGGAGACGTCCTCCAGAGCGGTGATTTCGGGCCCGTAGGAAAAACCGACGCGGTCGAAAGCGATTTCGCCGCGGCAGGAGGTGATCGTGGTGGCGTCCGGCGCGTCTTTGATATCGCGCGGTTCGCGCATCAGTTCGAAAATATTCGTCGTGGCGGCGAGGCAGCGCTGGAGCATGAGGTGAATGCGGCTGAGGGATTTTACCGGCTCGTAAAGCAGGAAGATGCCGGCCATGAGGGCGAGGAATTTGGCAGCGGTGAGTCCGGCGGCAAAGACGTAGAAGAGAGCCAGGCCGACGCCGAAGGCGGCAACGACCTCGACCAGCGGGGTGGTGATTTCCGTGTTTTTGAGCACGCGCATCGAATTGCGGAACTGGTTCATGACCGCATTGTCGAAGAGCTGCATCATGAACTTCTCGCGACCGAACGATTTGATCACGCGGATACCGGAGAAGGACTCCTGCAAGATAACGTTCATTTCGCCGGCCAGCTCCTGCTCGGCCCGTCCCGCTTTGCGCACTTTGCGGCCATACATGGCCACCGGCACAATGCAGATCGGGAAGAGGACGAGGGCCACGAGGCTGAATTTCCAGTCGATCCACATGATCGCCGTAATGCCGGCAATCAAGGCAATGGGTTGTTTGAAGAGGTTGACGCTGATCTGCGAGAGGGTGCTTTGGGCCACACCGGTATCGCTGAGGATGCGCGACATGAGCCGGCCGGTCTGGGCTTTGTCAAAGAAGCCCTGGCTTTGGTTGACGATGCTGGCGAAGAGTTTGCTGCGGATATCGTTGAGCACGCGAAGGCTGACCCACGACATTTCGTAGGCGTTGAGGTAGGAGAAGAAGCCGCGCAAAATCATGACGAGCGGCACGAGCAGGCAGACCCACAAGACTGCCTCGAGTCCGGGGCCCGTGCTCGATATGGCAGCTTCGGCAATCTTTTGCTGGTCCGCACCTCCGGGGAAAATACGATCGCCGACCAGCTTGACGATCAAGGGAATCGAACCGTTGACCAGAGCGAAGAGGACGCCCATCCCGACGCCAAGAAAGAAGCGGCTTTTGTAGGGTTTGATGTAGGACAGCAACTCGGCGTAAGGCTGCCAGTGGCTGCGGAAGCCGGACGGTTCGGGCGAGTGGGGCATGGTTTGCTGGGTGCGTCGGATCACAACGCTCTTTCATCATTATCGCCGTGCCGTGACATCAAGGCAACATCTGCCATGAAGCAAAAATCCGACTCCCACCCAAGGTGCTCCCTCCCCATTTGCGCTGCCGAATACAATTCTACAATTGGCAAATCGTCGAATTGTGCTATCAGAAATTGTATGGCCAATCAGGACCGGGGAAGAGCGCGAATGACGGCTGCCTTGGGCAACCACCGCCGCATCGAGATCATTCGTTTGCTGAGGCAAGAGCCCGACCTCTGCCTCGAGGACATCGCCCACCGCTGCAAAGTCACTTTGTCCACGGCCTGTGAGCATGTTCGACGTCTGCACGAGGTGGGTATGGTCAAAAAGAAATCGAAAGGCCGACGCGTTTTGCTCAGCGCCACAAAACGCGCCAGTGCCTTGCTCCGCAGCATTGATCTGTTGTGGGATGCCACGGCGGGCTGACAATACGATAATTTGCCAATGGTCGCATTGTTGTGCCGTTTTATGATGAGCGGGTCACGAATAGCTGGCCACTTTGGCCGCGCGTAGGTCGTTCAGGGTGCCGGGCCACTCGGGGCAGGCTGTCTGGTTGCTGTCTCCGCTTAACGGCGGGCGGTGAACAGATTTTCCACGAACCAGCGGTAGGCGTCGGCGATGCCTTGGCGGAGCGGGATTTTCGGGCTCCAGCCGAGGGATTTGATTTTGGAGATGTCGAGGAGTTTGCGGGGGGTACCGTCGGGCTTGCTTGCGTCGAACTCCAGCGACCCCTCAAAGCCGAGAACGTCGCAAACCGTCTCGGCGAGTTCCCGAATGGTGACATCCTCGCCGCAACCGACGTTGATCAAATCCGGCT
>Ga0247833_1008016_pt1 | contig 10884 bp, 9 predicted proteins | sample LaCruzMarch2015__7_FD_187117 | JGI IMG/M metagenome (GOLD analysis project Ga0247833, IMG submission 187117) | Freshwater microbial communities from meromictic Lake La Cruz, Castile-La Mancha, Spain - LaCruzMarch2015_8m | ecosystem: Environmental > Aquatic > Freshwater > Lake | place: Spain...
TAAGATATATAAAGCTGAGCAAGGCGGCTTGCAAAAGCACGCTGAATATTTATTACCATTAATTGAGAGCTTACTTATAAATGCAAATTTAACATTAGAACAATTAGATGCTATTGTTTTCGGGAGCGGTCCTGGTAGCTTTACAGGGCTTCGTATTGCATGTAGTGTTGCCAAAGGTTTAGCATACGCAAAAGATTTGCCTTTATATCCAGTATCTAGTCTTCTAGCTATTGCATATGAAGCCTATTTGACTGAAAAAAGAGATTTTAATATTTTAGCAATGATTGATGCGAGGATGAATCAAGTCTATTGGGGATGTTATAATCAACAATTAGATATTGTAGAAGAACAAGTTTCATCAGTTTCTGATATTGCTATCAATTTAGATAAGCCATTGATTCTTGCAGGTGTAGGCTATGAAGCTTATGAAGATTTATTGCCTTCTGATATACAGGAAAAAATTATAAATAAATGTCAAATTTATCCAAAAGCTGAATCAATGATTCATTTGGTTGAAGCTAAAAAAATTAAATCAGTTAGTGCAGCAGATGCATTGCCAATTTATGTACGTAATCAAGTAGCTCATGTAGCTAAAAAAGGAGTTTAATATGGATAAGAAATTACTAGATATTTTGGTTTGTCCAGCATGTAAGGGTAAATTATTACTGAAAAAGAAAGAATTAATCTGTGCCTTTGATAGGTTAGCTTACCCAATTCAAGATGATATCCCTGTTATGTTGGAATCTTCGGCAAGAACGATTTCATTAGAGGAAAAAGATAAATTATGAACGTTGATTTTCATGTAATTATTCCCGCTCGTTATCAGTCATCAAGGCTTCCAGGTAAATTATTAATGGAGTTAGATGGTGTTACAATATTAGAGCGAGTTTATTTGCAAGCAAAAAAGTCAAATCCTAAATCAATTATTATTGCTACAGATAGTGAAGAAATTATGGCACAAGCTGCAAGTTTTGGGGCTAGGGTTATATTGACTTCAATAGATCATCAATCAGGGACAGATAGAATCGCCGAAGTTATTAGTTTAGAAAATTATGCAAAAGATGAAATTATTGTTAATGTCCAAGGTGATGAGCCCTTTATTGCTCCTGAATTGATATCACAAGTAGCATTATCTATTGCTAGATCTGATACCCAAATGGCTACATTATGTTGGCCAATTGAAAATCATGATATGTGCTCTAATCCTAATATAGTAAAAGTAGTCAGGGATAAGGATGATAATGCACTTTATTTTTCAAGATCGGTGATTCCATTTAATCGCGATGAAAAAGAAAATATTGATCATATTTTTAGACATATTGGTTTATATGCTTATAAAGCTTCATTTCTTAAAAATCTAGTAACCTTACCTGTATGCAGATTAGAAGCTATTGAAGCATTAGAGCAGCTTCGTGTATTGTGGAATGGTTATAAAATCAAAGTAGATCTTGCTTGCGTGCCACCTTTACAAGATATTAATACTGCTGATGATTTAGAGAAGGCTAAATTGCATTTGGAGAAAAATTTTAGTCATTAGAATTTGTTGTCAAAAGATAACATGTTAAAGTTTTAAGCTAACAACTTGAAATATATAATTTTTTTTATGTCAATTTGTTCTTGTTTTGTACTGTATTTGCGAGTAAATCAAAGCAATCTAAATATGTGCTTCGATAAAACTGCATTTTAGTTTTTTTCACTTCGTTCTGCAGGGTTTATAAAAAAAAATCAAACCATAAAGCGTAAGATTGTAGCAGGAAGGTAGAGCATTCTTTGTCCTCTTGTTAAACGCGCTTACGCAATCCATTGCCCGCTCTGAAAAACATCCATGTTTTTCTAAGGTTTAACAAGAGGACAAAGAATGCTCTACCTTCTATCAAGGCCTTGCGTACACAAGATCTTATATTATTTACACAATACTATGTTTAGTTTGGTCAGATGTAATCTGTCCTTAATAAGAAGGGTGAAGACTTAAGTGTTTTCTTATAAAACCTTAGAAAAATAGGGATATTTTTCAAGAGCGGGCCAGGGATGGCGTAAGCGCGTTTTATAAGAAAACACTTAAGGCTTCGCCCTTCTTGGCACATATTTACAGTCTATGGTTTGTTGTTTTGTTCAACAGAAATTTCTGCAGATCGTTCGCAAAGATGACAAATTTAACCAAAATTTACTATACAAAAAAATGAGTAAATTCTTCAGGCTAACCTACGAGCATGTCAATTAGATAACTTCTGAAGCTCTATAATATTTTTTTCAATAGTTGCACAAATATCATTTAATGGTAAATGACTTAAGCGATCTTCTGAAAAAGGGTTTTGTAGCTCTATACCTATCTGATCTAATGAAAATAAAGCATATGCTACTAATCCAGAAACAACAGGGCTAATTAAAACCGAAATATCAACTAAGGCAAATGGCAGGGCTAGTAAAAAGAAAAAAATGAATCGTCTTGTTTTGATTGCCATTACAAAGGGCATCGGTGTTTTTAGAATTCGTTCACAAGCGCCCTGACAGTCAAGAATATGTGCACGTTTTTCTTCAGCTTGCATAAATGAAAAAGAATCTAGTTCTTCCCTAGAGCACGATAATTTAAGCTCTTCTGCGATTATAGATGATAAAACATCTGGTTTATGTGCTGCTTGCTCCAATATGGAGAATACTGAATTGCTAACCAAGTGTTTTATTTCGTTAATAGATTTAGATCCTCGTAAATTAGATTTCATTAGCCATGGTAGAGCCGCAATATAATTGGTTAAATTAATTTTCCATTCAGTATTATTTGTTTTTGGGTAATTTAAGACAATAATAGCTAAATTTCTGCTTTGATTGACTAAGTTCCCCCATATTTTTCTTGCTTCCCACCAGCGATCGTATCCGGAGTTGACTCTAAATACTAAAATTAATCCCATCATGAACCCTGCATATTCAAATGGTCCTATAGGTAAAGATATTGCAGGCATAAAATCGTAAGCAAATGAAACTAATAAAGAATATAAGACCATAGTAATAACTTTTTTAAATACTTTGGGCGTAACTGAGCCTCTTATAGCTAGTGCATTTTTTAAAAAACCATCATACTCATGTTGATTGACCCATTTCTTTTTAGATTTCATGTTTTTTAAATAATAGAAATAATATTATTTAATATACTACATTATTAATTTTTACTATGCTAATTTTAACTATCTAATAAATGTAATCCCCATATATTAGATAGTTTTTGTATTACTTTTTCTCCACGAATTGATGTGCCAGAAGCATCAAGTCGTGAAGAAAAAACAGCAATTGCCAATTTATTTGGAATAATGGCTAAGATACCACCACTTACTCCACTTTTTGCAGGAACTCCAATTTTTACAAACCAGGTTCCACTTTTTTCATAAAGACCATTAATAAGCATTTGTGAAACAATATGCCTTGTAACTTTGGGAGATAAAACCTGTTTTTCGGTAAGCGGATTAATTCCATTATTTGCAATGGTTGCCCCCATTAGTGCTAATTGTTTTGTAGTTACCATAATAGAACATGCTTTTGTATAACGATCTAATACTTCTTTTGGATCTCCTTTAAGCATATTATGGGATTTTAATAAATGAGCGATGGCATGATTTCGTGTGTTACTTTCTGTTTCGGATTGATAAATTTTTTCACTTAAAAATATTTTTTTATCACTCATTGATTCTAATAAAGCAAAAAATCGTTCCCATTTTTCCTTGTTATCCTTGCCTTTAATATAGCTTGTTGTTTGTATAGCACCTACATTAACATAAGGATTGTGTGAGTTATAAGATCTCTTTTCAAGGGTTGTAATTGAGTTAAATTTCTTACCAGTTGCATCAAGACCAATTTTATCAAAAATAATTTTTTGTTTGTTATCTTCTAAGGCTAGGGCATAAGCAAAAACTTTAGATATTGATTGAAGAGAAAAATTAAAGTCAGAATCGCCAACTGAAAAAATCTCACCATCAACCGTTGCAATTGAGATAGAAAAGAGATTAGGATCTACTTTTGATAACTCAGGTATATAAGATGCATTTTTGCCAGATATATCTTTATAAGATTTGTTATAAACTTCTTCTAATGTTTTTTTATAATCTATAGGTAATATATTTTCGCTTTGGCTATTCGCTTTGCAAAAAAATAATGATAGAAAAAAAAATATAAAAAAAACATATAAAAACTTAAATTTCACTTCTTACTCCAAAAATAATATAAATTTTTTTTTACTATGATCTGTTGACAATTCATCTTTTGAGTCTCGACTTCCCGAGACTTTTTCGCGGGTTCCAGAAAACATGGTTAATATACAAGACTATTGCACAGGAACAGATAGAAATGGATCGCACGAACAAGTCGCAGGAATTCGAATTATTAATTATCAACGGACCCTAAATCTTCGAGTTTTTTATACTTGACCTTTAATAAGGTTTAAGCCCGGGATTTCGTTCTTTAAAAAAATATAAAAACTCGAAGATAGAGTTTTACTTTAAATTGGTTTTCCAGCTTTTAATATTTTTTCTCTTATACTATACCATGATGGGTAATTAGGTGGCAATTCAATTAAAATATTGTCGGCTTCTGATTGATCGGCAATTCTTAGACGGTAATAAAATTCATATGCGGCATCCTCACTTTTATTTGGAAACTCATAAATAGAAAGATAGGGGCCTTGATAATTTTTTGAAAATGTCAAAACATATGGTAGGGTCTTACCTGGCAAGAGGTAGTTGGATAATTTCTCGTTATTATCAAAATAATATAATAATTTTTCAGGTTGATAATGGGTTAATAATTTTCCCGGTGCTTTTAGATTATTTGTTCCTGCAAAGGATTTAAGTGATGTAATATTTTCAATCTGTACCTCATCTATGAGTCCACTTCTAGCAATTTCATATTTTAAAGGCTCTAGTGCACTGACAATGGTTGATTCAAGTCCTATAGAGCATCGCCCTCCGTCTAAAATCAAAAAATCACTATTTGGAAAACTATGTTTAACATGTTCTGCAGTAGTTGGGCTTATTTTTCCGTATGGATTTGCTGAAGGGGCAACTAACGGTTTACCAAATTGCAATAATAACTCTTTAGTCATAGTATGATTTGGAGCACGAATAGCGACAGAGTTTTGCCCGCCAGTAATTAATGGGCTAATCGCTCCAGGTTTAATAGGTAAAATTAGTGTCAGCGGTCCAGGCCAGAAATATTCCATTAAATAATAAGCGTAATCAGGAATTTGAGAAACCCATTGTGTTAAATCCCACTCAGGGGCAATATGCATAATTAATGGGTGATCTATGGGTCTATTTTTGGTTGAAAAAACTTTTTTTATTGCTGTCTCAGAAAAAGCATCTGCGGCCAAACCATAAACAGTTTCTGTCGGAATTGCAGCAATATCACCTAATTTTAAGCTTTTTAGAACAAGATTTATATCTTTTGTTATGCGACTCATAATTAATTAAACCTTTATGGATTACAGTGGTTACAGTAGGTAGGATCAGCTTTTTCTAGGTTATCTTGCCTTGGTTTTTTTTCTTTATTATCACAGGCAATACAACCCCAAATCTCGAATCGGTGAAAAGATGTAGGGCCGTCACATAAGCTACATGATAAATTTTCTTCAGTTTTTATGAAACCAAAACCAGGAGCACCACAAGAATTACAACATGATAATATACGAGCAGCCAATTTTTCTGCTAATAAAGATATAATCTCCATCCTGCTAGGGTTCATCATAGCGCGCATGTCAGTTGCTAAAAGTAATTCATCTGTCTTGGTAAATCCTTTTTTTATAAGTTTATTTAGTTCTGATTTATCTTTAATTCCTTTAGCAATTATTTCTTTGGTATTATTAACTTGAATTGTTAGGGCATGACTCCCAAATTCTACTGAGTGTAAAAATGGTTCAATATCTTCACCAGGATGCAAGGTTAACATTTTATAATTTGTTTTTGGTGTTACTAGTTGTTCGGCTATAACCCAATTTTTTTTTAAATCAACAAAAACCATAATTTCATGGTCACTTGCAAGAAATGGTATCGCGGGATGTGTGCCAAAACTTCCTTCTGAGGCAATGCTTAAAGAATTATTTGTAGCGATTGCCGCTGTTTTGGCTTTTAAAATACAAGTTTCATAGGCATTTTGAGGTCTTGGAACTTCTCCTGTAAATGTTCCGAATTGATCTGTATCAAAGTCAGAGGTAAATATTTTACATTGAAGTTTATCAAAAAAAACGGGGCCAATTACCCGTTCTTTTTGGTGTTTAGATGCTAGTAAAACTTGTTGATTCTTATAATGCATATTGCCTTTCCTAATGTTTAGGATTATGTAAAATAATCCATTCTTGCAACTGATACATCTGATACAAACATCACCCCAGAATTTTTTTGGAATAACGTTTTCATTCCTAAAGCAATAGTTGCAATTGCTTCTTCAGGGCCTACTGCTATAAACATGACTAATGTTGCTTTATCATTAAAGAGTAATTTTCCTTCATGAAAACCATGATGACCTTTGCCGGAAATATTTCTTAATAAGGTAAAGCCTGAGAGATTAGCTTCATTCATTAGATTAGATATCATCGCTTCATTTTCACCAGAAACAATCACCTCAATTTTTTTCATAGAATGTAAACTTATTCCACTTTCCCTTTTTTCTTGTACTTTAATAACACTCATTTTATTCTCCATTAAGATTTATTAAATGCCATTGACCTTGCCTATCTAATTCATAGGCTAAATTTTCATCTGGTTCTATTGCCACCAACTTCACCCATCCGTTAAAAAATAGAGTTTTTAATATTTCTTGACGTTCGATAATTGGACTGATTTTTTCTTTTGGTGCATAAATGATCGTTAATAATCGTTGCGGTTTATGATAAGACTCCTCATCACAGCTCATTACTGATTGTAATGGTAATCCATGCATCAAATCACTGCCATTTCCCTGCATAATACCTATTTTTGCCGTTACATTATGAGTAATTTTACTGCCACTTCCGTAAGCAACATTGTCTAAAGTTGAAAATAAATATTGGGTATTTATCCATTCAGCCACTACCATAGGTGCGGTCATTATAGTTTCAAGAGAATTGCCATTTTCATCTTGGCTCCATTCATAGGAGTGAAGAAAACACCGTCCTTGTAAGTCAATTGATTTAGTTAAATGGCGTGGCCCGATAATAAAGGCGGCGTTGCGTGCTAATCCCCACTCAGGACGAACTTCAGACCAATCTAAGCTGCGTTTTATTGTTTCATTAGTTGGATTTTCATTTAGATATCCTTGAAACATTTTGCAGCGATTCTGATTATTTGTTTTTTGGGCTTCAAGTAGATCAATTTTTATTCTTTCTAATAAATCAGAGTGTGTTTTAAGTTCATTATCTTCTTGGTATATCAATAAGGCATCGGTTGTTGTGTTATGTTCAGCCGCTTTAAATAGAGTATCAGCAGGAATAGTAATACCACGCTCATGAAGGCTGGTTCGCACTGATTGTCTATTAAGGATTGCTGCTAAAATTTTAGCATTCGTCCCACCATGATTTCCTCCGCAAGCACCACAGTCTAGAGCTGATGCATAAGGATTATTTTGGGTTGTGCTGCCGTGGCCACAAAATATAACAAGCTTGGCAAAATTAGATGTAAGCCCCATGATTCTAAGTACAGCTTCAGCATATAGTATTTGTTCGGATGGTGCGATTCCACTTAAGGAATCCCCCTTGTTTAACGTTACAATAGGTTGGGTATCAATAGTTGGCATAATTTTTTCGACGCACCAACTGATTAATTTAGAATAATTTACAGGGGCCAGTGTCCTTGCTAGCATAGCTATTCCACACCAAGCTCCAAGAGTTTCTACTAAGGAAAATGGGGTTGAAAAATTATATTTTAAGTCTTGATAGGCGCGTTGTAACCTATTAAAATTTTCTTTGCCTTGAATATTTGCTTTGACACAATGAAGTGATTGCACTATTGGAATTTCGTGAATATCATAGCGAGGTTTTAATAAAACCGGACAGGAATCATAAGATGCTCCAGTATTATAATTATGAATACTTACTGGGAGTCCAAAAAATCCTGCAAATCCTAATGTTTCATAATTTCCTGTTTTTTCAAGTCGATGTCGAAATGGTTCTGAGCGCACATCGATACAAAATACTAGTTGAGCATCAGGACGCGATTTCATTTTATTTTTTTTTTGTGCGTTTATTGGCAATATTTTTTGTAATAGTTCATTACTATATTTTTTTTCTAATTCCTCAATTTTATTAATTAAGTGATTTTTTAATGTAATATCATTTGATAAATTATTAGAGTTTTTAAGACCCACATCTGGCCATAAAATGGTTGTAATTACTAGGCGCACAGCAACAAAATCAATTAATGTTACAGGTGTTGTATCAGCTGAAGATGACTTGTTTCTCCAAACACTACGCCACTTGATATATCCTGCCCAGCCAGGTAAATAAGTTAGTGATTCTTTGATAAAATCCTCTTGGTTTTCTAAAATGTTTAAAGTTCTTAAGCATAATTCAATAGCAGATTCAGCTTTTTCTGGGAGATTAGATAACCACTGTTTATTTTCTTCTAAACCATGATGTAACTTTTTATCATATATTGATAATGCTCTAAAACCTTTATAAAAACCCTCGTTCCGATTGGGCATTTCAATAGTTCCTTGTCCCATATCTAAAAAAGAACCACACCATTTGATCATCTCACGATTAACACAATTTAGATTATCATCGCTATTAATTATCCCAAATATACTATTGGCTTCTGTTATTGCCTCTTCAAATGGTAGTGATTCAAGTCCTTGCAAAGGATTGCAGGCAATAAATGTTTCAATCGGCCAGACTGGTGAAATAATTTTTGATGCATTATTTACCATTGCTTGAATATTAGCTGATGTATTTTCTAGCTTGACTCTTTTTGACATATTATTTAACTCACTATTTATTTGTTTTTTGGTGGCTTTATTTATCATCATGACTCCTTCAAAATTGATAAGTCTTACGAGATGTGGTTATTGTGCTTGGATGAGGTTGGCTTGAATTAAGCAACATCATATAAATTTTTGCCCAAACCTTTGTTTTTTGTAAGTTACGAATAGTATTTAAACTCATTCCAACCCAGAGAATTAGAAATATTGCGAAAACAGCTATATTAAAGTTACTTAGTGAAGGGAGTGATTTTGCTGATGAATATGGTAAGAAAGATTCAATAAAATAAATGGATTCACCGTAAAAAACTCCAGCAATTGCAACTAATACGAAAGTAGGAATTATTTTTTTGATGATGTTTCCATTTTTAAGCAAAGTATAAGCAAATTGTGCCCCAGAAATGAAAGCAAAACCGACAAGAAATGTGGTGGGTTGTAGAGTAAATATAGTTTTTTCACTTACAATAGCAAAAGAATAGGCACCTATTAGACCTGCAAGACATGCTAATGAAAATGATTTTAGATCTTTAGTTGATTGATTATTAACTATACGTTTAGATTGGACGGCAGATCCTGCATTAAGAAAAAGAAATGACTTAAATAGACCATGCCAACATAGATGAGCAATTGCTGCAGGAAAAAGTCCTAGACCGCATTGCATCATCATAAAACCCATTTGTGCCATTGTGGAGCAAGCGAGCATGCGCTTAATATCAGTTTGTAATAGTTTCCAGCTTGTACCAACAATCGCGGTAATTACCCCAATAGTGAATATAACTGTTAGTACTAGTGTGGATGATAAAATTAGTGGTGAAAATTTTACTAGAATAAATCCACCGCCATTAACAAGACCTGCATGCATTAAAGCAGATATAGGAGTTGGTGAATTTAGAGAGCTATTTAGCCAACTATTGAAAGGCCATTGTGCTGATTGAATTAAGGCTGTAATTGTAATTAACAATAATATTGGTACCAACCAAGGAGAGTCGTTAATCACTGATTGATTATTAATAAAATCTATTGAAAGATTGCTAGTTTCTTTATAAAGAAAAAGGAAGGCTACAAGAAGTGATAAACTTCCGAGTGCTAAGTATTTCAGTGCAAGCTTACCTGAATTCTTAGCAGCCAACCATGTTTTTTTATGAACCATTAGTGATATAAGTAAAAGATTACTGGCGGTCCATGCGGTCCAAAATAATATCAAATTATCAGCACAAACCATTATTGAAGCAGTTAAGGTAATAGAAGATAAAGAAAGAAAGTAGCGTCGATATCCGCTATCACCATAAATATATCGTCTTGAAAACTGATGAACAATTGCAGATACAAAGAAAATAAGCATGTTCATTGTTAATGATAGGCCATCGAGCTTAAGCCCCCAAATGCTCGTATCTGTAGTTTTAAATGCTAATATTGTTAAATGTAACGCACTAAAAAATAATCCACTCCATATGAATAAGGTAGATAATAAAGCACCCTTAGTAGGGTTTTTTCTATAAAATAATCCATTAATTATTAAACCTAAAAGTGGAATAGCTAGGTTTAACGCATATAGAAAACCTGAATCTATTAATTTAGTCACATTATTCCTCATTAGTTTTTCTGTTATGATTGTGTAAATATAGTTGAAATGCTAATATTAGTAAAATTAATAATTTTAATTTGTTTGATAAGGTATTCTAATGTCAATTGATACTGTTACTCTCCAATGTTTTCTTGCGGTTGCAGATACTGCAAGTTTTACAAAAGCGGCGGAGCGTGTTTGTCGAACTCAATCAGCTATTAGTCAACAAATAGCTAAGCTCGAAAATATGGTTGAAAAACCACTTTTTAATCGTGGGCGAGAGCTTTCTTTAACTACTGATGGCGAAGTATTTCTTGGATATGCGCGAAGAATTTTTGAGTTACACCGTGAATTATTAGACCGTTTTAAAGAGCCAGATCTCCAAGGAG
>Ga0247833_1008037_pt1 | contig 10863 bp, 3 predicted proteins | sample LaCruzMarch2015__7_FD_187117 | JGI IMG/M metagenome (GOLD analysis project Ga0247833, IMG submission 187117) | Freshwater microbial communities from meromictic Lake La Cruz, Castile-La Mancha, Spain - LaCruzMarch2015_8m | ecosystem: Environmental > Aquatic > Freshwater > Lake | place: Spain...
GTCTGCATACAGCGCATCCACGGTGAACGGTGTTCGGCTTTTCTCCGGGAGGGTAGCCATAACGGCGAACCGGGGATCGGCAATGATGGAATCCGTCTCCGGCTGACGCTTCTTTAGCTCAGCCAGACTGATCTTTTCCGGCCACTCGAGAACAAAGGCAACCCGGTCCTCATCGGGGAGGCGAAAGTAGTAGCAGTTGTTCCGGTCATTCACTGCGCCGGTCACGTTGTAAGATTGCAATTGAACTTTAGCCAGAGACTTGAAAGCACCGCTGTCACAAAAAATGTTATCTCCGAGCGTGGCTGCCGTTGACAGCTTCACGTTCGAGATCATCGTAAAAATGAAAACGCTGTTCTCGATACGGAGGTCCGGACAGTCGCTCGCCTCAACGCCGTCGGGGGCGAGAATGGAGACACAATTGGAGATCGTGAGGTTCTTGGTCGTCCAGCCTGTCAGGAACGAAGCCGGATAAGCCCCACCACCCAGTCCGTTCATGAAGCACCGCCGGATCAGGATGTCACGGCTTTGCACGACATCAAACAAGCGGGTTGAAACGTTGCCTCCGGGTTCCCCGCGGTGGTTGTAGAAATAGAATCCATCCACCACGGTGTTTGTCTTCCCGTTGATGGTCCAGGCGTTGTCGAGACGGCGGTTGTTGCCGTCGAACACGACGCGCTCCCCGGGCATGCTTTTAAACGTGATCGGTTTGCCCGTGTCGCCCGTGGTTCGCACGCGGACTTTCTCTGTATAAGTTCCGGCGGCGATTAAAACCGTATCGCCAGGGGCCGCCGTGGCGGCGGCGTGGGAGACGGTCTTCCAAGCCTGGGCACGCTCGATCCCGGAGTTCTGATCGCTGCCATCCGGCGCGACGTAAAGCGTTCTTGGCGCGGGATCCGATCCCGCGGTCGTGAACGAGATGACGTCGTAATGCGGATCCACCACATCCGTCGCGCCGAAATCCGGATAGGCTAACATCTTAACCGACTTGACCCGAAAGTAGTACTTCGTGCCGGGTTTCAGACCCGTGAGACTGAAAGTACGGAACAAATCCTGGAAGGTGTTGATGGTGAAATTGCGTGTGTTTTCACACTGCGGCGTTTCACCCCACGCCACCTCGCAATCCGCGCCCCGCGAAACCAGCCATTCGATATTAGCGGTCGTGGCGGAGACCGAATGAACCACCGGTTCGCTCATGAATAGCTTTTGGCCGGCAATTTCCTGATGAAAGCCGATGCCCTTGCCGAGGGCTCCGCGGGCTTCGAAGGGATCCCGATCCGCGAGGACACGAATCCCTGACAGATCAATGAACTCCGATGGTTGCGAAATGGAGTGGCGATCCTGCGTATCCTGCAACTCTGCAAGCGAAACCATGCGGTCCTCGACCGCCCAGGCCTTGGCGGGATTCGAATAGGCGTTATAGTCGCTATGAGAAACGATCGAATCGAACTGCGGCGCTGCGGTTTTCGCACCAAGGAGAGAGCTCACCCCGCCAACCTGAACCGCGACTCCGGCGACATTGTCGAACAGGTTGCTCGTCAGGATGACATCTTTACAATCCTGCAAGGTCAGTCCGCTTTTCGGACTCCCGGTAAACTCACAATGCTCGATCCTTAGACCCGAAACTGCCTCCGCCTCGACACCCTTCTCACTGTCCCCGAACCGGCAATTCTCAAACGCCACGTGGGTGCTTTCCTTAACCTCAACCGTTTTTGAGAAATTCACCCGCTCGAAAACGACTCCGGAACTGGAGTCGATGCTGACGATGTCCGGGAAGACCACCCGGGCGGTGCCGCGTCCCTTCAATGTGATCGGATTCCCCTCCCCCTTCCCGGCCTTGACCACCAACGGCCCGGCATAGACGCCCTCCTCAAAGTAAACCGTGTCACCCGGCTTGAGACTTTGCACCGCCCGATCCGCGGTCTTCCAGGCTGTCTTCACAGACATACCGTCGCGGGAATCATCGCCATCCGGGCGGACAAAAAATACGTCCGCCTGGAATGGGAACGGCCCGCGGTCGCTTCCATCCGGTGCGCTTCCTCGCAGCTTGGATGTGGACTGCAGGCGAAAATCAAAATTCACCGGGTCCACGAACTCGCGACCGGAGGAAAGCCTTTCCGCCGCAAGAAACACATTATCCCTCGGGAGATCGCTCTCCGCGATGTTCACCAGTTTCTCTCCAACGATGGAATGTGAAAAACGAATTCCCGCGAGATTTCGGAGGCTTACGGATTTGTTAACGCTCCCTCCTCCGGCGTCGAGTCCGGCCCCTTTCATCCCGTCTGGTCCTACGTTGCCCCAGCCGAGCGACCCTTCGATCACATTCTTTCCCCGCGCCGTTCCATAAATGCGGACACCGGTTCCCGTCGAGAGGTAGCCCACGCAGTTGCGAATGGTGTCATTATTCGCGGCAAAGACCGCCACATTCCCCCCTTCCGAATTATGGGGCGAGCCGTTGCCGTAGCCGACGCAGTTCTCGATGAGATTGCCTTCTCCATCACCCGTTGCGATGAGAACGCCGCCACCGTTGAGGAATGCCGTCGAGTTCTTCACCACGCAATGCTCTGCGCTTGGGAAGAACAGTCCCCAGGTGACATGCTGAGGCCGGTAATCCTTCAATGGCGTGATCGTGTTGAATCCCCGAAAGGCAAGACCATCCACGATGACGCGCTTGGGGTATTCGAGATAGAAGCCGTGCTGAGGGACCACGGATACAGTGTAATAATGCTCCCCGGCGGGCCGCATATCGGAAGTGGAAATGTAGAGTTTCTTCGCCTTCCGATCAAAAAAGAAGCTGCCGGGCGAAAACTCGACCTCGTCCGCACTGGGAGCGTCCTTAAGCAACGTCCATGTATCGGCCTCATTGACCGCCTGCACCTCTCCGGAGAAATCTGCGACATAAACATGGCGGCGATTCTCCATCTTCTCGAATTTCGGCGCGGGCACATCCCCGCGCAGAACCACGGTCCCGGGGATGGCCGCCCGAATCGTCGTATCGGCGTCCATGCTGCCCAGACCATTGCGGAAAACCGACCCGACATATTCTCCGGGTGCAATGGTCAGCGTGTCTCCGGGAGCCAAGGAATCGATCCCCTTCTGAATCGAGGCAAAGGCTGTGGCCTGAGTCCGTCCATCGGCAGAATCACTTCCCTTAACATCAACAAAACATTCAGCCGCCTGAGCGCGGTCGCAAAGCGTAAGCCATGCGACGCTGACAAAAAGCAGATGGAGAGCTGCGCAACGTACTGTCCCCATCATACCGACAGCAAGTTTGGGATACGACGAGGCGACCTCCTCCAGGGAATGTGGGCAAACATCAGTCGCACCGGGACGTCGCGGGAAGAGTTTCAATGGGTTGGCGCGTTACAGCGTGGTGCTCACGGCGTGGGTTGATCCAGTCCGAAATCGGCGAAGGCACCCCGTTGCAGCCCGATGCCTTTCTCCACGAAATCAGGACGGGTCACGAAAAAATCGGCGAAGCCCAACTCCGGCTTTTGGATCAGGTCGTCGGGAAGAAACGTGGAGTTCGCGGTTCGCTTCAAGGCGAGTCCCCCCTGAAATAGCGGATCGCCCTCGAGCGAACCGTCCGCGCCTTTCTGGTCAAAATATTCGGTCAGTTTCAGTTTTCCGTCCGAGCGATAAAAATAGAAAACCGGGGCGCGTTCCCTGCCCGGTGTGCGCAGGACGAAAAGATTGTTCCTCTGCGAGAAGGCTTTCATCTCCGGGAGTGAGATCAACGGAACCATTTCCTTTCCGACCGTCAGATCCGTAAACACACAGGACTCAAACCGCACCTTCTCGTCCGCCTTGTTCACCACATCCGCAGCGTTGACGTAATTGCGAAAAAATACGCTGTGTTCAATCAGAGCGTCCGGGCAGCGGACCAGCGAGATTCCATAGTTCATGGCCTGGATGACCACGCAGTTTTGAATATCGAGATTCGCGCAGGCCCACGCCACGAGGAACGGGGCGGAATAGCTAATTTTTCTGCCGTCCATGACGCACCGTGAGATCCGGATGTCATTGCTCTCGTAAAGATCAATCGAAGCCGGCACATCCCGGCCAAATCCCACCGCCTGAAACGTGAACCCGTCTATGTTTACAAAATTCTTCCCCCGCAGGATGAAGCTGTTGCTCAGGCTCCCGTTGGCACCGTCCATGATCACCCGCTCGCCGGGAACGGGACCGAAGCGGATCGGATGCGTGCGATCTCCACCCGCCCGCATCCAAACCGTCTCCTGATAGATTCCCCCCGCGATGAGCACCGTATCGCCTGCCGTCACTTTGGAAGCGGCCTGGTTGATCGAGCGCCAGGCTTCCGCCCGGCTCATTCCACTGTGGGAGTCATCGCCATCCGTCGCCACAAAATACGTCTTCGGTCGGGGAGCATCCTTCGACGTCTCAAAGGACACGACCGCCGAGTCCGGGCGGTAGGGCAGCTCATAAATGAATTTCTTCGAGCCAATGATGTTTTCCTCGAACGCCGTCAGGTAGAAATTGCGGAACGGCACCGGATTAACCGAGGGATCGACCTGAAGCACCTTGAAATAATACTTCGTTCCGGGCTTCAGGCCGGTGAGGCTGAGCGCGCCGTAGCCGCTGGTGAAAAGCCATTTGCTCTGCATCGTGTCCGGTGATTCGCCCCACGACACTTCGCAACGGGCCATCTGTGCGGTCCACCATTCAATGTTGGCGGTGGTGTCGGTCACGGAGTGAACGAACGGGCCGGCCAACCGCGCGGGGCGGGTCGGGAACGTGGGATAGTTTCCCAGTGGTTTACCCAGCGGGCCCATTGCCAAAAAATCCCCGGTGTTTTTTAAGGTGATCGCTCCGTCCGCGGTCTGAAAATCCGGGACGATGATGCGGGAATTCGAGTCATGGGATTTTTGAACATCTTCCAACCTTAAGTGCCTTCCATCCACCCGCCAGCAGACGGCAGGAGAGCGGTAGCTGTTGTAGTCGCAGTAGCGAACGCTTGCCGTCGAGGGAACCCTCACCGCAGGGGCTTGCACATTGTCAAAAATGTTGCCCGAGAGAAAAACCGCGGAGCCGTCCGAGGTCTGCTTCTTTTCCTCTCCTCGAATCACAAGCCCGGCGGTATGAAATCCGGTGAACTCGCACTGGGTCACTCGCAGGGAGCCGGAATTCTTCACGGAGAGACCCTCCTCCGCTCCCAAGAACCGGCATTGGGTAAAGTCCAGGTTTCCCTCGGCCTTCACCGGGTTGAGAAAAGCCAACCGCGCGAACTGGACCCGGCCGCCCGCCTCGATGCTCACCGGGCCTTGCAGAAACACGGTGTCCGTTCCCCTCCCGCAAATTCTAACCGGCCCCGCATTCCCGCTTCCCAAGCGAAACACCGGGGGCGCGGCATAGGTTCCGCCGGACAAATACAGCGTGTCACCGGCTTTGAGTTGCCTCATCGCCCACTCGAGTGTTTTCCAAGCCGTTGCGGTCGATAGCCCGTCTTTGGAATCATCCCCGGTGGGCGAGACATAAAAAATATTGGCCCTATAAGGAAACGGCCCCCGGTCTTTGCCGTCCGGCCCACTGCCTCGCAGGGAGGAGTTTCCCTGCAAGCGAAAATCGAGATTAAGGAAATCGGCGAACTCCTTGTCTCGATCGAGACCGGGAAGCATCACATTGTCCAAGGACATGTCATGGTTATAGTGGTTCGTTCCTCCGAAAAGATTGTTTTGGACATTCTTCACGGCTTGCACGCCTAGGCCGACATTGCGCTCAGCCAATCCGAACTCTCCGGCCCCTTCACCCTTGATGTAGTAATCCGCCCACGCCCCCCAAGAGATGTTTCCCTGAAGAAGCACCGGTCCGGTGAAGCCAGAGTAGAACTTGATGCTTTCGGCGGCAGAAGCATACGAAAGATTGTCGCGGAGAAGATCGTTCTTCCCGAGATAACGAATCAGATTCCCCCCTTGGTCGTGATAGGGTGAACCATTCCCATAAGCCACACAGCGTTCGACGGTATTGCCCTGTCCGCCAATCAGGCAGATGCCCTGGCCGTTCAAGAACGGCGTGCAGTCGCGGACGACACAGCGGATGGGTTCGATCAACGTCAGGCCTCCGACATAATTCGTGTAAGGCCATTTCTTTTTCTCCGCGGGATAGTAGCCTGTGAATCCTAGGCCTTCCACAATCACCCGCCGGGGGTTCTCGAGAATAAAACCAGAAACCGGCGTAAGCGAAATACGGAACCGATCCGCCAAGGGAGCCTCAAGATCCGATGAGGACAAATAAAGCGTCTGCTCCTTGCTGTCGTAATACCACGTCCCCGGTTGAAATTCGATTTCCGTACGGCCAAATCGCTCCGCCAGATTCTGCAAGGTATCCACCTCCATCACGGCCACCGGTTTTTTCGCGACCTGTGCCGAGAAGACAAAGCGAAATCCCTCGACCGCCTTCAATTCCGGCATGGGAACATCTCCCCGCATGAGCACCGAACCGGGAACGGCCGCGCGAATCACCGTGTCCTTTTCCAAATCACCTAAATCTTTGCGCAAGACATGTTCAAAATACTCGCCGGGCGCTATCGTCAGCGTGTCTCCGGATGCCAGCGCGTCAACGCCTTTCTGGATCGTGGCAAAGGCCGTGGCCGGAGTTCGTCCATCGGCAGAATCACTTCCCTTAACATCGACAAAGAATTCGACCGCCTGGAGCCGGCCGGAAACCGAAAGAATCGCAAGGCTAAGTGCGATCAGAATTGCCGGGGAAAAGTGGGCTGATCGATGCGTTGAGCCTGGGCTGAATTTCATCGTGTGGAATATCCGGGTCTAGAGCGTTGGAACGAAGTGAAACACTAATCCCTTGTCCAGCCTCCTCCGGTAGGGCAGTTCGTCGCCCGTCACGATGGACTTTCAATGTAACGGTTAACCCTTATTTCGCTGCTCACACATTCGGAGGCATGGGCCGAAAGTGCTTCCACGACCCAGGGCATGGTCACGTTGATCGAACCATCCGCGCAGGCCGCAAGCACCGCCCACGTCTCGTAAAGGATAAATCCATCGGCGCCACCAGCCAGCGTGTCCCGGATGACATAATCGAAAAACTCACGAGGCGCAGGGTGCCCGGTAAGCATGTTCATGCTTGGGTTGAAATGAACCTTACCGACGCCCGCAGCCCGCGCGTGCGCCGCGATCTCTTGGGCGAACGGACTTTCCATGCACCGGATGTTTTTTACGCAAACCTCATCGGCAAGGCCCTCGTCCAGCCATCGGCGCCAAGGAAAGAAGATCTCCAAATCGGAATCCTGATCCGCCTCTTGAAAACCTAATTCAATGTGCAGATGCATGGATTTCTCCGCCGCGTTGATCACACTGCGCGCCTCACGCAAAAAGTCCGTGTAGTACTCCCCGATGAGAATCCGCAGGTCCTTTCGATCAAACGGCTCGCTCAGAATATCGATGCCATGGCGCATGCGAAACGCCTCCACAATCGGACGATTGAAGCCATAAGCCTCCCAATGAAAGGTCCGATTATGAGAACTGACACGGAAGTCGACTCCATCCACTCCGGCCGCGAGGCACTGGTGAACCTGATCGATCCACCACTGGCGAACCTCGGGATAAACAGGACAAAGCGCTCCCTGGAGAAAGCGTTCAACTCCAATGGCCACGCCGAGCGGGCCACCGCCATCCATCCAGAAGATGTCATTGCCGCACCCGACGGCATCCATGACAAAACCGGTTTCGGTAAACTTTCTCCCAGGTGGATTCGGAACCGTCGAGAACGTCACCGGGAGGCGGTGACCCTCCGAGTCAAAGATCTGGATCAATTCATCGAATGTGTTTCCAAAAACCGGTTTTCCGGTTCCCTCATAAGTCACGGCAAAGAAACGCCGATCTTCGTTCAACCCTTTAATGATGAGACGGCCCTTTTCCCCGGTATCCCATCGGACACTTAGCGTATCGGCGGGTATTTGTGCATAGGCACCGTTGTCTTCACTCGTCCAGAAACGAAGGAGGGTTGGATCGATATTGGCCGCAAGACCGGCCTGCGCCGTCAGAACGATGGTCGCAATTTTCTTCCCGGCGAGATCCGGAGGAACGCCGGTCATGTTCCGTTCCAATCGCATGTTTGGATTCGCCGCGGCAAAATCCGTGGACCATCGATTCCAACCTCCAAGGCTGCGGATTCCGCCGTGCGAGTGTGCCTGATCAGGCGGTGTTGGCGTGGAATGGAACATCGCCGTCTCGAACGGCTTCAAAACCGCGATTACTTCGAGTCCCTCCGCCTTGGCAGCACGAACGGCCGCGGGAAGATAGTCGCCGACATTACGAAAGGTTTGATCGATGAATTCCTGATGCCCGGGGAATCTCGGGTTCTCACCGGCATGTTTCCACCAGCCTCCCTCGCGTCCGAAGTGATCCAAAAAGTAAACCCTGCGGAACCCGTTCTTTCGGAAATAAACCATGCACTGCCGAAAAGTCTCTTCCGTCCAAGCGCCGAAAATCAGGTCATCAAAAAAATCGATGCAGACCGAAAGATCGAGTTTGCGAACCGGAGTAATCGGGGCCGACGCCGGGACGAAGTTCTGCGCCTCCAATGTGAGCGAGGTAAACCGCGTTCCCTCCGGCAGATACAACGCCAGCGCGCGCACGGGAAGCCTCGGACTGGGGTCGGGTACTTCGAGGATGATTCCGCCTGGGGCACTCATGCGGAGAACCCCTCCGTCCCGTTCGCAAAAGAACTCCCCCGGATTTTCTCCACGCACCATACCGAGCGCGGTCGCTGCGAGGACTCTGTTCGCAAGTTCGATTTTGAGCCCCGGAAGGCCTTCCCCACCGACCGTCAGAAAAACGTCATCCAACTCGACGCCGATTCTTTGCGGCCCCAGAAGTCCGTTGAAGCTAATGCGGACATCGAAAGAACCAGCCCCGCCAATCACGCATTCCATCCGGCATCCTGAGCGGATCACAACATCCGATCCATCGGCTTCCCACCTGCCGAACGTCTGGTTCCAGATCCCGGATCCCGTCGCGGAGGTCCATTGCGCAGAGAAAGAGTCAGCCATCAGATGGGGCTTCCTGAATTAATCGAGTCGGCGCTCTGGATGGGCGGGAGATTGCGAATGAGATACGCTTGGGTCTGGCCGGATTCGTCGGAATTGAAGAGCGCAATTTCGCCATCGGGAGAGAAGAAGGGATGAACATGGGCAGATTGCAGCCAGGAGGAACCGGAGGAGAAGAGATACGTAATGTTTCGCGCCGCATCCTCGCCAGGCTCGCCGAGATCCATCAGATAAATCGAATCCTTCATCGCCACGTCGGTGTCCCAACTCGGACGGTAATCCGCAATCAGCCTGCTGCCCCCGAGGTCGGTGGCAAAGTGATTGAAATGGGGATGCGAAAACTCGCGGCTAAGTCGATTCCGCACCGCATTGGACGCGCGCGCGCCGTCGTGTCCGTAATGCGAAACGGGCAGCGACTCCATCAGATGCAATTCACTTCGTTTCTCGCGGAGCGCGTCGTCATTACCCACCACGATCGAGGCAATGGCATAATTCGTTTTCCCTCGCCAGCACTGGTGTCCGGAGCAGCGTTCCCCGTCGACCTTTCCCCACGGCATATTGCGCAGATGCTGGCCGTCGTCCCTGATGACATGGATGTCCGCGCCCCGGCCCCAACCCCTGTGACTGGGCGTTCCGTCCGCCGCGATGAAATTCCCATGGTTCTCCTGAATGAGAATGTCATGTTTGTGGATCTCATCGGAGGAGCGGCAGTACTGGATGTGCATGTTCCAGAAACTGCGCCCGTGAAAGACCAGGTCGCACCCGCCCCTTTCGAGGTCAAAAACCAAAAGCCCGTAGGCGCCACCGGGGTGAATGCCGTCCCCAAGGAAGCAGTAAAGCGCCAGCGCTTTGCCGTCCGAACGAATGGTCGATAGATGCCCTGGCCGGGTGGCACGGAATTTCGTGCCCGGAATAGCCGAGTCCAGGACCACTAATGTCTCCGCATCGCTGCCGTCGATCTTTCTCCGCTTCAAGATTAACCGACCGCTTCCGGGAACGGTTTCATCAACGAAATAATAGAGATATCTTCCATCCGGAGAGACAACCGGAGCGACCACCCCGACTTCATCGGTGACGGGGAGTAGCTTTCCGGTCGCAACTTCGCACAGAAGCATTTGGTGCTGCGGCACCTTGTGATCGTAGCTCTGAACTCCGACCCCGTGATGCAGGACAAAGTATTTCGAATCGGGGGTGAATACCTGCGCCTCCATGGAAATGTGGCAGGCCGGAAGGCCGGGTGTGCTGGTGATCTGCCAAATCTCGATGCCGTCCGGTGACCGTTCGTCGAGGAGATCCTGTCGAGGAATCAACGTGCTTCGCCCCATCACGGAGAGCCCGCAGGGCGGAATTTGACTAGGTTCATCGTCATCTCTCTAAACGCAGCCTGAAAACGAATCCATCGCAAGAGAATGTAACAATTACCTTGTTTCGAGATGGTGTTGATAATCGCAGCGTGGACGTGCATCGTCAGAACTCTTTGTGCCTGTCTCGGCTACCATTCAGGCCACGATCGGACTGGGCTTGGGACAATAGGGGCTGTGGTCAGAAGACCTCGACCCCGTCCGCAAGCGTTCTCCACATCCCGCTGCCATACCCACTCAAAACAGCGAAGAGGCACAAACAGGCTCTTCGCTGAATTGAGTGGGTAAAAGCAGCAAGATGAGGAGCTTCAGAGTTGCAGCCTCTGCTGGCGCTGATTGTTGCGCTCCTTGCGGCGAACGGCGTTCTGCGCACCGCCGGTGTGCGATTCGTTAGCCCAGCCCAACGGGCTGGGTGGGAAACCAAAGGGGACTCCGGCCTGAAGGGACGGGATGGGTGGGGGCGTGGCGTGCGGCCCTACTCTT
>Ga0247833_1008049_pt1 | contig 10847 bp, 2 predicted proteins | sample LaCruzMarch2015__7_FD_187117 | JGI IMG/M metagenome (GOLD analysis project Ga0247833, IMG submission 187117) | Freshwater microbial communities from meromictic Lake La Cruz, Castile-La Mancha, Spain - LaCruzMarch2015_8m | ecosystem: Environmental > Aquatic > Freshwater > Lake | place: Spain...
AGCAGGCTTAACTGTTGCACTCTGTTTTGGATTTTCTGGTGCATAAAATCCAAAATCATCTGAATCTCTTGGCACTTTACACCTCGCTCAAATATGCAGTCATACTTGGTCCATCATTTTCTCTTGAGTATTCAATATTATATACTACAAACCTACTTGATGATGATGCAACCAAATCTAAGTTGTCAGAGTCTTTATAATCAATAGTTACTATGTCTCCAAGTTGTAGAGTTGGGATTGAAAATAAATTTACACCAACAGATTTCTTTGGATGCATAATTTTATTTATAATCCATCCCATTAATGCCTCAGCATCGTCTGGTGTTTGAACATACATACTATCTATAGTAAATTCATTTTTTCCGTAGATCATTCTACTCTGTCTAATTTCATCATATTTAGATTTTTCTACAAGAGGAGAGTAAGCAAGCGTATCACCCTTAAACTCTGGATCAGATAAATTTCCACGTTTTTTAAAGTATTCATCAACTGTTAGTTCATGGGTTGTGTCTTGTGTAAAGGTAATTCCTTGTATTCTTAAAAAGTTTCCTGTTGTTTCATCTAGACTTAAAGCCTTGTCCGTAGCGTTAAAAATTAAAAATTCTGCTCCATAAGAATCTGCTTTAAACCCAGAGGTTGTGTACCCCTTGATTCTATTAAATGTTGGAGACAACTGTGCATAAAGAGCAGGGTAAGCACGATCATACTTAACATCAAAATATGCACATTCACGCATAAGTGTTCCAAACTCTTCAAAATACATATTATATTTTGGTGGTTCTTGTGCACTAATTCCAGAAAGATATGTGGACTGAATGATTCCACTCATTGCGTATTTTCTAAATGATTCGTTGGCATTAATCTTTGTGTCTGAAAGGGCAGATGAAAGAGTCTCTCCAACAGTAAATACACTATTTTGAGAATAGTTTTCTGAAAGTGCATAGATGTTTTCAAACATAACTCTTGAAGATCCACGGGTAAATAAAGCCATATTATTGTAGATTGGAAGTGGATCTGTATCATCAACAACTCTTATAAGTTTATTATTAATGTATAGGTAGAATCTTCTGATCTTACCAATGTCTTGATACTCTACTGATAAATCATATACCGTTGGATTATCTTCGCCAGACATTCTATACTGCCCAGTAAATCTTCCATCGTCTACAAGTATTTTTGAAAGACCTCCCCAGAGTTTAACAGGAATTGCGTTATTACTTGAAGAGTCTTTTTTAACTTTATAAAAAACTATATTGTTAATAGATTTTTCAGCCTCACCTTTTGTATTTAATTTTAAGTATGAGTTAATGTTATCTTCAGTCAATGCAATAATTTCAAAATAGTATCCGTTATTTGTTTCTGGATTTAGTAGAACTGCAAGCCCACCGCTTCCACCACCAATGTTTACGTTTTGATCTGGCTGTGTACCTGAAGCCTGGTAGTATGTTGTACTGCCAATTGGTGTCTGAGTTCTACTAGTATTATTTTCAATTTTACCAACTATTCTCATTCTTGTTCCAAAATGTTTATATGCATTATTAAGTGATTTATAAACATAGGAAACAAAGTTAAGCGGAACATCTGTAGTTTTAAATGATGGACCATTCATAACAAATGCAGATGATTGAATAGTTCCAGTTTGAGTACTTTTTAAGTTATTAACTTGTGTTTCAGTTAAATAGTTAGTTGCCATAAAGTTTTTAATAATTCCATTGCGTGTTGTTTGTTTTGCAAGAACATTGTCAACGCCTGCTGCGCCAACGGTAGTTGCTGGGTATGTGACATCTTCATCTAACTGTGTTGTAAACATAAAGCCAGCCTGCATATTACATCCACGAACATAATCATTATTAGACCAGTAATCACTTATACCAGCAGTATGCTCAGTTACGGTTGTTCCAAACTGACCACGACCATGATCAAGAACGGCACCATTTTGAAGTCTAGTAAGTCCATCTACGGTTTCATAGTACGGAGTTGAGTAGATTCTTATAAGACCAGTAGGATAGATTTTTCCATTAAATGGTATTGATGCAAAATATTTTTGATACTCTTGGTTGCTGCTAATCCATACGTTTCCAGTTCCAGTAACGTTAAACTCAGCAGCGTCATATCTAATGATTTCACCATTTGAATATAGATATCCGTTATATCTGGTTAGCCAATAAATATTTTCACCTAGGTCAATTATGTTATTAGTAACTGAATGGTTTACTACTGTAGGTAATGCTGAAGATAATATTGAGTTTAGTGGCATTGCTCCTAAAGCATAGGCACTGCTTTTTTGTGTTGATGAATTAATGGTTGTTAGTTTATCTGTTCCAGAAACTTCCCAAAGTAAAGAAGGTTTGTATACCCAAGTTTTTTCACTTGCAAGAAAAAATGGCTGTTCAATAGATCCATAAGTTCGTTGAATATATCTGGTTGTATAGTTAATCTTTCCATCATTATAAATCTTTTTATCTTGTGATGCTATAGAAAGAATATTTGGCAAGTTTCCAGATGTTGCATTCTCAGTTACCCCTGCATCTGTTTGATTGTTTGATCCTGAAAGAACAAAGTCTGTTGATCGTTGAGCCTCGGTTGGCATTAAATAATCTTTACTCATTACTACAAAGTTATTATATTCATCAAAGAACATTGCTGTTTGTGTTGCTAGGGCTAGTTGATTTAAAACCTGTGCAACATTTTGATCTGGTGCAACAAAAAAGTATGGGATGATTGGATCTGATTCTCCAGTTGTTCTTCTAAATGTATAGTTTGTAAAACCAATATAGTCAAGAAGCGTTGTTATAGCATAACTTAAAGATGTTTGTGTTGTTAAAAGTCTTGGCGCTGGCATTGACTCTAAGAAAAAGAAAAAGTCTCTAAGGTTAATCGATATTGTTCCAGCAGTAACATCGGCTTGAGGAAAACCTTCTGAGTATAAAGTTTTAATTGGAATGTAATAGTCAAACCCATCAACATCTAAGATTATTTCATAAAAATTAAACTTTATATTTTTACGAACATAGTCTGAAATAATGCTTGATGAGTTATTTTCATTAAATGCTTGGTCATCGTCAAATAAAGATATGGTTCCATTTGAAGCAAGAAGTTGTCCAACTGGTAAAGATGTTATACCAATATCAGAAAGTGTTTTTGTAATCTTAAAATCAACAACCTTGTCAGAAATATCAAGCACTAATCTAGGAGACATTTCGATAAGATCAAAGGTAGAGTCAAACTTATTCATTGTATCTACTACAACTCTGATACCACGTATATACTGAAACTCTCTATAAGTTAAGTCCCCCGAAATATTGTTATCAAATGAGTCTGGAGATGTTAGGTCAGTTACAAAGTTTGTATTATTTGCAACCTCTTCTGAACCTAGTTGCCATCCATACTGTGGGGTAAATGTTGCATAGTCACCGTTAGTCCATATATGGAATGTTCCACGATCACCTTCATTTTCAATAACAAGATATGCGTAACCTTCGACAGATGTTTCTGGTAACAATATATCAGATGATAATGTTGAAGCAAAAATAAAAGAGTCTTTATACTCTTCTGGAATAATTAAACCGTATTCAAGTTCTACATATCCATCAGTATCTATAATTGCTTCGCCAGAACTACGTGTATCATTTTCTGTAAATGAGTATGCATCAACCCAACTATTTTCTTTTAGGTATTGCACTTTCCATCTGCTTGGAGTTGTCTTGTTTAATGTCCCGAATAGTGGGTCACTTATTGATGTAGTTGCCGTTGTAAAAGGTCCAAGGTCTACATCTCCAACATTTGTCTGCATTTTTATAATAATTCTATTTGTTGGCACATTATTTTTATATACAACAAATGGAACTGCATCATCAATATAATAAAGATTGTTTGATATATTTTTTGCAATGCCACGCTCAATATTACTTTCTGTTCTATACGATGTCCAATATTTAAACTCGTCATATCTTGAAGGCATGTAATATCTAGGTCTTTGCGCCATAGAAGCACCAGAGTTCGCTATAAATCTATTATTAAAATATAAAGGTTTATTAATTCCAGATCTAGGTCTAAATGGTTTTAAACAGTCTTCTAAAGAATAGATCATCTTCATCTTATCTTTAGTTGATGTAAATACTTGTGGAGTATTAGAGTTTGTAAAACCACCGTCAACTACAACATCAGCATCTGTTGCGCCTGTAAAATAATTTCCAGTGTCTAACTGATCAAAGTCGTTTGGCAATGTAAAGTATTGAGACGTATTGTCAAATGGTCTATATCTATAGTTGCCAAGTTTAAATATATTATCTGGCATATTCATATTCCACTCAGCCAAAACAAGTGATTGCAACCTAACTGTTGCAGATGTTTCTAGATGTGTTTTTAGTTCTTCATTTACAAACACTCTAGACCTCTTCCAGCGTTACCGAAATATTCCAAAGATCATGGTTAGCCCCACCACGTTTTACAACAGTATAGTTAAAGTCAGCAAAGTAAACTTGCATAATTTGATTGTATTGTGCTAAGTGACCATACGCTGCGTTATCACTTCCAAAGTTATTATACTTATCGTATGATAAAAACATCCAGAAAGGTCCCTTATGATTTTCATACCAATCAAGTAGTTCTACACCGCCAGCACCACCGTCTGCTGTATATTCTTGACCTGATACATTTTTATATGGGGAAGATCCAGTAGTTGGATTAAAATCAGCAGGTAAATGAAAGCCTCTAGATGGAAGATTATTCCAAGACAAGGACATAGTTAATTTATCTGCAATATGATAAGACCTCATCCTACCATTAATAGTTCTTTGACGTTGTTCAATTCTAGTTGGCTTAAACTGAAGTTCCCCTCGATTATGGTCAGACAAGATAAGGAACTGGTCTAGGAGGGCTTCACTAGCCCCCTCTGGGGCATCTACGCCTATTTCATAGCCTGTTGGTACATAAACTCCATCTTGTAAGGTTCCAGCGTTCTCAGACCAAAGCAGAGCCTGTGGGCGTTGATATCTACGACGACCTGTTAAATATGCTGCGGTAGCCATTACTTCTGCCCTCTAATTCTCTGTGAATCAATATACTTAATCTGACCGATTACTGCTCTGGCAATATCGTTAGAACTTGCATTTGACTGTGGAACGCTAATTCCAATATTATAATTATACATGGTGCTTGAGTTATCTGAAACAGTTGTTGCTACAGAAGTAATAGTTGGAGAAACTATAGATGAGTTATTAGATGAGTAAACTGCTGGAGTCATATCTTCAATCATTGAAGGAAACTTAGAGTTATTCATCTGATTAAGCATTGGACCAAACCTCTTAGTTGCAGCCTTATTCATTACGAACTCTCCAGGGGTTAGCATTGCTGGGACGGTATCAGAACCAACCCTTCCACCTGAAGCCATATAGTTAGGTACCATACCACCATAATTCATTGCCATAATCTTTCCACCGTACATTTTTCCAGTAGGTCTGACTCCTGCAATAACTCCTGCAGCAAGTCCACCAAGAGGACCTGTCGATGTTGAACCAGAACCTGCACCACTTCCTGAAGATGTATAAACAGTATTAATAATATGTGTTGTGGTAAAAGTTTTATTCAAAGCATTCCATGATGCTAGAATTCCTGCAGATTTTGTTGCAGATTCTGCAATAATACCCTTAAGATCAGTTGCAGGTTTAATTGATTCATCAAGTTTTGGTTTAGTCTTTGTCCAATTATCTAAAATAGCCTTTGCTGCAATGGCAGATGCAGAAGTTTCATCTTCAATTTTTTTATTCAGAGACTCTGCAGCAACCAGTTCAGTGTTTATAGTTACCCATTCTTCCTGTGTTAGTCCAAAATAACTTAACTGGTCAATAGCATCTTTAGTCATTTTTTCATAAGCATCTTTGGCTTTAGTAGTATCTTCAAGAATTTTTTGTGACGGAACTAACTGCAATGTTTGTACTGCATAAATTTTATCTTGATATCCTTGTATTGCTGCCATCTGAGGAAGTCTTAATTGTTCCTTAGCATAAATAGAATCTTGAATTCTTTGAATGTTGGCTTCAACAATTTGACGTTGTTGTTCTAGTGCAAATGTTTCTTGACCTATTTGGAATTGACGTTCTTCAATTTGAACTCTTGTCATTCCGCTAACTGATACTCCACCAAGTTCTGCTTCTCTTGCAGCGGCAAGTGTTCCTGATGATCTGCGTGAAGCAGCCTCTGCAGCAGTTGCTCTCATTTCTTGAGCAGCGGCTGCGGCAGCAGCAATGTCTCCTTGGCTTAATGCATCGGCAAGTGTAAGTCTTTGTTTTTCTTGTGCTGCAATCTCTGAGTTAAGTTGTGAAATTTTTGATAACGCTTCTTCTTGAGCATCGTATCTTTTATTAATCTTTTCTTCTGCTTTATCAATAAGTCCAAGAGTATTGGAAAGAATATTAGACTCATCACTTAAATTTGCAAGCGGTCTATCAAAATTAATATCAGCAGTTCTATTTAAAGTGTCAACCTGTGCATTAAGATTATCAATTACTCGGCTTCCATAAACAGCATTTACTTCAAGATCACGTTGAGCGGTATCAATGCTTGACTGATAGCCATCTATTTCATCATTGGCATTTTCAATTGCCTGTGTTTGTTTATCTATTTCAGAAGTAAGAGCCTTGTATACTGGAGAGGCTTTTCTTTGTTGTTCAATTAAGGCACCCTGTTTATCAAAGTAATCATTTGCTTTTGATAATTCTCCTTGGACTATTTCTATTTTTCCAGCAGGAGTTGCCAGTTTTAATGCAACGCCAACTCTTTCTAATTCATCTGCGGCAATTTTGGCATCTTCTGCCATTCTCTTTAATTCTTCAGAACTAATATCTGCTCCATTTATTGCTACTGCAAGTTCAGCATCGGCAACCATTTCAACTGCTTGAGCAGTAGGAACGCCAGCAGATTTTAACTTTTGCAGAGCAGCAAGTTGAGCCTTTGAAGAATCTAAACTTTCTTGCTGTGAATATTGATACTCACCGATTATTGCTTCATCATACGCTTCTTTAAGTGCCTTACCTTTATCTGTTAATGTTGCAATACCATTTTTTTCTGTTAAATAAATTTTACGAGTCTTATCATCCATTTGATTAATAAAATCAAGAAATTCTCTACTTATTCCACCAGGGTTTGACTTAAGCAAATCTTGCATAACTCCACCAAACTGAGTTAAACCTTTTCCACCAGTTTGCTTTAGTAATTCTTTTATTCCACCAGTAGCATTAATTGATGCTTTACGAACCATCTTAAGTCTATTTAAAATATCATCAAGTGTTGTATCTCTTGTGCCAGGTCCTTCTCTATCTAAAATATCTTGATTTGGTAAATTCTTTTTATTTAAAATACCCTGCCTGCCAACAAGGCTTGCCTTTGCTGCATCCATATATTTCTTTTTTTGTGCAGCAGCGCCTCTACCTCTAAGTTGTGTAATTCCCTTTGCTGCCATATAAGCCTTTAGAACATTTTTATCTCCTGCAGCAACAAAATCAATTACAACTTTTTCATTAACTGTTTTAGATGTTCCAACAAGGGTTGTCCAAAGAATATCCATCTCTTCTTTGCTTAGATCTCCAGTTATACCAAGATCAAAAAATGCTTCTTTTGTTAATTCTTCTTCAGGGATACCTGCTAATTTTTCAGTTATAGCAGCAACCTCTTTAAGTTGGTTTGCGCCATCATCATTAACATCAATTGTTATTCCATATTTTTGTTGCATATTAGCAAGAGTTGCAATAGCCTTCATATTTTTATCAAAATTCTTAGGATCTTTATTTATGATATCCATGAATATTGGAAGGTTGGTATCTGATACTCCAGCCTTCATAAGAAGTTGCATTATTAGATTTGCGTTTTCACTGCCTTGATCTTCAACAAGAATAGAAAACTTGCTTTCAAGATTTTCATTGTTTGCAAGTTTCATTATGGTTACTGGATCAAGGGCTCCACTTGCAAATTGAACCTGTAGCATTGCCTTAAAGTCTGCATTTCCAATACCGTCTAATGCTTTCTTTGCTTCATCAGCAAAAACTTTCATTGGTCCATCTTTATAAAGTGTATCTATTGCTGCATTTATACCCTTAGTAAATATATCTGGACCAAAAGCATCTTTTTGTGCAATAAGAAGATTTAGCGCTTCTGCATTTTTTGCATTAAGTGTATCAAGTGCTGCTTTTCTTTCATCTTCAATCTTTTTAATTTCTTCATCTGTTTTAGCCATCTTAACTTTAATATCATATTGTTTATTTAAAGAGTCAACCAAGCCATTGTTCATGGCTACTTGTTCTAAACCAAGTTGAAGTGCTGCAGCACCAAGGTTAGCGTTACTTTCTCTTGCTCCCTTTTCACTATAAGCAGCGCCCACACCGCCAATTGCACCTACTACACCTCCAGCAATGGCTCCTCCTGTTGCAGTAACGGGAGAAAAGGGTCCACCTGCAAGACCAATACCTGCACCGATTGCTGCACCAGCACCTGTTGCCCCAAGTATAGTTTGGGTAGCACTAAGTCCAACGGTTGGCTTTATATTTTCTAGAGCAGTCTTAAAGAAATCAGCCTGCCTTGTCATTGATTCTTCTTGAATTGCAAGGGTAATCTTTAAAGGATCTGTTGCTAGATTTTCTCCATTTGGTCCAAGCAGTGTGGTTAATCTACCACTAATAATGGCTGGTATCTCGTAACTCTTTAATTCTTCACCAAGTGCAGAAGAAATACTTCTTGCTTGGTCTGTTGTTATTACACCTTGAACAATAGCGTATGCAAGGCTATTGGAAATGTTTCTTCCAATTTCTTGAATACCCTGACCAGATTGTGCTTGTTTCTCAATATCTGCTAAAAGACCCTTACCAAATTCGCTACCAAGAATATTTTGACCAAACTTTCTTTGAACAGCATCTTCACCAGTTAGAATACCTTCTCTTTTCCTGTTTGCCTCTTCACTAGCACTTACAGTTCCAGCAATTACCGATAAATCATTTAATTTTGTTGATGTCATATTCATAGACTTAGCGAGATCAACTCCAGCCTTTCTAGCATTTTCAACATCTTTAGCCATCTTTATAAATACACCACCAACAACTGCTATTGCTGCGATTGCCGCTACCCAAGGGTTTGCAAGCATTGGCAGAAGCATTGTTATACCCTGTAAACCAAATACGAATGGCATAATCTTTTGTGCCATCTCTCCAACCTGACCACCAGCAAATGATGCAGCAATAGTCAAACCACTCATTGCTCCAATACCAACACCTGCCTTAGAACTAAACTGTGTTAGTTTTTCTCTTGTTGTCATTTGAGCCTTTGTAGAATCATCCATTGCATTTGCAAGTCTTCCCTCTGCTGCTATTCTACGCTTGGCTTCCTTTAAACTTATCTTTTCTGTTGCTGCTATTAACTGTGCACGAGATAGTTGTGCTGATTGTGATACCGCTCCAACTGTGGTACTTCCAGTTTTTTGTCCTGTTGGAATACCTTGCTCTGCACCTGCAATTCTTAGTTTTCCAAGTCCTGGAATAAATGCTGATCTTCCAGATTTTAATGCCTTAGTTGATTCTTTATTAAGAATTGCTTCATTTTTTCCAATGCCAACTGTTCTTTTTTCACTTGGTGCGCCACTTGTAGTTGTTACTCTAGCAGGTTTTGCTGATCCTGTTTGACCAGTTACTACTCCCGAAGCAATTTGTCTTTGCTGTTCTCTTGAAAACCCTTCAACCTTTCCTCTAGAAACTCTAGATGCAGTATCTACTCCTAACTGTATAACCCTCTTATGTAATTTATTATAAAAAGATGGCTGTCTAACACCAGTTAGTGCAACAACACCTTTTGCTTGATAAATCTTATCAACTTTTGCTAAACCCTTTTCATGCATGTCAACTTCAAATTTTGCAATTCTTGCAATACTCTGGAATTCTTTTGCAGTTGTAGGATGTTTTCCAGTTGCAGCAAATGCTTGATCATATGATAACTGTCTAATTTGTTTTGGGCTATATCCAAGAGTCTGTAATTTATTAGGGTCTTTTATTATATCGTTAATCATGCTTCCTACTGCAGAACCACCTGCACGATTTAAATAATTATTTAGTCCAGCATAATCTGAAACAAGTTGACCAGATTGCCATTTTCTTGGATCTACAGATCCTGAAATTCCTTGTGGCTTTAATATATGAGATTCTTGTTTTCTTAAAAAGTCTTGTTGTTCTTTTGGAGTTAATCCTGCAACAGTAAGGGCATTTTTAAGTTTTGCAGTTTCTCTATCTAAACCACTTCCAGCAGTTTGAGCATTTATCTCTCTTCTTAGTTTGGCTATTGCTGGATTATTTGCAGTTGCTCCGCCAGATGTGCTTTTACCTGCAGATATATGCTTAAATACCTTACTAGGGGTTAATGGTTTACCTTCACTTACAAGTGTATTCATTCTATTTGAAATAGTTTTTACTGCACTTTGTGGACCAACTCCACCTTGTGCTGACTCTTTTAATTGTGAGTTAATCTCTTTAACCATTCTCAATGCTGTGGTTGGGCTTGTAGCAGTATACACAACACCATTAAACCTAAATTGTCCTTCTGGTAGCAACTTTGCTTTTCTTGCTATTGCATTTTTCATTTGGAACTCAGAGTCTGTCATAGCAAACCCAGACATACCAGAAACTAATTTGTTTACTTGACCTGGGTTAGTATTAAGAACTTGTGCTGAAGGTCCACCTAAATCAAGTTTTGGTTGGAACTGTGGAGAGTTAGCAAATGGTTGTGCATCTCCAGTACCAGTACCAAATGCTTGCAAGGTTCCATTCATCATTGCTTCAATAATTGGTTGATACTGTGGATCTTGTGCAATATCT
>Ga0247833_1008062_pt1 | contig 10832 bp, 5 predicted proteins | sample LaCruzMarch2015__7_FD_187117 | JGI IMG/M metagenome (GOLD analysis project Ga0247833, IMG submission 187117) | Freshwater microbial communities from meromictic Lake La Cruz, Castile-La Mancha, Spain - LaCruzMarch2015_8m | ecosystem: Environmental > Aquatic > Freshwater > Lake | place: Spain...
GGCGAGCCCGGCGTTCACGAGGCGCTGCACCGCACGGGTGGCGGTCGATGGATCGACGCGGAGTGCGTCGGCGAGCTCGCTCATGCGCCACGTGTTGCGTTGGGCGAGCGCGTCGAGCGTGTCCATCTGCCCCTGATCGAGCGCGTCGTCACCCGTGCCGAAGAGGTGGTCGCGGAGGTCGCTCATGGCAGCGCCTCTCCGGAGCTCGATCCAAGCGAGGCCGATACGGAGTGCGAGGTCGCGCTGCTCTGGCGAGCGGAGATCGACCGGCTCGACGTGTGACATGACCGTTGTAGGGTACAAGCGATGGCCGACGCGGACGCGCCCGGGGCGATGACGCCGCTCGAGGCACTGGGCGTGATCGCGAGCCAGGACGTCATGCTGACCCCGTCGCTGCGGCACTTCGAGCTGTTCACGATGCGGGGTCTGCTGACGCTGCTGTGGCATGAACCGGCGGCCGGCGTGGAGATGCAGCCTGCCGCGCTCGTGCTGTGCGGCGGTGCGATGGGCGGATTGCTCGGCCCTGCCGACGGGCTGTACCACCGCCTGGGCACCGAGTGGGCCGCACGTGGCGTGCCGGTGCTGCGCGTCAGCTACCGGCGGCCGAACGATCTCGACGCGTGCTGCCTCGACGTTGCGGCAGCGGTGCAGCTGGCAATCGGTGCCGGCGACGCCGAGCGGGTCGTCGTCATGGGGCACAGCTTCGGTGGGGCGGTCGCCGTACGCGTGGCCGTGGGCCTCGACGCGATGGTGGCCGGTGTCGTCACGTTCGCTACCCAGTCGGCGGGGTGCGAGGTGGCCGGCGGCCTGGCAGGCAGGCCGCTGCTCCTGTTTCACGGTGACCGCGACGAGATCCTGCCGCCGGAGTCGAGCGACATGGTGCGGGCCATCGCCGGTGCCGGTGAGGTCGTGCGGCTGCCGGGCGACGGCCACTTGCTGGCGAAGAGCGGCGACGTTCTGTGGGAGCGCCTCGAGGACTGGTTGCCGGATGTTCTGGGATACGACTCGTGAGGGTCGATCTGTGCGGGGTCCGGGGCTCGCTTCCCTCCCCCGGCCCCGAATTCGCCCGCGTCGGCGGGAACACCTCGTGCATCGCGCTGGCACACGACGGGCAGCAGCCGACGCTCGTCCTCGACGCCGGTACGGGCTTGCGGCGCCTGTCCACGCTCATGAACGGCGAGGCGTTCCGCGGCACGCTGATCCTCGGGCACCTGCACTGGGACCACGTGATGGGAGTGCCGTTCTTCGCGGCCGGTGACCGGCCCGACGCGTCGGTGCGCATGATGGCGCCCGAGCAGGGGACCGATCTGCTCACCCTGCTCGAGCGCACGATGCACCCACCGTTGTTCCCGATCACGCCGACGGACCTGCGGGGTGCCTGGACCTTCGAGACGTTCGGCGAGGGCGAGTTCGACCTCGAGGGGTTCACGGTCACGACGCGGGAGATTCCGCACAGCGGCGGGCGCACGATGGGTCTGCGCGTCAGCGACGGCAGGTCCACCATCGCGTACCTCTCGGACCATGCCCCGCACAGCGTCGGGCCCGGTGCCGACGGCCTGGGGGAGCTGCACCCCGCCGCCGTCGAACTCGCGACTGGCGTCGACGTGCTGTTCCACGATGCGCAGTACACCGCGGAGGAACTGCCCGAGCACTTCACCTGGGGGCACGCCGCGGCGCAGTACTGCGTCACCCTCGCCGAGCACTGCGGGGTGCGCACGGTCATGCTGTTCCACCACGATCCGAACCGCACCGACGACCAGGTCGATGCGCTCGCGGCGACTCTGCACAGCGACCTCGTCGAGATCAGGGTGGCCGTCGAGGGAGACGTCATCCAGCTCTAGCGGCCCGCGACTCGGGTGGTCACGATGCTGCCTCGGGTCCGCCGATCAGCGAGAGCAACTGATCGACCCGGTCGATGCCGGTGCGGTCGGCCTTCGCGCTGAAGTGGGTCCGTCCGTCGACCAGGAGCTTCGCGGCGTCGGCACTGCCGGCGGTGTGCAGCACGACCGATGCCAGGTCGATGTACGCCTCGCCCTGCGCCGCTGGGCTGTCCGTCGACAGGGCGAGCTCGAGGGCCTCGCTCGCCAGCGCTGACGCCGGTTCCAGGTCACCTGCGTCGATCAGCAACCTGACCCGTGTCGACCGCCACGCCAGTTGAGTGAGGACATCAGCGGGCGCCGCCATCGCGGCCGACTCGGTGACCAGGCGGTCTGCTTCGTCGGTCCGGCCCTGTCTGCGGACGGCCTCGGCGAGCATGGCCGAGTTCGTGGACAGGAAGTTCTGCTCGCCCATGCCGCGCAGGGTCTCGTGGTCGGCGCGCAGTGCTTCCTCGGCGGCAGCGGGGTCACCGCAGAGCGTCTCGATCGGACCCAGGTGCAGCGACACGAGCGCGGCGTCGAAGTACCAACCCAGGTCGAGGAGGTTGGATCGCGCGTTCACACACATCGCTCGGGCACGGTCGAACTGGCCGTCGAGAGCGAGGAGCCGTGCGGAGAACTGCTCGATGAGGGCGCGGGCGCGTTGATCGGTGCCGGCGACGGCGAGCAGGAGCTCGCACCGCTCGAGCGCTTCGGGGACGGGTGTCGGCCCGAAGAACGCGAATCCACCCAGGGCGGGGATGACCCGTCGCTCGAGGACGTGGTCGCCGGCGCGCTGCGCGTGTGCGATCGTCTCGATCGCGGCGCGCTCCGCGTCACCCCATCGACAGTGCGTCATCTCGAGGTACGCGCGGAGGCGCCAGCACCGGGCGATGCCGGCGTGGTCGTCCGAGCGTTCGAACACCGGCAGCAGTCGTTCGGCAGTGGCACGGGCGGTGTCGTCGTCGGCACCGTCGCCGGTGAGGTAGCCCATGGTGACCCTGGCGAGCTCGGCTGATGCGCGGCCGGCCTCGTCGGTGGCCGCCTCGGCCAACCGGGCCGCCTCGTCGTACAACTCGCCGGCCTTGGTGAACGAGCCGGTCTCCATGACAGCGTCGCCTGCCAGGACCAGCAGCCGTGATGCGCGAGGCCCGCCCCGGTGCAACGTGTGGGCCGCTCGCTCGAGCAGGTTCGCGGCAGCGGGCATGTCGCCGCGGGCGAAGGCCCGTTCCCCTGCGGCGCCCAGGTGGTGCGATGCCCTCGTACCGATGCCGACGAGGTCGTCGTCGACGGCGGCCACCTCGGCACCGAGCACGAAGGCACGCTCGAGGTGGTAGCCGAGGATCTCCTCGACCTCGGTGATGCGGGCCGCGACCGGCCCGTCGGTCATCCAGTCGGCGTACTGCCGGTGCAACGTCGACCGTGTCCGTTTCAGGAGACCGTCGTACACGACGTCACGGGTCATCAGGTCGCGGAACCGGTGGTCGGCCATGGCGTCGTTGCCGGGCACGCGGGCGATGAGTCGCCGGTGCCCCAGGGAGTGCAGCGGTGCCTCGATGTCGTGGTGCACGAGATGCCGCAGCGCGGCGGCAGGGAAGGTCTGCCCGATCACCGCAGCCGGTTGGAGGACGGCGCGCTCGTGTTCGTCGAGAGCGTCGACGCGAGCTGCCAGCAGCGCTTCGATCGTCGGTGGCACGGCGAGGTCGTCGCTCGTCGAGGTGGTGACCCATGCGTCGTCCTGCCGGATGATGCGTCCGTCGCCGATGAGCATGGTGATGAGCTGCTCGACGAAGAGCGGCACCCCGCCGGACGCTCGGACGATCCGCTCTCGCACGGCGGCGGGCAGGGCGTCGGCGCCCAGGGCGCGGACCAGCAGTTCGTCGGTGGCGTGCTCGTCGAGCGCGCCGATGTGGACCTCGACTGCGTCAGGAGTTGGAGCCGGGCGCTCGCTGCCGACCTCGCCGCTTCCGAGGGGCCGCTCCATCGTGACGAGCAGAGCCGGTACGTCGCTGCTGTTCCGGACGAGGTCGTCGAGGAGTTCCCGCAGGGTGGGTTCGCCCCAGTGGAGCCCGTCGACGACGACGACGAGCGGCCGCTGCGCAGCGTGGTGCTCGAGCAGGCGACGGACCGCCCAGAAGAGCTCGGGCACCGGGACGGTCCGGTTGTCGAGGCCGAGGAGCGCTTCGAGGCGCACTGCGACCTCCGGACCGGGGCTGGCATCGTGGATGGCCCTGATCGCCACGGCCCGGTCGTCTCCGGTGCTGATGCCCGTGGCGTTGCGGACGATCTCGGCGATCGGCCAGAAGGTGATGCCCTCGCCGTACGACAGGCAGCCGCCGCGCAGCACCAGCGCGTCGTCGGTCACGGCGTCCAGCAGCTCGTTGACGAGACGGCTCTTGCCTGCCCCGGCTTCTCCGACCACGGCCACCCGTTGCCAGCGCCGCTCGGCCAGGGCGGTGGCCCATGCGTCGCGAAGTCGCGACAGCGGCGCATCGCGGCCGACGAGGGGCAGCTCGAAACCGACCGGTACGTCCTGGGGTGCCAGGACGTCGGTGACGCGGTAGGCGAGAACCGGCGCCGCCTTGCCTTTCAGCACGAGTGGTGGCAGCTCCTCGACGATGACCGACGAGCCGGCCAAGCGCCTCGTGAGGTCACCGATGATGACCTCCCCCGGTGCAGCGGTCTGTTCGAGCCGAGCGGCGATGTTCACTGCGTCGCCGGTGACGAGCCGCTCGCCGGCGCCGGGGTCGCCGGCGATCACGGTCCCGGTGTCGACCCCGACCCGCACGACCAGCGACACCCCGAGCTCGGCGTCCAGTAGCGGGCTCAGATCGGCCAAGCGCCGCTGCATTTCAACGGCGGCCCTCACGGCGCGGAGGCCGTCGTCCTCGTGGCGTCGGTCGAGGCCGTAGATGGCCATGACGGTGTCACCGATGAACGTCTCGACCGTGCCGCCGTGGTGCTCCAGCGTGGTCCTGGTGACGTCGAAGGCTCGGAGCATGGCTGCACGCTCGTCGGGCGGCGCGACACCGGGGCGCGTGTGCGTCAGCGAGAGATCGGCGAACACGATCGTCAGCGTCCGGCGGCTCTCGGTCCGCCGGGTGGCCGTGACCAGGGATGCCCCGCACGTGGTGCACCACGCATGGGCGTCGGTGCTCGGGCGGCCGCACCCAGCGCAGGCCGACTCGTCGGTGGGGACGATCCGGGCCACTTCGCCGACGTCGTGCTCGACAGTGAGCAGTTGGTGCGCTTCGACGACGCGGCCGCTGCTGATCGTCAGCGTCCGGCTCGGCCCGAACCGGGCGTCGGTGGCGGCGAGTGCCGCTGTCTCGGCGGACACGAGCGCTTCGAGCGGCAGCGCAAGCGGCTCGAGACCGGCGGCGAGGTCCATCGCTTCACCGGCGAGGACCCGATGGGCGCCGCTCGCCCCGGCGTAGACCATCGCCCCCGTGGCCACGCCCGTGCGGTTGACCAGTGTGACCCCCCAGCCGATGCGGAGTCGCTCGTTCAGGTTGGCGAGCGTTCGCTGTGCCTCGGCCGTGGCGCGGAGTGCTCGGACTGCGTCGTCGTCGTGGCTCAGCGGGAATCCGAAGGCGATGACCATGGCATCGCCGATCCGCTTTTCGATGTGGCCACCGTGCGATTCGAAGACCGCTCCGAGCTCGTCGAAGTACCGGTCGAGGACGACGCGGAGGGTCTCCGGGTCGAGAGCCTCGGCCAGTGCGGTCGAGCCCTGGAGGTCGGACACGACCAGCGTGACGGTGCGGGACTCCTCCGGGCGATCGTCGTGCGCGAGTTGCCGACCGCAAGCGCCGCAGTGCCGCCAGGTGTGCTCGGTCGGGTTCGAGCACCCCGGGCAACCGGCATGTCGGGCCGGGTCGATCAGAAGCGCATGCCCGGGTCGGCTGCCGGCACCTGGATCACGATGGTGACCGTCCCAGCAATGGTGTCGACGGACCGAGTTGCGACGCACGGGGCGTGCCGTTCGCCTGCTGCGGCATTCGCAGTGAGCTTTGCGGCGCACAGCGGCAGGATGCCAGCGAACCCGGGCACACCGGAGCCGATGTCGGCGACCGGGTCGGTGTTGTCGCTGAAGTTCCCCGTCTTGCGGTCCTTGGGCAACTGGCCGGGTCGGAGATCGAGGGCCGGGAACTTGTACGGGGCAGCGAAGCACACCTCGTAGTTGGCAGCCTTCTTGCTGCCCGAGCCGATCGGCGACGAGAAGGTGACCGTCTTGATCAGCGAACCAGCGTTGGGTGCCGAGAAGTTCTTGATGTCGAAGACGAACTGGTCGGAGGTAGCGGTGTAGCCGCGGCCGGTGCAGTTGTAGGTGGGCGTGGCGAACGATGCCGACAAAGTGGCGGTGGCCGTGTCGGCGTCGGCGACCTCGAGGTTGGCGACGCCACCCTTCGGGCCCTTGAGCTTCCCGGTCTTGCACTCCAGCTTGTCGGGCTTGCACTTCACGGTGACCCCCGGGTCCGGCGCGGCGGCGAACGAGGTGGTGACGGCGACCCCGCCCACCACGAGCAGCGCAGCCAACCCGATGGTTGCGACCCGACGCTTGATCGATGAATCCTTCACCAGTTCACCTTCCATTGACGCACGGCTGATTGTTTCCAGATCTGACCGCGAGGGAGATTACTGCCGACCCTTGCCCGGTTCAACGACCCTGTCGAATGGTTCTTGATCACCGATGTCGACTGGCTGGCCGACCGGCGGAACAACGGGTGCATTCGAGGAAACACCAGCCAGATCACCGGGAGGTGTGGAGCCCAGACAGGGAATCGAACCCTGGACCTTTTCATTACGAGTGAAATGCTCTACCGACTGAGCTATCTGGGCGTGGGTCGGAATGCTATCCCCCTGTTCGGCCCACTGACATCCTCGTTCGGGGTCAGACGGCAACGACCACGGGGACGGTGATGGCGAGCGCCGGCGAACCGTCAGGGCGGGCCACGCACAGCAGCGCTTCGCCGACCTGGACGCCGGTGGCAGCGACCAGGGCATCGGCATAGGCCTGCAGTTGCGGGCGGTACCGGTCGGCGAGTACCTCGGGCGGCAGCAGCGCGTGGTCGGTCTTGAAGTCGACCAGCACGAACTCACCCTCGTGCATCCAGACGGCGTCGATGATGCCGTAGACGCCCTCGCCGCCGACCTCGCCGCCGACGTACATCTCGCGCCGGACCGTGGTGGTGGCCGACGCCGCCGCCATGCGGGCGAACACGGCGCTGGCGAGCACCGACCGCACCAGGCGGCCGACGTAGTCGACCAAGCGATCGGGCACGTCCTCGGCTGCGCTCTGCTCGGCGACCAGGGCGTCGAGGCCGCGACCCGGTGCCTCGAGGTCGACCAACTGCAGCACGCCGTGCACCGCCCTGCCGACGCGGGTGCCGTAGCGGCCGATCTGGTCGGGCAGTGCGCCGAACGCGCGCGGCGGCTTGCTGTGGACGCTGTCGACGGCCTCGCCCGCCGCAGTCGGTGCCTCGGCGGCATCGACGGTGTCGCTGGCCTCGACGGCCTCGATGGTCTCGCTGGTCTCGACCGGCCCCAGGGCCGGGCCGGGTTCGCCATCGGTGTGGCGCAGTTGGGTGGGCGACCAGCTCGATCGCATCCGCCACTCGGCGCCGCGTGCCGGCGGTCGGTCGTGGCGATCGGACAGCTCGGCCATCGGGGGGCGCCCGACGACGTCGAGCGTCGACAGTTCGAGCGGCTCGACCTCACCCAGGAACGGGGTCATCTCGGCGGCGGTGCTCTTGCCCCGGTGGTGCAGGCAGACGACGAGATGGTCCTTGGCGCGAGTGCAGGCCACGTAGGCGAGTCGCGCCGCTTCGAGGCTGGCGACCTCGTCGTCGGAACGGAACCGGGCCGTGGCGTCACGATGGGCGAACCGGCCCATCTTCACCAGCGCTCGCCGCCCGGTGCCCGTGTCGTCGATGGCGGCACGCACGTTGCCGCCGGTTCCGGACTGGCGGCCCATGCCGGCCACGAGCACGATCGGGTACTCGAGCCCCTTCGCCGCATGGATCGTGAGGATGTGGACCGCGTCCTCGTCGGTCTCGTCGGAGGTGACGTTCGTGCGGTCGCGGTTGTCGACGCGCACGTCGATCCAGGCCAGGTACTCGCCGAGTGAACCGCCCGTCTGCTCGTGCCACCAGCGCGCTTCGTCGAGCACCAGCCTGAGGCGACGCCACGTGGTGGTATGGGCACCGTCGGCCAGCGACGCCGCGTGCGCCCAGCACTCGGTGGCGATCTGCTGGAGCAGGTCGGGGACCGGTGTGTGGTGCCGGACGCGGCTCCAGCGTCGGAGCCGAGCGAGCGCTTCGAGCACGTGCGGCTCGCCGGGCCGGTCGGCGCTGCTGCCGCTGCCGAGGTGCCACCGACCGCCGGCTCGCCGATGCTCGGTGAGCTCGACGTCGCTGATCGCCAGCACCGACGTGCGCAGCGCCGTGACCACCTTGGCCGGTGACGCCGTGTCGTTCACGGCGCGCAGCACGCGCAGCAGGTCGCGGACCTCTCGGGTGTCGTACAGCAGCGCGCCGCCCTCGATGACGTAGGGGATGCCGGCGCGGCGGAGTGCCGGCTCGAGGTGGATCAGGTCGGCTCGCTGCCGCACGAGCACTGCGATGTCGGTGGCGCGGGCGGGGCGTTCGGCGCCCTCGTGGTCGCGCACGATCCAGACGTCGCGCGCCGCTGCGATGGTGGCGGCGATGTCGACCGCCTGGAGACGGCTGATCTCGTCGGCCGTATCGTCGATCCGACCACCGATGACGGTGACCACCGCCGGGGCATCGGGCACGTGATCGGCCAGTGCTGCGAACGGCACCTGGCCGTGACCGGCGGCGAACCACTGTGCGAACACCTCGTTGACCCAACGGAGGATCGCCGGGCGAGAACGGAAGTTCGTGCTGAGCTCGAGCTGGGTGAGCCCGGGCAGCGCGCGCAACTCCTCGAACAGCGCGACGTCGGCCTCGCGGAAGCCGTAGATCGACTGCTTGGGGTCGCCGACAGCGAACAGCACGGGCCGGTGTGCGGGCTCGTCCGGCGCCGGGGCGTCGGTGAGCATTCGGACGATGTCGTACTGGACGATGTCGGTGTCCTGGAACTCGTCGACGCACAGGTGATCGATCTCGGCGCGCAGCCGTGCGCGGACCTCGGGACGGTCGGTGAGCAGGCGACGGGTGAGCACCAGGATGTCGTCGAACGACAGTTGACCGCGTCGATAGCGCAGCTCGGCCTCGGCGAGCACGATCGGCACGAGGACGTGCAGGATGTGGCCGAGCGCGCACTCGTACACGGCGGCGCTGATCGTCTCGATGCGCGCCTTGACGTCGTCGCGGGTCTCCTTCCACGAGCCGCCGCCGTTGTTGCCGAACTTCGGTGCGGGGATCGAGGCGACGGCGGCGAGCATTGACTCGGCGGTGGCCACCTTCGAGATGCAGTCGCTCGCCTCGGCGAACAGCACGCGGAGCTTCTCGGGCGTGGCCGGGTCTGCCGCGAGAGCCGCGATGTGATCGCAGATGGTGGTGCATCCGGTGTGCCACGGGTCCGGCAGCTCGAACGAGACCTCGGCGAACCGGTCCCACTGTTGGTCGATGAGGGTGATGAGGTCGTGCAGCATGCCGAGCCGGTACATCGAGACGTAGAGCTCGATCGCCTGGCGCAGCATCGGATCGTCGAGCTCGGCCACCCGGTCGAAGAACGTGTCGCGGATGCGGCGGATGCGATCGGCAGCGTCGGCGCCCGACATGAGCTCGTCCTGGGTGGTGAAGACCGGCGGCAGCCCCGCCTCGAGCGGATGCCGGCGCAGGATGCCCAGGCAGAACGAGTGGATGGTGCCGACGCGCATGAGCTCGATCTGCGGGACGAGGTGCGTGGGCAGCTTGACGCGCAGCTTGTTCACGAGGTCGCGGGCGGCGCGCTCGGTGAAGGTGATCGCCACGATGCGATCGGGGTCGGGCTCGTCCCTACCGAGCACGGTCTCGAGCCGCCGGATGAGCGCCTCGGTCTTGCCGGCACCGGCACCCGCAGCGACGACGACCGGCGCATCGACCAGGGTGCGGGCGGTGTCGCGTGCCGCCTGGTCGACGAGCGTCGGTCGGTCGCCGACGTCGAGGGTGATCTGCTCGGTGGTCATCAGAGCACCCACTCGATCCGGCGTTGGTTGATCTCGGTTTGCCCGAGTTGGTCGGGTGTGCACACGGGGCAGCCGAACGAGCCGACCTCGCCGGGCTGGAACCGGCCGTCGTCGATGGCGGCGGCGATTTCTTCGATGCGGTGGTGCAGGGTGTGGAGCACGGCCTCGTCGAGCTCGAGCACGACGTCCTGTTGCACGTCGTGGTGGCCGGTGAATCGGTAGGTGGCTTGGGTGACCGGCTGCCCGAGCAGTTGCTCGGCGGCCCAGCCGTAGAAGGCGAGCTGCAACTTGTCGGCCTCGTCGCCCAACGGCAGTAGCGGGCTGATCTTCTTGTAGCTGGCGCTACTGCCGCTCTTGACGTCCATCACGCGCAGGGTGCCGTCGGGCCGCTGGTCGAGCCGGTCGATCGCTCCGGTGAAGTGCAGGTGCCGCTCGCCGTCGGGTGACGTCCACACCACGGCCGGCCGCTTGCCCTCGCTGCGCGCGCCGAACGCGAACTCGGGTTCGATCGGGGTGACCGCGTCGGTGAGCTCGTCGGTGATGCCGCGGCGCAGTGCGGCGAGGAGCTGTGCCCGCCGGGCCCGCCACATCTCGGGATGCCCGAGCCGATGCGCTGCCAGCGGGCCGGCGGCCTCGTCGTCGAGCAGGCGGGTGGCAGCGGCGATGGCGGCATCGACGTCGGCCTGCGTGGCGATCCAGGGGCCGGGGTGGCCGGGGTGTGACTCGATCCATTCGGCGACCAGTCGCTCGGCGACGGTGTGGACGAGAGTGCCCTTCTCTCGCGGTTCGACGTCGGCGATGTCGGTGGCGTCGACGTCGTCCGGCGGAGCGTCGAGCACACG
>Ga0247833_1008071_pt1 | contig 10819 bp, 7 predicted proteins | sample LaCruzMarch2015__7_FD_187117 | JGI IMG/M metagenome (GOLD analysis project Ga0247833, IMG submission 187117) | Freshwater microbial communities from meromictic Lake La Cruz, Castile-La Mancha, Spain - LaCruzMarch2015_8m | ecosystem: Environmental > Aquatic > Freshwater > Lake | place: Spain...
CCATAACCACTTCTTTCCTTGAGTATCCAATACTTTTCCTCCATCAACATTTCATCGTTTGTACTTTGTTTAGCCAAGAACAAAGCATAATCGTCTGGAAGTACAAATCCCTGTGGCCAAAATCTGGGCAATCGTTGAAGAGATCGTCCCATTCCTACGCGAATATCAAATTCCTCTTCAGTCATGGGCCTTGAGAGTGCTCCATCTTCTTTCAAGTAGTTCAGAGCGTTAGTGTATTCTACGACTGCCATCTTATCTTTACCCATCCGTACGAGCGTAGATGCAAACAGGCCATGCGAAGCCGACATTGCCCCTAATGGAAGGGGTAGCTTATATTCATCATCATCAGCACTAATGTCTTTACTAAGAATTTCCGTCCAAAGCCTGCATGACTCATCACCAAATGATGGGTCTTCATTTGCCTTATTCGTAAGTTCGATCGCATGCCGCACCTTTGATGCGACAGTAGGCCCAGCCATTGCCAACACGAAAAAGCAACGTTGATAACACAAAGCTGTCACCAATGCAAGACCGATTAATACGGCACGCGACACGCATCGGCACCGCAGTAATGATTGAGGCGTCATTCGCCTTCCTTTGCTCTCAAGAGGACGGTGCCGCCAAAAAAATCTAATTTGAATCGAAACCCAGGGTACGATCAGAAACGAAATGACGCCGTTCGCTTCTCTTCTCTACGCACTCTCTCTTCGCCGACATTGGCTGGGGTTTATGCTCATCGTGGCTCTGCAACTGGTTTTGCAGGTGGCAATTGCTGCCTCGCCAGCGTCTCGAAGTGTGCCTGTACAAACGATGGCGAATAAAGTCACGCACAACTCGAGTTCCTACCTCGAAGACGTAATAGCTGTAATCAAACGCAACAAACTCTCTTCTCAGCTCATTTCTTACGCAAATTCAGAATGCCAAGAAATGCTGAGAGATTCCATTGCTGATAAGAACAAAACGATTGCATTGATGGAGAGGGCGTATTTGAGAAATCTCAATGAAACCTACACGACTTTAGATCGTCTCGAGGAAAAAGATGAACGACAAAGCCGACAACTCAAGCTTGCAGAAGACCAGGCTAATGAGGCAAGGAAAAAACTGATGGAAGTAGAGGCAGAGTTGCGAATGATGCATCAAATGGCAGTCAGACAATACGTGAACTTTACTCTTATCAAAGAGGATGCATGGAATAGCATTGTAGGCAGTTATGATAACTTGGCAAGCAATATTTATCATCGATGGGGACGCCACGCGAGGACGACAATGCATGACGTCAAGAGAAGACGAACTCAAATCTATAGGGAGAATAATTCACATCTTCAGCGAAGGACTGCACAACTCAAGATGAAATTGCGAATCCGTTGGAGTCGATCAACTTTCATTCGACCCCTCCTCGAGACGGTGTGGAAGAAATTGATGGATGCAGCGTTTGATGCGTACCGCCCCTTTCAACCCCTTGCGAAAAATGTAAGGGTAGTCGTGGAAGATCTACGAGTAGCATGTCGACTGAGCGTCATTTCCGTCATTGAGGAGACATCGAAAGGAATGCTACATTATCTCGAGAAGGACGAGCGGCTAAAGCAAGAGAGAGCGCAGAAGAAGGAGCCGCCAAGCGCCCAGCAACGAATAGAAGAGTTGAAGAGGCGGAATCGAGCTGGAGCCCGAAACCATCAAGAGTTCGTCCCCCGCAAAGTTCAAGTAGACACCGGGCCATCTCAATTGAATCTAAAGGCAAGAGAATTTTTCAAGTATATACTGACGAACAAGGATACGATGTACGATGATGGTTTGGCCATGCTCCCCCTCGCAGTGGCTCTTTCGATGCTATTTCGTAGCAATATTGCTGTTGGCATAGGATGTCTCTCCCTCTCCCTTGGATTTCCGTCTCAGTTGATTTGGATAATCACTATTGTTGCGTTTATTCGACGAAGAAACAAGATTGATGATACTCCTGTGCCACCAATGATGACCACAAAGACGTCATCCGAGGCCCCGCCTTCCCCTTCTCTGACCCATGTCGGTGATTTGCTCCAGTTGGAACGTTTGCAAGACTTCCTCGCCAAGGATAATACTGAATAGTTTGTTTAATTGCATCGACCTAGTTTTTACCCAAAATACTCAAATAGACAATTGTATGAATCACAGTAAGCACATATGCTGTATCATTCTTTTAGAAACCGTGCAATACAACAGCATCGGAATGACAAATTTCCTGATCGACCAAAAATTCCTTCACATTCGTCCTTTGATCACCACTTAATTGTATAACCTCCTTCTCATCCTCATCCTTCTGTACGGCCCCGTTGCATGAAAAATTCTTCTTAAATGCCTTACATATACGTTTAATGTCAAGATCATCGGCAAGACCGGCAATTGTGGTAATACATTTACGTCCATTCCGTTGCTGAACACGAACGTGGACTTTGTCTCCCTGTGATGCACCCGGCTCATCGGCGGCGTCCTTGAACGCGTCTATAGATAATAAGAGAATAGCACATTAGTGTTTTAATGAATGGGGACATACTCTGTCAACAACAACATCATCACGATAAACTTTCGTCGATATTAGTAATATTTCTACCGCCAATTGACACTACCGACAGAAACGGCAAGATTTACGCGGAAGTAAAGGAAAAGACAAGAGCAGAAAGGAAATGACACTCACCGAAATTATTGAATTGTAGATCCGCCATCTAACTTTATGACGTGAAAAGTGAGGAGTTGGAGGACTAGTAGAGTCACTGGGGGGTGAGTGAGCCGCGAAGTGAGGGAGGCGGAAGGTGGGGTGGACAGACCACTTGAACTGAACATTGAGAGAGAGAAGGGAGAGCCAGAGGTAAGATTTTCGAATAAGATAAGATTAAATAGTTTAATTACTGGATTATATAATTCAATGCAGGCTAGCTCTCACTTGACCACATGCAAAAAATTGATTTTTGTATTATGCACCTTCGGAAACAACTTTTAAGTATCCAAGAATATTCCAAGTATTTATACAGTCTACATTTTGCCTGTTACAGTCGTCCCATCATCGTCAATATCAAGGTCTCCAATTGACGCCATTGACATTCCCAAGCTTAAATTGCTCACACTAGAATCGATAGCGCCGAGAGGATTGTTCACCCGACCAGCCAATTCCTTAAACTCATCTCTAACTACTGACTTTCGAATAGGAAAGCCCATCTTTCGTGACACAGATAGTTGCGAACGGTCGCTGTCACCTATGTCAAAATCGTCGTCTTGGTCGGAATAAGTTTCAACTAGTTGACCGAAGGAGTGATTGTCTATCGCCATAAGAGACTTTCCCAAAAAACTGACGCGTGAGGAACGACATCTGATGTGCACTGGGACAGAGGGCTCTCTTTTTACCAAAATTGATGGACGTTGCTTCGATTCGTCGCTCGGGGTAGAGATTGATGGACGTTGCTTCGATTCATCACTCGAGGTCTCCACCCTTGTGTCGAGGGTCATGAGCGACATATTCATCAAAGAATGGGCACCCATCGAGGCATTGAAATCCATTTTGTTATCCTGGGCTAGTAACTCTTCTTCATTCTCAAAAACATCCTCATAATCATCATCAAACATCAAATCTTCAAATGCATCCTTGGTATCGATCTTGATCAAACCCACAGATTTACGACGGATCAGATCCTCCACCTCATCATTAAGGATATCCATCAAATCCCCCGAACCCAATCCTTCCCATTCCTGACTCAAAACGTTTGTGATGGAGAAGACTCTACTAGCAGCAGTCCGGTTAGTGCCATCCATCTCATAAGGGAGAGGCTCAAAAGTCGGATCCGATGGAATTTGTGATGGATTTATCGACTCAAACAGAGGCGGTACAGGCGGCGTATTTTTATATGGCAGTGGCTCATACTCAGATGATGTTGACGAGAGAATGTAACCCTGCTGATACCCCCGATTGTGATAACCCTGTTGTTGATTATTATCTGGCCCCATGTTAAGCATCATATCATATATCTGCCTAGGGTCAACACTCAATTGATTGAGTGTAGATCGACGTTTGGCATAGGGACATGACGGTCCACACGCCAATATTCCCGATTCCCCCCCCGCCGAGTAGAATAACGATTCCATAATTTTAACTGCATAGGCAAAAAATGCCTGTTCACTAATTACCTTCTTATATTCGCTAATCTTGACCATGCCCGCGGGATCTTCTTGTGCTAGCTGTTGCCGAACCTCCGTCTGCCCCTCTCGTAATGCCTGACTGGTTTTATCCCACGCACGTTTATCACCAATGTCAAAGAAGAGTCCGCCACGCTGCTCGTCGGCTTGGAGGAATCCACCCCCAAAGTAACGTACGGCAGCAACGATGGCCTTGGCTATTTTTTGCTTCTCAAATTTCGACGACGTTGCGTAGAGCTCTTTGTTTAGATATACGAGCTTGCGGTATGCAACATTGCCACAATGATTCTGTGTTCCAGAGCCACGTCCCATAACAACATCTTTACATGTGACACTGAACGCTGCCTCCGTTGCAGGAGGGATGCATGGTGCGATGGCCATTTGGATATTATGAGCTTTAGGTCGTGCGAACGAGGGTCATTGTCACGATTGAGGTTGAACCCTTCTGAAGTTGGTTGGAACAGGGTGGAAAGGTTGGAAATGATTGGGTGACCTAATAAGGTAGGTATTCTCAATCTATGGTATGTATGTACTGGTATGTACCTAGTAGACGATGGTGCTGTCCGTTACTTCAATTTTTGTGACATGCCTTTACCTCTCCACCATTGTCGTCGTCTTGGGCCTAGCAGCATCGAGTACTGCCGTCTCGAGGAAGAAAGCAGTCGTCGGACGTGTATCGGCAGGCCCCATCGACATTAGTGCACTTGGTTGTGGTACATGGAGTTGGGGGAACAAGCTGTTATGGGACTACGATCCCAGTCAAGATGAGGAGATATATCGTGCCTACCGTGCCATACGTGATGCAGGTGTTACACTATTTGATACGGCAGATAGTTATGGTACACTTGATCTGAATGGCCGTGCTGAGATATTACTGGGGAGATTTGAACGGCGGTATCTGAGCGAGGAACGACCGACATCATTGAACACAATGTTTGATGGTATGGGTAGTTTTTTCCTCGGCAACAACAACAATGACAACAAAGTAGAAACAATCAAAAATAGACAACAGGTGGCCACAAAATTCGCACCTTATCCATGGAGAATTACAAGAGGCTCTTTACTATCAGCGGCACGTGAAAGTCTGACACGTCTAGAGCAAGATAAGCTATGCATTGCACAGTTACATTGGTCCACGGCTAACTATCAACCATTTCAGGAGGGTGCATTATGGGAGGGAATTGCTGACATATACGATGCTGACCTATGTGAGGCCGTTGGGATATCCAATTACGGACCAATACAACTAAACAGATTTGCAGAAAGGATGAAACAACGCAATGTACCCATTGCTATTGCACAAGTCCAATATTCATTAATGACTGCACGGAATAATGAAATTTTAGATGCATGTGATGATGCTGGGTGTCGATTAATATCCTATTCACCTCTGTGTTTGGGTTTGTTAACTGCAAAATATGATCTTGACAATCTACCCCGACCGGGCAATCCTCGTCGACAACTCTTTCGTGAGCTATTACCCAGTGCTCAACCATTACTAGAAACGTTAAAGGCTGTTGCGAAGGATGTGAATAAAACTCCATCACAAGTGGCAATTAATTGGGCAATATGTAAGGGCACGGTTCCAATTCCAGGTGCAAGGAATCTTGTACAGGCAGAAGAAAATATTGGCTCAGTCGGGTGGAAACTCAGTAATGCAGCCGTGATTGAATTGGATGTTATTTCTGCTGGGTTAAAGAAGAATATGATAGAGAACATTTTCCAGACTCGATAAAAAAACAAATAATACGCCATTAAATTCACACAATGATGAAACAATCATATTGACTTTCTTAGTACACCTAGCTTCAGACGGATCAAGAATCTCATTCAACCATAACAATTACGACATGGATTCAATCCTTTATCATACGCCTCAGACGCCAATAGTAAATTGAGATTTTTCGATCTTGATAAATGTTTACATTCATTTATCGTTGTCTTTTGATTCTTACATTTATGGAATGCATTTCCATTTGGTGTTACGATAACCTTGTAATCGACGAAGGTCGACCATTGTCCACATTTATGTAATCGGGCTATACGTTGTAGTCCAAGGAGTTTGTCATGATTGTGTACCTTCTTGCCAACGGCGTAGACATGTGCCAAGCCACTGGCGACTAAACCCTCGTTGATGCATAGCCATTGTGATGGCTCAGAGGAGGAATTGTTATTTGTACGAGTAGGGCTTTTACCTCTGTTGTTTCCACCACCACCATTATTTACTTTGTTATTATCTCCCAGTGGAACCCAAACAAAGGCTAGTAGTCGTCCATAGTGATCTGTACTCTCCTTACTGTTACTATTATTACCTCCTCCCCCTTGCTCCGCCTCAAATGTTAGCCAAACATCCTTACCATGACAATACTTTTTAGTATATTCCTTCGCCTCTTGTGCAAATGCTTGTTTGTCTTTTACTTCGGGTGTATCAATGCCCACCAATCGAACACGCATATCATTTTCTATCAATGTTAGTGTATCTCCATCATAAACATTCCTTACACGATGTTTCTTTGCTCCCGTTGGTAATGAGGGATAAATGGGTGATAAACCTGATTGTAGGACGGAGTTAATATGACTCGTATTATTATGTCCATGACCATACTTGTTGTCTTTTAAATGATCTTTGGCGAGTTTAGACTCCTTGTGGAATGAAGATTGATGATCAACGATGTCATTCACAACATTGTCAATTGATGATAGACACCCGCCCATGGCCACTAACTGACAGGACTAACTATGATCTGGTCGCGGCGTATCGGAAGTGCCAACCAGTCACTTCACCACACACCAAAGCGTGAAAACCATCCCGCCACCAACAACACCATATCCTCGAATATGTGTAAATCGCCACCACCCGACGCAGGCAAGCGAGACGGTGAGGTAAACGACGTATGTTCGACCAATGGCAGTAACAGCATCGTTGAAAATAATAACTCTATGAATTCTTCAGTCGTTGTGACGGATGGTGATGATAATACCGCCGCCTCAGCAAAGAATGCATCATCGTCATCTTCTTCTCCCACAAGTTCTCTCGTGCCTAGGCTTAGACGAAGACGAACGAAACGTGATCGACAAAGTTCACATGAGAGTGTTTTACCAATAACAACAATAACAGCAACGACAGCAATAAAGACATCATCAACGTCATATAAAACAATCATCAAGAAGAAGAAAAAGTCAAGAATGACAAGTAAGCATGCTGATGATACTAAATCAGGTGGGATTGATGCACTCCTTCCAACTATAGCATGTATCATAATACTGACCTTTGTCATAATGGCACGGCTGGGGTTTCGTGGACGTGCAACAGTCGCCGGGATTGATTTAGGTACGACTAATTCAGTTATATGTGTCCAATCTCAATCATCCTCAATATCAGGCAGTGGTGGTGGTGGTGAGATAGTATGCATTCCTGATCCAATGACGAATTCACCAATAGTACCCAGTGTAGTCTCCTTCCTTGATGAGCATCGACGTCGGTCCTACCGTCTAACGAAAACTGAAAAAGAATATCATGCTAGTTGGAAATACGGCGCAGGACGACCACATCCTGTGGATGTTATTGTGGGCCAAGGTGCCAAGCTACGTATTGATGGACATCCACATCAAACAATCTATCATGCGAAACGCATTATTGGACGTGACGTAGATCATAATTCGGTAGTTTCATTACAAGATGAGATTGATTTTACTATTGTGGATGATGGGACTGGTTTGGCTGCATTTCATATTCCCTACCACCTTTCTCCTACAGCAGATGCCACTGCAGCAGCAGCAGCAGCAGCAACAACAGCAACAACAACTGCAAAATCTGTCACAGCAACAACACCGGCAGCAATATTATCACCATCCGAAATAGGGTCCTATATCATCCATCATTTAATGACACTCACACATTCATATTTAGGACATGCCAATATCCGTTCTGCCGTGATTGCAATCCCAGCCAAGTTTGAACCATCTCAACGTGATGCCACAATCCGTGCATACGAAATGGCGGGGATTAGGGTTGTACGTATATTAGAAGAACCCACTGCCGCAGCATTGGCTTATGGATTACATAAACGTGACGATGTACAGTATGTTATGGTATATGACTTTGGTGGTGGGACATTAGATGTTAGTATACTGTATATTGGTGAAGGTGGATATATTGATGTATTAGGAAGCGACGGAGATGAGCGATTGGGTGGTGCCGACTTTGATGCATCTGTTGCACGATGGTTATTAGAGGAACGACATGGGTGGGAGTATGTTGAGGGTGTTGCTGCGAGTGTATCAACGATTGTTGATGGTGTAAGCAGGAATAGAGAAGAGGAGGAAGATGAGAAGACGATGAATGTCGAGGATATGATTGAGGAATCGTGTCCAAAGTTGAAAGAAACACCATTGTGCACAATATCCTCGTTGCATACACTTGCCGAACGGATGAAGATAAGTTTGTCGGAGGGAAATGCGGTTGTTCACGGAGAGTGCTACCGACTTCCTCCGTCCATGGACCTTAGTAAAAATTTACCAAGTACTGTCAGAGCGTTGTGTGATTCAATTGTTAAGGTCAAGCTAACACTGACACTTGAGGAGTATGACCGTGCGGTACAGACATTGTACGACCGTAGTCTATTGCCGATACGAAGGCTATTGAGGGACTTAGGATTACGAAAAGATGAAATCGATGAGGTGGTGATGGTTGGTGGTACTACTAGGATGCCACAGATACGTGAACTGGTCCGTATCGAGTTAGAGAAAGACAAGTTGAATACGCATATTGATCCAGATTTGACCGTAGCCTATGGTGCAGCATCAGTAATTGACTAATGCTACAACAAAAGTATGAAACGGTGCGGCCTTAACTACTCTTCACTACTGCTTGGTAACTCAAAGGCAACTTGTACATTCCCAGGTTTGACCAAAGCTGACTTTACACCCTTTTTCTCAAAGTACACTGCTAATCGGATTCCATCTTCAGTCCCTTTCATTTTCCTCACTTCTCCTAATTCCCCATTTAGATGAGAAGCACTCAACAATCCATGACAAATCACTGGGCAGCCTATGAAAGGTAATGTGAGATAGCTCTCGACACGATATATCCTCTCCTCATCCACCTCCCTTGGCTTTGTAATAGGGCCTTGGACGACACAAATTTCACCTTCATTTTCGTATCGAAGAGCCTGGAAATGTCTAATATCTGGTAAGACAATAACTTCCCGCACTTCGAAACTTTTTAGCAGATCATCGTACTCCTTTGTCATTTTGTGTTCTGGACCAAGAACACGACGACTTACATGGGCTAACTTTGTGACAAGACGCAAAGCTTCAATAAAGCACGCCTCTCTCCTGAGCAATTTTGCATACTCCAAACCAGATCGTATAGTAAACCTTGATTCTATGCCATTATTATTCAGATTCTTCTCATAATCGTCTTTCCATGTTTGAAAAATAAGACTTTTTACTGTAGAAGACAAATTCTTGTCCTTCAAATTCTCGTCCTTCAAATTCTCTTCAGTAAAAGCGAGCATAAAAGAAGTCTCGGTTTTTATTTTGAATTCCATGACGTTTGCCTGGTCTGTCATACCGACTAAATTATAGATTGCACGAGCCTTTTTGAAGTGCTTGATAGAGATCTTGTAATCGTCTTGGGATCCAATGCATTTCAACGTAAGTCTCCCCAACTGCCCGTGTGAAAATGCCTCAAAATCGCCGCACAACATCGTATAATACTGGTACTCCCCACTGTGTTTAGGCATGTGAATCCAACCACTCATTTTCAAGTCTTCCTTCGTATGATCCACCATTGATAATAACTTGTTGATGATCATAATCGCCTCTGTTGTGTCCATGTTCATAATCGCATCATGCGCATTGTTACTTAGTGACATTATTTTAATTCGAAGAGCTGCCATCACTTTCAATTTATCCCACTTGCTGTTGCCGGGATGGCCATAGGTTGCCTCGGTAAATGAAATAAATGCAGATGCTAAATCTATCGCCAATTGATTTTGGAATGGCTGTTTACAGTTATTGCATTTATGCCAAGGCTCAGTAAAGGCTTCCATATCTATATAATTTGCAGCCCTGCATTTTTGTTCAGCGTAAGTGACGAGGCAATTAAGATGGGCGAAGCCTGCGGAATCGCCACGACATGAGCAGTCGCGTACCAATGACAATCCCTCCTCAGCGCCCTCATCCTCTCCAAGACAAAAGTAGCACGCTGCACCGTCGGGGAGGATTGCCATTGTATTATGGTGCAGACGAGTTGATAGAGCCTTTGTGATCCCCACACTTTCACTTATCAATGCCAGAGGCGAATGGACGAATGGGTCCTGTGCGGGGGACAGGTGGGGACATCTTCCTCGCCTCTCCACCAAAATGACGAGGCGATGTCTCTATCGGCTGTGCACTCGACCCGATCATGCGCATTCTGATACGATACGATATTATCCGTTTTTTTCAACTGGGGGAGCCCACCTTCGCAGCGATCGGGTTTGAACACTTTCTCGGAAGGTCTTTTCGAATCGGGGAAAGAAAAAAGGGAAATTGCTAAAATGCTGTTGGATGAAGCAAATGACTTTTCATGTGCCACTACCGATGTTTTGGCTTTTAAAATGCTTTACTGTACTTCATTCTTTTAAAATACTTAGAGGCTTTTTGCTTTTAAAAT
>Ga0247833_1008073_pt1 | contig 10818 bp, 8 predicted proteins | sample LaCruzMarch2015__7_FD_187117 | JGI IMG/M metagenome (GOLD analysis project Ga0247833, IMG submission 187117) | Freshwater microbial communities from meromictic Lake La Cruz, Castile-La Mancha, Spain - LaCruzMarch2015_8m | ecosystem: Environmental > Aquatic > Freshwater > Lake | place: Spain...
TGGGCGCGAAGATGTTGGTCGAACAGTTCAAACAACTCTTCGATGACGCCAGCATGCCGAAGTCTCTCACGGAAGAAGGCGACAGTTGTTGCATCTGGAATTGAGTTCATCACGCCAAGCCCAACAAAATCCTCGAACGAACGCCGGTCATTGACCTGGAACTCAAGCTCCTCATCACTCAGGTTGAAGAGCTGCTGAAGTACTAGCATCTTGAAAAGGATAAGTGGATCAATCCGCTTTCTCCCGGCATTGCTCTTCCGCTCTTGGCTGTAGCCATGATCAAGCAGAGGTAGAAAGGTATCCCATGGAATCTGAGCAGAAAGCAGAACAAGTACTGGCTTTTTATCCTGAAGCTTTTGGATGCGTTCCCGAAATGGCTATAGATTCAGATTTTTCGAGGTGCCCTTAAGTAAATGGACGTATGAATAGTTGGTCACGACTAAGAGGCCCGATTGCCCGTATTTAAAAGAGTCCGGGCCTCAAAAACTCTGCGAAGTGCCTACATTTTGTTATGCCGTTCCGTAAACAGTGTTTAACTTGCCACTAGTTAGAAAGAATCTTTGGTTGGCATCTATGTTTAATTATGTTAGATTTAGCTTGAAAAAATTTATTCGTAAATACTGGAGCTTTGTTTTAATGTTGCTTAGCCTTGATTTTCTAAATCAACATGAAAGACTCGATATTTGCGATGTACTTTTATTTTGTCATGATGTTGACCGACCTATTGACTTATGTGGTAAGGCGTATTCGCCTTTGCTAGATAGCATAAGAGAAGATCTTGAGGATAGACGTTTAACATGTAAATCGATTGCTCACGTTGGTTCCTATTTAATTGGTAAAAAGGGGCATGGTGAACCTCTTTCTATGAATCATGCTTATATTTTGTATTCTTTAAGAAGAAAAATATCGAATCTATTTGGGTTGTCTATAAAATTTGAAAATAATCCGTATGCGCATATACTAGAAAAAACTGGAGCAAAGCTCGTTCTAACGATTGGTTCTACAACTGAATTGGCTTCTGCTGCCAAATTTAAAGGGATATATCATGTGGAGCTTCTACACGGTATTGGTTATTCATGTGTGCCTTGGAATTGGGATGAATTATCATCAGAATATCTTCCACATGGCATACTTTCTTTGGATGAGATATCCACAAAATCGCTTGCTCCTCTTAAAGAAAAAGGAATTGAAATTCGCGAGATTCCTAACCCTTTTTTAAAAAGATTTGCCCCAAAATCCATAAATTTACAGCCTGCTGAGTGGAGCGTAAAGCTTGATAATTTAAGAGAGTACAAAGCATCTATTCTTGTTTCTCTTTCCTGGGGCTATTCAGGAGATCATGGCCCTTATAGAGAACTTGCGAATATCCTTCCAAACGGATTATTTTTTGATGAGATTAGCGAATTGGTAAGTGAAGAGCAAAATATTTTTTGGCATTTTCGATTCCATCCCGTTCAGTTACGAATGAAACGCTATAAAAAGCTTCTGGACTTTATGGATGATTTTGTTATGTCGCATACAAACTCAGAGTGGGTAGAGGCTACTAGGGTCCCGTTTCCCTCAATTGCTATGCATTGTGATGGAAATATTACAATGTCTTCAATGTCATGTTATGACGCAGCTGCAGTTGGGATTCGATCCCTTGTGATATGCCCTACCACTCAGATCAATGGTATTAATCAGAATCTATTTTTTGATTTGGAAAAAGAAAGTTATGTAACCAAATTAGAAGCCGATAAAGAAAAAATACGAAACTGGGTGCATCAAACACGAAAGGTAAAACCAAGGTTATCAAATCTTGAAGATCACTGCTCCTATGAGGATACTGTGGAATGGTTGTTACAGAAGAGTGGGCTTCATCAACGAGGCTAGCGAAAAGCTCTGAAATGAAAGTAGGAATTGTTAACGCTGGCTTGGGTAATGTTGCATCAATTCGGCGTATGTTGGAACGAGTTGGTGCAATTGGAGTGTATGTTTCTTCTCAAAAAGAATTAATGGAGATTGACGCATTGGTGCTGCCAGGTGTCGGTAACTTTGGTGAAGGAATGAGAGCATTACGAAATGCAGATTTAATTGAAACGCTAAAGACACTCGTATATGTAGATAATGTTCCAATTCTTGGTATATGCCTTGGCATGCAACTGCTCTGCCGCAACAGCGAAGAGGGTTCCGATCCTGGTTTAGGTTTAATTGAGGCCGAGGTTAAAAAATTTCGATCTAGTGCTGATGAGAGACTTAAGGTTCCACATATGGGATGGAACGAAGTCCGTCCAGTATCATATAATCCTCTCATACCCCTTACAGATGAAGAACAGCGCTTTTATTTTGTACATTCCTACCGGGTTGTTCCTGATGACCCGAGCATTGTTATTGGCACTGCGAATTACGGTGGTGAGTTTTGTGCAGCTTTTCAAAAGGACAATATTTTTGGTGTGCAATTCCATCCTGAAAAGAGCCACCGTTTTGGCATGGCATTAATGAAGCGTTTTGTTGAGATATAGGTCGTGCTGAAACATCGTTTAATTCCAGCTTTGTTGCTACTTAATGGTGGTTTGGTTAAGACGCAGCGTTTTAAAGATCCCAGTTATGTGGGTGACCCCATCAATGCCATTCGTATTTTCAATGATAAGGAAGTTGATGAGTTGATGGTTTTAGATATCACCGCTAGCAAGGCTGGTCGAGAGCCAGATTATTCGCTAATAGACCAGATTGCAGGGGAATGTTTTATGCCATTAACATACGGCGGTGGGGTTAAAACCATACTCCAAGCCCAACGGATTTTTGCTTCTGGTGTAGAAAAAATCTGTATTCAAACTGCTGCTCTGAGTAATCTGCAATTTGTACGTGAACTTGCAGATAGGTTCGGTAGCCAGAGTGTCATGGTGTCTGTGGATATCAAAAGAAACTGGCTGGGTCATCCGCGTGTATTTTCAGCAGCTCAGGGCAAGCAAATTTCTGCTGATTGGCTGCAATTCATCTCAGATCTTGTTGAGGCTGGCGCAGGTGAGATTTTGCTTAATGCGGTGAATAGAGACGGCACATTATCTGGACCCGACTTAGATCTAATCTCCCAAGCAAGCAATCTATTGGATCTTCCCCTTATTGCACTAGGCGGAGTTTCTAGCCTTTCAGACGTCAAGTCTGCAGTTGCTGCAGGTGCGAGTGCCGTTGCTGCAGGTGCTTTTTTCGTGTATTATGGCCCCCATCGTGCTGTTTTAATTACCTATCCGAAGTACCAAATCCTTGAGCAACTATTTGCGCAACCCTAATGAGAAATTCTATGAATTTAATGTTTGAGAAAACTTATCAGCAATGCATGCGCTGCGTCATGGATACTACTGCTGAAGACATTTTCTTTGATGAGCATGGAGTTTGCAATTACTGTTCCGAATTCCTAGAGCGGGCTAGACATATCTTTAACGAGGATCCTGCTAATAAGGAAGTTCGCCTGCATCGTCTGGTCAAGCAGGTGAAAGCCAATGGTAAAGGCAAGCCTTATGACTGCATTGTTGGAGTTTCAGGTGGAGTAGATAGTTCATGGACTCTAGTTGAAGTAAAACGGCTTGGGCTTCGACCGCTAGCTGTGCACATGGACAATGGCTGGAATTCGGAGCTTGCGCAAAATAATATTGCAAATCTAGTACGAGGGTTGGACGTTGACCTTCACACCCATGTCATTAATTGGGTTGAGTATCGTGAATTAATGCAAGCATTCTTTGATGCAGATGTGATTGATGTAGAGTTACTTTATGATAACGCCATGCTAGCTGTGAATTACCAGCAGGCTGCTAAGTACGGTCTGAAATACATTCTTGCTGGCACTAATCAAGCAACCGAAGGGATGTGCATGCCAAGGGAGTGGAATTGGTTTAAGTACGACAAGCGTAATATAAAGGCAATTGCGGCCCAACATGGCATAACCTGTTTAAATACTTATCCTTCGATTAGTACTGCAAAGTTTATATGGCATCATTTTATTCAAGGTATTCGTTGGTCTCCATTTCTCGACTATGTAACTTACAACAAGTTCTACGCTCTTGATTGCCTTGAGAAATCTTACGGGTACAAACGATACCCCTTTAAGCACTACGAATCGATCTTTACGCGCTTTTATCAAGGCTATATTCTCCCCAAGAAGTTTGGTGTTGATAAACGGCTGATACACTTGAGTATCCTAGTTGTTTCCGGCCAGATAACTCGTGAGGAAGCTCTCGAAGGTCTAAACGGTATTCCCTATCCTTCCGAAGCTGATATGCAAGCTGATATTGTCTATTTTTTAAAGAAGATGAAATGGTCACGGCAGCAACTTGATACTTATATTAATAGGCCAGAATCTCTTCATTCAGAATACCCTTCAGAAAGGTCACTATGGGAATCGCTGGAAAAGTTCTATAGGACATTTTCCAGAGCCGTCTAATAATTTCTTGATTATTGAGACCAATCATTAGCATTATTAAAATTTAGGTTAATTTGTCCTTTTTCTACCCGTTTTATGCAGGTTTTGAGCGTCCCATTGGCGATTTCACTATCAATTGCGTGCCACTATCAGGTAAATTGTAGTATATGAGAAAGCTTATTTATATAGATTCTTCTTATTCGCTTAGGCAGATACGCGACCAAAGCCTAGATCAAGTATTAAAATTACGTTCTTTAGACGGATTCTTTCAAGCCGTATGGTCAGCACATCCACTTGATACTAATCCGTCATCTCATCCAGGCATTGCAGCCTGTGGCCCGACCGTCACCACAAAGATTGGACCCAACCACTACTTCATAAGCGGTCGCTATGGACGCTTTAAAAGACTCACTTGGCTGCCCGTCTTTAATGCGTCTCTTGCGCTTCTGTTATTTATCCTCAAGCTTGTAAAGGTTGCTCTCACCGAGCGCATTCGTGTTGTGCGTTCAGGGGATCCACTGCTATGCGGCCTTATTGGCCTTATTGTTTCACGTTTATCAGGAGCTGCTCTTGTTGTTAGGGTGAATGGGAATCACGATTGGGTTCGCGCTACTACAGGAAAGCCGCTCAGCGCGCGGTTATTTCATAATGCTCGTGTTGAGATCTGGGTTGAAAAACTCGTTCTGAGTCATGCTAATCGGGTAATTTTGTATTGTGAAAATCATAAGCAATTTGCAATAAGTAAAGGTGCTAAACCTGGCTGTATCACTGTAATTAGGCATGGTAATCTTATCGAACCTCTTCACTTTATTAAGCCCAGTTTGCGTATTCCTCCGGCTGATTTACATATACGCAATAAGCTTCGACAGCGTCGATGGATGGTTCATGTTGGTCGATTGGAAAAGGTCAAGCATGCTATGGATTGCTACGATGTGCTTTTTGAGTTAGCAAGGCTGGGCTCAAATGTTGGACTTATTTTGGTTGGTGATGGTTCGTTGAGAGGCACTATTTCATCACGTGCAGATTCAGACGGACTTGATGAACGTATCTTGTTTACCGGAAATGTTGACCAAGTATACTTGGCTTCCCTTCTGCCTTATTGCACCCTTGCCTTGTCTCCTATAACAGGGCGAGCTCTGGCTGAGGTTGCTTTTGCTGCCCTGCCGGTCGTAGCCTACGATTTAGACTGGCAATCGGAGTTGATAGAAACTGATATTACCGGTATCCTGGTGCCAGCACTAGATATAAAGGCTATGGTGGAAGGTGCGGCAAGATTCCTAGCTGATAGTGCACTATGTACTAAGCTTGGAGAGTCCCTGCGAGTTAGAGCATTGAATATGCTCGATCCGCAAACGCAGACACTCAATGAAATAGAAGTTTATTCCAATTTGGGTGTGCTCCAGTGAATACAACCTTTTCTACTATTAGTTACATGTTACGCTCGCGTACTAAGGACTTAACCGAAAGAGAGCTAGTTGATCTTGCCAATCTTGCCGCCGCCCAGGGCCAAGCTATCAGCCCTTGACGGATAGATTCCTGATGAAAATCTTCTTTGGTCAAATTTGTGGCATAAGATCCTTTATATTACCTAACCAAGCCGTAGAGAAGCCATGCTTATCTACAATTCCATTTCAGTTTGTTTTCCAAAGAATCTTTGCTGGATCAATAGCAATAATGACCTCCTCATACACTTGACTCAAGCCTCTTTGCTAGGGCCAGCTGTTAATTTTCTTCGAATCTGACGGTTATTAGCAAGATTGGCATTGTAAGTACATAACAATTTTTGGATTAGCATACTGCATCGCCCGCTTACAATTTACGCACCGAATAGCGTTTCCTAGAGTTGCTTAGCTTGAGGGTTTGCTCAAGTAGATATATCTTAGTATTGCCATAGAAGCTACCTAGCTTCGTCATAATTACCATATTTTCAGCATGATTTAGGTCGTCCGCGACCAATCTCAAAAGCATCTTGAGCAGGTAAACAATTAGCCCGGTCTTAACATCCGGATCTTTTATATCTGCAGATAGTCCATTGCAGTCATGGTTTAGATCAAAGTTGATTTATTCAGCGAAAAAGTCGCAAAGACCTGGTTATTGTTGTACATTTAGGGTAACCTGCTTGATCGAGTTGCGCAGGCCCCCAATAGTTTCCTATCAGGACCGTTATGACATTTGTAAAAGAATTATCCATGCAGGTTCGTTCCTGGCGCGATGTCAAGCACTTTCTTCATCGTGATCTAGTGCAACGAGGGGCAATTATGCCAACTAGCCCTTTGAGTATTAGTGTTCTCCTACGAGATCCTATCAATCTTTTTATGATTATACTCCGTATTAAAGAATGGTCGATTAATGCACCTTTTCCGGCAATTTTCCGGTTACTGGTAGCTCTGATATTTCGGCGTCAATCTGTTCGTTTAGGTTTCTCAATTCCGCCCAATACATTTGGCCCTGGATTGGCCATCGTGCATTACGGGCCAATTGTGGTGAATGGTAATGCCCGAATAGGGGCTAATTGCCGCATACATATATGCGTGAATATTGGCGGAGGCGGAGGCCTTGTTGACGCCGAAACTGCATTAAGCCTCGCTCCGATTATCGGTGAGAATGTTTATATCGGCCCTGGAGCCAAGATCTTCGGGGCGGTGCGTATTGCAGATCGTTGTGCCATTGGTGCGAATGCAGTTGTTCATGACAGTTTTGATGAGCCAGGTTGCACGATTGCGGGTGTTCCGGCCCGGCTGATATCGCGCAAGGGTTCGGCCGGGATGATCCTCAACGCGTGATTCTGTTTCAATGGCTATATGTTGTCACAAACAAGTCTTAATGATAAATAGTATATACAATACATATTCTTTTTGAGAAGCCTTCATGAAGGTAGGAACTGCCATCATCCTGCCATTGAAAGCTCTTGCGCACCGCCTACTAGTCATATCAATAGACAGATAGCAGTTTCTTTTTTCTTGGTTATGCACTTGTATGCAAGTTAAAATTGCATTGGAAGTAACGGAGAAAGTCAAAATTTATTTTTTGAGGCTCCCCCAGTGCTAGTAAAGTTGATGTCTATTCATGTTGATTAATTGGGGGCTTAATTGAGCATTTTAATTTCTACCTACAGCATGGCTTTTCAGGCTATCTTCAAAGAAGGATGAGCTCTCCCAATAGGCAGAATGTGCTTTAAATTTTTAAGGAACTACGTATTCATCATTTAACGCTTTATCAATGGCTTGCCAACTGGCGTTTATGTGGTGAAGTTGCTCCGGTATCAGATAAAATCCAGAAGGTTCGAATACTGCCGCTATATTTACCGTGGAGATCGAGACTGCTTGCTTTAATTGCACTACGTTGAGTAGTCATAGGTAACTGACTGGAAGGATTGTGTCTCCGCTGCAGGTTATGCGGCCAATGCAAACTTTGCTGCTTGACCGATGAATTATCAGCTGGTCGGTTTGTCTCCATCACTTATGGTTGCCAGAAGTGTAAGGGTGCGCAGGTATAGGTAAGCCACATCACATGCACTCAAAAGAACGGCCTCCTCTTTAATCCGCTTCAGAAATCAGCTCAATCACCTGGCACCGTTCCGCGGCACTGATCGCCCTTTTCCTTTCTTCGAGACTAAATTTATTAGTTTATACTCAACTTCGAGAGTTAAGTGCTGTTTGGTGGAATCCGAAAACAGAATTAACTTTAATAAGTAATACCTTATGCTTCCGTGGTAGTTTCACCTCACCCAAGGAGAGCATTGGCCGATACTGCACTAAATGCCGATCCAATTTAAGCTTATGATATAGACTGGTACAAAAAGCTCATTGAGTCTTGTATTAATGGAGAGTTGGTTTATTTTACGGACTTGAGTAGCTTTTTTGAAGCTACTTTACGACTAGTACGTAACTAACTTTTTACTCAGGGCTAGGCTCAGCAAGTAGCCGTTTATTTGAGATGATTAACTTGGGCTTGTTGGATATGCTTGAGAGTCAAGTATGTCTTAAGTTATTTGCTTATTATTAAATTTTATCCCTGTATAGTAAACTCAGTCATTAAAATTTAGCTGCAACATCATGCTATTTATCGCCGTTCTTGTTCGGCGATATCTGAGAGCTGGACTTAGAATGAAGAAATGAACTAATTCTGAAAACAGCAGTTATCAATCCTTTTAAAGTATTAGGTTTTGCTTTTCTCAACATGTTTAGATAAGACGTTTCTTATGAAAAAAGTTTCTTCAATTGTTCACCTCATTCCTGGGCTCACAAAGGGAGGCGCTGAAAGAGTAGTTATTGAACTTGCAAATTCTTTCTCATCACAGGGCTATAGTGTCTCAATAGTGGCGATTTGCAACTTCGACAAAAAGCTTATGCCTTCAATTTTACACTCTAACGTTAATATTATATATATAAATTCTTTACCACAGTCTTTTCTAAAGCGTTATCTCACATCCTTTCTATGGTTATATTTTAATCGCAAATGGCTTTTGCATCAGGATATTTTGCATGTGCATCTTACGCAATCCTCCTTGTTGGCTACGTTAGTATTTTTTTACCGCAGACTATTTTCTTCTCCTTCTCCTGTAATTATCGAAACATACCATGCTGTGGGGATGGCTATTCCAATATGGGCACAGAAACTTCATGCATGGAATCTTCAATATCGCGATGGAATTGCTCTCATAGCTATTGATCAGTTTTGGGAAAATTTTCGGAAGGCAAACCATCACATACCTACTAGAATAATTTCCAATGGAATTGAACCACTAACAGACTCAGTTGAATCTTCAGATGTTCGAATTTATCTTGATAGTTTAGGAATTCCAGCTTCAGCAAAGTTAATTATAGGCACAGTAGGTCGGTTTCATCCTGATCGATCTCCCACGAAAGTTGCATTTATATTATCCGAAATTCTCAATGCCTTGGATAATGAATCATATGTTCTGATGTGTGGATCTGGAAGTGAGTTTAAATCAGTTCAACATATGGTTTCTAAGAAGGGCTTGTCCGATCGCTTTATTCTCCCTGGAATAGCACTTAATCCTTTGCTTGCGATGACCTCAATGTCATTATATCTAACGATTAATATAGGTAAGATTACTGGCATTTCAGCAATAGAAGCAGTCTTTTGCAATGTTCCGGTTATTGCTATACAGCTTGATCCAAATTACATACGCGGTGAATGTGATTGGATTCCTTCTTTTGTTGGCTCAGACGAAGTTATTTCACGTGCCTTGAATTTATTGAATGATCCATTGTCTTTACAATGTCTTAGGGATCGCCAGCATCGCTATGCACTTACCCACCTTACTGCCGATGCTATGAGCAATAGTTACTTGGAATTGTATAATTCCTAAGTATTTCATCGGCGTGGTTCCCCCTCTAGCACTCCAATCCACTGAATTTTAGGTAATTTCAATGCCCATTCATAATGTGACTTGTCACGATAGTGTCAAAATATTTCATCCTGACTTGGTTAATTTATATGGATGTAGTATCGGTGAAGATACAAAAATTGGTTCTTTTGTGGAAATCCAGAAAGGTGCTACTATTGGATCACGGTGTAAGATTTCATCTCACACCTTTATTTGTGAAGGTGTTGATATCGAGGATGAAGTATTTATAGGGCATGGTGTAATGTTTATCAACGATATTGAGCCTCGAGCAACAAGTTCTAATGGTGTCCTCCAGGATGAATCTGATTGGAATTTAATTAAAACACGTGTTTGCCGAGGAGCATCAATCGGCTCGGGTGCAGTAATTCTTTGTGGTCTCACAATTGGTGCAGGGGCCTTAATTGGTGCTGGTGCAGTTGTCACAAAGAATGTTGTACCAAATTCTGTGGTAGTTGGCGTTCCTGCACGCCTTTTACGTCAAACCCTCTAATAAGCTTAATCTAATAAGCTTAATTATCAAGCAAGACCATGTTGCGACACGTGCCGATTTTTCTTTTTCTCCTTATTAGTAAACGCCTATAGACCAGTTCGAGAGCTTCCATTTTTTTAATTTTACATTTTTCTTAACCTGCTCAATCATGTTTCAAATTGCTGTCATTGGTTTTGGCTACTGGGGTCCAAATCTTGTAAGAAATTTTATGGCTTTTCCTGGAGCACATGTTAAATATGTCTGTGATCGTGATCCCATTCGCCTTAGCCGAGCAAAAGCCCTTTACCCATTAATATCTACTAATTACTTGCTTGATGATGTACTCAACGACCCATCTGTAGACGCAGTTTGCATTGCAACGCCTGTACATACTCATTATGAAATAGCCATGTCTGCGCTTGTTGCTGGTAAACATGTTTTCGTCGAGAAGCCAATTACCAATAATTCCGACTTAGCGGTAAAGCTTATTGATGAAGCTGAGCATCGAAATTTAATTTTAATGGTTGACCATACATTTGTTTATACTGGTGCAGTTCGGAAAATACATGAGATTGTGAA
>Ga0247833_1008079_pt1 | contig 10809 bp, 9 predicted proteins | sample LaCruzMarch2015__7_FD_187117 | JGI IMG/M metagenome (GOLD analysis project Ga0247833, IMG submission 187117) | Freshwater microbial communities from meromictic Lake La Cruz, Castile-La Mancha, Spain - LaCruzMarch2015_8m | ecosystem: Environmental > Aquatic > Freshwater > Lake | place: Spain...
TAAAACGTAACAAAAAAAATAAATAAATTAGAAACTCATTCGCAATTGAACGACAAAATCAGACTTTCTACTACCTTTAATCTCCTCAGCACCAGAGCTTATGGTAGATCGATTATTATATAAAAATTCACCATATCTAACCCACAAATCAAAATGGCGAGCAAAGGAATATCGTACTAAAATGTAAGCTCTTGAACCTTGATAATAATAAGCTGGTACAGCAAAAACATATAATGCATTATTTTCAAAAGAATACAATCTTGTATCATAAGAATCGGTATCAAATAAAGCATAACGCAAAGCAATATCTAATGGAAAACTTTTAGGACGAAAAACAAAATCTTGCGTAAACATAATTCCGTCTTCTGGTTTATTACTTTTTCTATTTAACGTAACATACTCAATTCTGCTTTTCAAAGTAAAGAACTCATTTACTGTATATGAAAGATTAAAACGGTAATTTCTTTGAAGAACATCTTCAATTTCTGTTACAGTTCCATCAGAATCTCTGCTATTTTTTTGTCTTAATTGTTGTCTGAAACGTCCGTAAATCTCAAAGATTTTATTTGGTTTGTAAATAGGTTGAATTAAAAACTCATGCCCAAAAGAAGGTGCATCAACTAAATATTTCATCCAAGGAAATTGAAAAATATCGGCATATCCATTTACAGACCATTTGGAATTTAACTTAAGTTTCAATCCAGCGTAAAGTCCTTTTTCATTTTGGGTATTACTTCCTTCAGAAAATCCAGCATTGTAAAAAGTTTGATAAGCTCTGTCGTAATTTCTATAAAGAATACCAATACTAGCTCTTGAATCTAAAGAAATCAAGGCGCCATGAACCATTGCTAATCCGCCTAATTTCTGATTTTGATAATTACTGAAATTCCTTGAAACCTCACCAAAGAAATTAATGTTCTTAAAAACATAACTGTAATCAAAACTTCCTGAAACCATTGAATTCCCTCTAAAATCAAATTGATTATAATTTCTTACACCTTTAACAAAATCTTTGTCATAACCTTGATAGACAAAAGTCCCTCCTAATTTTAATCCTCTTAAAGCGTAACGTAAATTCGCTCCTGTAATCGTTTCTGTGAGTCCATTCATTTTAGCTATTTCTCGATTCGTACGGTGTAAACCCGATAAATCAATAGTTGAAATGAATTCTAAATCCTCAAAATTTGAATCTGCAATTGTTGCAGCATCGACTTTTTTTCTAGAAGCAAATAACAACAAATCAAAATTACGGTAAGATAAATCAACAGCTGCACCACGTAAAAAGCGTGCTTCATCAACAGATGTGTAAGCTTTCAATGGATTGGCTGTTCGCTTCATTGTAGCAATATCAGCCGTTTTACCAAAAGCATAACTCGACCAAATATTTAATCCTTGCCCAACTTGAACTTGATAGTCTCCGACCACAGCAGAATTTAGATATTTTCCACCTTTAAAGAAAGCATGAGCAGAGTAAAAATCAAATCCATTTTTCTGTGAACCTTTAAAAAATTGTTCTCCTGGATCTTTTTCACCTGTGAAACCAACGCTTATATTTGATTTGTAGGTGTATCGAAAACGAGTGTAATATCGATCCGAATTTCCATAATAATAATTGTTAGAGCTTTGCAATAAGGAATCGGAAACCTTTTGATAGCCTTGTTTTTGCTGAAATGTTGGTTGGTAACGAAGAAATAACTCGAATTTTCCTTCCTTCATTGCTTCTTTGAAAGTAATATGAAGATTATCTAGTTTATCGTCCACTCTTACAAAAGGAAGAACTAATTGAATCGTTGTTAAATCCCAGTATTTTAAACTTTGTAATTCGTATATAGTAATATACTTTCCAAACGCTTTACGATGTAATAACAAATCATTTATTTGCACTTGAGATAACAAGTACAATTGTTCTAAATCCTCACCATTGGTTGCGTTTAAATTGATTTTGTTTTCGTAAAAATAATCTAATTGTTCAATTATGTTCGTTAAATCAATTTCTTCTGACTGTAATTGTTCAGAGATAAACTCGATTCGTTGCTGAATAATTTCTGCTTTGTCTTGTCCGAAAACAAAACCTTCAATTAAAAAGAAAAAGACAGCAACAACAACTTTCATTATTTTAACTGCATTGTAAATGAAAAATTCGGCGACCAACCCAATACTTGATGATACGCTGAACCTAAATCCAACTTATATTTTCCTGAAAATGCATAACCTAAACCAAAACTAAATTCAATTGGTGCAGATGCAAATCCTCCTCTCACATAAAAGTTATCCAAAGGCAGGTATTCAATTCCTGTTTTAAAGCGAATGCTGTAATCGACATTTTTTTCTGCTTCAGCAAGAAAAAGTACTTTTTCAGAAACAGAAAACTTTGTCCCTAATCGCATAATTGTTGAATATCTATCTTCTGCAAATTCCGAAAGTCGATTTCTTGAAATATTGAAAACACTAAATGCAAGCGACCATTTTTCATTGATTTTCGCCAATGCTCCTACTTCAGCAGTTACCGTTTGATGATTTCCATAATTGGAATTAATTCTAACAAAATGATGATTTAATTGAACACCTATTGCCAAAAACTCAGCCAATTTCATTGAATAACCAAGACCATTTCTATACGTTCTGAATTGATTGTAACCAAATGATTGTGAACCAATTGAAATTACTCCTGATTTTAATGGAATTGCGACAACCAAGCCTTGCGACTGCAATTCTTTCATTAAAAAACGATTTTCATAGGAAACCCCTAATTGTATTTTTTTTAAGTTGTAAAGTGCCGCAGGATTGTGGTGATAAGCCCAAACATCTTCTAAAGCAACCGTTGCATTCGACAAAGACATCGAACGACTTCCCATTGGTTGCCAACCTTGAGCCACACTTAAATAACTAAAAGCAAAACTGACAATGAATAGATATAGTTTTCTCATTTCTTAATTAATCGCTTGAATTTTTTACAATAATCAGATTCGTAAATTTTATAATCTACAAAGTACCAATTTTTACCGTTGTCCTCACTTACAGCGTACAAACGAATTCGATTGGGTGCTTTTTCATAGGTTTGCTTACTAACCAAAGCTACTTTTAACTCAATATGCAAAACTTCGCCTTTTATCCTTGATTTTCCGATTATTGCGTCTGTCCAGATGTGATGCTTTGGTTCAAGATAAGCTTTGAGTTTTTCATCACTTTCTTCTTTTAATTCTAGTAAAATTAAAGGATGTGTTGCAGCTGCGATTGACAATTTTAATTTTCGATTCACACTGAATAAATATTTTGTAATTGATTTATTCAAATTGCGTTCTTGCTCCGCATTTAAGGAACAAGAAGTGATTAAGAAAAAAATAAAAAAAAGTGGTAAACCAATTCGCATATACAAGCCCGAAAATAAAGATTATTTAGTTGAAAATGATTTTTTCAACTATTAATTTTAGTTTAACAGACTGTTAGCTCGAGTAAAATCTAGAATAAATGCTTTTCAGCGTGATAAGATGAACGAACAAGTGGACCGCTTTCTACATAGCGAAAGCCCATTTTCAAACCTTCTTCTTTGTAAAAATCAAATTGTTCAGGAGTAATAAATTCAGCAACTGGAAGATGTTTTAAGGTAGGTTGCAAATACTGACCTAAGGTTAAAATATCAACTCCAACTGCTACTAAATCCTGCATTGTTTCTAAAACTTCAGCAGGTGTTTCACCCAAACCAAGCATCACTCCTGATTTAGTTCGCATTCCTCCTTTTTTCAAACGAAATAAAACTTCTAAACTTCGGTCGTATTTTGCTTGTATGCGCACTTGTTTTGTTAATCTTCTTACTGTCTCCAAATTATGAGAAACAATTTCAGGTGCCACATCGATTATCACTTGTAAATTCTCCCATTTTCCGGCGAAATCTGGAATTAAAGTTTCCATTGTAGTTTGCGGTGATTGTTGACGAATGGCACGAACTGTTTGCGCCCAAATCTCAGAACCACCATCTTTCAAATCGTCGCGATCGACAGAGGTTATAACTGCGTGTTTAACACCCATAATTTTCACACTGTTCGCTACTCGTCCAGGTTCATAGATGTCAACCTCTTCCGGTTTTCCTGTTTTTACAGCACAAAAACCGCAAGAACGTGTACAAATGTTACCTAAAATCATAAAGGTTGCTGTGCCTTCACCCCAACATTCTCCCATATTCGGACAACTTCCGCTTTCGCAAATTGTGTGTAACTTATGTTCATCAACCAATCCGCGCACTTTTTTATAGTTCTCCCCAGTTGGTAATTTAACACGGAGCCACTTTGGTTTTTTTATTTTAGTTGTAATCGTTTCGTTTTCCATTTTTAGTTTTTTCAATCAATGAAACTATTAAAATTTAGGTACAATTTGTTGAATTCGTTCTTCCAGTTCTTGACGTATTTTCAACAATTCACTAGTGTTTAATCGCTTTATATTTGACATTATAACAAACTGATTAATTTTTAGTTTAATGTTGACAAAGCTAAGCCAAAACATACTTACTGAAACGAAATAAATAATTCCAATCCAAAAAGGTTGATTTAGGTAATTTGTCAAAACTGCAACAATTGGTATATTAAACAAACTGAAAATAAACATACCAAGAATCATTTTAGTTGAACCCCAAAATACGTCACGTTTAAATTTCTTTTCAACGAAATTCTTCACGAAACGATAAGGCAAGTAACAATGTAAAGCTCCTAAAGTTGCAAATGGTAAAAGTGCTATAATTGACAACAAATTCAAAAAGCTATTGTAAGAATTAGCTTGTTTTGCTTTCAAATCACAATCGAGAATTTTAGCTATTTTTAACTGCTCAAAATAAGACGATAATTGTGTCTTCAAATTTTCAATCTCTAGCGGTATCGTTTCACTAAAAGTGTTCAACCAATTTGCAAGTTTTTGTGAATACTTCCACCTTTGCTCTAATGAAAGGGATTTGTCATAAGTCAAGTAATTCATTCCTTTACCTGAAATAATCATTATTTGCTCGTGAAATTCGCTCCATTCTTCGCGTTCAATATGCGTGATTTGAGCTTTCATCAACTCATATAATTTGGCAGTTAAATCTGCAATAACTTGATACGAATTTGCTTCATATTCAACTCGATAATCGTTTAAACAAATTGGATCAGAATTTGAAATCAACACATCACTTCTCATTACATTTGGTTTAGTGTAATTTAAACCAATCGCAGCAACATATACTTTTTGTTTCCAATCAGAAGCTTCAAGAGCAATAAAACCGATTCTTACTGCACCTTTTTTTATTGGCTTTAATCTTCTTATAAAAACATCATCTGTTAAACCTTCTGGATAAATCAATAAATTCTTTTTTGCAGTTAATGCATCCGTGCATTTTTGAAAAACCTCAGCATTTTTATCTTTTGTGTCCACACCATCTTGTTGACGAAAAATGGGCAACATGTGAAAAGCCCAAAGAAACGGTTTTGAAAAAGTTGTAAAAACATCTGAGCGCGTCATGAAATAAACTACCGCTCGATTACTTGTTGCAACAACCAATGGATCCATGAAAGAAGCTGCATGATTACTTGCGTAGATTGTTCGATTAAAAATAGATTTTGGTTTATTTACAGCTTTTATTCTTTTGTAAAAAAGTATAACTGCCAATCCTATCAAAGGATAAAAAATAATGTATAAAATGCGCATAAATACGAAATTAGTAAAAATTGCTTGGTCTGTTTTAACAATTAAACGTCTAATAACTTTTTTTAGAATTAAATTTTAGTGAAATCTGAAACTTTAATTTCGTATTGTAATTATGATAAAATGAAAAATCTAGGTTTATTTTGTGGTGGGCTTTCTTCTGAATTTGATATTTCTATAAAAAGTGCTAATACAATTAAAGCAAATTTTCCAAGTTCCATTCTAGTTTACAAAATAATTGTGAGCGAATCAATTTGGGAAGTGGAAACAGAATCGGGGAACACTCCATTTGACTTAAATGATTTTTCATTCAAAGTAAATAATACTATTATCAAAATTGATTTAGGATTAGTTTACATTCATGGAAATCCGGGTGAAAATGGAAAAATTCAAGCTTTACTGGACATAAAAAAAATACCTTATCTTAATTCTGGTGTATTAGCGTCTTCACTTTCGTTTGATAAATGGTATTGCAATCAGTTCTTGAAATCATTCGGAATTCCTGTTGCGAAATCATTGTTTTTAAGTTCAATTAATCAGTTTTCAAACGAACAAATCGTAGAAACGTTAGGTTTACCTGTTTTTGTTAAACCATCTGATTCTGGTTCGAGTTATGGTATTTCAAAAGTGAAAGAAATAAGTCAATTAAGTGCTGCTTTAGCAACTGCATTTAAAGAAGGTCAAACGGTTGTGATAGAATCTTTTTTAGACGGGACTGAAGTAACTTGTGGTGTTTACAGAACCAAAAATGGATTACACGCTTTACCGTTAACAGAAATTTGTTCTGAAAATGAATTCTTTGATTATGAAGCAAAATACAACGGAAAATCACATGAAATTACACCTGCTCGAGTTTCAGATGAAATCAAAGAAAAAGTTCAAATACAAGCAAAAAATGTCTATCAATTACTTCAATTAAAATCGATTGCACGAATAGATTTTATGGTTGTTAATGAAATCCCGCATGTTATTGAAGTCAACACAACTCCAGGTTTTTCGCCTGCAAGTATCGTTCCTCAAATGATTCAAGCGGATAATAATACTATCACTAATTTTTGGCAAGAAATTTTGGATGTAGAATTTGGTGCTTAATAAGTTGCCATTACGTTAAGAATCTTTTCGATTTTATCTTGTAATTCAGCTGAAGATCCATTGTAATTATTTACAGAAATTGAAAAAGCTAGTTTCTTTCCACTTTTTGAATAAACATAACCAGCATAAGCTTTTACTTTACTTATAGTTCCACTTTTTGCAAAAATTCGACCTTCTCCTATTTGTCCTTTGCATAAACTTGAAATTGTTCCAGATTTTCCAGCAACAGGAAGTGTTTCTTTGAAATCGTTGAAATTTGTAGATTTGTACATATAAGTTAATAGATTACAAAAATGATTTGCACTGATTGCATTATTTCTTGAAAGCCCACTTCCATCTTTAAGAATCATTCCTGAAATATCAATTTTATTTGCCCAAAATTCTTCAAAAACTTTTAAAGAAGATTCAGTTGAGCCATTTCCAGTTTTTGAATATCCAAGTTGATTTAAAAGACCTTCAGCAAATAAATTAACACTTTTAAAGTTGGTCCAAAAAGCAATTTCTTTAACCGATTTACTTGGTTGAGAAAAAAGTAAATTTAAGTTTTCGTATGCGTTTGGTAATTCAAGATCTATCAAACGATATGCTTTTGGTTTTTGGTCAACGTAAACTCCATTTTTGATTAAAATGGAGGTAAACTCATGTGCCAACTGAAACTCAGGATCAGGCATACTTCCCTTAACAACAAAGCGTTCTGTAAATTGAGGTAATCTTCCTTTTGCTAACCTGTCTAGCGAATAAGGAGCGCCATAAATGTAAGAATTGTCACCATTAACAATAGCGGCATATACTTCATTACGCATTTGCAAATTAGGAACAGCTGGAAATATTTCAGTAATTTGACTTAAAGAACCAGCTTTACCCATTTTAAAATAAAGAAGAATTTGATTATCAAAAACATTAATTCCACTTGCAGTTGCACCATAATAATTTCCAATATCACCCCAACTCCATCCATCTGGTGCACCGTCATAACCAAATTCGGAACCATCTGATATGATTGCTCCGTTTATTTTATTTATTCCTTTACTTTTTATGGAATCAACCCAATTATTCAAAAAGTTGAATTCAGAATTCGTTGAATTAAAATATTTACTACCCAATGAGACATCTCCACCACCACGAATCCAAAGGTTTCCATTTAGAATACTGTCCTTATCAATAAATCCGTCATAGTAAATTCTTGTTTGAGTAATATAGTTTGAACCTAATAACTCAAACGCAGTTGCAGAGGAGAAAAGCTTAGCAACAGAGGCACTTGTTAATGATTGGTTTTCATTAAACTTAGCTACGATTTCTTCTTTTTCTAAATCAAAAGCAATAAATGAAACCGAAGAATTGAAATTCATTTTATCTTGAATAAAAATTTCTAGTGCTTTTTGAACTGTATTCTGAGAATGAGAAATGAAACTAAATAAAAAGGAAAAAATAATTATGTACCTTTGCATTGTAAAAATTTATTACAAATATGAATGAAATATATAAATTCGCACTTTTTACATAGTTAACTTTTAAACAAGTAAATTGTAACAACACATCAACCTACAAATTAATACATTTTGAATAATAAGAAAATCAAAATTTTAAGAATAATAAATAGATTCAATATTGGTGGACCTACCTATAACGCAACTTTTTTGACACGTTTCATTTCTGATGATTTTGAGACTTTATTGGTTGGGGGATTACCTGAGGAAGGTGAAGCAGATTCATTGCATATTTTGGAAGAATATGGAGTTACTCCTATCCTGATAAATGAAATGCAGCGAGTTCCAAATATCATTAGTGATAGAAAAGCACTAAAAAAAATTAAAGAAATCATAAAGGAATTTAAACCAGATATTGTTCATACACATGCTGCAAAAGCTGGAGCCTTAGGAAGAAAAGCTGCTTATGATTGTAAAGTGCCTGTGATTGTGCATACTTTTCATGGACATGTTTTTCATTCCTATTTCAGTAAATATAAAACCGAAATATATCGTCAAATTGAAAAAAGACTTGCGAAAAGATCTACTGGTATTATTGCTATTTCGGATATACAAAAAAATGAATTAACTGATATCTACAGAATTGCAAAAAAAGATAAAGTTGAAGTTATACAATTAGGTTTTGATTTAAATCCATTTCAAGAAAATTTAGTTGAAAAAAGAAAAAAAACAAGAGAAGAATATAATTTGACTGATGACCAAATTGCAATTGCAATTATAGGTCGACTGGCACCAATAAAAAATCACGACTTATTTTTGGAATCAATCAAACTTGTTCAAAAAGAAACAAAACAAAATTTAGTTTTCTTTATTGTTGGTGATGGAGATCAGAAAAAGGTAATTGAGGATAATATCTCCAATCTTAAAAAAGAAATCGAAATTGATATTCGAATGACTTCATGGATTAAAGACATTAAAACTTTTAATGCTGGGATGGATATTATCTGTTTAACTTCAGACAATGAAGGTACACCTGTCAGTTTAATTGAAGCGCAAGCTTGTAACATTCCAATAGTATCTACTGATGTTGGTGGAGTGAGAGATATTGTTTCTGAAAATGAAACAGGATATATTTCACCTAAAAACGATGCAAAACACTTTTCAAAAAATCTATTACTTTTAACAGAAGATAAAATAAACAGAGAAAGAATGTCACAAAATGGATGGACTTTCGTAAAGAACAAATTCCACTACACAAGATTAGTTTCAGACATGGAAAAATATTACTTCTCACTACTCGAAAAAACGAAAAAATGAGGTTAAAGAATATATTTATTTTTGTTTTATCAAGTTATTTTCTTTTCTTTTTAGTAAGTTGTGGAAATATTAATAGTGATGCATTATTCAAAATTCCAAAAGACCCAATCTTCAAATATGATTCATTGGTAATGAATCCAACTGATGATTATATTCTAGGACCTGGTGATCGTTTTAGTTTTCAGTTTTCGACAAATGAAGGTGAAAGAATTATTTATAATCAATCAGGTATTTCTGAATTAACAGAGGAAAGTAAAGTATTATCACAACAAAAATTTGTTTTTGATTATTTGGTAAGACAAGATGGTAAAAGTAACCTACCACTTGTAGGAGAAGTTTATGTAAAAGGATTAACTTTAATTCAATTAGAAGATACAATTTCAAAGAAATTATCTAAAAACTTCATAAATCCTTTTGTTCAAATTAAATTATCAAATCAAAGAGTTTTTTTCTTTGGTGATCGTGGCGACGCTAAGGTTGTATATTTACAAAATACAAATACAAGTTTAATTGAGGTTATTGCATTAGCAGGAGGGATTTCAGAAAATGCAAAAGCTAATTCTATTAAAGTTATGAGACGAGGTAAGAATGGTAAAAGAGAAATATATAAAATTGATTTGTCAACGATTTCTGGTTTAGTTCAAGGAGAAATGATAGTTCAAGGAAATGACTTTATTTATGTAGATTATAAACCAAGAGTTGGCTCATTAATTTTCAGAGAGGTAGGACCTTGGTTGAGTTTAACAACCACAACTTTGGCTGTATTAGCAATTCTTAGAAATTAAAAAAAGTGAGTGAAAAACAAAATTCAATAATTTCGAATACCGAATTTGATTTTAAAATAATTTTAATTATTTTAAAAAGGCATTGGTTAACACCATTATTCTTAATATTTGTATTTGGAATAACAGCTTTCATTTATTTGAGATATACCAAACCTATTTACAAATCAACAAGTGTATTGCAGATAATTGAAGAAGATCAAGGAGAGATTATTTTGGGTGAAAAAACAATCAATGAATCAACAGATTTGTCAAGAGAAATTGAACTTTTACGCTCAGATGTACTTTTTAAAAAATGTATTAAAAATCTTCAGCTTGAAACTTCAATTTTTTCAGAAGGCAAAGTTTTGACTAGAGATCTTTATCGTTCAGCTCCATTTGAAATTATTGTTTATAGTTTTAAGGATTCTAATATCCTTAACAAAAGAATTGATTTATCAATTGAAAATGACGTGATTAAACTAAAACTAAACAATAGTTCAAAAATTTATCGCGGTAAAATTAATGAACATATATCAAATAAT
>Ga0247833_1008084_pt1 | contig 10806 bp, 9 predicted proteins | sample LaCruzMarch2015__7_FD_187117 | JGI IMG/M metagenome (GOLD analysis project Ga0247833, IMG submission 187117) | Freshwater microbial communities from meromictic Lake La Cruz, Castile-La Mancha, Spain - LaCruzMarch2015_8m | ecosystem: Environmental > Aquatic > Freshwater > Lake | place: Spain...
CTGAGGGCTTTATCCGGCAGATTATTGGTTGGCGAGAGTATGTAAATGGGATGTATTGGTATTTGGGTGAGGATTACAAAGAGTTAAATAACTTAAAGGCTAATCGCAAACTACTTCCTTTATTTACCGATCCTGATAAAACAAAGATGAATTGCATAAAGACAGCGGTTTCAGATATTAATGAGCGGGGTTGGGTTGCCCATATCCCCCGGCTTATGCTGCTTAGTAATTTAGCTTTAATTACCGGCACAAACCCACAACAGTTTTTGCAGTGGATGCGCGAGGTTTTCATCGATGCCGCTGATTGGGTGATGGTGCCAAATGTAATTGGTATGGGTGTACATGCAGATAATGGTGTGATGATGACTAAGCCATATGCTGCAGGAGGTGCTTACATCTCAAAGATGAGTAATTACTGCAAAGGTTGTTTTTATGATCCAAAACTTAGAACAGGCGATAATGCCTGTCCCTTCACCACCCTGTATTGGGATTTTCTAGATCGAAATATTGAAGAGTTTCAGGGCAACCATCGCATGGCGCAACAATTATTTGGGATTAAAAGACTTAAAGATATACCGCAAGTTAGAGAGCGAGCTAAAGAGGTTCTATCTGGATTAGATAAAGGGTTAATCTAATTACTAGCTTTAGATAACTAAACTGCCAATCACTGATCCTGCTGCATTTAGCATTAACACCACATCAATCACAGCGGTAATCATAAGAGATGAAAACATAAGCTTATTTGGAGCAAATGAAGTGATAACCGATGCGATTAAACCAATTACTAATAACGGCATATTTGGATGGGTTTGATTAAGCAATAAGGTGGTTGTGATTAAAAGGAGAGAAACAATAATTCTTGAGTATTTTTTGCCTAGTCTTTGCGGCAATCCCTTAATACCAGAGGTTAGATCTTGATCTAAATCTTTGAGCACATTAGCAAAGTGAGCGGCAACGCCAAGTAAGGCAGCTGCTGACATTAACCAAAGTGGTGGGTGTCGATCAGTTGCCACCACTATGCAGGAGACTAAGGCTGCAAATGCAATTGCATATGGAAGTGGTGAAAGTAGTGTTGATTTGAAGTAGAGATTGTATGAGATACCCATACCAACGCCAAATAGATAGATAAGTCCGCCTTTAACTCCAAGGGGGCCAGCAATATTTACCACCACAGCAATTGGGGCAACAAGCTTTATCGCTCTTTGTAATTGAGCGGTAGTTATCCGTCCACTCACTAATGGTTTATTTAATCGCTGATGTTTTAGATCATCTTGGTAATCATTTAAATCATTGGTGAAGCCAACTAGGAGTTGGCCAAGAAATACCCCAAACGCAATGATAATTGCTGGTCCTTCCCACCAAAGATTTGTGGCAAGCAGGAGTGAGGTAATTGTTACCGTCATGGTGGGGCCAAAGTGGCAAGCTTTAAGCAGGCCGATCAATATCCTCATAATCTTAAGGATACTAGTTGTTACTTACTTATTACCGATTGCCTTCTTTAAATCAATGTACTCCTCACAACTTGTGCCACAAATTGCCTTAATCTTTGCCAAATTACTTTTTGCCGATGAAGTTTTCTTTAGAATCATGAACAACTCACCTTGATACTCAAGTGCTCCTAAATGTTTTGGATCAATCTTTAAGGCTTTGGTGTAGTAGCTGCCGGCTTGGCTGTATTGCTTAAGTTTTCGACTGGTGTAGCCAAGTAAATTATTAACATCTGCGTTATTTGGAAAACTCTTATCGGCACTCTTTAGTGAGGTCAGGGCGGCGGGATATTTTTCAGAGTTAATTAATGTACGGATCGCATTTAATTCACTTGTTACAGTTTTAACTGTTGGCGCAGCGGTTGGAGATGGCTCACTTTTTGTCGTCGAAGGTGTTGCACTTGGTTGTGGCTTTGCCTCCTCCACAGGTGCAGCTGGTACCTCACGACCTGCGCTGTTGGCAGGTTGTGGAGAAAGCAGTAATGCGACCAGCAGTGCAGTTAAAGTTTTAGTAAACATGGGTCAAATTCTATATTTCATTTCAGTTTTATCAACCCATTGTGATGTGATCTTCACTAGTACTTCATCCACAAACGCCTCTTTGTTTACCGTTAGTTAAACGCTTTTAGGAATACTTCTGGACAGATCAACTGAGAATCAGGTTTGCGCGATACTCACCTGTCAGTAGGTCCTCCTAGCAGAGAGGCTTTTTCCGAGGCTTCTTAGAGTAAAAAGCTCCGCCCCCTTCCGCGGGGCTTTTTACTTTATTTGATTAGATAACAAAATTAACTAGCTTTGGTGCAACGGTGATTACCTTCTTGATATCTGCACCAATTAACGCTGCCTTAATCTCAGGATTTTCTTTTGCCAGCTTTTCTAACTCATCCTTTGTGATATTTGGTGAGACCTCAATCCGATCTTTGATCTTGCCATTTATCTGCAAGATAGCAATTACATTATCTGCGCCCAGTAATGACTTATCAATTGCCGGCCAACCAGCATTAGCAATCGCAGGTTTATGTCCTAATTTTTCCCACATATCTTCGGCCGTATAGGGAGCAACAAGGGATAAAGTGATGGCGATTGCTTCGGCTGCTTCTCGAACTGCCGCGTCCTGCGCACCGCAACCAGAGTCAATTGCTTTTCTAGTTGCATTTACTAACTCCATAATTCTGGCAATTACTACATTAAATCTAAATGATTCAACCGCTAACTCAATATCAGAGAGCGCTATATGAGTTACTTTGCGCAGCTCTAAATCACCCTTCTTAAAATCTGCTCCCGCCTTGCTGGTTACATCCTGGCTAATTCGCCAAGCGCGGTTTAAAAACTTTAATGAGCCAGCAGGTGAAACATCATTCCAATCAATATCATCTTCAGGTGGGCCGGCAAAAACTAATGAAACTCTAATTGCATCCACGCCATGCTTATCTAACTCATCAGATAATTTAACTAAATTGCCTCGGCTCTTACTCATCGCTGAGCCATCCATTAACACCATGCCTTGATTTAACAATCTAGTAAATGGTTCGTTAAAGGTGAGCATGCCAAGATCATGTAATACCTTGGTGAAAAAGCGGGAGTATAAAAGGTGCAAGATTGCATGGGTTACGCCGCCAACATATTGATCAACTGGTAACCAGGTGTCTACTGCTTTCTTATCAAAGGCAACATCATGATGATTTACCGATGTGTAACGAAGGAAGTACCAAGAAGAGTCTACGAAGGTGTCCATGGTGTCAGCATCTCGTTTTGCAGGAGCATTACATTTTGGACACTTAACATTTACCCAATCAGAGGCTGCACCTAGCGGAGATGATCCCTTTGGCTTTAGATCTAAACCTTTAGCATCTGGTAGTTCAACTGGTAATTGATTTTCTGGTACTGGCACAAGACCACATGTATCGCAGTGCACAATTGGAATTGGTGTTCCCCAAAAACGTTGGCGTGAGATTAACCAGTCGCGCAAGCGGTAATTCTTAGTAGCTTTACCTACCTTTTTATCTGCTAACTCTTTAATTATCTTTGCGATCGCTTCATCTTTTGTAAGACCAGTTATAGAGCCTGAGTTAATAACCTTGCCATCTCCTGCTGTTGCAACACCAGTGGTGTTTGGATCTTCTAGGCCAGTATCAATTACAACTCTTACCGGTAATTTCATCGCCCGAGCAAAATCTAAATCTCGCTGATCATGGGCCGGAACAGCCATGATTGCACCAGTTCCATAATCTGCTAAGACGTAATCAGATGCCCAGATCGGAATCTTCTCGTCGTTTACTGGATTGATTGCATAGCGATTTAAGAAAATACCGGTTTTAACTCGATCAGTTGCAAGTCGGTCAATATCAGAGTCTGCCTTTACTGAATCTAAATACTTTTTAAACTCACCCTCAACGGAACTTCCGGCAACTAATTTTGCAGCTAGCTCCGAGTCTGCAGCCACCACCATAAAGGTTGCGCCATATAAAGTGTCAGGACGAGTTGTATAAACCGTAATTTTTTGATCAAAATCTTCAACTGCAAAATCAACCTGGGCGCCAGTTGATCTACCGATCCAGTTGCGTTGCATCAGCAATACTTTTTCCGGCCATTCACCCTCTAGTTGATCCATGTCATCAAGTAGGCGATCTGCGTAATCGGTAATCTTTAAATACCATTGATTTAACTTCTTCTTTGTTACCGCACTATCACACCTCTCACAAAGCCCGGCAACTACCTGCTCATTAGCTAATACCGTTTGGCAATCTGGGCACCAGTTAACTGCAGAGTCTTTGCGATATGCCAAACCTTTTTCAAACATCTTAAGAAATAGCCATTGATTCCATTTGTAATACTCAGGATCACAGGTATGAAGAGTGCGATCCCAATCAAAGGAACATGCATATCTGCGCATTGATGCTTTTTGCACGGCAATATTTTCATAGGTCCAAGCCCTTGGATCTGCATCTCTTTTAATTGCAGCATTCTCTGCCGGCAGACCGAACGCGTCCCAACCAATTGGATGCATGACGTTAAATCCTTTTTGAATCCAATATCTAGCAATCACATCACCTAATGCATAAGCCTCTGCATGGCCCATGTGTAGATCCCCGGATGGATAAGGAAACATATCTAAAACATATTTTTTAGGACGAGCATCATCTGTTTTGCCAGATTTAAATGGCTCTAACTTGTCCCAAATTGGCAGCCATTTTTCCTGCACCGCCTTAAAGTCATACGCCTCATGCATTTTTTATGACCAACTAACCTTGGTTAACTCTTCACTTACCTGCCACAAATTCTTCGCTAATGACTTGTCATAAGCAAGCGCCCTTGCCCTAGTTAACTTTGGAGTTCCGCGCATCTCCATCAAACCATTTGGTCCAATAAAACTGGCACCGATTAAATCTGGGAAAACACATGCTGCAAGTGTTGGTAGTGCGCCTTGGGAGGCAGGCTGAGCTAATACTTTATTGATCGCCATCGTTATTTTCTCTTCCACCGCTGCCCCGCGCATCTGGGAGGCAACTGCTTGCAGATTAGTATCTGAGTAACCAGGGTGAACTGCGATTGGAATAAATGACCAATTGTTTTGAATTCTAAGCCGCTCAACCTCGGCCACAAATAACAGGTTTGCTAACTTGCTTGCGCCATACACTGGCCACTTTTGATACTTACCAATTCCTAAACACATATTTCTAACTGTTTCAAGATTATTATCGCCAAAGTTACCCATTCGGTGAGCAAAGCTTGAGACTACAACTAAGCGATCTTTAATCTGATTTTTAATTAATCCAGCAAAGGCAAAGTGTCCTAGATGGTTTGTGCCCATCTGAAGTTCAAAGCCATCAACGGTTTTGGTAAATGGGGTTGCCATTACACCGGCATTTAAAACCACCACATCAAATGGCGTATCAATACTTGCAGCGGCTTTTCTAACTGTTGCAAGATCGGTTAGATCCATAATCAAAGATGAAACTAATCCTGGGCCAATCTTTTTAATTGCTGATTTTGCTTTTTCTTCACTACGAGCGGTAATTACTACCTGGGCATTTCGGCGAGCAAGTTCGGTTGCAGCGGCTAAACCAATTCCAGAGGTTGCGCCGGTAATTAGAAATCTTTTGCCAGTTAAATCCGGGATATCTTTTGCGCTCCAGCGATCTGGAATGGTTAACACCTTTGCCATGATCGCTCCTTTTTAATTTATCTTTACGTGGAGCTGAGGGGAGTCGAACCCCTGACCCCTTGCATGCCATGCAAGTGCGCTACCAGCTGCGCTACAGCCCCGCTATTTATTTGAAGGGCCAACCTTATCTAATTAACCGCGTCATCTCCAAAGACAGGCTCAGGTAATGAGCCAGCGTTGTGTTCTGCTAAATACCATCGAGAGCCAGTGTGATGTTTTGTTAATTCCAAAATTGACCAACATGCATTTGATAGGCCGCCAATCACACCCCACTGCGCAATAGGTAATTTAAGAATTGAACCTAAAACACTTCGTACTGTGCCACCATGTGTTACAAAAACAATAGTTCCAGAAAAGTTTGTGGTCTCTTTTTCAATTACCGCAACTGCTCGCTTAGCAACATCACTTCGTCGCTCACCAGTAACACCAGCCGGTTCATCTCCGCCTTCATACCAATTAGCAAATAACTCACCATGAGTTGCTCTATTTTCAGAAGCTAATTTTCCTTCCCAAAGTCCACCATCGGTCTCACGCAAATTAGGATTTATCTCAACCTTAATATCAGTCAAACCGGCAAGTGGTGCCGCAGTTTCTTGTGCTCTGATTAAATCACTGGAAATAATTCGATCTGGCCGAAGTGCTGCTAATACCTTAGCTGCTTCACTTGCTTGATAATGCCCAACTTTGTTTAGCGGAATATCAGAGTGACCTTGAAAACGGTTTTCGACATTCCAATCAGTTTGACCATGACGCCATAGGACTACGCGAATTGGTGAATCTGGTGATGTCATCTAACTGCCTTCGCTAAACCTAATTCAATCTTTGGGCAATCATTCCATAGGCGATCTAGCATGTAGTAATTTCGCAATTCAGTGCTTTGAATATGAACAACTAGATCTGTGTAATCAAGGAGAACCCAAGATCCACTTCCCTCTTTACGAACTGGCTTCTCCCCAGCTTCGGCAAGTTTTCTTTGTACCTCTTCAGATAATGCTTGCAGTTGCGGCTCATTGCTGCCGGTGGCAAGTAGGAAGACTTGGTTTAAAACTAATTGCTCAGAGAGATCAATTGCGACAATTTCATCTCCTAATTTGTCGGCAAGGGCTGCTGCGGCAATCTTAGTTAACTCAATGGTTCTACTACCGACTGCCATATAACCCATACTCTCTAATAAATGTAACTACCTTTGCTGGCAGTGAATTACTTACATTCTCACGATTTGCGATTGATTGTCTAACCTTAGTTGATGATATATCTAAAGCTTTAATCGAGATCTCCTCATACTCACTGGCAGCAGTATTAGGTCGCTTAATAACTAATATTTTCACAAGCCTTAACAACTCATCAGATCTATGCCATTTTTCTAACTTGGTGGCTGCATCTGATCCTAAAACTAATGTGAAATTGGTATCTGGGTAGATTTTCTTAAGCTCCTCCACTGTATCAATCGCATAGCTATTACCTGCTCGCCTGGTTTCAAGTGGTAACACCTCAACCATTTGGCTCAGCCCCATCGCAGTAACTGCTAGATCAGCCATTTGAAATCTTTGTTCAGCAGTTGCTACTGGCGGTTTTTCTTTAAGCCATGGATTTCCAGATGGGATAACAATTACCTTCTCAAATTTATTTGAGATCTCTTTAATCAGGTGAAGATGACCTAGATGAATCGGATCAAAGGTTCCGCCCACAATGGCGAATTCTTTACTTACTGCAGGAATAATTAATCCTTATCAATTCGAAGCACGATGTAAAGAAGTAGGGAGAGAATTGCAAAGGCGGTAATGCCAAACAAAAGTGGTGACATCGGTAGTTCACGGGTGATCTCGTTAGCAAATTTCATGTGCTTACTTTATCCCCTTCTCTAGTAATTTTTTAAATCCTGCCTCATCCAAGATAGTAATTCCCAACTCAGTCGCCTTCTCCAACTTAGAACCGGCAGAATCTCCCGCTACAACGAAATCAGTTTTGCTCGAGACAGATGATGCTGCTTTGCCTCCCCTAGATGTGATCGCCTCAGTAATTTCATCACGGGTAAAGCCAGATAAAGATCCGGTCGCCACAATCGTTAAGCCCGCAAGGGTCTGTGGGATCTTTTCCTTTGGTGCATCAACGAGTGCTACTCCAGCTTTTTCCCACTTCTTAATAATCTCTTTATGCCAATCAATCTCAAACCACTCCACAATTGCCTCGGCAATTACGCCACCTACCCCATCAATATTTGCTAACTCATCTGCACTTGCCTTTTGAATATTTGCAATTGAACCAAACTTATTTGCTAACGCTTGCGCACTAGTTGGACCAACATGGCGAATTGATAATGCCACCAATACTCGCCAAAGTGGCCGACTCTTTGCCAACTCAAGACCTGCAACAAATCGATCTGCAATCACACTGATAGAGCCATCTTTTTTAGTAAAGAAATCAGATTTACTTAAGTCTTTTAAGGTTAATGAGAAAAGATCACCCTCATCTGTTACTAATTTGTCTGCCAATAATGCAGCTGCAGCTTCATAACCTAATACATCGATATCTAATGCAGAGCGAGAGCCAATATAGAAAAGTCGCTCAACAACTTGAGCAGGACAACTTTGCGAGTTAGGACATCTAATATCAACATCACCCTCACTCATTGCACGTAATTTACTACCGCAATCTGGACATTTAGTTGGCATGACAAATGCTCGTTCTGCACCAGTTCGCTTTTCAATTACTGGGGTAAGGACCTCTGGAATTACATCCCCGGCTTTTCTAATTAATACTGTGTCGCCAATTAATATTCCTTTGCGAACAATCTCTTGAGCGTTATGCAAAGTCGCATTGGTCACGGTTGAGCCGGCTACTTTTACTGGCTCCATATAAGCAAAAGGAGTTACCCGGCCAGTTCGGCCAACACTTACCTTTATATCTAATAACTTAGTAGAAACCTCTTCCGGCGGATACTTATAAGCGATAGCCCATTTAGGAGCACGGGAGGTAAAACCTAAATTGTTTTGCGCATCAATCTCATTTACTTTAATTACTACCCCATCTATCTCATGCTCAACATTGTGGCGATTTTTCTCATATTGATCAATAAAAGCTAATACCTCTTTGCGATTTGAAACCACTTTATATCTACTACTAGTTGGCAAGCCCCAACCTTTAAGTAATTCATAAGCAGATGATTGTTTATCAAAGTTAACTCCAGTGGCTGCTCCTATGCCATGAACTACAACATCTAATGGCCTACTCGCTGTGATCTTTGGATCTTTTTGGCGAAGTGAACCAGCGGCGGCATTTCTTGGATTGGCAAACCTTGGCTTACCAGCCTCTTCCAGTGAATCATTTAAATCATCAAATGCTTGCAGTGGAAAGAAAACCTCTCCTCGCACCTCAAGGGTGGCTGGCAAATCTTTACCAGCTAATTCAGTAGGAACTGATTTAATAGTTTTAATATTTAGCGTTACATCTTCACCAGTTGTGCCATTACCTCGAGTTAGCGCCCGGGTTAACCTGCCATTTTCATAAAGTAAGTTAATTGCTAGGCCATCTACCTTGACCTCACAGAGCCAAGTGTTTTTAACTCCAGCTTTTTCAATCCGATCAAACCAGGTAACTAGCTCCTCATTATCAAACACGTTATCTAAGCTCATCATCTTTTCAATATGATCATGTTGGGTAAAGGCGGTTGCAAAACCACCGCCAACTTCTAGAGTTGGTGAGCTCTCTAACTTATATTGCGGATATTTGCGCTCCAGCTCTAATAATTGATTCCACAACTTATCAAAGGCAGCATCGGTGATACTTGGTGCATCTAAAACATAGTATTTAAATTGATGATCACGAATTTCCTCTGATAACTCTTGAATCTGATGTCTAATTGCTGCGCTCATATTAAATCGTTTCGCAGATTGTGGCCGAACCAACTACCCGATCACCGTCATAGATAACTAACGCTTGACCAGTTGCTAATCCAAATACTGGTTGATCTAAATTAGCAATCAAGTTTGTGCCATCAAATTTATAGGAGGTTGGAAGCGGTGCACCATGGGCCCGAACTTGGGCAAAGCCACGTAGCTCTTTATTAATCTCAGGTATTGGTCCACACCAAGTAGGAGGTGTGGCAATAATTATGTTAATTGCTAGCTCTTCATGAGTTCCAACCACAACTGTGTTGCTCTTAGGTTCAATCTTTAATACATATCTTGGCTCACCAGATTTATCTGGCACAGTTAAATTAAGGCCGCGACGTTGACCAATTGTGTATGTGTAAGCACCCTTATGTTCACCAAGTTTTGTGCCTTCTTGATCAACGATATCCCCAGTTTCAGAACCTAATCGCTCGCGCAACCATCCTGCGTTATCTCCTGATGGCACAAAGCAGATGTCATGTGAATCTGGTTTATTCGCAACAAATAATCCACGCTCTTTAGCCTCTTTGCGAGTATCTGTTTTTACCGTATCTCCTAATGGAAATATCGCACCCTCTATTTGATCAGTTCTAAGAACAGCTAGTACATATGATTGATCTTTCTCAGGATCTGCCGCTCTATGTAAAGTTTTTCCATCAGCGCCCTCTTTAGTAATTGCATAATGACCAGTTACTACGCCATCAAAACCAAGTGCTTTAGCCCGATCTAAAACCGCTTCAAATTTAATCTTCTCATTGCATCTAAGGCATGGATTAGGTGTTCTACCTGATTGATACTCAGATAAGAAGTTTTCAACAACACCTTTGTGAAACTCCTCTGCCATATCCCAAATATAAAAAGGAATTCCAATTACATCCGCTGCGCGCCGAGCATCATGTGAATCTTCAATTGTGCAGCAACCACGAGCACCAGAGCGATACTTTTGTGGATTACTAGATAAGGCTAAGTGAACTCCTACTACTTCATACCCTGCATCAACTGCCCGGGCGGCAGCAACTGCAGAATCAACTCCGCCACTCATTGCTGCAATTACCTTTAATTTTTTCATTTTTTACCCGATGCAGCTTTTGATCTAGCAACAACTGAGGCAATTACTGCGCCCAACTTTGCAATCTCATTAATAGTATTTGTGTAACTAAGAGAAAATCTTAAAGTAGAGGTGGTCTCATCCTCACTCAAACCCATCGCAAGTAATACATGACTTGGCCGTTGCACGCCAGCACTGCATGCAGATCCAGTTGAG
>Ga0247833_1008085_pt1 | contig 10805 bp, 20 predicted proteins | sample LaCruzMarch2015__7_FD_187117 | JGI IMG/M metagenome (GOLD analysis project Ga0247833, IMG submission 187117) | Freshwater microbial communities from meromictic Lake La Cruz, Castile-La Mancha, Spain - LaCruzMarch2015_8m | ecosystem: Environmental > Aquatic > Freshwater > Lake | place: Spain...
CGTTGCCGAGAATCTTCAGGCAGGCCGATGGCCTTAGACCGTGGCCGGTGACATGACCGGCGGGCAGCCCCATCATCCATTCCACGAAGATCGGGCTCAGGCGTGGCCTGCCGGTGGCGCCGGCAATAGTTGGCTCTGGCGCGCTCCGCGTCAGTGACTCCCAGCGTCGAACGGCTGCTTCGTACTTTCCCCATCGCGTGCCAACTTCATCGCCTCGATCGCCAGGCTCTTGCCATGCGGTGCCGGTCTCCCGTCCGCTGACTTTTGGCGAGGAGCCCACTCGTCCCACCATTCGATGGTCTTGCCCCTGCCCATGTCGTTCACAGCAGGAGTTGGCAGTAGGTCTGTCAAAGCCCGACTGAGTGTGTCCGTCGCTTCGGGTCGATGCGGTTCCCGCCGGATCATGTGATCTTTGTAGTCTCGCGCCGTCGGCGTCGGTAACGAGGATAAAGATTCGTTTTCGCCCGTGGGGTGCTCCGGCGTCGGCTGCTCGAACAACTCCCCATCTCGCAGACATCCCCATTTCGGCAATGTCCCCAAGGACTTCGGCAAATCCCAAAGACCGGTGGCCGTCCACATTTTCAAGGACGGTGACCACCGGGCGAAGGGCTGCGATTGCGTCGCGAACGTAGGGCCATAGGTGTCGCTCATCTTCTTTTCCTTTCCTGCTGCCAGCGTGACTGAAAGGCTGGCAAGGGTAGCCGCCCGTGAGAATATCGACCGGCGGAACGTCGGCCCAGTTGACTGCCTTAATATCGCCAAGGTTTGGCACGCCTGGATAGTGCGCTGCCAGAATTGTGCTGGCGTCCTTGTCAATTTCCGAATACCAGACAACGTGACCGCCGTAGAAATCCTGCACCGCCATATCAAGCCCGCCGTAACCGGAAAATAAAGAACCGATGCGAAGGCTCATGCTGACCGGCTGCGGTTCATTGCCTGCCAGACGTCGTCGGTAAAGGTGACGCCAAAGCCGTCAGCCCGCGCCCGATAAAGTGCGCGAGATAGCGCCGCCGGGCTCATGCCGAGCCGGTCAGATGCCAGCGACACGATGCCGCCATGCTCGGCATAGGTCCAATGAAAGTCGGCCAACACTTCGGCCCGAAGGCGCCCGCTACTCATCGGAGACCAGCAGGCAGACCGGATGAACCCAGCCCCACTTGTCCATCACTATCGGGTCGCCGACTTCGATGCGAAACGTACAGATGCAGCAGCGGCGCTGGTGGTTATTGTACAGAATCGGCCGACCGTCGTCGGTCATCATGTCAGGCACAATTCCACCGCCCGCCATGCCAGTGGCTAAGACCTGACTCGTCGCCTTCCCAGTTCAGCACAGTTGCGAATGCCATCTGCTGATAGAACGGCAGCCAGCGGTGCATCTCGGTGGCCCGCAGTTGCCGACTGACCAAAGTGCCGACCTTGAAGCCGTACATTTGGCGAAGCTCGTCGCGCATCATCCATGACGCGCCAACGGCGAGCGCCGAAGTGAACTGGAAGGCGCCGAAGTAGCCGGCGCTTCGATTAGTGGAGAACCAGTGGGCATTAGTTTCGCGGAGCAGAACGCAGCGCGTCAGTTCGGCCTGATGCTGGCGCCAATACTTGCCGCGGTACGGCAGGCGCGTGCCGGTCATCCGCGGATCATGCTTAGTCGCAAACAGTTCGATCTGCTGCGGTTGGGCTGGCGGTTCTGTCGGAACGGGCGCGATAATGAGCGCAACCGCTAGGGCTGCGGCGGCCATCACTTGGCCCCAGAGTTCCGAGGAATAGACACGTTCATTTGCTTTCCTTTCGGTCGACATAAATGACAACAAAGGCAAGGATGACGATTAGCACCAGCGCCAGTTCGATGATGAGCCGGATCATTTGCCCATCGCCCTAATTAGGGCCTGATGGCGGGTGATGGTGAGCCGGTCGCGGTGCTGCTTCGCGGAGTTCCGCCGATGGATCAGCACCACCACGCAAGCGCCGACAAGAATGCCGCCAACGAATGCGGCGATGATGCTCACGCGCCGTCTCTGACAATGCTGAGCGCTCGCACGGAAGGATGCCGCGCCTTGGTCGCCGACTCCAGAATGTCGTCAATTATCTCGCAGGCTTCGTCCAGTTCATCCAGCAAGTGCTCGATGCGGGCAGCGGCTTGCACTTCGGCTCGGGCGATGCCGGACCAGTAGCCGACGAAGATCCCGCCGACGGTGAAAATCATGACAGCGCTGGCAAATAGCAGGTCTTGACTCATCTCATCTCCTGATCATCGTGACCCGCCGACGGCGGCAGGTCGTCGGCGGGCACGAAAATAGCCCAGCGACCACCGGGGGGCAGGTCGCTGGGCATGGGCAGAATCTAGAGCATCGCGGCGCCCGTTGTCTGGCGACACGCCGAATTGGGCAGAAATAAAATAAGCCCGCCGGCGCTCCAGCCCAAAGGGGTAAAGGGCGAGCGCCGACGGGCGGTCAGGGGGATTCCTCAAAATAGTCGGCAAGGTCACGGTCAATGAAATCGGGCGCCCGCTCCAGATGGGCAGTGAAGCCCATAGGCGTACCCTGGGGCTCTGTCTCGGCTTCGGCTTCCCCAGCACCCACCACGGCCACAATGCCCGCAGCGGCCAGCAGGAGCCGCTCAGCACGCTTATATAGGGCACAGGGGCCAGCGTGGTCGGCGTGGCTCAGCAGGACTTCGACCGGCCCGGCAATCACCTTGACTTTGCAGGCCATCGGATCCCCTTTATAACGATTCGGTAACGGTCGGCGGTTTGGTGTTGACAGGTCTACGGGGTAGCCTGTAGATTCATCTACATGAGGCCGGGAAGCTCCCGACCGGAAGGGGTCGAAATGACCAGAACCACCACCACCACCACCCGCCAGCAGGCTTGCCCACAGGATTGCTGCGCAGGCAACTGCGGTGGCGAACTTGTCACTTGGGCATACGGCAAGAACGTGCGCGTCGCACCTTGTTCAGCGCTTCTGGCGCAAGGCTGGAACAACAAGGTGCAGGCCGTCTACTACCACAGCCAAGTGGCGACGATGCCGGTCGCCTAACAGGTCGAAACGCCGAAAGGCGTCCACGGTTAAGTGACCGTGCTGATGAGACCAAAGGGGAACGAAATGACCGCAAAGCAGGAACGTAGAGAATACCTAGCGATGGCCGACTTCTTAGATGACACGGACTTCAACTTCAGCGAAGCAACACAAAAGGAATACAACGCACTCGCAGCCGAAGCCATCGCTGCCGGATTCGTAAGGGCAACGAAATGAAGAAGCACACAAGCACATTCAGCACTGATCCAATCGTTGGCCAAATCGTTTCGGGGTTCAGTGATGGCCCTTGGTATCACTCAACTTGGTCCGGACTTTATGACGGCGTGCGAGTTTCTGAGCACAGCGGCGAATTGGTCCACTTCTTCCATCATGGGGAGATCAATGGCATCAAGCAGCAATGCTTTGCGACACCAGTCAGTAAATTTACCAACTAACAAAGGGGAACAGCATGAGCATCTACGTTATCGAAACACCGCACCAAGGCGCACCCATCTGCTGGGTCGCCGACGATGAGCAAATGTTTATCGGCCTAGCCGACTCTGGCAGCAAGCGCGAGCCACTGCGCGAGGACGCCACCTTCAATGAAGCCTGCATATACCTTGGCGAAGGCTTGCGCAGTCTCGCAATTTACGAAAGCACCGATCAGGCTGCCGATTATTTCCTGCGCGGCTGGTGTCGCGGGATGCGTGAAATCGGCACTGAGGTAGGCGCCTTGCGCCGGCAACTTCAGTATCGAGTTGGCGAGATCACCGACCATGATACTCGGCTGCGCGTTCTCGGAATCATCTGGAATGAAGCGCGAATAAGTGAGCGCGAGATCTCTGGCGAAGCCTACGAAGTGATCAAGGATGCGGCGCTCACAATGCCGGAGACGAAGATCGCCGAAGCCCTAGGCGTTGACCGCATGACAGTGCGGCGAGCGCTCGGCAAGCGCTGAGACGACGAATAGCCCGCGGCCTCACCTGAGGTCGCGGGCTATTTCTGTGTACCCGATGGCGTCGGTGTAGTTGTCGTCATGCTTGCTGACCTTGCTGCGGCTGATCTTGACCAGCACCATCATCTGGGCGACGTCGTGCGCCGTGATCGGGTGCCCGATATACGCCGACCACAATCCGGCGATGCGGTCAAGGTTCACACGCGGGTCGCCGTAATGTTCGGCGCGTTCGCCGACAATGTTCATACGATCTCCAGACCGGACCAAAGCCCGCCAGCGGTGATGAATGTCAGCGCCGCCGGCGGAGCGCTCAGCCCGCCCTTATGCTCCCACCAGACCGAGCCGCCATCAAGGGCCCCGGTCTGCATCCAAGTCGTCGCGCCCATCTGCTCCAGCCGCAGGTGATGATAGTGGCCGGAAATCACCACGTCGGCGGTGCCTATCGCGTCGCGGCTCATCGCCTTATTGGCGAGCCAAGTCTGCATTTTGTTGCGGGTCTGGTGCCCGTGGAGTAAGCCCAGCCGAGTGCCGGCGACATCAATGGTCAGGTGCATTTCGTCGCGGCCGGGGAAGATCCAGCCGACGTCAAAGCCTTTCGCCTTCATAACGTCGGCTACCTGGCTGGCGCCTTCAATCGCCCAAGAGTCGTCGTACCGGCTCGACATCTGATTACCGGTGCGGATCGCCTCGTCATGATTGCCGGGCACCACGGCCACGGTCACCGCGTCGGCTAGCTGCGCGAAGGCTGTGACCTGATCGGCGAGCAGCCGACGATAGACGCGCACCATCTCTGTCAGCGTCAGATCGTTCCGGGCGATCAGGTTCCCGCCCTGGCTGGTGACCCCTTCGATGCAGTCGCCAGCGACCAGCAAAGTCACCGGCCCGCAGCGGCCAAGTTTCCGCTGAGACTTATACCGAGCCAGCGCCCGGTCCAAAGATTCATAGAACCTGCCGACGGTGCCGGCGCTGCCATCACCGTCAGACTTCCCAAGTTGCATATCGCCAACCGCGAACACGAAACCGGCGCCGGCGTCGCTCGGCTCCGGCGCCTTCCCCCGATGCTTAACCGCGGCGAGCAGCTCGGCCACGTCAATGCGGGCCGGCGCGACTTCGACCACGAAGCGGTATCGCCAGATGGGCCGGGTCACCGCGGCGGCGCCTTCGGCGTCACGGTGCCAAGCCGCCGGATCATACTTCGCCTCGACCAGGCGAACCCGGAAGCCGTCCGGCACATCGACGCCCAAGCCTTTGACCGCTTCGGCCCATCCGGATTCATCAGCGAGCGCTGGGCTCGGCGGCAGCGTGACGATTCGGCTGCCGTCCGGTTCATATTTGACACCCGGCTCCCAGCCGGCGGGTGCGCCTTTGATTTGCGGCGCGGTGCTGCCGGCGTCGGCCAGTTCGCTCAGACGGTTGCCGAGCATTTGCAGTCCTTCCGCCGGTGCCGACCCAATGCGCCAGCGCCAACGCGCAAGCCTTCGGCCTTCAGGATGCGCTCGATAGCCGCGCTCGACAGTCGGTGATCAGCCAGGGCATCGGCCAAAGCTGCGCGATCATCTTCGGGCAGGGTCGGCAGCAGTTCGCCGACGGTGCAGGCGGCCCCGCGCCTTGGCGTAATGCATTCCGCGAGCGCCGTCGCCAAAGTCACGGCAACCGCGCAGGCAAACCGAACCTATTCTTACTCCGCACCCCGTCCTGACCTATCCCCAACTTGTCAATAATGAAATGCACATTCCCAACATTCGACCCCGGCTTTAATTCCAGATGCATCGGGTCCCAGTACGCCGGAGACCAGTCCCCGCCCCAATTCAGGATGCTGTAAATCTTCAGGATGCGCCGCATCTGCGATTCCTTCGACCGCCAAAACACACGATTCCGCGCCACCGGCGCACCAACACCAGACCAGTCAATGTCAATCGCCGTCCCGCTCGCATGATTCGACTTCCGACCCGGCACCGCACGCGCATCACGATTAGCATACCCACCAGTATCAACCGCGCCGTCGTCAATCGTATGAATCCACCGATGCCAATCCGCAGCAACCGCGAGGAACAACGGCAGCGCTTCCTTCCGCGTCGTTAGCCTCCGATCAGCACCCGGCACCCAACCGGTGCGCAACCGCGGATCACCATACCCCTGAATCACCGGCCAACCATTAAGACTCAACTCAGTCACTGGAAACTCGCCGACTCATGATCACCAATGCCGGTCGCAACGATCGCAGTCAACACGGCAACGATCCCAGCGCCAACAGTGATCGACAACATTTGACCCCAATCAAGGGCCACAACATTCACCGCCTGATTCCCCAGCAACGCCAACAACGTTTGCGCCATCGTCCGAACCGTTCTCTCAACCGCATCACGCCAAAACTTAGCAGACCACATGAAACCTCCCACAAAATAAACAACACCGTCAGGAACAAACCCCACGCCTTAGTTATTGAGATGCCACTGAACATGATCATCAACCTTCGCCCTCAACTCCCGAAGGTCAACCTCGATACGGTTCAGACTATCCCGCGTACTCGTCCCGCCGTTCGGCTTGAACTCCCGCTGCAAAGATATCTGCGCCCGAATCAACCACAGCAGCCCAGCAAGCAACGCGCTACCGATAACGATGAACGGGATCAGGTCCGCGGGATTCGTCACGGTGACTCGACTAGTCCCGGATACATGACAGCGATCATTTCATCAGTAAACCCAAGAGACCGGGCGTGAATTAACGCCGCAGCCCTCGCCTCGGTGGTTGCGGTTTCTTTCGCCGCCGCTGCGGTTGCTGCCATTGCTGCCGCCGTGCGTATATTCTCTATAGATGGTTTTGGTTCGTCGTGTTCCCACAACAATAAATTGTCGTAATCATTGTCAGATAGGGCCCACCCGCTATTAAATCCAAGTTGCATTAAACCTGCAACAATTTCTGTATGGGTTAATTTTGTCATGCCGAAATCTCCATCAAAGTTATAGTAGAATACGAACCGTTAGATTGCACGTTCACTACGGCGTTGTTTTGGGACGACCAACACTGAGTTTTGTAGGTTGTCGCCGATGTAGTACTTGGTGAATCGAGAAATGTAGCGCACCCGGCGCCCGTCGTAACGGTAGTATCAGAAGCAGTAGTTGCTGCTAACTCAAATGGGTTAAGAATTGACGTCGCGCCCCGCAATAATTTTACGCCCACGGACGTATTGTTGGTAGTTTTACCCAACCCCGATTGTGCAACGGTAACTAAAATTTTGTTGCTAGCACTACTCGGAGTAATAGTTGCCGTTAAACCGGTATCCACCGGAGTACTCGTAGAATTACTGACAGGGGCTGACGCCTGTGCGTTAACAATTTGCAATACTTTCCCGCCACCACTTGCAATATAGGACCAAGTATTAGTGGCGGTTTTCATTATTGACGCTGAGCCGTTAGTCGCTAGGGCCGTGATGGTCCCGGAGATCGTGACACCAGCACCGGCGGCAATAGTCAAGGTACCGGCGTCAAGATTCACGAAGTCGATGATGGTGCCGGTCGCGAACGCGACAGACGCGAACGGTGGAATGGTCACGGTGACCGCGCTCGCGTTGCTCGTCGTGATGACGCCGCCCTGATCAGTTAGCACCAGCGTGTAAGTGGTGCCGGTTTGTGTGTTGATTGTTTTCTGATTGAACGCGCTGTTAAGGTTCGCGGCGGTGAGCACCGTCGATGCAACAAAGGCGACCATTGTTTTCCTTTCCTAGAATCCGAGAATGTCATCATCCAAGACGCCGTAGATGTTGTCGTCAAGGATGAAGGCGGCGATTGTTTCTGACATTGTGAACGTGACGTCATGCCGATCTGGTGCTGCGTCGTGGGCGATCTGATCAACGGTGACGATCTGGGAGATTGCCGACCCGATGCTGTTCGGTGTCCACGTCACTGTGGCGACATCACCAAGTTCCACGTCTAAGACTTGCAGGGCCTGCGCCGGAGTGCAGCCGTCTAGTGAGATCGTCACCGCGTCGATGCGATACTTCGGTTGCGAGAGGGTGCCGACCCGCCAGTTCGCTAACGCGGTGGCGTTAGCGGATGACGCGAGCAGCGTGTCAATCGTCTCGTCAATCGTCCCGTACGCCGTTTGGCTTGCGGCGTCGGTTGCTATCGCGGTCCCGGCGATCACCCCGGCAGCGGTGAATGTGACGCTGGAAACGTTCAGCAGTTCCTCGACACCGAACACGACACCCATCCCGGTGAAGGGAATACCGGTGCCGCCGAATGTCAGACCTGAGGTGTAGGTTTGCAGGTCGGCGCGGTCACGGAAAGTGAAGTCCCCGGCCTTACCGATGAACAACGCGCCCGGCTCTGACGTTTCGACCTTCTGTAAATAGTTCAGCGCGTTCTCGTCGGCGGCCACCACGTCAGCGTCCAGGGTGGCTTGGCCGACAGAAATGTTCCGCCGCGTTAGCGGCCAGCCGATCTCTGTCAACACTGCCGCCACCCTAGCGCCGGTTGCTTGCGCCGTCGCGGTGCCTGCCGTTCTCGTCTGGTTAGCGACAAGGGTGAAGCCGTCGGACGCGGAAACTTCCGCGAGACTCTGGCCGCTGATGTCGTAGTTAAAGTTCCAGTCCTCGATCAGGCCGGTGTAAATGACTTCGCTGTCACGGTCGATCACGATCTGTTTACGGGGGAGGATCTGCCCGTAGTAGGTGCCTGCGGCGTAGGTGGGGTCGAAGATTCTGGTGCGGTTGTCGAGGGTGACGTTCGCTTGCCCGGCGGTGAACTTCTGCAACGTCGTGGACCGGCCCCGGTTCACAGTGAAATCGCGGACGTAACTAGTCACGTCAATCAACACGTCACCGCCAAGCAGGTAGGCCGTGTTATCTAGCACGCCTTTGTCTGTGTCATCCAGCGTGAAGAAGTTGACACCTGCGGTCGCGCTGAGGTCGAAGGCGATTTGGACGCGGGTAGGCATCAGGCTGCCACGAACACGGGGCCGTTGGCCTTCTCGAATCGTTTCACATATTCGACGATCTGCTGACCGATAGCACGCGGGTCACCGACACCAGCGTTCACGTTGATGTTGTAAGTGTTCCCGCCCATCGCGCTGTTCGGTGTGATGTTGCCCGACGTTGATGGTGTGAAGAGTTCCGGGCCGACCTCGCCGACAACGTATGACCGACCGGCGATGACCGGGCCACCTTCGGCGCGAGCCTGCGGGCCGGTGATGTTCTGCGTGATCCGCGTGACGATTTCGTTGATGCTGCGCGTCACCATCACGTCGATGCGAACCTGCCGGGCTGCTGCGTCGGCGAGCCGGTCCATCGTTCCCATAAGTTGCTTACGGCCGATGCCGTCCTTGCCCATGAAATCCTGAAAGCCGGTGATGGAGTCTTGCGCAATTTTGACGCCGGTGCCGTACCACTTTTCGGCGGCCTGCAATCCGACCGCTTCGGCGACAGCGCCGACCGCCGTCACACTGGTGTTCAGTTGCTCGATAAGTGTGGCGCCGTTTGCGCCAAGCAGTTCGGTGGCGAGCGCCGACCCGCGCTCAGCAGACAACGCTGCGACGGCGGTGAAGGATTCCTGGCTAAGGGAAGTCCCGAGCAACAATTTCAACTGCTCGCCGAACGCGGTGATGCCAGCGGCCTGCGACACGATGCCGCCGACGATACTTGTGCCGCCCTTCTTCGCCTCATCTGCTGCGCCAGCGAAATCGAGTTGCCCCGAGATGCTGCCGGAGATGCTGCCGCGGAAACCGTCGAAGGCAGCCTGCGCCTTGTCAAGGTTCGCCTTCAGTTGCTGCAAGCCGGATTCATTGACCGCGGCTAGCGCTTCCTTGAAAGTGTAGGTTTCCTTCGCCGCGCCACTAGCTGCGGTGCTGGTGCTGACCAGGCTCGCATTGTATTCGGCGGTCAGTTCATTGACAGCGTTCTGTGCATTAGCCAGCGCCTTTGAGCCTGACTGATTAACGGCGTAAAAGTTGGCCCAGTCTTTGCCGTCGGGCGCTTTCTGATATTTACCGAAGCCGGCGGCAGCACCAGTTGCATCGCGGTAAGCCGCGGCGAGTCCGTAAAGGCGATCACTTAGAACCTTATTGGCGGCGGCCTGCTGCTCGGCTGCTATCCGCTGCAGTGTGCCCATATTGAGAAGATCTTCCGCAACCTTGACAAGACCACCGATGCCGGGCGCAAGTTTCAGGGCGGTCAAAGTTGCATTGGAGTAGGTGATCATCCCACCACTAGCGCCGGTGATGCCAGACACCAAGTCGTCAAGACCGCTGATAGTGATCGCCGTGCCGGTGATGAAGTCGGCCATCGCCTGCGCTGCGGTATCGACCGCGCCAGCCATACCACCCGCGCCGCCGAATGCTTCCGAGATGTCATCGACGGCCTTTAGCAGCGCCGTGCCGATCAGTTCCTTACCCTCTTCGACAGCAACATTCAGCCGGTTGATTTTGCCTTGATAGGTGTCGGCTGCTGCCGCGGCCTGCCCTGCGAACTTCGCCGACAGCGCGGCGGTAATCGCATCCATATCTTTCGACTTGATAATGTTTAAGTCAATACCTGCGCCGAGTTTGCCGAGCGCGGTTGTCGATCCCGAAAACCCCTTGGCTAGCGCGAGGCTGACCGCCTCAAGATCGCGGCCCGTTCCCGCCGAAATGTCCATAGCCAGTTGCAAGTTCTTTTGCGACAGGGCAACATCACTGGTCGCGGTGACTAAAGACTGGAAAGCCGGGCGCAACTGGTCATCAGCGACACCAGTCTCACGGGCCAACGCGTCAATCGTCGCTTCTATCGGCCCGACCTGATGCGCGGCGCCGACGTTTTGCAGCGCAATCTCCAGCGACCGCATCGCCTTCTCGTCAGCGAGCGCGGC
>Ga0247833_1008091_pt1 | contig 10803 bp, 11 predicted proteins | sample LaCruzMarch2015__7_FD_187117 | JGI IMG/M metagenome (GOLD analysis project Ga0247833, IMG submission 187117) | Freshwater microbial communities from meromictic Lake La Cruz, Castile-La Mancha, Spain - LaCruzMarch2015_8m | ecosystem: Environmental > Aquatic > Freshwater > Lake | place: Spain...
CTTTTGGTTCGCAGTCAAGAAGAGGCATAGACGGATATGGATCTCTCTATTCGTTTTCAGCAATGGGCAGAGGAGTTAGTAGACCTCTCTGGGAATAATGACCTGATTAGTTTTCGTCAGACCAAGATCTCCACGCTAGTTCAATCTGATACGGCGGTTGAGAAACTCCTAAAAGGTGTGTCGGTTCTTTTGCCTAAGATTTTTGATCTTGAGAATTTTGAAAATAAGAAAGCAGCATCTGGTGTCATTAGCGGTTCAATTGAGTTCCAGGAACAGTCTGGGATAGAAGTTCTGAAGTTGATTTCAGGTTTTGTAACGTGGAAGTCGGCAAAGGTTTCAAGTGCGAATGCCCCTCTTAGCCTTTACTAGTTAAAAATTGAAAATCCAGGTGATCCACCTGCAAAAACTCGCCTACAACTTATAGACAATGAACCTAAAATAAATTATGTCTTTGTCCTACATCTTATGAGAAGACTAGGGATCGAAATCAGTGATGATGCAATCGAAGAAGCGCAATTGGAGGGAGGTGCGCAGGTCATTAGTCTGTTGCAAAAGCAATGTCCCATTGCAATTGAGTTGGAGATTCGCCCTGGTTTGGCGATCAAGAATCTGAAGTATCAAAAACTTCCTATGCTCAAAGATTTGCTCGCAGCAACTGAATCACTGAAAAGTAACACTCTCATCGCGGCACTCGCTGGTGATTAGTTTGGCTAAAAATTATGCCCTTTCAAGAGAATCACATGCACGTAATAATTGTGATAGAATATAGACATGAATTGAACTGGAAGGGAGCGGAATCTCTCCAATGGCATAACCAGAGGTATTGTATGTATTTTGCTCTAAGGCTATTTCTCCACTAGTGTCTTTAGTGTAATTGCAATGAACTAGTCTATTATAGCATTTCTTTGAAATTGCAATAAAGGCTCTAGACTCGTTTTCAAAATGATTGTCAAGCAACTGATTTCCCCATGTGCATATTGAATCTTCCAAATACTTATCATCGGCAGCGCTTTACCTACCTTAAAATGCAATCCTCATTTGATGCAGAAATCAACTTATCTTTACGACAAGCCAATGATGAATCATCTAAAATTAGCGAGCTAACTCGTCTACAATTTTCCATTGCTCGCAAATTAGTACGGCATTTTAACTTTTATTGTATATAATGATAAAAGCACCCAATTGCATCTAAGTCTTTTGCCTTCTTAGCTTTCATGATATAATCATCAGTGAATAATGATTTGGGTAGTTGAGCTCTATTATTGTTATAAGTAGTGAGTATTGACTGCCAAGTTCCTCCAGTAATTCTGTAGGGATCAATAAGCTCTATATTTTCACTTAGCTCCCTGACAAGACGCTCCATTTCTATTTGCTGAGATCCCGTGCAACTATTTGCACTTCTTGGTACGTCTTCATGTAAATTCTGGCTAGCAATCTGGGAATTACCAATATTATAAGAAACAAGACATATTCCAAAGTAACCCAATAGGTTTCCGATAAAAGCTAAAAATGCACCTCTTGAACCAGAGGTCGGCGATTTTTGATTATTTACTATAATTTTATTATAAGTCAAATTATCAGATTTCTTACTTAGAGTTTCAACTAATTTTTCAGACTGTTTGTCTAATTGAAGCTGTGAAATGCCTCTTGAAACTGTTTTCGAATCTGAAGAATTTATTTTAGTGGTTTTAATGAGCAGATTGTAAGCGTTTTGCTTGTAACATCGAGTAATTGTATAATTAATTATTTTAACAAGAAGATCGTTGACATCAGTAGGGCAGGAATCAACTAGCTTGTAGATATCTTGAGTAGAAAGCGTATTTTCTGCCATATGAATAGAACGCCATACTTGATTAAACCTGCAATCAGCAGGGAAAATTGTTGATCTCATATATTCAATCAAAACTTCACGATAAAAGAAATAATCAATAATTAGCGACTGATTCTTGAGTGTAAGATTCTCATCATCTAGCAACAACAATTGTTGATTATAATGAATCAAGCTTTCTTCATCGTTTAACGGCATTGGGAAGACAATTCATTTCTAAATTCTAATTGATCAAGCTACAACAGAATTAGAATCCAAGCATGAAGATTTATTTCAATGAAAGATACTCATGATTAGGTGGTAAAATTCTCTCTCCTTAGGAAGCTTTCTGCTCGGGCGATGCAGCAACCGGCTTATGGCGCTGGTTGACTATCTGCCGTAAGCTCAGGATTATAAGATGGGGCTTTAAATAATGATATAGATAAGCATATATAATAAAAATGAACCTAGAATAATAACAAGGGCACAAACGAAAAAGGAGTAACTTCACGAATCAGAAAAGGCTTCCTTGAATGATTTAGGTTTGCTGGTACATTTTCAACAAGAAGATATGAACTATAATGATCAAGCAAATCAATCTGAAGGTCGACATCAGCGTTTAATAAATTTCTACTGACATCAAGTGTTAAAGTCCCACCTATGACGTAACATTTCTCGACAAAATACAAATAATCCATACATTCATCTGCAAATAAATTAGCAAGATCAGCTCCATGAAAATGTCTGATTATTAAATAAAAATAGTTTCTCATCAAGAGTTTATACTCTTTTGTGCATGAAAAAAAAATCTGAACGATATCGCAGATCTTAACTTCCCGGTCAGAATCATGAATTGTGATCCATGTGTAAAAGGATTGCCTACAAGCACAAAAACAATGATCTTTAAGGAATAAAATAAAATCTGATGACAAAAAAGATAAAGAATTAGGGACTCATTTGCTTTCATAACAACTATTATATCTAATGATTGCAGGTCATTAGCATAGTAATCAAAGATTTGGCAGTTTCCTAGCTTAATTGAATAATCTTACAACCCATGCTAACGTATTAAGTATAATGCAAATTCTGTCAATGCTAAAAAACGGGCAACAAGTAAGAATAATTACAAGTACTGAGAAAATCATTCCAATTTCTGAAAAACTTGTTATTAATCAAATTCTCGGCAAGGGAACGCAAGGTCATGTTTATAGCGTTTCACTACCTGATAAAAGTAATTTAGCATTAAAATTATACCACCAAGCGACACTAGAAAGTGATACGACTCTAGAGAAACGAATTATTAAACTTGTAAATATAGGCAGCCCAAGTGCACATTTTTGTTGGGCATTAGAGTTTATTTCTGTTGAAACTATAGAAGATAGTTCAAGGAAATTCAAAGGCTATTTAATGCCTCTTCAAGCAACAGACTTTATTTCACCTACAAAATTTTTAAATGGTCAAATAAAAATGGATTTCAAATATTTATTCAAAGCGTGCCTAAATCTGTCTGAAGCATTTTCATCTCTTCATCTTAAAGGTCTATGCTATAAAGATGTATCAATAAATAACTTTTTCTTTAATCCCCACAATGGCAAATGTTCTGTAATTGATATTGATAATATTTGCTATGATAATGATTTTGATTATAGCCATACAGTACTAGGAACTCCTAGATTTATGGCACCAGAGATAGTAGAGGGCGTTTCTCGCCCAACTATACACAGCGATAATCACTCACTTGCTGTATTACTTTTCTACCTACTTTTAGTTGGTCATCCATTAGAAGGAGAAAAGGAGAAAAATATTAAAATTTTCGATATTGCCGCACAAAAGTTTCTGTATGGAAGCAATGCCACATATATATTTGACTTAACGAATGACTCAAACAGACCAGATCCAATCGTACATTCAGCATGCCTAACCATGGCAGAGATATTGCCAGAATTTATCATGAAAATATTCAATGATGCATTTACAACTAGTCTTCACAACCCAAATGCCAGAATTCCAGACTCAAAATGGAGTATTGAATTAAAAAGGTTGATTGATTTAACTTCTCATTGTACAAATTGCGGACAAGAAATATTTCTTTCAAGCTTAGATGTGGATTCAATAATTTGCTGGAGTTGTGGGGCAGATGTCAAACCAATAAAGATTAGTATTGATGATAGTTATTGTATTGCATCACCTGGTCATGTTCTAAAGTTGAAGGACGGCACTGAGTACGGTTTAGTCGTTAGACATCCTAGTGATCCAAAGATTCTAGGCTTAAAAAATCTATCCCCAGAAGTATGGAAAGTAAAAGCATCTGGGAAAGCGGAAAAGATGATACATACAGGCATGAGCGCTGCACTAGGAGAGGGAGTTAGCATTGACACAAATGGATTAGTTGCTAAACTTATAGAAATTAATTAGCAAATTATGCCTGTTCCTGGTCTTAATGTCTCCAAGAGGCAACTTAATTTTTATTATCTACTTGATGCCTCTGGCTCAATGACAACAAATGGTAGGATCCAATCACTTAATCAATCTGTTAGACAATCCATTCCAGGTATGCTTGAAGCTGCATCCTCTCAACCGAATGCAGTACTCAAGGTGCATGCGTTGGAGTTTTCATCAGATGCAAAATGGAAGACACATCCAGGAGTTTTGGTAGAAGATTTTAATTGGAATGATATCTCTGCTGGTGGTGCAACAATGATGGGAAAAGGTATTGATTTATTATGTGATGATTTGGAAACTAATATGCCATCACGTTCACTACCTCCTGTCATTGTGCTTGTTTCAGATGGTCACCCCTCTGATAATTTCGACCGTTCACTTTCACGACTACAAAAGACACCGTGGGGATTAAAAAGCGTAAGGATAGCAATAGGTATGGGACCCGAGTCAGAAGTTGACTGGGGTGTAATGAAGAGATTTATGTTTAACATGGAAATCGAACCATTACATGCTCACAATAGTACGGAATTATCAAACTTCATCAGTTGGGCATCCACAGTAGCTGTAATATCTTCATCATCGGGAGCAACATCACCACAAACTTCGTCAACATACATCCCAGCTCCAGAGCTCATGCAAACTGTTATTGATCCTGGAGATGTTTTTTAATGACTAAACCCCTTATTCTACATTCTTCAGTTATTGGTAATACTCACATCCGCAAAAAGTTACCAAATCAGGATTCAGCTGACTCCTGGATTTCGCCTAAAGGTGATGCTTGGATTGCTGTTATAGCAGATGGTCATGGATCCTCTGGACACCCCTATTCAGATATTGGTTCTAAATTAGCTACCAAAATAACTGTAAATAATTATCAATCTTTTTACAATAATTCAACATCTACCAACACCATTGGGGTGGATTTAATAAATTTTAAGCATGATTTCTTCCTGAAAATCTTGAATGAATGGCGTAGAGATTGCATGCTTGACTACGAATCAAAACATCCTCAAGGCACATCTAAAAAAGCAGAATTGCTTTCTGATTCTCAAATACTTAGATTATATGGTTCGACAATCTGCTATGTTTACAAATTATCTGATTCAATTATTATATCTACACTTGGTGATTCAAGTGTTTTCGTCAGAAATGAAAGTGGTTTGATCTCACATTTACTTTTCAATGATGAAAGTCCAGGTGAATCTACAAATTCTCTTTGCCAAAAAAATCCCGAGGTTGATATAGAGCATCAAATTATTTTTGATTCAAATAATTTCATTTTGATCTCTACCGATGGTATAATTAAATCCTTGGATAATACAAACGAGTTTCATAAAATTGCTGATTACTACTATAAACTTATCTCCTCAAGCTCATCTGATTCTAAAATCATAAATGATCTGAATGAACAATTAGATTATTTTTCAAAGAATGGTTCCGGAGATGATTGCACTGCACTGTTAATATATCAAGGTTTATCTACTATTGATTCACTTAAAACGAAGCCTGAATCATTTATAACCAATCCTAGTGTTTCGTTTGAACCTACTCTCACAAGGCAAAAAAAAACGATAATCATAGGTCTCAGCCTTCTTCTTCTACTTCTAATATTAACAATTCCACTATTAATTTTTCAGTTAACGGCTATATCCAAACCACGGATCCTGAATCTGATGAAGGAGATGGGAACTTCCAAACTCGCCCGAAAGATTTGCCAAAAATAATTAATCCTGACAAAGCCAAAACTACAAATACAAAAAATAAGATATCTCTACCTCCATTCTTATGAATTCCAAACTGTCCCTTGCTTATATAGATAAAGCTAGATCCAGGCAAATATATTCAGCACGAATGGACGAAATTATTTTGATTGGCTCATCACTTGATAGTACTATTCTTCAGCAACATAAATATGTAACACTATCACATTGCAGAATCAGATTCTCAAAATCAAAACAAAGATGGATTGTTGAAGATTTACCAGGATCCAACGGAACCTATCTAAACAATACCTTGGTATCAAATGGAAAACTACTCTCAAACAATGATAGAATAAAACTAGGAAAAGATGGTCCTATAATATCAGTTGGTATTCGCTTAATATCATCCTCCGGAAAAGGTTGTTCCCCCATTAAGCAATTAGCAAATGTATCGCAAGCTCAAATTGCTCATTCTTCAGGGAAATCAGTAGACCTAAAGTCAAAGAAATCATATATTTACTGGTTCTATATTTCAGCAGCCTTATTTGCTGTTGTTTTTTTGTCATTGCTTTTCTTGAGAACATTTAAATTCAATATTCAAAGTCTTTTTAATATTAAAGCACAAAGTAATATTTTATCTAGCCCTCTAGTCACCCCAAAGCCTATAGATCAAGCGGATGAAAAACTTTGCACTACCATTAACCTTAGTTCGGAAGAGCTTTATAAACTTACAAAACCGACTACTGTTATTATTAAACACTCTGTTGGTTCTGGTAGTGGTGTGGTAATACATTCAGATGCAACTAAGTCTTTTATAATTACCAATAAACATGTTGCGAACGGAGAAAGTACAATTTTAGTTAGTTTTTCAACAGGATTGTCTTATAGTGGTGATGTTATTAAAGTAGGTACAGAAGACACTTTAAGTGACGATTTGGCTCTTGTTAGAATTAATAAAGGCGGATTTCAAATAGCACCGCTACAAACAGATTTTTCAGTTGGTGAATCTGTGTATGTTCTTGGTAGTCCGGGACTAGGCTCAGGTTCTGGGCAATTACTTGATTGGTCTATTACAAAAGGAATCATAAGCCGTACGGATGAAGCAGGAATATTTCAAACTGACGCTGGGATTAACCCTGGTAATTCTGGTGGACCTATATTCAACCAAAGAGGATGTTTGGTTGGAATTGCAGTAGCTGTTCCAACTGATAGAACTGTACAACAAGTTGGGTTTGCTATCACTGCTGAATTTATATCAAGATTTGTACGTCCTTAAAATAGTATGATATTTTTTCTTTCAATTATAGTTATCTTGCCCGGTTCTAGGTAATACTTTCCTATCTTTCAAGTGCTGAAATCTTTTAATTATAGTTTAAGTGCAAATTATAATTATTTAATTGTAATGGATAGGTTTGGATCTGTAAATAGTGCCCAGGCAAGTGCTGCTGCCCATCCAATGGTTGTCCAGCCAAGGAACAAGTTCACTGCTAATATGCCAAACTTCCTGCTATGATTTCTTATATCTGCAATGTAATATGGTATGATATAGAAAAAAATAAATAAACCAATACACATTCCTGTTAAGATACCAGGGAAAAAACCGTATGGACCAAATAGTATTGTTGCTATTATTGCACCTAACAATAAACCTATAATAAGCCAAAAAAGTAATCTTTTTAAAAAGAGCAAAAAATAACTTGTACCTCGGTTGTTACTTGTTTTTACTACTCTTACTGGCTGGCTGTATTGAGAGCTTGATTGAGCCATTCCAACTGTAGGTTGATTAAATACACTATTACTTAATTTTTCTGGTTCTAGTAAAAGCTTAACAGAGCCGCTACTATTTGGTCTTCCAAGTATAATTGTATTTGGATTACTTGAGGATAGTACGGTCCATTGCTTTGCACTAATTTTCTGATTATTTAAAAATACTCCGTTTGTTGACGGCTTGTCGTTAGTTCCGTCAAAAATCTCGACAAGATTATGATTTATTCTAATCCTAGTATGTATATTTGAGACAGAATTATATTTAGTTGGGATCTCTATATGGCATTTACTTGATCGCCCTACAAGAATTTCACCAGAATCAAATTTAAAACCATTTAATATTAAAGCATTTAAATGATTAAAAACTTTAATTTCAATCATTTCTTCAACTTTTGAACTTTGTATTATTTTATATCTTACGAGCCACCTTCCACAAAAAGTAACATAATTTATACTATTGGCTCCATCTAGGTGTGGTGGTGGGAATTCTCAATTTGATTCGACAATTACTAGGTTAGATTTAATAGACCAGTCTTGAAAAACCTTATTGGAATTAGGCATTAAAGCAAATTTCAATGAATCTCTATCCTGAATCCTAGGCTTAATTTCGAATATCTTTAATAGTCCCATTCGCTTAGTTACTGAAATCTCAGAAATGTTGTGTAATTGTTCTTCCCAGCGAATTTTATCAGATTTAATTATCATATCTAGAAGAGGTCCCGTTACCAATGCTGTTAAAACTTTATTTCTAGCACAAAAGAGAATACGTTGATTTGAGAGAATTATATGACCAGTTTGATTATTAATCCCCCAAAGGCTTTGATATCGTGTCGCAATTAATGTTTCTGCAATTACTTCACCACTTTTTTCAGCAGATACTTGAACATTCCTTTGATCTAATCCTTCAATTATTGCATAATTATGATTAACTTCTTTAACTACTTGGAAGTTGATAGCCAAATTTTGACCTGGTTTTCCTAACATAACACTTGATGTTAAATTAATTTCAACCCAACAAGAGGGAAGAATCCTACTATTGCTTATGTAAGTCCCGTTTGTTGATGGTCTATCCTGACTACCGTCAAATATCTTTATTTTGTCATTTTGCAACTGCACCATACAGTGAATTCCCGAAATATAGTGGTATTCGCCAGGTATAATAATTGTTGATTTTGTACTTCTTCCAATAGTAAAAATCGTGCCTTGAGGTATTGTATGGCTGATCAGCAAAATATTTGTCACTGGGTCTACGATGGATAATTTAATAACCATGACAATATCTTTGATCATTATTTTTTTAATAATAACATACTAGGCATCAAATCGCTTCTTTGGCGCAATGTCCGTAATGAATAATTCGATAAAGCACCCTTGCTGGGATTCCAGCGCTAAAAATAGTGCTAATCAAGTTAATAAACTGGTCAGCTTCCTCGCTTGTGCTATGATATAATTTAGTTTAACTAGCCTTACTGTAATGATAAAAGTTGGTCGACGTTCATTCTTTGTCATTGGGATGATAAGCATGTTTAATTTATCTGCTCTTGCTCAGTATGATGATTCGCCGGGTGTTGTTTATTCAAACTGGTACGTTGGTCAAATCTGCAGAATGACCGGTGAAGGTGCATCTATTACACAATCATTTAGCCTCGTTCCGTTGATTCTCATGTCAAATAGCAACCGATACTATAACTTGAGAGCTGCTCAAGACTACATGAGATTCAGTAATCTCGAGGAAAATACAAAAAAATATTACTTCAATAAAATACTTGAGTACACACTCAAATCATGCCCTAACAATATAGCAAGATCAGAGTTTGATGAAATTAAGGCTTTGACAAGTTATTTTAATAAATACAAAAAAGTATGTACTGAATTCGATGGCTCTAAAACAAAGTGCTTAAAAGAGGAATAATTTGTTTATTGCTAAGCTATAATAGCATTACCCGAGATTTCTGGATCTGGAAAGCTCAGTTTTGAGAATGAGTCTCACACTGCTTATCGAAGAGCAATTGGGATTTTCGAAAGTGTTTTATAGATTATTTTGGTTAGCGATTAATTGCTTGGGGATCGGCTGCGCTAGCCGAGGCAGGAGGGATCTCTCTGGTAATACACCTCCGTTTCAACAGTCACGCCTCACAGAGTGCATGATTAAAAAGCGGTGATCAGGAAGTAAAAATAAAAAACCTGTTTTAAAATCAGTATTCAAAATAATTAGCCAGAACATTTCACTGTCCAATCCCAACTAAAGCCAGTGTCAATCACAGACTCAAGATTTGCTGCTGGAATTGTATAATAAGTTCGCTCAGCTACTCCTGTGTCTGCATTAGGAAAGAATCGCGTTGTAAATTCATAAATCTTCTGAGCTTTAGCTTCATCCTTGAAAACTTCCATAGTAATAGCTGGTCGATCACATTTTTTGCTGGCAATACCGAAGAATGAGCCCGTGAAATCTTGACCAGCTATCCATTCGGTCTTATCAAAAGATTGATATCCAGCCCCAATAGCACAATTCTCATAATAGGGGTTTCCGGATTTAGACTGGTCAATTAGCAAAATCCTTTGATCAATAGAGAGCATCTTTGAATAAATGTAATCAAGTTTATTGAACTTATTATTCCTTGCAACCGCGTGAAGAGAGGAGTACTTACTTCTAGCTTCTTTAAGTTCACAAACCAAACGTGCATTAGATAAATTGTTGTCTGCCAAGGATAAATCACGGGTAAAATTGTCAATTTGTGTAACTTCTGTTGGCGTAGCTTCTGTTGCAGTTTGATTGGTAGTCTGGCTAATACCATAAATTACAATACTAAAAAAAGACAGACTAGAAACTAGGAATAGAAAAACACCTACTGCTCCTCCGGGTCCCGAAGAAGTATTGTTATCAATTTTCGACGATCCAGGAACCGGTAATTGTTGCCTATATGCTTTTATTTTATCGGTAAATTTATCAGACTTTTTATTTAGAGTCTCAACTAATCGTTCAGACTGCTTCAATTGAAGCTGTGAAATGGATGCTTCACCTCTTGAAACTGTTTTCGAATCTGAAGAATTTATTTTAGTGGTTTTAATGAGCAGATTGTAAGCGTT
>Ga0247833_1008097_pt1 | contig 10798 bp, 9 predicted proteins | sample LaCruzMarch2015__7_FD_187117 | JGI IMG/M metagenome (GOLD analysis project Ga0247833, IMG submission 187117) | Freshwater microbial communities from meromictic Lake La Cruz, Castile-La Mancha, Spain - LaCruzMarch2015_8m | ecosystem: Environmental > Aquatic > Freshwater > Lake | place: Spain...
CGATTATTACCGGTAAGGACAAGATAGTAGTAGTAGGAATGGAATGGAATGGAAATGTAGCACAACTTTTGTTTTCAAGTATTATATAAATGCATCTCATCATTCATCATCGCCCTGTACACACACACGCGCATACATTATACACAGGGTCCGATACGTGAACGACTAATCATTGCCTACTTTCGTTTATTGACACGCGATTATGGTGACATGTCGCATATTGATCATATATGTAAATTGTGTAAATCTACCGGTGTACATCCTCCCCCGACGACGACGACGACATCTTCTTCATCATCATCCTCCTCCACGAAGAATAATGGATTCGTAGTAACCAATGGTAATAATAATTGGTCGTACAAATATCCGATGGAGGAAGAAAAGTTATTTCATCGTTTTCCACTACCGCCCGACCTCGTACGGAACGTCGTCGGGTGTTTAATATCGGACGATATATATCGTCGATCGTCGATATTCCCCGACATTCATCATCGATCGACGAGATTATCGCGACAGTCGTCGATGTTGTACGTCATACTCTACTTCGAACCGTCGGTGCTGCGCGAGGAGCATGCCACGTTGCGCGAGATCGTGGATAGATACTTTCGCGATAATTGGGTAATACACGTCCACGGCGGGATGACGGCCGATTTGATCTCCGAATGGGATCGTTTCCCGGCCGCGAAACGCGCATTGTTGGATAACAATAATGCGCCATCATCGTCGCCCGTCGATAATGTCCGATCGATGCATATTGGTAATGCCAAATCGATCGGACGATGTATGGCCGAATTGCGCGCCTATTTGACCATGGGCATACTCACCGATACGTTCGTGCTCGATAATCGACGCGATTTGTTAAATTGCATACGACGGTGTAATATCGCGATACGGTGGCGCGTCCTGCATCGACGGACGTATAATGCCACGTACAATGAGATTATATGCGTTTCGGCAGAACAGGGCAAAACGACCGATCCCGAGTTAGAAGCCGATTATGCGATTAATGATACGCACGTCGTATCATTGATATTGCTTACATCGCAGCTCGAATTACAATTGAAGGATATATTCCATGATCTACTCGTAAGGAGGGCGAGTATATGGATGAATTGTCGTGCCGACGTTTGTACCATTATGCGTGATCTTGCGAATTATTACAAGGGCGATCAGACATTGGCTCGTGTGACGCGACATGATGGATTAATCGATTGGTTTAGCAGTATGGCCAATGAGGTACATGATTTATCGTACGACCGGGGGACACACTTTACGGTAATTGGACGACGAATACAGCACTGTGTTCAGGCACTTGAGGAGGTGGAGTTGTATGATATGGTGGATAGGGATGTACAGGTAAAGTCCTTCCTTAAGGAAGCGCGTGACCTACTATTACAAATGGCACGAGCGGTGGGTGTTAATGAGGATATATGTGAGGATATACGTTGGATATCGGACATGTCCTATGGAATTGAAAGTATGAAGTCATATGTGTCAGTCATACACTCTCGCATATCCAAGGATCCGTCGAATGTGTCACTGTTACGGGGGTTCTTTCTGAAGTTATCAAATTCATTGGACGGTACTGTGGAACGAATAAATCAGCTACATTCACCTGAAGCGAAAAGGGTGATGAATTACTACTCGTTGCAACTTGTTGCTTTCGTGAGGGAAGTACTCGGGATCGTACCTGTATCAGTCTTTGCCATACTAATCCAAATGAGTGACTTATTGGAGCGACGGTTACAATGTTTGCCAGCAAGAGTTCAAGCCGATAAGTTGATTACCTACGCTCAACTGGGAGACCGCTATAAGCTGAATATGATGGCACATGAAATATCAGTCTTTGCCGATGGTATACTTCAAATGGAGAAGACAATTCTCGGTGGCATTGAAGTTCACCCACATAAATTAGTAGACGAGGGTTTGAGGAAAGAATTAGTATCACATGTTTCTGGACTATTGCACAATCTGCTTCAATTTGACTTCTCTGCCGATTCAGAAACTGTATCATCCATGAGCAAGCATCTAACGAGCGCGATGAAGTCCCTGGCGTCACTGTCGGAACGATTTGAGGCATTTAGAACGTCTCTAGAGTGTGTGGATGATTATCTTTGCATGCATGGATTGAAAATGTGGCATGAGGAGATGGGTCGGATAATAAATTATAACGTAGAACAAGAGGTAAGAAAGGTCTCCCTTCATCGTCAATTTTGTTATCGACTTGATTCCGATCGTTACCTCCACTCATTACAATTTTTTTATAACAGGTCAATAAATACCTTCTTAAGAAGGTCCTCGACTCGAACTCTAAATTTCAATCAGACATTGCACCCATACCCCGATTTTTCCGAACGAAGAATGAACCATCTTGTATCAACTTCATGGGCAGGATAGTATCTATGTTAATAAAGATATCCGATGCTCAATATACAACATATTCGTTAGAAAGGAATGGTTGGTATATGAATGATGATCGTGTCGTGTGTGGATCTAGTACCATCATACTAATACGTGAGGCGATTGGGGTGTATGGTCTATCGGGAATCGATCGCTTATTGTGCTACCGCACACTCCACGAACTTCATCGTTTTGTTAAGTTTTTCAGAACGAATGTATCAAAGCAGGGTGTATTGCTTGAGCAATTGAGAGATGAGGTGAGCACCCTTTTGTCCCAACAATCATTTCACTGTTCAAGTCAGGACTCTGAGTTGGGTTTCTAACATTCACCTGTTTTTTTTTGACGTATCATACACACCCAGCTCTTTCCGGAATGGAAAACTCCAAAAGATGCTACCGCTATTTACGCAACTGCATCAAAAAAGACTGAAATGCTTATGCTACCAATGCTTACTTGCTTTCGACGTGTGGGTCAGGCACAATTACTTCGAAGAATGGTACGCTTCGAGCTTCAACAGTGTGCTAAAGTAGATGCCAAGCTGCTGCAGCATACAATCTTTACCTACAATGCGATGAGTGTAAGTCAGTGGCCTGGAGGTATACCCGAAAATCCAGATGATATTAAGAGAATGTGTGATATAACAATTGCAGTGGGTGCTGGGAATCCATTAGAGACAATATTTATGAAGACTGATCCACTTGAAGGTTTACCAGTCCTATTGCTTTTCTTCGTCATATCCTCGTTACCAAAGCTAAACTTTGATCCAACATTTGGATCATTGGCCAAAGTAAAGACTGGGTATCCTATCGATGGTTGGCCAATAATTGCTGGAATATCTTCCTTACTCAAACAATTCCATCCATCGTACGCAAAGAGTTTCTTGGCCTACCTTGGTCAATTTATTCGTGTTACAGTACAAACATATGCTACGACGAAACAGGGGAGGAATGATGATGAAATTCGATTGTCGGCGGATACGTTGAAAACAAGTATTGTGTTTTTGGAGCAATTTTGTGATATGAGTGGATTGCCCAGCTCGGCAATTTATGAACATGTTCCTCAGTATGTTATCGAATTGTGTGCTAATCTTTAAGTTGTTAATGATGTACAGTAAATTTGTATTTAAACTTTTTCGTCACTTGCTGTATACATACAGTATTACTTGTTAAGAAAAGTCGAATCATCACTGGGAATTAATTTGACCATATACGTCATCTCACGTAGTTTAATCTCTGGACTACCATTTTCCCCCGCCTGTACTTCAGGTCGATTGATTGTCACACGCACTACATCCCCAGGTTCATATGATTCTATACTACGGAATAAGTCTCCCTCATTCTCAATGGGTATACTTTCAATAGCAATAATAATATCACCAATTTCCACAATACCACTTTCGGACCGACGTAGTCCACGCAATCCAACTTGTGCGGCGGGCGTGCCGGGCTTAACCTCAAGTATTAGTATACCCCGTGTTATGCCTAATGCCTGTCGTGCCTGTCGTGAATCTAATATAGAAACACCAAGTAATGGACGTATAATTTGTCCATTCTTAATCAACATTTCGACGACATACCGTACAGTATCGACGGGGATAGCAAACCCAACTCCAGCAGATGCACCACTAGGACTATATATAGCCGTGGCCATACCAATTAATTTTCCAGATGAGTCTAATAATGGTCCACCACTATTACCGGGATTAATGGCTGCATCCGTTTGGATAACATTGGATATCGGCCGTCCGGCTGGACTATTAACTTCCCGTCCAATTCCACTTATCACACCTTGGGTATTGGTTGTTGATTGTGTGAGAGTGGTTGTGTTATCTCAACGCATTATAATCACAACAAAAAGAAGGATCTTAAACTAATTACGTACCCGTGGTTAATGTGTGATCTAGTCCGAAGGGATTACCAATAGCCAAACTACCTTGACCAACACGCAATCCAGTCGAGGTGCCTACATCTATTGGACGGAGCGTGCCAACAATATCATCTACTTTGAGGACAGCAATATCCTTCGTCGGGTCAACTCCTATCACACGTGCCTTGTAGACTGTTCGTATATAGTTAGGTAAGACAGTCGATCCTTCGATACCGAGTGCTCCCGGTCTTACAGAAGAATCCATCCCACGTGATGATAGTGATTGTTTCATCACGACTGCCGGTGGTGTCATGGGCATGATGTTAGCAGATGAAGATTGTTGTTGTTTATTACCCGGTGTTAGTATAGCAACTTGTGCACTCTTGGCCTGTTGTACGACATGAAAATTGGTAACTATATGGCCGGCATTGTCCCAAACAAATCCAGACCCGGAACCAATGGGTACTTCCATAACATTCGTGGAGAAGACATCACGCTTTTCACTAAATGTGTCAATATAGACAACGGAGGGCGCGACACGTTCGAAGATGCCGATGCGTGCAATTTCAGCAGAATCTGCTGAACAGATGATGTTATTATTAGCTAGTCGGCTACTAGAAGTAGCAAGTGTTGAAGTGGAAGAAGATGGGGCTGTCTTAGCTGCAGTAGCTCGTACATCAATGAAAGTGTCAGCAGTCGGGCTGATAATCTCGTCTACGGCAGGAGCAGAGGGTGCAGCCAGTGCATAGTCTATGTTGGATATTAAAAGTAGCGATGCTGATGATGTCGAAAGAAGAAATCTTCTTCTACCCTCATCAGTATCAGCAGTAGTAGTGGCGACATCATAACTATTGCTCTCCTCCTCCTCCTCTATATTTATACTATTCGACAATCTGCCAAAAAGCTTCGTCGTTGTCATTAGTGGAAGCTTTTTCCGTGAGACAGTGGTAAATAAGGCGGTATGAATGATGTAATAACACTCGATACACTTCATCGTTGCACAGCAGATGGTGAAGACTGTAGCAATGAAGGTCAGCCGCATCATCGTCCGTCTAGGTCCGTCTCGACGACGAGTAAATCCTTTGGATTGTGTTTGGCGGGACGGCTTCTCCCTTTTGGGTCTTAGTCTTGCAGGGGTCTTGCTAGGTCTTGTGTTTAGACCACGGACGGTGCATGTCATAAATTAATAATCCAACAACATCAACAACAATGAAGTTCATTTCAATCCTCGCTACCTTTGCTCTACCTCTACTCGTCAAGTCGAATGAAGATGAGGTATCGATGATCGAATCGACCTTTCGTGGACAAGGGGATGCAATCTGCATTTATTCACCCAACACATTATGCTTCCCAAGCACTGCTGGTTTCCCCACTTGCTGCGACACTCTAGGTGGGAACTGCAACAATGGAGCGCGTACGCCAAGGGATCTGCAGTGCGAGGCGTCCATTTGTCAGCCAAGGGTCGGCTGTTACAAATCCAACAATGGCGCACCCTACTGCTGCAAGCAGAATGGTGGAAGTGGGTGTACCATTTACAACCCACCCGGAAAGTGTGATGTGCCCGTTGGCCCAAAGCCTCCTAACCGTACCGGCAAAAATGTGTGTACACTTCCACCCAACCCGAAGTGCTACCGTCGCTTTGGAGGATATCCTAGGTGCTGCAGGACCACGAAGACCTGTATCCAGCAGGGGTACACTCCCTCAAGTGAGTAATATATATTTCTCTTGTTTTGTACTCGCATTGTTGTGTATCATACATTTTCTGTTCCTTCATTTATGCTGATTGCATCATATCACTCACTCACATTCATTTAACTTCTTCCGCGATAATGTTTAGACCCACCTCCCTGTGATGCCGGTCTCGATGGTGCATTCGAGGATCAGCTTGCTGAATTCGATGCCGTCTACGATGAGTACGATGAGTATACTGAAGGCGACATGGATGTTGATTCCGATACTCAAGGCTATCTCAGGGGATGAAGAAGAAGCGTATCTTTGTTTAGCGATATGCAATTGGTAGGTTAAGCACTATGCGCATACATGCATCCACATCGAATGACGCAAGAGATAGATATCTTAATCTGTAGTAAAATGACAGTCTCCATGCGTTAACAGTTACTCATTTAAGTCATCCTCGTGTTCTCTACATTCATCACCATCCTCGTATACTAACCATTGGTTGGTGCGTAAAATAGCCTTCCGTAGCACCTCCTGAACGACGATTCTTGCCTCATCCAAAATTACCATCGCTTTGTTGATCTCTTCTCGTGGTGGCTGTAACGATGGCAATGACGATGCTAGTAAAGTAGGAGCTGGCTCCAGAAGATTGGCAACAGCGACGGGAGGCGTTGGTACTCGGCATAACACTTCACGGAAAATACTTTTGGCCTCACTCTCCTCCCTCATCGCAAGTTGGATATCCTTTGGCCCAGAGCTGACATTCATTATTGACACTGCTGTCGACTGATGCTCGATCTCGGAAAGAACCGTGGTCTCGGTTTTCAATGTAAGTGGCTGTGTAGATTTCTTCTCCTGCCGTACTTTTCGATGAGGACTGTGAGGAACTAGAGTCGAGGGTTCGACGGCCATAGACTTACGCCTAACAATCACTGGCCTCTTCAATATTGTTGTTGTGACAACTCCTTTATTGGCAGCCCGACGACGGGGATTGGATGACACCTCTATACGTGAAGATGACCAGGATGGCGATTTTGTAGTGGATGCTCGACGTTGTTGTATCACCCGCTTTTTCGTCCGATCCATCGAGGACTGTGACCGCGATGTCAGCGTACTGGCAACACTATCATTCTCATCTGCTGCTGCTTTGGACTTGTTGCTGTTATTTCGATTTCTCGTTCTCATACCACCACGTTGCTCATACTCACGATCTTGGGAACGAATGTCGACAACCTGTGTTTGTGCCTTCATCATCGTTGGCGATGTAATACATATTGTGCTATACCTCCTTAGATGCAGTGGCACACGTTCCACAGGTTTCTCCTCCACTGGCACCACGACGCGACGAGCAAGCTCATCTCGTAGTTTCATTGCCATTCTCCTAGCAAGGTGACCTCTCAACACACGTTCGATATCGTCCGCCGCATCATCTCGTCTCTTCCTTTCTGCCAGGTAACGCTGTTGTGTACTTCGACCTCGAGCTATGGCTTGAATCGCCACGGCACATTGATACTTCAATCTTTCTCTCTCGGCAAGTGCATTCATGTATTGCCTTCGTTGGATCGACCTTCGCACGCTTGCTTGGATGGCAGTGGCTGAATCATTCCTGTGTCTACATCGAAGTGTCTCTTTCCTAATTTGGGCCAATTTTCGATCTCTGCGTCCCCGATATCGACATTGGACGTATTGTGCGATTGTCTGCTTCATGTACAACGTGTATTTCATGGTCTGGAATAATTTCATTGCCTGTCTTCGTCGGATGTAGGACTGGAAACGTATCAAGCCCCGTTCCAACTTGCCTATCAAATCATGTACCAAATCCCTTGTCCTCTCAGTTTCGACCAGCCTCTTTGCTAACAAATCCAATCGTCGTTCTTCTAATCGTAGTTCCTTCTCAAGACGACGTCGACGTTCTTGCATCTCAACAAGACGACTACGTCGGAATGTGTGTCGTTCAAGTGAGCCATTGGTATAGAACCGTCCAGCGAGTTTGGAACTAAATTTCGATTTCACTGAATGCCGTCCTAGATCGCTATTGAATAACCGTGCATCACGTAGGAGTGCATCTGCAGCGGACGATTTAGGAGAGAGACAAGAAGAGGGGGATCCTAGACCGGCCATGCTCCCCACGAGGGTGCTGGATGATGCCGGTGGTGCCCCCCCTCACCTTACGATACAAAATTTCTCACGGAGCTGTGCGCGACCATAAAATATTCATTTTCAGTTCTTTTTTGATGATCTTAAACTGCTACTGAGAAGTGGCATCTAATGCTGTAATCGAATCGGCTGTCAATGTCATCTTGTATTTCTCAGTATTCCTTTGATCATTATTTCTAATGTTTGCACACTCCTTTTAGTTCACCAGCATTTATCATGGCACAATCTTTGTCCCCGATGTGATGATGACTTATGACGATGTCGTCGACGTTTGTAATCCTCGGAAGATATTTCTCTCGATCGCTTTCTGCGGGACTTTGTCTGATGTCGGTGTCGTTATTCTCGTAAATCGTATTCCACTCTCTCCTGTGATGCTTTCTTCTCCTCTTCCCGAAGTGTCGTCCTCTGCGTATCTTCACCATTAACTTTTTCACCGATTATGTCACCCCCCTTGATAGAAGAAAGAGACTTGAAGAATTGGTATCCGTCCTTTCCTATCATCCTCCCTTCGTGCATACTGATCCCTCTGATTTTTTGTTCAGTGATTACATCAGCGTTCAGCTTTTTTCTGACATCTGTCGTACCTTCCTCCTCCAGATGAATTGATTGTCATTACTTCTATTACTGCGCATATAGAACGGGACAATACCCGATTTCCGTGGCCTCATCCCCGCCCAAAGGAGCATCTGGGATATAATCAACAGCTTTTGATGATATATAGTCTTCTTATTCGTACCACGTACAAGATTTAACTCGGAATCCTTTGCCTCGGGGAAGAGATTGATATGTCCATCATCGTTGTTATTTGTTCCTGTTCTCCGTACTAGATAGCTCGTGTCTCGCTCTCGTACTAATGTCTTCCCGCCAAAAAGCCCCATTTCGCATTTTCAAAAAGTCGATGGTATTGTTTCTCCCATCTGCTGTTGCCTCCCCGGCCTCTATTGACATGACAATTCCCATCGGTGCAGCGTGCTACTTCTGTCTTGGAGAGGAGGTGGATGAGAAAGGCAAGCCGCCGTTACGTGACTGCTCCTGCAGGGGAGACTCGGCTGGCTTTGCCCATTTATCGTGCTTAACGAAATTTGCCGAGCAAAAATGCAAACATGCGGTTGAAGGAGATATGAGTGCCTTTTCTAATCCAGGCAAATGTGCAACAACTGTAAGCAGCCTTTTCAGGGTCAATTGGCGATAGATTTAGCATCTGCATTTAGATCATTTGCCGAGGCGACCTACAGCCACCAAGGAAACAGCAAGTTGGATAAAATGAAAGTCATGTTTGCTCTTCGCTTCAAAATATCGGCAATCTTCCGTGCTGCAAAAGACAAACATGATGAGATATTGCAACCGGTAATAACCCTCAGCAACAATTTACTGACCATGGTTGATCAAACTAAAAAGGACCTGAAGATGAGTGGTTGGATTCACATGCCTAAAGGTAGTGTGGAATACGAGTATTATAAAGTGCTGTGCGGTGAGTATGAGGCATTTGCACATTTGCATTTGGGGAGGATCACGAAGAGTTTGGATATGACTGAAAAAGAAAATCAAATTGCTCTCGGTCACATGAAAAAGGTCCGCGCCATCTACAATTTAGTCGGCATGAAAGATGATGCCAATCAAATGGATTCATTAATTTCCGTGTACACCAATCTTAACCAAGATGACCCAAACATAAATTCATCTTTAGCAACAAGTCCGATGATGCAAAACTTAAAATACCTGTACGAGGAAAGTCTAAATATAAACGGTTTGAACTCAGTAATCACACTACAAACTGGATTGCATTATGCAATACTGCTCTGGAATATGAATCACTGCATTGAAGCTGAGCGACGTGTCGCAAATGTACCCACAATCAGTCGCCGCGTTCTTGGTCCACATCACAAAGTAACAATAGAGGCAGACAATTTACTGAAAAAGTGCAGGGAACGCATTGTTACTGTTCTGCCTCAGAACAAACAATTCCAGGCATTGCGATACGAAAATGATGGAGAAATGTGCGTCGTCACTGGCCCCGTCGCAATGCCAAGGAATTTAGAGGATGAGAGGGTTTATCATGTTGACAGTCATCTCGTGATACCTAATAAAGGCTGTCCTGTGTTGTGTCATGGATTGTTAAGTGCATCACACTTGAATGGGGAGCTGGGAGAAGTGAGGACCTGGAAACAAAGTGAAACTGGGATTCGATTGGGGGTATACTTCTAAAAGAAAGGTGTGAAATCTGTGTTGGTCAAGCCAGAGAACTTACGCATTGCATTTGAGCTACCGAGTAGTTGTGCTTGATATACTTGTTTTAGTTATCTTAATCAAAGCCTCCTCATTATATCCAATATCCACCCAACGACAAATTTACTATAAAACTATGTATTATTTCTTGGGAATTGAGGGACAAACAGTCCCTCAAATAAGAGTACCACCATGCGTATGTAGAAACCTTCTCAGAATCCTTCTCGCGAACCTCTACTCCTCAACACAACCAGCCACACAACACAACGACGAGAGAATGAAAATCCCGGTAGGGTGGCATGCAGCTTTGCGAATCGTCCGGCCTGTGGTTGTACGAGTCCCCAGCCGGGTGTATCGACGCCATCAACACACCATGGGTGAGGTGGTCTGCGCTTGGTTTGGAAAAATTCCTGTGGTGAAAAGAGAAAATTGCGACGCCGCGCTGCATCAATTGTGTTGCATTTTGTTTAT
>Ga0247833_1008098_pt1 | contig 10798 bp, 7 predicted proteins | sample LaCruzMarch2015__7_FD_187117 | JGI IMG/M metagenome (GOLD analysis project Ga0247833, IMG submission 187117) | Freshwater microbial communities from meromictic Lake La Cruz, Castile-La Mancha, Spain - LaCruzMarch2015_8m | ecosystem: Environmental > Aquatic > Freshwater > Lake | place: Spain...
GCGATGCGGGTGCCGTTCGGCCGGTACGTCGCGAAGGTGCCGTCCGCGAGTCGGACCACGGTGACCTGGGCGGCGTATCGCCACCGGTTGTGATGCCCGCACGCACCCCCACCGTTACAGACCGAGGTGACACCACCCCGATACCGCGGGTGGAGATGATCGATCTGACATTTCGATGCCGGCACGATGCACCCCGGATGCGTGCAATGCGTCGCAGTGAGCAACACCGCGTCACGCACCGCACCAGTGAACAACCGGCTCGCCGACGACATCGCCATCGGCAACCCATCCGCACCACGCAACACAATCCGGATCTTCCCCGCGATCCCCGCCAACACCGCGTCACGCAGGCCGATCGGGTCACCATCGAAGGTTTGACAGAACGCCCGGTCCGGCCCGAACGGCGCCCGCACCGGCGCACCCAACGAGATCCCCAACAATTGCTCCAACCCGTGCACCGCCGACTCCGCGTCGATCACGATGTTCAACACCGTCTGCACCGGCCCCGCCGACTCCGCTGCCCGGCCCTGACGCCGGGCGTCGACGTCACCCGTGACCCGGTCACCGGTGCCGTCGTTGTCGCCGGTGTCGCCGGTGTCGTCGTTGTCGCCGGTGTCGCCGGCCGGGCCGGTGTCATTGCCGCCTTCTTGGAGGTCGGGGTCGGTGAGGGTCGGCAGGGTGACATGGTCGAGCATCGACTGGAACGCGTCATACCGGCGTTGCATCGCCGTGCGCGCCAACCGGTCAGGGCACGTCTGGTCACCCCACACCGCCTTCGCAGCCTCCCAATCACGACGAAACTCGATCTCTTCGAACTCGGCCAAGATCGCTTTCAACCGGGCGTGATCCACCGCCGGGCCCGCCACATCGAAGAAGCCGGTGAGACCGCTCTGGGTGAGGGACGCTTTGCGGTTCCGATGCGCACGATCAGGGTCAGGGCCGTCCTGATCCATCAGACACTTCCAGGCGATCACGTACTGCTCGAACGCCAGAAACGACAACACCCCCGCCTGACGCAGGAAATCATCGATCTGATCGACGACATACATCCCCACCCGCGGGGCACGGGCCAGGCGACCCAACAAGAACATCTGCGCCGCACCCACCCGACCCGCTGCCAACGCAACAAGGACCTGCGGACACGACCGGCACAACCGCTCCAGATCACGATGCGCTTTCGCGTCACGATCCGACCACCGGAACTCGCCCCGACCAAACCCAGCCAGATCACGATGCCCATCAGCGACGTGCAACCGGCGCCGCTCCACCTCGCGCATCAACACCAGATGATCAGCCAACGCCGCCCGACGCTGCACCTCCACCTCCCGACACCGGACCAGGACCTCGTCATCCGACAACACCGGCACAACGACGACCGGATCATCCACGACCATCGACATGGCACACCCCCTCCCGCGCGCCGCCACAGACGACGCACGAACGTTCGCGATGTAGGGAACCCGAAGGCTCCGATCACGCCCCGGGGGAAGACGGAACGACTAACGCCAACCCTACGACAGGGGTATGACAGAGATACCCGGCGAGCGAGCCACCGACGGCTCGATGGTTCCGCAACTCGCCCACCGTACGGGCCGTCGTCGGAGCGGGCGCGCTACGGTCGGCGGCATGGTCGATACACCGTGGTTGGGGGATGCCTGTTCGCTCGTCGAGGAGTTCCGTGCGGGGAACCGCACGCCGCTCGAGGAGCTCCGAGCGTCGTACGCCGCCATCGCCTCGAGCGAGCTCAACGCCTTCTCGTATCTCGCCACCGAGCAGGCCGAGGCCGCTGCGGCGCAGGCCGACGTGAGCAAGCCGTTCGGCGGTGTGCCGTTGGGCGTGAAGGAGCTCGACCAGGTGGAGGGGTGGCCCGACACCGACGCGTGCGTGGTGTTCGCCGACCGCAAGGCGACCACGACGTCGTTCATGGTCGGCCGGATGCAGACCATCGGCGGGGCAGTGCCGATGGGCCTCACGACGGCCAGCGAGTTCGGCGGCGTGAACGTCACCCGCACCGTGCTGAACGGAGCGACGCACAACCCGTGGCAACAGGGCCGCACGCCCGGCGGCTCGTCCGGCGGCAGCGCGGCCGCAGTGGCCGGCGGACTCGTGTCGATCGCAACGGGCGGCGACGGCGGCGGCTCCATCCGCATCCCGGCCGGCTTCACCGGCCTCGTGGGTCTGAAGGCGACGTACGGGCGCATTCCGCGCGGCCCCCGCGCCGTCATCGGCAACTACACGGTGACCGTCGGCCCGATGGCGCGCAGCGTGCGCGACACGGCCCGCTTCTTCGACGTCTGCAACGGCTATGACGCGCGAGATCAGTTCAGCCTGCCGAAGGTGGACGGTTGGGAGGCCGGGCTCGGCACGCACCTCGACGCGCTGCGCGGCGCCCGTGTGGCCGTCGTGCCGGACTGGGGCGGCGCCGTCGTGTCGCCGGCGATGTGGGCGCAGCTCGAGGAGCACGCCGATCACCTCATCCGCGAGCTCGGCATGCAGCGGGTCGACATCGACACGTCGCTGCCGTCGATGGGCACCGCATGGAGCATCAGCGGGATGATCGAGATCTACTCGCAGCTCGCCGACGCGTGGCCCGACTGCGCCGACGTGCTGACGCCCGAGATGCGCTTCGGCCTCGAGACCGCGCCGCAGCGGTACGGCATCGAGGCCCGCGCCAAGATCGAGCACCGGCGCATGGAGCTGAACGAGCGCATGGCCGAGATCTTCCGCCCGGGCGAGGGTGTCGACTTCGTGATGACCGCCAGCAACCCCGACGTCGCGTTCGACGCCGACGGCCCGCTGCCCGGCGTGTTCGGTGGCGTGCACGCCGGCGCCGGCAACAACGGCAAGCTGACGTTCCCCTCCAACCTCCACGGCAACCCGGCGATCTCGGTGCCCTCGGGCACGGTCGATGGGCTGCCCGTCGGCCTGCAGGTCGTGGGCCGCCACTACGCCGAGCAGCTGCTGCTCGACATCGCGCTCACGATGGAGCGCACCCGGCCCTGGCCGCTGGTCGCTCCCAGCTCAGCGCGTTGACGGCCGACACCACCGTCACACGCACCCCGCTCGACGGCACGCAGCGGCTGCTGGCCGTGGCGCTCGTCCTCGGCGTCACCCTCGTGGCGTTCGAGTCGACAGCGCTCATCACCGCCCTGCCGACGATCACCGACGAACTGGGCGGTGACTCGCTCTACGGCGTCGCGCTGGCCACTTACACACTGGCCAACCTGGTGGCGCTCGTCGCCGCCGGCCGGTACGCCGACAAACGCGGGCCACGACCGACGTTCCTCGTGGCGATCAGCGTGTTCGTGGTGGGGCTCGTGGTCGGCGCCCTGGCGCCGTCGATGCCCGTCGTCGTGCTGGCGCGGGCCCTGCAGGGCGCCGGTGCCGGCGGGTTCGCCCCCATCGCCTACGTGCTCGTGAAGCGGGCCTTCCCGCACGACCGGCAGGCGATGATGTACGTGTACCTCTCCGCCGGGTGGGTCCTCCCGAGCCTCGTGGCGCCCGCGTTCGGCGGCATCATCACCGAGCAGTTCGGCTGGCGCTGGGTGTTCGCCGGCATCATCCCGCTCGCCATCGCCGTCGCGGCGATCGCGAGCGTGCCGATGCGGCGGTTCGGCCCGTCCGAGGTCGAGGCCGACCCGGCCGAGGGCAACAGGATCCTCGTCGCGTTCGGCGCGTCGAGCGGTGTGGCGATGGTGATCATCGGCCTCCGCTCGCCGGACCTCGTCGTGCTCGTGCCGGTGGTGGTGGCCGGCGCAGCGTTGGCCGTCCCCATGCTGCGTCGCCTGCTCCCAGCCGGCGTCGCCACGGCGCGCGCCGGTCAGCCGGCCGTGCTCGCCTGCCGATTCCTCGCCACCGCGACGTTCATCGGCGTCGACGGCTTCGTGCCGCTCGCCGCCGACCGCATCCACGGCGCGTCGCCGATGGCCCAGGGCTTCACCATCATCGGCGCAGCGCTCACCTGGACTGTCGGGCAGGCGCTCGTCGCCCGCCGGCCGCACGTCGACACCGCCCGCACGGTGCGCGTCGGCTTCGCGCTGTGCATGGCCGGCGCCATCCTCGTGATGCCGGTCCTCATCCCCTCGTGGCCGCTCTGGGCGACGTTCCTCGGGTGGTCGGTCGGCGGCCTCGGCATGGGGATCGTCTACAACCCCACCACGGTCGCGTCGATGAGCTACGCCGAGGAGGGACGCGAGGGACTGGTCAGCGGCCAGACCCAACTCATCGACGCGTTGGGCTTTTCGGTGATGGGCGGCATCGGCGGTGCGCTCGTCGCCGTCGCCGACCGATCGGGGTTCGCGCTGCGCGACGCCCTCCTCGTGCTGTTCCTGCTGGCGATCTCCACCGCGGGGCTCGGCATCGTGGCCAGCCGCGGCGCGCGACCCGCCTGAGCACCCTTCGCCCGAACGCCCTTCGGGGTGCAACGATGCGACGCATGGGACCGCTGGATGGGGTGAAGGTGGTGGACCTGTCGGTGATGATCTCCGGGCCGTTGGCCGGGATGATGCTCGCCGATCAGGGCGCCGACGTGATCAAGGTCGAGTCACCGGGGTTGGGTGACATCATGCGCTTCCTCGGCACGAGCAAGGGTGGGATGACGGGCATCTTCGCCAACAACAACCGCGGCAAGCGCAGCGTCGTCATCGACCTGAAGAAGCCCGAGGGCATCGACGTGCTGAAGCAGATCGTCGCCGGTGCCGACGTGCTCATCCAGAACTTCCGGCCCGGCGCGATGGAGCGCCTCGGCCTCGGCTTCGACGAGCTGTCGGCGCTGAACCCGAACCTCATCTACGTCAGCATCAGCGGCTACGGGCCCGACGGCCCGTACAGCCACCGCCGCGTGTACGACAACGTCATCCAGGCCGCGTCGGGCCTCGCGTCGGTGCAGACCGACCCGGCCACCGGCACGCCGGCGCTGTTCCGCACGTTGCTCTGCGACAAGATCACGTCGTACACGGCGACGCAGGCGATCACCGCCGCGCTGTATGCACGGGCCACCGGCAAGGCGAAGGGCCAGCACATCGTGCTCGCCATGCTCGATGCCGCCGTGTCGTTCCTGTGGCCCGACTCGGCCATGGACGCCGCCCTCCTCGACGACGACGTCAACCGCACGCCCACCATCGGCTCGAACTATGCGGTCACGTCGCTGGTCGACGGCCACGTGGCCGTCAGCGCCGTCACCGACGCCGAGTGGCGAGGCCTGTTCTCCGCCTACGGTCGCGCCGACCTCGCCGACGACCCACGCTTCTCGTCAGCCGGTGCACGCATGCAGAACCTGGGCGACCTGATCCCCGTCATGCGCGAGATGGCCGAGGTGACCAGCGTCGACGACTTCATGGCGGGTGCCGAGGCCCACGACGTGCCGGCATCGAAGATCAACTCGATCGACGAGATCCCCCACGACCCGCAGGCGATCCACAACGAGATCTTCGTCGAGCGCGAGCACCCCGCCGCGGGCCGCATCCGCGAGCCCCGTCCCGCCGCACGCCTGTCAGCCACGCCGGCCGTCGTCAGCGGCCATGCGCCGCTGTTCGGCGAGCACAGCGACGAGATCGTCGCCGAGCTCGGCCTCGACCCGGTGGCGCTGCGCGCCGCCGGCGTCATCCACTGACCGTCCCGCCTCGACCTTTGCCGCATCAGGGTCGTTCACGACCCGATCACGGCAACAGTCGAGCCCGTCGTATCGAGCTCACGCGGGAGCCCTGACTTCTCCATCTGGATCAGTGCGCCCCCGTTGTCCGCGGTCCACGACACCCATTCACTGGACGACGAACAGTTGGCCGAGCATTCCTTCGACGTTCACCCCGAGCAGATGCTCCGATGACATTTGTGCCCGACCATCTGGGTCCTCCCCCCGACTCCAGAACAGGACACTCGCATGACCGTCAGCACCGAAACCACCGCCGCAGAGAGCGCCACCGAAGCAGGCATCGCCCATGCAGTTGCTTCGATGCGCGATGCGTTGGTGGAACACTCCGTCTTCGGGCGGATTCGCAGTACATCGACGTTGCAGACCTTCATGGAGGCACACGTCTATGCCGTGTGGGACTTCATGTCCCTCGTGAAGCGCCTCCAACTTGACTTCACCTGCGTGACCCTTCCCTGGACGCCCCCCAAGCACCGCCATGCAGCGCGGCTGATCAATGAGATCGTGACCGGAGAAGAGTCCGACATCGGACTCGACGGCCACGCGATCAGCCACTTCGACATGTACCTCGATGCCATGGAAGACGTCGGTGCGGACACCACTCAGATTCGACGCTTCGTCGCCAGTGTGCAAAGCCTTCCCGACTGGCAAACCGCTGTGGCGGCCATGGAGGCGCCGGCGCACGTTCGCCAATTCGTCACCCACTCCCTCACGGTGGCGTGCACTGGAACCACTGCGGAAGTGATGGGCGCATTCTTCTACGGCCGAGAGGACGTCATCCCCGACATGTTCTCGCGGCTGCTGCGCGATTGGAGTATCGACGCCACAAGCGTGCCGGCTCTCACGTACTACCTCGATCGCCACATTCAACTCGACGCCGACGAACACGGCCCGGCGGCGAAGCTGATCGTCGATGACATGCTGACGGAGGACCCCTCCCTGACTTCGTCGATGATCGCGGGCGCACAGGATGCCATCGCGTCTCGACTCGAGTTGTGGGACGGCGTCGAGCGCTCGCTGGCCGGGTGAGCACTCGCCGGGCCGACGACATGTGACACCGACGCACAGATGGTCCCTCGGTTCGATCCCGCCGTACGCTCGGAGCGCCATGGCCACCACACCCACTGCTGCCGCGTTCTCCATCACCCTCGACTGCCGGCTCGACAACGTGCCCGGCACGCTCGGCCAGCTCGCCCTCGCCATCGGCGAGGCCGGCGGCAACATCGGCGCCCTCGACGGTTTCGACGTGCGCGGCCCCGAGCTGCGCCGCTGCATCGTCGTGCACTGCCGCGACGAGGCGCACCAGCAGAAGATCGTCGACGCGGTGCGCTCACTGAAGGGCGTCACCCTCGTCGACTGGTGGGACCGCACGTTCCGCATGCACGAGGCCGGCAAGATCCACGTGCTCACCAGCGCGCCGGTGAACGACCGCGACGACCTGTCGATGGCCTACACCCCGGGCGTGGCCCGCGTGTGCATGGCGATCCACGACGACCCGTCGCTCTCACACCGCTACACCATCCGGAAGAACACCGTCGCGATCGTCAGCAACGGCACCGCCGTGCTCGGCCTCGGCGACATCGGGCCCGAGGCGGCCATGCCGGTCATGGAGGGCAAGGCCCTGCTGTTCAAGGAGTTCGGCGGCGTCGACGGCTTCCCCATCTGCATCAACGCCCGCACGGCCGACGAGGTCGTCGACTTCGTCCAGCGCCTCGCCCCCACCTTCGGCGGCATCAACCTCGAGGACATCAAGGCGCCCGAATGCTTCGAGATCGAAGAACGCCTGAAGGCCAGCCTCGACATCCCCGTCTTCCACGACGACCAGCACGGCACCGCCGTCGTCACGCTGGCCGCGCTGTGGAACTCGCTGAAGATCACCGGCAAGAAGATGGAGGACCTGTCGGTCGTCATCGCCGGCATGGGCGCGGCGGGTGTCGCCATCGGCAAGATCCTCATCAACGCCGGCGTCGGCGAGATCGTCGGCTGCGACCGCACGGGCGCCATTTACTCCGGCCGCAGCGACCTGAACGTCGCCAAGCAGTGGTTCGCCGAGAACACCAACCCGTCGCGCAAGATGGGTTCGATCAGCGACGTGATGCACGGCGCCGACGTGTTCGTCGGCGTCAGCGGGCCCGGTCTCATCACCGCTGCCGACCTGCGCAACATGGCCAAGGACCCGATCGTGTTCGCCATGGCGAACCCCGACCCCGAGATCCGTCCCGAGCAGGCCGACGGCCTCGCCGCCGTCATGGCCACCGGCCGCAGCGACTACCCGAACCAGATCAACAACGTGCTCGCCTTCCCGGGCCTGTTCCGTGGCGCGCTCGACGTGAATGCCACCGACATCACCGAGAACATGAAGCTCGCCGCCGCCATCGCGATCGCCGAGTCGGTCACCGATGCCGAGCTGTCACCCACCTTCGTCGTGCCGTCGGTGTTCGACCGCTCGGTCGTCCAGCGCGTGGCCCCCGCCGTGTCGGCCGCCGCCATCGCAGACGGCGTCACCCGCATCAGCTGAGCACGCCGTCGACGTCAGCCGCCGACGAGGCTGCGGCCCACGATCTCCTTCATGATCTCGTTGGTGCCGCCGTAGATGCTCTGGATGCGGCTGTCGGCCCAGGCCCGAGCGATCGGGTACTCGCGCATGTAGCCGTAGCCGCCGTGCAACTGCACGCACTTGTCGACGACCTTGTTCTGCAGATCGGTGCACAGGTACTTGGCGGCGGCGGCCTGGTCGGCCTCGAGCTTGCCCTGGCAGTGCAGCTCGATGCACCGGTCGACGTACACCTGCGCGGCCTGGGTCTCGGTGTGCAGTTCGGCGAGCACGAACTTCGAGTTCTGGAAGTGCGACACCGGCTGGCCGAACGCCTTGCGCTCCTTGGTGTACTCGAGCGTCCACTCGATGGCCGACTGCGCCACGGCGACACCGCCGACGGCGATGTTCAACCGCTCCTGCGCCAGGTTCTGCATGAGGTAGTAGAAGCCCTTGCCCTCCTCGCCGAGGAGGTTGGCGACGGGCACCTCGACGTCGCTGAAGAACAGCTCGGCGGTGTCCTGCGCGTGCATGCCCATCTTGTCGAGGTTCCGGCCGCGCTCGAACCCGGCCATGCCGCGCTCGAGCACCAGCAGGCTCATGCCGCGGTGAGCGGCCGTCGGGTCGGTCTTCACGACGGTGACGACGACATCGCTGTTGATGCCGTTCGAGATGAACGTCTTCGCGCCGTTCACCACGTACACATCGCCGTGGCGCACAGCGGTCGTCTTCACGCCGGCGACGTCGCTGCCGGTGTTCGGCTCGGTGATGGCGAGCGCGCCGATCGTCTCGCCCGTGACCATGCCGGGCAGCCACCGCTGCTTCTGCTCGTCGTTGCAGAGCGACAGGAAGTACGGGATGACGATGTCGTTGTGCAGGGTCATGCCGTTGCCGCTGCCGATGACGCCGGTGTACCCGATCTCCTCGGTCATGATCGCTGCGAACAGGTAGTCGTCGGTGCCACCGCCGCCGAACTGCTCCGGCACCGTGAGGCCGAGGAAACCGTGCTTGCCGGCCTCGAGCCAGATGCTGCGGGGCGTGATCTGGTCGTGCTCCCACTGCTCGTGGTTCGGGACGACCTCGTTGTCGAGCCAGCTGCGGAACGCTGCCCGGAACTGGTCGTGCTCGTCGGAGAAGAGGGTGCGCGGGATCGGCTGCATCCCGCCACTGTATTGATGCAGCACACTCTCGTTGCAGTCCCCCGCGCATCGCGCAACTGTGTGCAACGAGAGTGCAGCCAGCGTGCAGCCAGCGTGGCGTCAGCCGGAGCGGGGGAGTTGCTGTTCGACGGTGAGGACGGGAGCGAAGAGGTCGCCGAGCTCGGCCACCCGGCGCAGGGTGTCGGCCGTCTCGAAGCGCAGGTCGAGCTCGCCGTCGGCGCACTGCTGCACCTCGTCCCACGTGACGGGCGTGCTGACCCACGGCCGCACGCGCGCCCGCATCGAGTAGACGCCGATGGTCGTCTTGTGGCGCACGTTCTGGCTCCAGTCGACGAAGATCCTCCCGGGCCGCACCGCCTTGGCCATCGTGGTGGTCACCCGATCGGGATGCTGCCGCTCGAGCAGTTGGCCGACCGCCAGCGCGAAGTCGCCGGCAACGTCGTGCGTGCACGGGGTGTTCAGCGGCACGTACAGCTGCAGCCCTTTCGAGCCGGACGTCTTCGCCCACGCCTCGAGGCCCACCGACGCCAGCACCTCGTGCACCAGCAGCGCGACCTGGCAGCACTCCCGGATCGCTGCCGGCGCACCGGGGTCGAGGTCGAACACGACCGCCCGCGGGGTGTCGAGGTCGGCCGACAGCGCCATCGGCACGTGCAGCTCGAGCGCGGCCAGGTTGGCCGCCCACACGAGCGCTGCGGGCTCGTCGAGACGGCAGTAGTCGACGGTGCCGTTGCGGTCGCCCGGGCCGACGGCCGTGCCGACCCACGCGGGCCGATGCTTGGGGCAGCGCTTCTCGAAGAACCCGGGCTGGTGAGCGCCGTCGGGGAACCGCAGGAAGGTGATGCACCGGCCTGCCAGGTGCGGCAGCATCACCGGCGCGATGCGGGCGTAGTAGTCGATGACCTGTGCCTTCGTGAACGGCTCGTGCTCGCCGTCGCCCGGGTAGAGCACCTTGTCGAGGTTCGTGAGCGTCAGCTCGCGCCCGCCGACCGTGACGCTGGTGCCCGTGCTCACGCCGACTTACGGACCCGCTTCGGCTTCGCCGTTGCCGGAGCCGATTCGCTGGCCGACGCCCTCTCCGAACCGTCCTCGGCCGAACCGGCCGCAGGATGCCGTTTGCGTGCATCCTTGGCCGCCTTCACGCTCGCCTCGAGCGCAGCCATCAGGTCGACGACCTTCGGTGCCGCCGCTGCCGCTGCCGGTGCCTCGAACTCCTCGCCCTCGGCCTTGCGCCTGATGAGATCAAGGACCTGCTCGCGGTAGTCGTCGCGGTACTTGGCCGGGTCGAAGTCACCCGCCATCGAATCGACGAGTGCCTCGGCCATGCGGACTTCCTTGACGCTGACGTCGATGTCGTCGAGCGCCTCGAGCTCGTCGATGTCGCTCGCGTCGACCACCTCGTCGGCGAACACCATCGTGCTCATGAGGAGCCGGCCCTCGGACGCCCTGATGGCGCAG
>Ga0247833_1008104_pt1 | contig 10787 bp, 10 predicted proteins | sample LaCruzMarch2015__7_FD_187117 | JGI IMG/M metagenome (GOLD analysis project Ga0247833, IMG submission 187117) | Freshwater microbial communities from meromictic Lake La Cruz, Castile-La Mancha, Spain - LaCruzMarch2015_8m | ecosystem: Environmental > Aquatic > Freshwater > Lake | place: Spain...
GGGCCTTCGGCCCCCGCGGCCTCGGCGGCCCAGGCCGCCTCGCCCCCCCCGCCCCCCCCCCTCCGCGTTGGCCCCAAAATTGGCCGCAACGACCCTTGCCCCTGCGGTAGCGGTCGCAAGTTCAAGTCCTGTCACGGCAAAGACGCCCCTGAATAGGAGGACATAGCGTCATTGTAGTCTAATTTTGAGTCATGAAAGGAATGTTATCGACCCTCGCCTTGGTAGGGACCCTCGCAGGTCTCTTGGCATCGAATCACGCATTTGGGCTGGCTGCGACCTCCCATTCAGACCTAGATTCCGTGATGACGACCGGTTCCGTCGAGGATACCCAAGTGAACCGTGCGGCTCCCGAAAAGAAAATTCCCGGTTTCCGTGTGCAGTTGTACCAAGGTTCATCCCGGGCCCGGGCCAAAGAAATCCGGGACTTGATGGTCCAGTCCTATCCCAAATTGGGGGTGTACATGGGGTACCGGCAGCCGGACTTCCGGGTGCGGGTTGGTGATTTCCGCGACAAGGGCGAAGCCACAGCTTACCTCAATATGATGAAAGCCGATTTCCCATCCGCCTTTGTGGTACCTGACAAAGTTTTGCTTTACCCCAAAACGGTACAGGAAGGGGAACCCACCCTGGAGCAGGATGGCTACGAAGACTGAGACCCTTCGCCGGGATGCCGAAGCCTTGGAAAAAACCCTGGTTTCGGATCGGCGACACTTACACCAAAACCCTGAACTCTCCTTTGAAGAGGTTCAAACGTCTGCTTTTGTTCAGGAGCGACTCCGAGATCTGAACATACCTTTTACTTCCGGTATTGGAGGCTACGGGGTGGTTGCCAACCTGCAGGGCCATAGCCCCGGGCCGGTGGTGGCATTGCGCGCCGATATGGATGCCTTGCCGATTCAAGAGGCCAACGAAGTTCCGTATGCTTCCAAGGTGCCCGGTGTGATGCACGCCTGTGGTCACGATGTTCATACGGCCTCTTTGTTGGGGGTCGCTGCTTTGTTACGGTCCCGTACCCAGGATTTTTCGGGGACGGTTCGCTTTTTGTTTCAGCCGGCCGAAGAAAAATTACCAGGCGGAGCTTCGCTGATGATCCGCGACGGTGCTCTGGCCAATCCTACGCCCCAAGCCATTTATGGTCAGCATGTTATGCCATTACTACCGGCGGGTACTGTGGGATTTCGCAGCGGTCGTTACATGGCCTCCGCCGATGAAATTCGACTTACGATTCGTGGCAAGGGAGGGCATGCCGCCATGCCCCACCTGAATACCGATGCCGTCCTCATCGCATCGCATATCGTCGTCGCTTTGCAACAAGTGGTTAGCCGACGAGCCAACCCCACCCTCCCCTCCGTTTTGTCCTTTGGTCATATTATTGGAGAAGGCGCTTACAATGTGTTACCCAACGATGTCCGTCTTCGGGGAACTTTCCGCACCATGGATGAAACATGGCGCGATCAAGCCCATGCTTTGATACGCGAAATCGCCTCCGGCACCGCCTCGGCCATGGGGGCGGTCTGCGATGTTGAAATCGATCGGGGTTACCCCATGCTCTTTAATCATCCCGAATCAACCGCCCTGGCCCGCTCGACGGCCGAAGCCTATTTGGGCCCGCAACAGGTGGTGGATTTGGATTTATGGATGGCCGCCGAAGATTTTGCCTTTTATGCTCAGCAAATTCCGGCTACTTTTTACCGCCTGGGCACCCGCAATGAAGCCAAAGGATGGGTTTCCTCGGTGCATACCTCCACCTTTGATGTGGACGAAAGTGCTTTGCCCTTGGGGGCCGGCCTCATGGCCGCTATTGCCCTGGAGCAACTGGCCGCGGCCCCTTCCGCAGGATAGCATCGCGGTAAGGTTCCGGGACCGGAACAGATTGGTTGCTTTCAAAATCAAAGGCCACCAAGACCGAACGGGCCTTGGTAATGCTTTGGAGAGGCCCCTGCTCCATCAACTCCTCCGGGACCACGCCGGGGGTATTCCTCTCACAGGGTCTCAAATCGGCGGACCAGTCCGACGCCTTGCGGACGATGAGGTATTCCATGGTAAAACTCTTGGAGCCCAAGCGAACCGTGCGGGTCAGCACCCAGGCCCTGTCCCGAATCAGCAAGGGTCTCAAATAATCCACCTCGGTCCTCGCCAAAATCATGCCCACTTTGTTCCAATCCCAGCACCCCAAGGCCCGGAAATAGTCAATGCGGGCCTGCTCAAAGTAACTGAGGTAAACCGCGTTGTTGACATGCTGCAAGGCATCGATATCCGCCCAGCGCAGGTGGACCGGACTAAAAAACTCGTAGGGCAGAGCGGCTGGCTCGGGCCGGTTTTCAAAATCAGAGGACGAAGTGGACATACGCAAAGAAAATTCGGCCTAAATTTACCCCCATGGAGCAGGGTAAGCGGCAGCTAAAAGTATCGGGACTGGTACAAGAGGAACTAGCACAGGTTTTGCGGCTAAAATTTCAGGAATTGACCCGTCCGGCTCTGGTCAGCATCACCCGAGTACGGGTGACAGCCGATTTGTCCCTGTGCAGGGTTTACCTATCGGTTTACGGGATCGGCGATGCCCAGGCTCAGGAAGCCATGATCGAAAAGATAAGGCAGGCCAAACCAGGCCTGCGCAAGGAACTGGGCCTGCGGGTCCGTAATCAATTGCGGGTGGTCCCCGATATGGAATTCTACTTGGACGATTCCCTGGATTATGCAGAGCGGATCGAGCGTTTGTTGCAACAATAAACCAAAGACGACGGGGTTTGCCCTTAGGCCATGCAACAATCCGAATTCAGGCAAGCCTTACGACAATTTCTGCACGAAAGGCCGGGGTTCCGAACCCTCTTTTATACGCTCACCGAAGCCTTGGTCGTCAGTTTTTGGCATATTCGCAAAGAACTCTGGGGTCTGGCCCTGAATCAGTCCCAACGCAACCTCCATGTCCTGGATGCCGGGGCCGGGATGGGACAGTACGAGCATTTTATGAGCAGTCGTTTTCCGGGCTGGAATATCTGCGCCCTGGACCGCGAAGCCTCCGAAGTGGCCGAATGCAATCGTTATTTTTTGGAAAGAGGCAAGCACCGAGTCTTCTTCAAAACCGCCAACCTGGAGACCTATCGTGAACCCGATTGCTTTGATTTGGTATTGGCTGTCAATGTCTTGGAGTACCTCCCCAACGATCGTTTGGTGTTGACCAATTTTTTTGATTCCCTGCGACCGGAGGGCACGCTTTTGTTAGCGGTTCAATCCGACAAGGCCCTCACGGTGGAGCCTAATTTTACCAATAAATTGTTAGGAAATCAAGGTCTGGCCCATCGCTACAATGCCTTGAGCCTCAAAAAAACCCTCAAAGAAATTGGATACACCCGAATCAGGGCCCACTACGCGTACGGTTACAGCGGTCGTCTCTCCACCAGGCTGGGCATTCGTTTGCCCAAATATTTGTTAAAAAAATCCGGTCTCTGGATGGCCGTGCTGCCCCTTTATTTTGTGTTAACCTATCCCCTGATTCTCTTGTTGAATTTGCTGGATGTGGTCTTTGCCCATTGGCAGGGCTCGGAATTGGTTGTCCGTGCCAGCAGACCATGAATCGCCGAATTCCTTTTTGGACCTGGCTGATAGCCGGACGATACCTGCGGTGGAACCGACCAACCCGGGGTGGATGGCATTTTAGCCAATGGATTTCGGTGGTTTCCTTGGTAGGGTTGGGCTTGGGGACCGCAGCGTTGATTCTCGTTTTGTCGGTTTATAACGGATTGGAGGAACTAACCCTGGGCATGTACAACCGCTTCAACCCCACGTTCAAGGCCAGTCCGGAGCGGGGGATGCAATTGGATGCGCAGGCCTGGATTCCGTTGATTCAAAAGGTGGAAGGGGTTCGCGCCGTTTCGGCCACCTTGCAGACCAACGCCTTGCTCCGGGTCGGGACCAAAGAAGCTTTGGTCTGGATCAAAGGGGTGGACCGGGCCTATTTTGAGGTCATTCCGACCCAAGACGCCTTGGTTTGGCCCGAACAGACCACCGCCGGATGGACCTCCGGTTTGGTAGGTCGTCCATGGGCCTTGGTGGGCGTGGGCCTGGCCGAGCGATTGGCCCTGGAAGTAGGCCCACAAGCGCCTCCCTTGTTGATCTATGTTCCGCGGCAAGGGGCCAAGATTCAGGCCTTATCCGCCGAACAAGCTTTTGTGGAAGTCCCTTTGTTGGTGGAGGGGCTCTTTGATTTTCAGCCGGAAGTCAACCAAGAAATGGTCTTGGCCGACCTCGATAGCCTGCGTTCCCGGATGGGCGTTGAGAATCGTTTTGCCAGTGCTATTGAAATAGTTACCCATCCGAACGCGGATCCTGATCGCGTTCAACAAGATCTAAATCGCGTGCTGGCTTCGGCTCCGATTCCGAAACGTTTGCGTTTGCAGAATCGTTTGCAGCAGGAATCGGCCCTGCTCAAAATCTTTGCGGCAGAGAAGTGGTGGACCTTTGTTTTTTTGTTATTTATCGTTGGTTTGGCTTCCCTGAATTTGGTGGGATCCCTCAGCATGTTGATGCTCCAAAAGCGCAAAGACATTGAAATTCTCGGGGTTCTAGGGGCTAGGCCGGGATCCGTCGTCCAGGTTTTTTGGTTGGCCGGTATGGGTATTGTTACGGCAGGGGCTTTGGTGGGTCTAGCGGCAGGGGCTTTTCTCTGCTTGCTTCAAGAACACTTTGCGCTGGTCACCTTTCCGGGACAAAGAGGTTTGAACCCGTTACCGTACCCGGTTGACCTGCGCTGGACCGATGCTTTGCTGGTTTTCTTGGGCGTCCTCGTTGTAGGCGCTATTTTTGCATGGCTTCCGGCGCGGCGTGCTGCTTGGACCCGTCAAGGATAGCCCAATCGCACCTAGCCCTACCGCCATGGACTCCAATTCTCCCAACCCCACCCCAACCCCTACCTCCAAAGGCCGCAGGTGGCTTCAGAGATTAGGCTGGGCCGGCTTCATGTTTTTTTTGATCAAAGGCTTGGTTTGGTTGGCCGTTTTTTATGGCTTAGGCCGCATGGTGGGCCTGGATTAAGGAGGGCTTAGACCGATTTTTGGTGGTAATGGTGGACGCCGTCCTGCATTGTTTTTTCCCAAGTCGTGTATTCAAAACCTGGTAAGGCTTTGAGGACCGCCGATCCATCGTAGCGCTTGCGCGTATAGGCAGCCCGGACGGTTTCAGCGCTGAGGTAATTGCGCCCCCCTGTCCATTGCTTGATGATTTGTTGAATCAAGGCCCCCAGCCTGGCCAAAGCATACGGCGGCGAAAGTGCCGGCGCTTTTCGTCCCATGATCCGCGCTATTTCTCCAAAAAGTTCTTGGAAGGTGAGGTTGGCGCCGTTTAACAAAAAGCGTTGTCCCAAAACATTCTGTTCATTCAAATCAATGCAGGCCCTGGCCACATCGCGGACATCCACGACCCCCAGCGAGCCGGGCGGATAGAACAAGAGGCCGCGATCGACCTGGCGAAACATTTGGTTGCTGCCGGCATCAAAGGCGCCGGGCCCCAGGATGACCGAAGGATTCACCACGATGACCTCAAGCCCTTCTTCTTGGCCTCGCCAAACTTCCAGCTCGGCCTCGAATTTGGAACGGCCATAAACGGAGGAGGCTCCCTTGTCGTCCCAGGGGGTGTTTTCGTGAATGGTTTCTCCGTTGCGCGAAGGGCCCAGGGCCGCAATGGAGCTTACATGGACCAGCCGACGAACCCCGGCCGATAGACAGGCGTCCACCAATTGCCCGGTCATGCGGGTGTTTTGTTCAAAGAGTAACTCCGCATCCCTTGGATCGTACGAAACCAGGGCGGCGCAGTGGAAAACCACCTCGGCTCCCTGAACCAAATCGTTGAGGCTGTTCCAATCGTTCAGGTCGCAGGATTGCCAATCCACCAGGCCCGATGAATCCGAGTGTTGAGGATGGAGGCTGGGTGGAAGGACCCCTTGGGAGCCAATCCTGGAAGGGTTCCGGTACGAAGCCCTTAACAAAGGCCTGGATGCGGGGCCTTTGGGATTCAGGCTTTCGTTCAAAGCGGTGAGCAGGGTTTCGCCGACCAGGCCGGTGGCACCGGTGATGACCCAAACGGGTCGGCTCGTGGTGGAAGGGGAAGAGGAATCCAATTGCATGGCCCGAAATTAGCCCAGCCTGGACCCGGACCGGTGGTTGTAGGGGCATCCGGTTCCCGAACCAAGCACATTGGGCAAACCCAGTTGATGCAAAAGCCCCAAAAGCCCAAAGACCAAGGCTTCCTTGAAATCCCGGAGTTCAGGCTCGGCGACTACTACTTCCATCGTGGTTCGTTCGGACAGGCAACGCAAAAGCATGGGGTGGGCCGCCCCCCCACCGCTGACGAGAACACGACCGCGACCGTTGTTATGAGAACTTTCGTTGCAAGCATCCAGGGCTTTGGCGGTAACCCCTGCCCAATGAACACACCAGGTATAACACAAATCTTCGGGAAGGTAGGCCTGCTGCTGGGTGGGCGGTTCAAATTGCTCTTCGAAGGTCGCGGTATCCAGGCTTCGAGCCCCCGTTTGTTGGTACCAAGGAGCTGCATCCCAAGCGCTTAGGAGTTCGGGAATTAAGCGGCCTTTATGGGAAAGCACCCCGTCCCGGTCCATGGACAGGCCGGCCCTCTGAGCAAAACGATTGAGGGCGGTATTGCAAAAAGCGATATCAAAGGCCTTGCGAAGACCTTGTTCTTCCCAAGAAAGGTTGGCGATTCCCCCCAGGTTCAGGCAGGCGTTGTAGTCCCCAAAGAGGAGGGCATCGCCCATCGGTACCAGGGGCGCGCCCTGTCCTCCGAGGGCGACATCGGCGCTCCGAAAATCATGGACCACGGGCAGACCGGTCAGGGCATGCAACCAGGCCGGATTCCCGATTTGATAGGTAGTACCCCGCTCCGGACGGTGATCAATGGTATGACCGTGGCTGGCGACGAGGCAGGGGGCATCGTGGGGGCCCGAAGGTGGGGTATCCTGAAGCAGGCGGTTGATTTCATGGGCCCACCAACGCCCCAAGTCCACATCTAGATCCAGAAGCTCCTGGCGGGCGGCCATGGGGACCCGACGAAGTCGTTCTTGGAAGGCCTCATCGTATGGAACGGTGCGGCTTTTTAGGATTTTGTAGGACCAAGGTCGCGTTGGTCCGTAGCCAAATCGCGCCAGACAAAGGTCCACCCCGTCCAAGGAGGAACCCGACATGAGCCCCAGGACCACCGCCTCTCCGACCTGCAGGTTGCCCAACATGGCTTCAAGAGAAAGGTGAGCCGCCAAGCGCATTACGAAAAAATTTCGTGAGCCTGCTGGCGGACCATGCCGCGCAGTTCATCCAAGCCCGCCCCTGTTTTGACCGATATAAAAACAGATAAGGGATGCCTGGCACAGTGGCTACGCTCAAAGGAATTCATTTCCTCAGGCTCCAGTTGCAGGGCGTCGGTTTTGTTATAAACCCGGATGATAGGGGTCCCGGAGATGCCAAGGTCCACCAAGGTTTGATCCACCACCTGGATTTGGGATTCAAAGCCCGGATGCGAGGCATCGATCACGTGGAGGAGCAAATCCGCTTCGCGCGCTTCGTCCAAGGTGCTTTTGAAGGATTCCACCAGGTGATGGGGTAGTTTGCGAATAAACCCGACCGTATCGGATAACAACAAAGGCTGGCTATCCAAGACCCATTTGCGGACGGTGGTGTCCAGGGTTGCAAACAATTTATTTTCTGCAAATACTTCGCTTTTGGTCAGTCGATTCAGCAGGCTGGATTTGCCAACATTGGTGTAACCGACCAAGGCCACCCGGTACTGAGTTTGGCGGTTCTTGCGTTGGGTTTGGTTTTGGCGATCGATCTCCTGAAGCTTGATTTTCAAGAGGGTGATTCGGCTTCGAATAATCCGACGGTCGGTTTCGATTTCCTTTTCACCGGGTCCTTTCATGCCGATCCCTCCTTTTTGCTTGGAAAGGTGGGTCCACATCCGGGTTAATCGGGGCAATAGATATTCGTGTTGAGCCAGTTCAACCTGCAGCCGGCTTTGGGCACTGCGGGCCCTGGCCGCAAAAATATCCAGAATCAATGTGCTGCGGTCCAGGACTTTGATGGATGCCTCCAGGGGGTCCGGGTTAAAGGCTTTTTCGATGTTACGGAGTTGGGCCGCACTGAGTTCATCGTCAAAAACCACCAGGTCCAAACCTTCTTGGTTGGCATAGTCCACCATCTCCCGGAGTTTGCCGCTGCCCACATAACTTCGGGGATCCGGGTGGGCCAAGCGTTGGGTAAAGCGTGCGCAGACGTTTGCCCCAGCTGTTTCACTCAAAAACTCCAATTCGTCGAGGTACTCGGAGGTTTGGTTTTCGGGTTGTTGGGGGGTAATCACCCCCACCAGGATGGCCCGCTCCTTGGTTCCGGTCACGGGACTAAGCATGGTTCGATTCGGTTGGTTCGTTGTTATGATTTCGCAGGGTCTGGGTCCAGTCGCTGATAAAATCCATGGGCAAAATACGCAGGCCTTTGTTTTTGCGACCACCAGGAAGGATACCGGCCTCGATGCCTTGGTGGGAGGAAAGGACGACTTTGTCAAAACCCAACTTGCGGGCCTCGGCCAGGCGAGCGTCCATGCCCGAAACGGGCCTTAACTCTCCTCCCAATCCGATTTCGGCGATGAAGGCACAACGGTTGGACAGAGGCAAATCCAGGAGCGAGGATACCAGGGCAGCGCAGACCGCAAAGTCCAGCGCCGGGTCGGAGGTTTCGAGACCACCGGCCAAGTTCAAAAATATATCGTGTTGGGACAAGGGCAGCCGGCATCGTTTTTGGAGGACGGCGATCAGCATTTGGAGTCGCTTGTGTTCAAAGCCCGTGCTGTTGCGTTGGGATTGGCCAAAATTGGACGGTGAAACGAGGGCCTGAACTTCGACCATGAGGGAGCGGTTGCCTTCGCGGGTATTGCCAATCGCTATTCCCGAACGGTTTTGCCAATGCCGACTCATGAGCAGATCGGATGGATTCAGCACCTCTTTCAAACCATCGCTATCCATCTGATAAATCCCCAATTCGTGGGTGGCGCCAAATCGATTTTTGAGGCTGCGCAAGAGGCGGTAGGATTGATGACGATCGCCTTCAAATTGTAACACTGTGTCTACCAGGTGTTCCAGGACTTTGGGTCCCGCAAGGTTGCCGTCCTTGGTGACATGCCCGACAAGGATAACGGGTACATGGTTTTGCTTGGCGTATTGCATGAATTCTCCTGCCACATGCCGAATTTGGGCCACGGTTCCCGGAGCCGAGTCCAATTCTTGTTGAAAGAGAGTTTGGACCGAATCCACCAAAATCAATTGGGGCTTGGTTTCTTCAATGGCACGAAAAATGGCGGTGGTTTCGGTTTCGCATAACAACAAACAGCGGGAGTGGAGGGATCCCAGTCTTTCGGCCCTAAGGCGAATTTGTTGCCGGCTTTCTTCGCCGGAGACATAGAGGGTGGTCAGATCGGTGAGCCTTAGAGCCAATTGGAGCAGCAAGGTGGATTTGCCGATACCGGGTTCGCCGCCCAGCAAACAGAGGCCCCCGGGGACCAAGCCACCGCCCAGCACCCGGTGCAATTCCCCGTCAGGCACCGGAATGCGCCATTGCTCTTCCAAAACGATTTGGTCGATGGCCTGTACCTCTCCTTGGCCGTGGATTAAATCCCCGGAAGCTTTGCGTCGGTCCGCTTTGGGCTGGGCCGGGCCTGGTTCCAAACTTTCAACCAAGGTGTTCCAAGCCTGGCAGGAGGGGCATTGCCCCGACCATTGGGGGGTGTGGACTCCACAATCCCGGCAACGAAAACTGCGTTTGATTTTGGCCATGAAGACACGAAATTACACCATCCCGCATGCGTCCCCTTGCTTTATCATTGCATGGATGAAATTCGTTTTGATTTGTGCCCTGATGTTGCTGGTGGGGGTGGGTCAGCCCCTGCGGGCCCAAAGCCTTCAGCCAGCCGAAATTCAAATCGGGGTTCAGCATTTTCAAAAACAAGAATGGGAGTCCTGTCTTCGGGTTTTGGAGCCTTTTTTGACCCATCCCGAATGGTATTCCACGGCCTACGCCTACAGCTATGCCTCTTTGTTGCAGACCAAGGCTTGGGAGGAGGCCGAGAAATTGGCTTACAAGACGGGGCGCCGCTGGAAGGGATCGGTGCATTACGATGTGGATCGGGGCCATGCGATGCGATTGCGGGGCCGTACCGAGGAGGCGGTTCGGCTTTTTGAGGGGCTGATCAACCAATGCAGCGGGGAACCCAACCAGATTATGATTTTGGCCGGGGCCTTTCGGGTGCGCTCCGAGAACGAATGGGCCGAAAAAACCTACCAACGCGGCCGTGTTATGGCGGGGAATCCCGCCGCCTTTGCCATGGAATTGGCCGATTTGGCCTATGGTTCAGGCCAAAAGGCCGCCATGATTGAGCATTACCTGGATTATTTGCAGGCCCAACCCGAAGCCCTTGAGACGGTGCAATACAGCCTCCAACAAAAACTAGAGGCCGACGAAATGGATGGTCTGCGGACGGCGCTCATCCGGCGGCTACGCCAGGTCCCCGATGAGTGGATTTGGGGGGAATTGTTGGTTTGGTATTTGGTGCAACAAAAGGATTTTGCCGAGGCCTTCCCCCATGCCCGCGCTTTGGATCTGCGGCTTCGCGAAAAGGGACGCAGGGTCTTGAACCTGGCCAGGGTGGCCATCGAAAACGAAGACTGGAAGGCCTGCCTACCGATGTTGGATTATGTAGGGGAGCAAGCGGCGGGGACGCTCATGGGCCTCGAG
>Ga0247833_1008105_pt1 | contig 10786 bp, 10 predicted proteins | sample LaCruzMarch2015__7_FD_187117 | JGI IMG/M metagenome (GOLD analysis project Ga0247833, IMG submission 187117) | Freshwater microbial communities from meromictic Lake La Cruz, Castile-La Mancha, Spain - LaCruzMarch2015_8m | ecosystem: Environmental > Aquatic > Freshwater > Lake | place: Spain...
TTTTGAGTTCCTTCATATTCGTTGGCATTCCCGTGTGCATGTTGGCACGAGATTCACTTGCCATGGTCCGAAATTGGGTGGTATGCATGACATTTTGTCGGGCCCTGCAGTGTAAAAAGTGAGTTTAGATAGGAAAAGTGAGACAGATGATGAGGATATCCATTGTTGGATGCATGCAGGAATGTAAAAGCTCGCCGTCTCCAGCGTCCTCGGTCATAAAGGATACAGTGTAGGACGACCGAACTCCAGCCCCGCCTGTAAATCAACAAACAACACAACATCCACCTACTCACCTTGGGAGGGAAGTTATCGCCATGCGGGTAAGAGCATTCATGGTGGTGCGACGATGCTTTGACGACTTACAGAGCGATTTTTTGTTCCGTGAAAATGATGTGAAATATCTTTCCGCGCCGCCCGCCATTCCCAAAAGTAGGATTTTGTCTACTACGTAAATAGTTCGAAATATTAAACTACGAGATTAGGTAAAATGGTAAAGATTCCCAATTACGATTAAGAATGAGTATCTCGTAGTGAAATTGCTTTCTCGCTCGTGAACGCGGAGAGGCACAAAACGAGTTGCGCTTTGCCGTAATATCCACTTCTTAGAGATGATGATGAAGACCTTTAACAACAGCAGTGCAGCCAGTCGGTGGATGTCGGTTGGAAGATCAGTGGCGGTGCTATGCATGTTATCTTCTTCGTCATGTTCCGCATTCGGTGGACCGCGATTGACCGTCCGACAGTGTTGTAGCGGTTCATCGCAATTGCAATACCGAGTCCGCGACGACAACCAGCCTGTAAATATTATTCATGTCACCAACAACAATGATATTATCGATGTATCACAACACAGTAATAGTGACAGGCCATTGGTCACAACGGCATCATTAATCGGTGTTAGACTTACGTCTCTGTTCCCGTTGAAGTCATTATATGTCTTCTCATCGCACCGGCAATTGACCGATACCAACAAGAAGCAATTCGAAATGGATGAATACATCGAATACCTCGAACGACGATATAGTAGAATTAATAGAGTGGATATACCCGTATATGCAATGGATTCAACCAATATATCGCCACGAATATTGCCAGTCGGTTTCAAAACTCAACTCATGCGAAGTATACTGTCTACAAGAATACTTGCTCCATTAGTGGCGCCACCTCCTTCCTTACAACACAATTTACCTCCAACTCCTCAAAGAAATGACGACCATCTCAAGGTATTGGGCCTTTCTAAGTTGGCAAGTGCTGGACTACGTCGAAGATTGAACTGCGAGGATGGAAGTAGCGACGATGATTGCGACATTATTACTTCGACGAGTCATTATGAGTCACGAACAGGCCCACTTGGGCGAAAGAGGTCAACACTGGCCTCCCTTGGTGGATTTGCTCGGGCATACGTGACATCATTGCAGTTAATTACAAACTTTTTCATGATGACAGTAATCCCTGAGATAACAGCATATATTCCTGAATTGGTGACGAGTTTCGTCATTTGGTTATTAGTTCGACCAGTTTTAAGGTGGGGAATAAAATAAGATTCATAACAATATAAAAAAGACATTATTATGATAATACACTAGATTTAACACCTGATGATAATTGAGTCGTATATCCTGAGGTTCCATTACTGCTTTGTCTGAAACTCTCTCCTTCCTCGCCAAGGGAACTATCTGCACCAGCTTTCGTTTTCCAGCTTGCATCACTCCAATCTTCTACGCAGCTGGCCGTCAAGATCAATCCAACGACCAACGACCCCCAAGAGGAATAGAACAAATTACCAACTGGTGCGCCCGGTCCCTCCTGACTTGTCAATAGCGCAACCCCCACGGCTTGAAACACTACTAGCGCGCTGCTTAAGATCAGCTCTGTTGTATATAGCCAAGGTAAACTGCCATTGCTTGTCACACCCAGCTTCATTCCCATTAACGACATTGAAACAATTGCGCTCAATATCCCAATGACAATACCAAGTTGGCAATGTCTGCAAAATTTGATTGATCCCATCTCCTCCTCACCCAGTCCGAAGCTACTTCGTCCACAGTGATTGTCAAATAATCGTGCACTGCTCCCCATCTGAATTGACCCAATGACAGCCAACCACGCCCAATATTGCAACCTCTTGGCACGATTGCGCAATTCGGCAGTCAAATCGATCCCATATACTGATGATACGTAGCTAATCATAAGTATAACTCCATTTGCCAACCCAGCCCATGAAAAGTAATACAAGTTTCCATTAGATATACTCCCACTCGAATCGGTGACAAGACCATGTCGTGTATCAGATACAATCCCAACCAATGCCGACCAGAAAGTTATAAGAATTAATATTATAATCCCTTCGACTCGTGTGCCCATTATTAGACCTATTAGTAGTGGTCGTGTATGGAAGAAGACAACTATCAATGATAATAGGAATAATATAGTACAGCAAGCGACGGCATAGTCTTGATTTGCCCGTGCTGCGAGGGAAAGTCGCTCAGTACGTGCTCTCTTTTCCATTGTATGTTTGAACAGTGTGAAAAGAAGAAATGTATAAATGAGATGAGTCTAAGTAAACAATGAAAATATGTTCAATGTATCCGTCCTCTTATCCAGCACAATTTCTATCAATGAAAAGTAGCTAATGAAAGCATTGAATAGAACTCGCGAATTATGGGGTCGGAAGGAAAAAAAAGAGATATGCTCGTTTCAAAGATACGAGATATATTTCTAGTTGAAAGATTTTTGAATGTAGCCGCATGCATTTACAAGATATGGGGCAACAAAATAATACATCGCCCATTCACCAATCGTCTTATCGGTGCCCTGGTTTTAATACGGCGTAAAAATAAATGAATCAACAAATTTATGCAATCATGTTTCACTTACAGCCTCGATCAATGCACATAAAGTAATTACTGACGCAAGGAAGAACGTCAACCAGTATCTGAATCGTGGAGATTGCGAAGCGGCGGACGACAACATCTCCTGAGCATGAAAGATGGTGAAATAATGTGGAGGAAATGGAAATGAGCGAGGCGGAGCCCCCAAGTTGTGCACAATTCAATTCACAAGGTCCAGATGCAATCCGTCTTCTTTGTATCATCAGGCCAGGGTGTTTAGTTCAACCAAACCTCGGTCAAGTCGTTGACTCGCAACTAAAACTGAACAATCAGAAAAGACAAAAGAGAAAAGCTAATGTTGTTGATCATCTCATTAACTATTATGAATGCTTTCCCCTGGTCTTTGGTCTCCATACGATCTCAACCTGATCTGTCCTGAATCGCTGCCGGCATTCAGTATCCTCAATCTTTACCAACATATCCTTACTGTTGTATTGCAACCCAAACATACCAGCCTGTGCAATCATGGCACCATTATCAATGCAATATCGATGATCCATGGCACAGAGTGTCCCGCCTCTATCTGCGACCATATCTGCCATCATTTCTTGCAGTCGCACATTACATCCCACACCACCCACGATAAGGACTGAGTTTTGTCCACAATGTGCCATTGTACGTTCAGTAATCTCAATTAGCATTGCGAATATAGTCTCTTGGAGTGAGTAACACAGATCAGAGATTGTAAATTGATCATCGCTCAACTTTGTTCCACGTCCAACGAATAGATTTTTCTTCTTTGTTAATTCTTCAACGTAGGTAAGTAATCCTGAGAAGGAAACGTCCATCCCCTTGACGACATATGGCAACTCAATGATCCTTGGTACTGCTGATGACAGTGATGATCTCCCACCTTCTCTTTCTTCTTCTAAACACCTACGTGCCTCTAATTCAACATTATACCCAGGACTTGGATCATTACTTAATCCAACAATGCGTGCAAATCGGTCCAAACAATTCCCCACGGCAATATCAATAGTTTCACCAAATATTCTGTACCTTCCATCACTGTAGGCAATGACCTGTGTATTCCCTCCGCTTACATACAGTACTACCGGATCCGATGCCGAAGTGGCCACACGTCCCATTTCTATATGACCAATACAATGATTTACCGCAATTAGCGGTATGCCCCACAACACTGATAATGATCGTGCAGCGATGGCACAGGAACGTAATGGGCCACCCATTCCCGGTCCAAGTGTGAATGCAATTCCACTTATTCGTTTATATGGCTGTATTTCATTAGGATAAGCCTCATTTAATGCAGCACGTATTAATGGTATAATATATACCTGATGATGCCAACTAGTTTCGCGTGGCAAAAAGCCACACCCCATTGGACTGATGTATGTTTTGCGTGGATTTGACAATGTACGGTACGTGCGTGTATTGGGACAATATTTCAGTATCCCTACCCCCACCTTATTCGCCGAACCTTCAATCCCAAGTATGACGGTTGTTTCATTGGGATGGGGGAGGGGTAGGTTGTGTAATGGGCCGAGGGGACATGGTGGTTCCGTCGCCGTAGTCTCCATGTCGTCAAAACTGGAATGCTTCCCGCAAACAGAAATAATTTCATCATCATCAGAACGCACGCACACGCACCCGCCGAGAGAAGGGAGGTTAGGTGTGGTTGCTGGCGTGGGTGGGTGGCTGTGGGTGGTGTGCAGATAGACGGTGTGTGAATGACGCTGGATGCGAGCCCGCTATTATAATCGCATCGTCAAGGAAAATAATCTATGAAGAAATGACAACAAACATAATATCATGAAAACGAAAACGAAGACAAAAACGAGTGCAGATAGCAACATCGAGGGTGTGCTAAATCTCTCCTTCCCTAGATGCTCATGCTGCAAGACTGAGTGGTATCAGATATTAAATGATGATGATGGCATCAATAATAAGGTGGACAAGGGAACGATGAAACCTTCGACCAAGAGAAGTAACAGTCGAAGTCGTCCCTCCCATCTCGATTTACTACAAATGCCAAGATGTGATTGCACCACTCGACTTGTCCAACCTCCTCTTCCATTCGAATTCGACTACAACAAAACTTCTTCATTCAATGGATTAAACAATAATGACTTCCTATCAAGGATACAAATTGTATCTTTTCCCAATTTACCAATCTGTCGGCCCTGTCTCACAAAACGCATTGCGGCATCACAGGAGGTTACCGTACATGATTATCGAATGGGACATGTTGTCAATGGACAGCAAGATGTACGTTTCACTGTTGAATTATGTTGTGTGCAGTGCAAACGCAAATTCTCGGTCCGATCACTCGAACGATTGTTAAATAATAACAACAACAACAACAACAACAACAACAACAACAACAACAACAACAACAACAACAACAACAACAACAACAACAACAACAACAACAGCAATGATCATGACGTTGAGCAGAAAAAGAAGAAATTGAAAAAGAGTAGTAGTAGTAGTAGTGATGCCGATAACTGGAAGGATGGAGTGGATGCTACAATACGTTTGATTGGTTGGGCTAAACGTGGAATGCGACGAGATGAACGATTGAGCAGAAGAAGAAGAAGGTGCAGCAGCAGCAGTAGCAACAATAACAATAGCTACAATGACAGTTTTTGGAATGACATGCACGGTTCATTCACTGGGGGTGATGATAATTGTTCAAGTGATGAATGTTACACTATCTCTTCTTCGGCTGACTCGGAGAATGATGACGATTATTGTGATGATGGAGTTTCCACGTCGCATTCAACAACAAGAGGAGGTCCAAAACGCGTGGAGCTTAAATCAGGCGAACTTATGAAGGAACTACTAGCAAAGGACCCGCTGTATAGACAGGAAAGGGAGGATGAAGAGTGTGTTAAGCGTCTATTAGAAGAAGAGGAGGAGGAACGACGAAGAGCATCAGCAGCACGATCACGTGAGGATGAGGAATTAGCAAAGCGTCTACTAAACGATGAAGAAGAGGAGAGACGGAGACTGTTGGAGCAGAGATCAAGAGAGGATGAGGAATTAGCGAAACGTATATTGGAGGAAGATGAGGAGGAGTTGAAACGACGTACGACTTTAACGTCTGCAATGACATCAACACGATCATCATCGGCGACGTCGAAGAAGAAGACGACAAAGAAGAAAGCTACCATGCTTGACGATTGGAAGAAGTCTCCATCGTCCTGCGGATGAATAATGTAGGTCTTTGTTCAGCACAGAATTGGTGAATTTTAATCACATTGGCATTGTGCATTGTTCAACTAAGATTAACTCCAGATAATTCACTGATTTGATTTCTCCTTCTCGTTTTTTTCTGAGAGAGCGAAACCCCCGACAATTCCGAGGATCTCCGTCAGCGTAGCGGCGACGAAGCGGTCCAGAAGGAGTTTACTATGCTAACAATACAGCAAGACGGCGTCTATCCCTCTTTAATAGACACCGTTGACGGGGAATGATGAAGCCAGTGCTGCTTTTTCTGATAATATGGCATCAACACCATATCCAATGTTTTGTTGATGCCTTTTACGGCATTTGCAACTTGCAATCAGTTCCCATGGAGAACATTACACTACCATACAATTATGGTAATGGAGACGAGGCGAACAATCGTCGTCGACGGCTGCTTCTTCGTGGTCCAGTAATGAGTGCAATCGCACTAACGTCTCATGGTGCACGTACTGCGAATCAACGACGGACACACAGTAGTAATAATAGCAGCAGCAGCAGTTATTTGGACAGAGAATTATCCGCCGGGGTAAACCTGCAAATGATCGAATCACGTCTCTGCGATCCTCGACTGTGTGTAATAAATTATCATCAACTATTAATAGATGACGAGTTTTATTGCCCAGTACCCACGAACTATTGTACTGTCATACAATCACCCTACGATCGAAATGTATCCATCACATGTTCGTACTATCAGGGATGGAAGGTATTATTTGTACGCAGTACGTGGTATTATATATGTTGGGTGGCATTATTATTTGCCGTACTCTTCTGTTGTACTCCCGCGGGACATCATGCAATACGGTATCCAATATCACGATGCTTTTCGAAATTTAATCTTTGGGTGACAGAACATTTATTACGGGCAGAAATATCATCACGGAATCAAATTAGAAATGAATATGATGAGGCATTGCGTGTACAACGTCGTACGGAGGGATGGATATCGGCATATTCGATTAAAACTAAGATTTATTCAAGGGGAGGAATTGATGATACAGCTGCTGCTGCTGCTGCAGATGTAACTAATGAAGAAATTGATGCAGAATATTGTAATGCAAATAATTCTACACCTACGACTGTTGATCAGACTGTTGCAAATAATGAAGACACAATACAAACGTGTCAATCACAGGGGTATGATAGTATGTGCACAATATGTCTACTTGAATTGGAGGTCGGTGATCGTGTCGCGGACTTGAGCTGTGGACATTTGTACCATGCTGACTGCTTGGGAGAATGGATATTAAAGAAAGTGAGTACCTGGCTAAGCATGATATTATATCTTTTATTCATCATTCAACTAACACTTTCGTACAATCGCTACACACCCTTCATCTTGTGATAATAGAACTCATGTCCATTGTGTCAGAGTTTAGAGATTGCCAAGGAAATACGAACTTTTCAAGAAACGAACGATAATGATGGCATCGCCAATATTAATAGTGAGCCTCAAATACCATCAGAAAATCTGATATTCCGACTCAGACGTAGAATATATGATAAATTTATTGATCTTGCCACCGGTAGAGCAACGACGAATCGTCATAGGTCTTTCATGTTACAGCAACGGCTTTACTTGCATAGACAAGAACAGCAAGGTGGTCAGCCACCACCGCTAGAGTTACAAGAACAACCGAATCAAGAAGAACAACAACGACCACGACGTGGGATGATTGGATTGGAATTACGTCCAACAGCCTATCAAGTAATACATCTTTTGCGAGAACAAGAACGAGAGCATCATCGACAGCAACAGCTAGCAAGGAATATTAACATTAGAATGTAGATTGATTGATTGAAATGAAAATATTTTGTACAGTTTGTGAAGATTAGGGTTCAGATTAGTTGAATGTATTTTATTTTTGTCACTTCCATGATAGATTCATTTTTTCACACCATATATTTAGCTTTCACACTTACTGTTCATTACTGTTGCGACATACTCCAATATAAGCAAACATTTATTGCAGTTGTACTACTCTCAATCAATATACCTATATGTATGTGGGGATGGATGATTGGAAAGTAAGAGGATTTGGTGAAAGATACGTTCCTCCTGGGCATATTCCTCTGGCGGGTTTTCAAAATCCATAAACTCTACCCGTCTATTATCAAACTCGAGTTGCATAGTGTGTCGAGTCCGGTTGCATCGCTTTGTTCGCACAAAAGCTGTAGTGGTAATGGTACGAATCAGCATCTACTCAACTATATTACTGCTGCTCAATTACGATCGTCGTTGCTTGGTTCAATCTTCCGGAGGAGCCAATGCCAACTATTCATTGTTGAGATTGAGTAAAGATCCTACGAATGACGACAGTCTTCCAATAATAATCAACATCCTATCGACGAATGACGTGCCGATTGGTAGTACTAATTCGATTACTACTAATTCGACAAACACAGTTACAAATTCTCCAACAAAGGCCGTGACTGTTGTAACTCATTTCCCCACACCTACGCACTCACCATCCAAAAAGTATATAGCACCACCAGATGATGATACTGGCAATGATGATGAGGTGAAGAAGATTGAAAAGGATACAATATATATTGGTTATCTATTCCTTTGGGTGGGTATAACATTTGTTTCCACGTGGACTATAACATACTATCGAACATCCATATTCTTCTACATGGGGAATTTAATTGCCAATACACGACGGCATGGATGTAAGGTATTGTTACATTCCATATTCCCATTCATTGGTAGATCAAGTAGACGACAAAGTGATACATTGGATCAGATTATTTTTGAGACAGATGACGATGCAGCTGATCCTCTCTTGCCGTAAAAAAAAACCTTGAATTGGAGTGGAATGACTGGAATGAATACAACATAGGGGGGGGAATTATGTATTGATAAGTGCATGATTATCAATACCTAACGACAGATAGAATAATGTACTAATAAACCAACATTGTAGACATCAGTCCAAAATGTGAATTGCTCCTACTCTACCAAACTCCAAAACCGTGGACCACAAAGGACCACCCAAACAAGAACATACAGTAAATACAATAGCCATGATATATTAAATACCATAAAGGCTCTATAATTCCGTTCACCAATACACATTCCCATCCATGGACAATGATGATCATACCCCATAATACAGACATTACATTCAGGACAATGTACGGCATTGGGTGGTTGGTAGACGCTGCACAAATCACAATATCTCCATCCTCCACGTCGTGCCGCAGTCATATCTGACGTTGGTAGACCTGAATAGGAATGATTCCTTCCCCCCCCACCTGCTGCATTATCAAGTCCACCACCCGCACGTACAATCCCTGGATCTGTACATGATACGACCAATAGTGATGCCAATGCAATAGCATAAAATAGTAAACAGATAGTTGACGAGATGGGTCCAATATTGTTGAATGCTCTTGGTACATAATATATTGTTGCACTAATTAACAGAGTTGCAGTGCAGATTGGACCAAACCTAGGTGTAGTGTGCATACAGACAAGAATTTGATGTATACATTATTATACGAACGAGTGAAAAAACAAGTAGTTTTTAGATGATGATTTTGCACAGATAAATAATAGTAGTACGGGATATTGAGTGAGAGAGACAATCAGTGTGTACAACGACGACGATGACCTCAACAATAACGATGAAGAAAAAATCAATCGATCTATCAACAACAACAAAAGAAATCATGAATCATCGTACTATATACGATACGTACCAGTGTGGACCAATAATACCAAATCGTAATCTACTATTATTGTAACATTTGGGTAATACAATAATCATATTCCCCACGTACGAATAATTGGAGGAAGAACATGGCATAATTGTATTACTTGGACAGCAGTGACATTTGTTTCTTTTCTTTCGATACCTCCTCTTCTTGTTCCTTGGTTGATCATTATTATGAACATTATCATTGTTGTCATTGTCATTTCTGTCACTACTGCTATCATCATCATCATCATCATCATCATCCTCCTCTGTTGACGTTTCTAAAGTAGTACGTACTGTTCGTCTCGAGGGTAGTAAATATTTTTCTAAATCTTGATCGGTAATCCTATAACTGCGAGTATTGTCATCATTACCGTCGCCAATGAGAATATTCTCGAATAATTCATCGGCATTGAATGAATCTGGAGATGCCGGTGCATCATCGCAGCCATCGAAGAGGTATTCCTCTTGCTGCTGCTGCTGCTGTGGCAATTGTTGTCTTGTAGTAGTAGTCGTCGGAGAAACGATGCCGTTGGGAGTATTGTTCGATGTTTGTTCTTCGGAGTCATCATCTCCGCCATCGTCCTCCTCCTCCCCTACTAACAATCGCCCTCGCTCGACTGGTTCGGCTGCTGGGATGGCTGCTTCGGCTGTTGCTACCTCGTCATCATCATCATCTAGTTGTTGTTGCAGAGGCAACGATGATGATGCTACCATGGGTCAGGTGAGTGAGCACGGTCACGGCTGGAATAGGTGGACTCGCGTAAGACACACAAAATATCTAGGTAGATGTTTCGGGTACGCGTATACACCTCTATTAACACCGGTAATAGGGCAGTTACTACACTACCTCTAGATAAAGTAAATAATGGAGTTGAGGGATTTATGCTTATGTGGTGTCGGCCCGCCACGTGAGAGTAGAGCAGACCCGTGAGTCGAGCGTCGTCGTTCGTTCGTTCGTAGCAAGTATCTAGGTAGTTCTTG
>Ga0247833_1008106_pt1 | contig 10782 bp, 15 predicted proteins | sample LaCruzMarch2015__7_FD_187117 | JGI IMG/M metagenome (GOLD analysis project Ga0247833, IMG submission 187117) | Freshwater microbial communities from meromictic Lake La Cruz, Castile-La Mancha, Spain - LaCruzMarch2015_8m | ecosystem: Environmental > Aquatic > Freshwater > Lake | place: Spain...
CATTCAATGCCACGCCCGCCCAATTACTCCAAAAATGGGCCTTTTTCAAAACACAATCCAAAATCTCATCGGCATTCTTGATCGCTCGCTTAATACAAACCAAAAACCAGCCCTGCCACAATTCGTCATTCAAGTCTCCACGCGAAGACATTTCCAACTGCCGATAATAATCCCTTCTCTCCCTCTCCATCTGCCGCGAGATGCTGAAGTATCCTGCACCCGATTCACCAACCGCCTTCGCCAGAAGCCACTCCACGATCGCCCGACCGATTCGGCCATTACCATCCTCGAACGGATGAAGAACCTCAAACCACAGATGCGCACGACCTGCCTTCACAAACGGATCCAAGTCCTGTCCATCGGAGTTGATCCATTCAAAGAAAATGCGCATTTCCGTTGGGATACGGTCTGCGGGAGGAGCCTCATAGTGCACGCGCTCCCTTCCGATCTCCCCGGAAACTACTCGCATCGGTCCCATCGCATCATCACGCCAAGCGGCCACTTTGATTTTCGAAGTCCCGCTGTATCCGGTAGGAAAAAGCGCTGCATGCCAACCAAACAGCCTCTCCTCGGTTAAAGGCCCACCCGTGTTCCTCATTGCGTCCCAGACCATCTCCACCACCCCATCGGCAACGCGGTCCACCGGCGAAAATCCTGCTGTCTCCAACCCCAAACGCCGCGCCGCTGAAGACCTCACCGCCGCTGGGTTCAACACCTCCCCCTCGATCGCGCTCGTCTGCATAGCCTCCGCCACAACCGTCTCCAAACGCGCACGCCCCCGAGCCTCGAGTCCAATCATCTCCATCCTCCCTTGAAGCCGACCAACCTGCAACCTTAAATCCTGCAATAGTGGATTCAAACGCTCAAAATCACACCGCCATTGCGGCCACGAAGCATTTTGCCAAACATACATCATTCAGTAATCACCGCATTTTTTGCGGCAATAATCAAGTTTAATTACCGCAATTTTTCATGCTTATTGGATTTTCAGGATTTTTTCACTCCTACAGTTACCGATAAAAATTTTTGCGTCTTCTTGCGCCTCTTCGTAGCAAATGCTCGACACTCGACTCTGGACGCTCGACTGGTTTGCTATTGCCACAAAAAGGCTCAAAATTCACAAAAAAGATTCAAGGAACCTCACGCTTATCCAAACAAGTTGTCGAAATCATTGTGCGACCCAACCCAAAACCAATGAATCTCTTCACCATTCCTCCGGCCGACTGCGCGATATTTTGCTGAAATCCTTACAGACCAGATATCCTTTGTTCCAGATAACTTCTTAAAACGCAGAGAAGGATGCTCCGGAGAAGACTCAAAAAGTTTGTATGCCTGTTTTGAATCTTTGCGCACTACGGAATCCAAGGCATAGTAAGTGCGCCAAAAGCTTGGCCGGGCAAAAGACTTCACAATTTTTCGAGGTCAAGCGGTTCCGAGTCCTCTTCTTCACAGTTTTGCGCATATTCCTCAAGCTTCATGCGCGCTTTCTCACCATTAATGATTTGTTCCCAGCGATTATCCTCGGACTTTTCAAACAGAAAACGAGCAAAATCCGTGACTTCAATTTTTTTTTCAACAGGCAATGCCTCAAAAATTTCAATGAATTCCACAGCCTCTACACTCATAAAAAAACCATATGAAACTTGTTAGATTTTTGCAACCTTTATTTTTAGAATCTCAATCAGTGGTCTAAGCCACCGGGGCCTTTTACCCCCGCCACCAGTTACTCGCCACACGCCACTCCGTTTTTGTGTCTTCTCACGCCTCTTCGCGGCAAATTCTCGCTCGCCACTCGACTCTGGTCCCTCGCCCTCGGCAACGTGGCCACAAAAACGCTCAAAATTCACAAAAAAAGCGTCGAGAGCCTCAAGTTGCTTTTACCAGACACACGCCACCAGCTACTGGCTACTTTTTTATGCGTTTTTTCGCGCTTCTTTGCGGCTAAATTCCTCTCCGTAGTTTCCAGAAAGCCAATTTCGCCTTTCGCAAAACCCAATCCCCCAGCGGTTCCTCCGTCGAAATTGCCCTGATCCGGGCCCAATCAGGTCCACTCTCGTCTCTGGTCTCTCGAGCCCGCCGCCCTTTGAGGCGTTCATGACCCTTCTCCACATGTAGTCCGGCATCCAACTCATATTGCAGCTAAGCAGCCGCACGAGTTCGCCCGATTCGAGATGCCTCACGTAGATATTTTGGCCATTCGACCACAGCCTCTTGATCGCCGTCTTGCCAAGCACGTTCTCAGGCGCCACCTCAAAGCCCTCGGTGAATGCCAAGGCATCATCAAAAATTTCACCGTCGATTGGCTTTTCACCATGCCAAGTTTTCACAGATTGCCTGCTTCGAAACTCCGCAAAAGCATCCATTTCGTTAAACGAAAGACCCGCATGAATTTTAAGCCGCTCCCTCTGAGCTTCCAAAAAAGCCTCGTCCGAGAACTGATCAAGGATCGAGCGCGTGTATCGACTCACCAACTCACGCGAACCAATCCAGCCGTTCAAGCATTGATTTTTACATTGCGCGGTGGCTGCAACGCTCGAAAATCTCTCTTCACGCGCCGACAAGTCGGCAAGCACGAGCGTATCGCTGTCGAAGGTCCAAAACGAATCAAGGCCTTCCTGTTCTATGAAAGCCTCGATCAGAAACCAGCGCCGGAAAACAAACTTTAACCAAAATTCGACCCCGTTCGCCTTGTTAAATCGATGGCGCTCGCCTTGGATAACTTGAAAAACCCGCTGGAACTCATGTTCTTTTTCCGTGCCGCTCAAAGACTCGAAATCGACGAACTCAGCAACACCTTGTGCACGCCGTTTGTTGGTAGCGTCGCCAAGCAGGACAATCCGTTTGTTGGGATTCGAACGGCGGGCGACCGCCAGCGTCCACGGCAAGTAGTAGGCGGGACCATAGTGGATAAAAAGGATTGGAGGGCCGGAAAATCCACGGACAATAGTGGCGGTAGCATCGACTTTTGCCATGCAATCAGTCATCAAAACACCCCAGTAACATCTTCCATGCGGGCATAGGATTCGCGAAGCGGGCGACTGCCTGCGTTTGGTATTCATGATAAACCAGTCGCCCCTTGGCTGAAGGCCAACGACTCCCCCCAAATTGCATGGCCCGCAACTCGCGGTCTAAAGTTTCCGGATTTCCCAAATCCCAACAAGTGTTTACGAACTCCCTTCCTTCGCCATCGCAGAGATCAATTTCTGCAGAATCCGCATAATAAAAAAGAGCCTTGCTGAGCCTGCGCCGATGCAAAAAGACAGCCGTTTCCAAGCGATGCCCAAGATCGCGCATTGGATGGGTTTTGAATGCCGAGATCAAGCCTGTGTCGATGACATGCATCTTCTTGGGATTGTGCGCCTGCTTTCTGATGGATGCCTCCTGGACCGGAAGCAAAAACACAAGAAATGCATCCTCAAGATAGCCCAAATACTCGAAAAGCGTGTTTTTTGAAACCTGATATCCCTGAGATGAAAGATCACGATGCAATTTGCTAACATTCAATAAACTTGCCGTGTTTCGAAAAGAATGGCGCAATAGTTCCCTCATGAGTTTCTCGTTGCGCACACCATAACGCTCCACGATATCTCGATACAGCATAAGCGAGGTGTATTCTTCAAGAATTAAGTGACGCAATGCCATATCCGCCAGAACGATTTCCGGAAATCCACCCCATTCCAGAAATTCCACCAGCGCGGCACGCAGGCGGCTTTCATTGTCTGCATCTGCCTCCACTACGGGAATCGAGCGGAATTTCAAAAATTCACCAAACGAAAGGGGAAAAACTTCCACTGTGATGCTCCGTCCGCGCAGAGCAGTAGCAAGGTCCCGGGCCAAAAGTTGAGAAGAAGACCCCGTAACAAAAATTTCAACTCTCTCGGTATCATGCAACCTCCTTGCCCACAACTTCCAACCCGGCGCGCTCTGCACCTCGTCCAAAAACAAATACAACTTCTCCCCGATCGATGTTGGATACAATTCCCGGAAACATCGCAAGACCAAGTCCAAATCCCCCTCACGAATCGGTTGCAACCGATCATCTTCAAAATTGAGATACAGCATCCGCTCGCGAGGCACCCTTTGCTCCGCCAACAACCTCATCGCGTGAAAAAAATGAAATGTCTTGCCGGCCCGCCGCACACCCGCCAAGCCGACCACTTTTCCCGTTCCAAGAGGCAACTTGAACTCTCTGGGAACACACTTTGGCAAAATGCGTTCCACGGACTGCCGAATCACATATTTTAAGTTGTCACTATTCATAGTGACGATTTAAACAATATTGTAGTTTTATTCAAGGATTATTTTCCTTTCACCCTGGAGCCGCGCAGCGCGTAGAGACCCTCGACACTCGACCTGCTTGGTATTGCCACAAAAAGGCTCAAAATTCACAAAAAGAAAGTCGAGAGACAAGAGTCCAGCGTCGAGCCCCATCAGCCATTAGTTTAGTTCTCAACCATCTTTCCCAGCTGGCGCGTTCCAGTCACCACCTGAATAAGATTTAACCACTCCTACAAACGAACTTCTAATTTTTGCTGAGATCACGAAACGCTTTCATCACGCAATGAATCTGCTATATTTAGTAGATGCGTCTACCATTTTATTTTTGATCCAAGAAAAACCTTAAACAGCAACCTACACCGAAAAAAACATCAGCCAAAATTCGATGCCGCTTGCCTTGGATAATCTGAAAAGCCTACCGGAACTCCCGTTCTTTTTTGCGACTCTTTGTGACTATTTTTTGTTTTGCTGGGACTTCCACACAGAATACTGCTTGCGAATTCGCCAGGCCCTTTGCCAACTGTAGAGCTGAAAATATTTCCGGATTCTTGGGAATAGAAGCCCCGCTTTCTTGGCTGCATCAACCCATATTTGCGAATAAGGATGGTAGATTTCACCAAACAAATCCCAAGGCTTGGGACTTCCAACAAAGTGGACAATACATTTCGAGGCAACATCACAGATATTTTTTTCTGCTTTAGGGAACGCACAAAAATTCCAACGATTTTCAATTATTTTAGGGTTCGAAAAAACACAATTTAAAACTGTCTGGTCATAAACTGCAAGGTATGCAGAATCATTTCTGATGAGATTAACAGCCTTTTTGTAAATATCATTATCCAAAAACTTTTTTGAATTCATTACACAAACCCCTGCGTTGAAGTAGGGGTCGCTTAGTTTTTTACCATGCTTGCAAAGAACATGTTTTTCCCTTTCACAACGATTCGAACAAAAACCGTCTTGAACCATTCCCGCCAATTCGTTGCCAAAGTTCGACTCCAACTTCGAAACATCATCTTGAAAAATGACATCGGCATCCGAATAAATGATTCGATCGCTTCCGGCATACAGTGGAATTGCGATCCTGAGATAGGTTGCCATGGAGTCAAAAATTTGCTTAGCACCTAAAAATTCTCCAAGTTCTACAGGTATTTGCTTGAAGGAAAAACTTTTTGATTTTTTAGAGAGCTTTCCCCGCCACCAATCGGCTGGCGCACTCTGGCCTTGGACATATGCAATGCGGAGGTTCGTATGCGAGCCCTCCGGACGATTCTGCAGCAAACTTGCAGCCGCCACATAGCCACATTCCGAAGTGCGATGATCTATCGCAAACCAAATTTCAGTTTCCATGATTCCCTTGCTACCAGTAACACCCTTCTTCCACCTTATCCAGATTCTTCGGCCGCTCCGAGTCCAGAGGCGATTGCCAAGCCGGGGTCATGATGGCCCGGAAATTCGGTTTGTCCATCCATCTTTTTCCTGAAATCCCGAAGAGCAATTGTGTCGCACCTCCCAAGTGGATAGCTGTTCTTCCCATGTTTTTAACAAAAGTCCCTAACGGAAGTCCATAAGCACCACACCCAAGGATTGCCACATCGAACTGCATTGCCGAGATCGCGCCACACATTTTTTCATAGGCGTCTGTCCAGGAAGTGTAGCCATCCGAGTTGCCTGCCAAGGTTTGCGGAGCCCTCAGGAGCTTCAGTTCAAAATCGGGAAAAACATCGGGGTTTACAAAAAGTCTTTCGCGTTGCTTGTATTGGGCCTGAATAGACTCGACAAACGGGTGAACTACTAAAACGCGCTTGCCCTTCAGGTATTTCGACCATGGAAAAGGATAAAGATAGGGCTCCAAACTTCCCAGGTCGCAAGTCACCACATTCCGAGCATGGATATCAACCAATTTCTTTTCGGCAGGATTACAGATGAGGCCAAGTAGATCAACTTGGGATAAGGCCTCCAAATAAATGGAGCCAAATTCCCTGAATTGCTCTCGCGAAGCAGGGAAAACCCCTGAATACCGCCAGATCAAATCCATAACAAAATCCGAAGGATTTTCTATCCCTTCAGGCTGCGAAAGGCATCGCGCCTCCGTAAACCCAAGGCGGCTCGCCAGAAAGGGCGCTCCACTGGTTATCGCTTTGGCAATAAATTGAGATGTCAAATAAGCATCAATCTGGGGTGCAAGTGCTTCCTTCGTAATTGAACGAGGCTTAAAATGGTTTAAAATTTGAGAAATCATATTAAAACCTGTGATTCGGAAAACGATTTAAATCCCAACTCCAAGCAACATTTTGCTTAACAACCCTGGCTGGATTCCCAACATAAACAGCATTTTTATATATTAGCTCATTTGATACCAGTGTTTTGGAACCAATAATGCTGCCGTTTGGAATTCTGGCTCCCTTTAGGATTGTCGCCCCATTTGCAATCCAGACATAGTTTCCAATAGCTACATTTTTTCCTAAATTGATACGGGTTTTCGACTCAATATCGAAAATACCATGGGAATCACCTGTCCGGATTTCAATACCGCCAGCAAGCATACAACCATCACCAATTTGAATTTGAGTATTTGATTCGGCAAGAATAAAAACCGCTCCAGCTATGTAAGAACCCGGTCCAATATACAACCTGCATTCATCTCCTGTAAAATAGATGCTTAATCCTTCTATTGAAACATTCTTTTCTATTACAACACTGTTAGAGTTTCCTTGTATTTCTATTTTGATTTGATTTATTTTGGACTGGCTATCAACTTCAATTTTATTTAGATTTCCCTGAATAAAAATATTTGATTTTATTTTCGTAAATTTCAGATTTAAATTATTATCTGAACCAAGTATTTTTATTTTTACCCGCTTCCTTAAAATAAGATTTTTACATTTTGATAAACGAAGCGAGATATGCCATTTTATCTGATTACGAATCCAACTTTTCACTTTAAAAAGCATACCACCAAAAAATTTAATGGCCACAAAAAGGCTCAAAATTCACGAAAAGAAAGTCGAGAGACGGGAGTCCAGTGTCGAGGGCTCAGAACAGCGGAGGTCATCCATTTCACCTTGCCTTTTTGAGGCCAAGCGCTTGTTTGTTGAGTGCTGCGCACCGGGTAGTCGCATGGGCCGAGCTTATGCGACCCCGCCATCAGTCCTCGGCGGGAACGCTTCTGTTTTTGCGTCTTCTTGCGCCTCTTTGCGGCGAATCTGTTCTCGACCCTCAAGACACGACTGGTTTGGTATAGCCACAAAAAGGCTCAACAATCACAAAGAAAACTCACAATTAACTAAGCGCTCGCTAAAATCTAACTTCTTTTTCGTGTTTTTTACGCCTCTTTGCGGCCAAAAATTTCTTCAAGGCATCCCTCGCTCCCCACACGTGCCCAATCTTTGGAATCAAAAATGGCGGAGCCGGAATAGGCTCCAATCCATTCCGCTTGACCCAGGCGTTGTAGGCGCGGAAGTTTTTCTGATAGTATGGATTGGCATCACTACCCGCCGCTTCGGATTGCGGGTGTGTGGCATGGTCGATGTAGCCGACCAGATTTTCGTAGGCACCCACTTTTTGCATCGCCCGGGAAATCCACCAATCCACATACGAGGCTCCGAGATAAAGCTTAGGAACATCCTTGGAAAGATAATCATCCCACCATTTCACCGGAATGTAATACATATCCACCCCGCCACAGATTTCGCCTGATGGAACCTCCCTCCGATAAAATCCATAAACTTGTTGCGGATCGGGAACCTCAAACGGGTTCTTTGTGAGCACCACATCCGAGTTGCACCAGATAAATGCGGATCCCTTGGTCTGGCGACGCGCTTCTGCGAGGACATCGCCAATCGGTCTCAAGTCACGGCCAGCCGGGTAACGCAGAGGCGTTAGGCCGTAGGAAGAGATGCTATCCTCCAAGCGCGCTTGGGCACCCGCCAAGCGCGTGCTCTTGGGATTTTCAATCCACTGAAAAATGACAATATTAGACATTATAGCCACAAAAAGGCTCAAAATTCACAAAAAATCGAATAACCCGTTACAAGTTACCCTCCACCAGCCACCACCTTGTCCCGCCGGAGTCGCATAGCACGCAGGAGGATCGCACCTCTTCGCGGCAAATTCTTGCTCGACCCTCGACCCTCGACCCTCGACCCTCGACCCTCGACCCTCGACCCTCGACCCTCGACCCTCGACCGGCTTGTCATTGCCACAAAAAGCCTCAAAATTCACAAAAAAGATTCAAGGAACCTCACGCATATCCAAACAAGTTGTTGAAATCATTGTGCGACTCCAACAGGCAATGCCTCAAAAATTTTAATGAATTCCACAGCCTCCAAACTCAAAAAAAACCATATGAAACTTGTTAGATTTTTGCAACCCTTATTTTTAGAATCTTAAACAGTGGTTTAGGCCACCGAGCCTTTTTCTCCCTTACCCGCTTACTTCCATGTCTCGCCGGAGTCGCACAGAGCGCAGGCATTCCGCCACACCCTGCCCTTTTACATGCTGTTATGTGGGATTCCGAAGCAATTTTTCAAAACCCACCTTTACGAAATGCTCATCAGTAGTGGCCACTTGGCGAATGCCAAGCTTAACCATGCAAGCAAAAGATGTGCAGTCTGTAAAGGAAAAAGGGTTCTCCTCATATTTGAACATCCACTCGGTTGCTTCTCGAAAATGCTCCTGTCCAATCCATACCACTTTAAGGATTGTGGATGAACCCACCATGGCCAAAAGGCGTTTCCTTTGATGAGGAATGCCCCTTGCCATAAAAAGAGTGAGCGTTTCATCAAGGATGTAATCCGTTGTCACAAGGCGACAACCCGGTTCATGCGGTAAGGCGACCATGGCTTGATGATTCGGGTCGCGTTGGTTGATCCAAGCAAAAATGCCGCTTGTATCCAAAAAAACAACGCGATCAGCCATAAATCAACGCATCCATTTGGGCGTTACTCATCGGCTCAATATTTTCCGGCTCATCGGCAAATTGCAGCGCAGGGTCCAACCCCGCCGGTTGTGCGGGAGAAGTAAACGGCAAGAGGCGCGCAAGAGGCCGATTCCGAAAAGTCAATACCAACTCCTCGCCAGCCTCTAAAGCGGCACGCACCCCAGCAAATTCAAATCGCATTTCTTGAATGCTTACAGTTTTCATAATGGTAATGGTAATTTTAACGAGTAATTATGTCAACCCCAATAATAGGTAGCAATCACCCTTTTTCGATCAAGACACTTTCATACCAACCTTGAAGGCACCATCGTGTCTTCTGCGTTTGCCTTTCATTTCCTCGTCGACTCTGGGCGCTCGACCGGTTTACTGTTGCCACAAAAAAGCTCAAAATTCACAAAATTTCCAGATTTACTCGCCACCAGTTACCCTTTGCCCGCTACTTCCCTGTCCCACCGGAGTCGCGCAGCGCGTAGGAGGATTTTTTACAAATCAGCAAGAATCCGTTCTAAATCAGATAAAACTACCGGAAAATTCAATTCTACCACATCCCACAGAACTTCGTAAGCCAAATCTTCGTAAGCATGGCTAATCACATCACGCATGCCGGCTATTTTTCTCCAAGGTATTTCAGGATAGGAATCTCGGAAATCTTGTGGGACCCTTTTTATTGACTCCCCAACAAGGTCCATGATCCGCTCAAAGGCTCGTAATTTGATCGAATCGGCCAAAAGTTCATCAAGTGTTACTTCCTTGACTAAATCTTGAGCTTCTTTGATAAAATCCGCTGTCTGGCGCAAAGTTATAACTGGGTCAAACTTGCTTATAAAGATGAATAAATTACTTCTCCACCAATGGCTTAATGTATTTATTTAGTTTCGAAAAAAAGTCGACTTTCCCTCCAAGAATTTTTTCCAAGTCGGAACCGTATGCAAAAAAATCCAAGCCAACACCTCTCAAGGCGCCTGGCTCGAATTCCGCGAAAACATCCAAATCACTTTCGCCAGGTTGATAGTCATCACGAACAGCAGAGCCAAACAAACTCAGCCGACGAATGCCTCGAAGCTTACAAAATTCAGCGACGGCTTGCTCATCGAAATTCACAGGTAAATTGGAACGCGCCATATGTTGCTAATAATCTTTCTTGAAAAACTTTGATTTTTCAACTTTTTCTTTTTTATCACTGATTCTGGGTCTTTACCCGCCAACCGCCACTTCCATGTCCCGCCGGAGTCGCGCAGCGCGCAGGCGGATTCCCCATTGAGCATTGCTCAAAATTATTTTCCCTATAAACATCAAGCGTTTGTTTGATGATCATTTTTTCCCTAGTCGGATTTTTTGTAAAAGCTCGGGCAACTTTTCGACAGCATAGAGCGGCATTGAGTGCAAATCATAGCAACTCGTCAAATCACTCCCCTTTTTATCGGTCACAGTCGTGTTGACTTCTTGAATAGAAGGCGGTGAAAGATCAAAACGAACCGCGTGCTTGAGATGTCGGCGACCACAAAACAGGTGAAGCGATTTTAATGAACCACTCTTCCCTGCCTTCACCTCAACTGGCACAA
>Ga0247833_1008107_pt1 | contig 10781 bp, 6 predicted proteins | sample LaCruzMarch2015__7_FD_187117 | JGI IMG/M metagenome (GOLD analysis project Ga0247833, IMG submission 187117) | Freshwater microbial communities from meromictic Lake La Cruz, Castile-La Mancha, Spain - LaCruzMarch2015_8m | ecosystem: Environmental > Aquatic > Freshwater > Lake | place: Spain...
CGAGGTTCGGACGGCATCTGGAAAATGGCGCGACTACTGGGGGCTTTGCGCGCCTGCGGTCGCCCGATTGCAGTTTCGCGACAGGGAAGTGGCGGAGAGAGAGGGATTCGAACCCTCGAGACGGTTCCCCGCCTACACACTTTCCAGGCGTGCGCCTTCGACCACTCGGCCACCTCTCCGAAGAGGCGCCTTATATAGGGCGCGCGGAGAAAGGGAAGCAGAGAATAGCCTTGCTTGAGGCCAGCATTACGGGGGTGGCCATCGCCGTAAGGCATTCTCGTCAAGAGGCTTTCCTGATCGCCCTCAATCGCTCGATCCGGTCCGCTAAGCTCGGGAGCGTACCGGCGGGGACTTTGGGGGGGCTGGATAGCCGGGCGGTAATCTGCGCCCTGTCGAGGGTGGCGGGACGCCCTCCGCAGCGCGCCGGGGGCCATCGCGGCTTTTGCACGCAGCCCACCCGACTAGGCAGTCCCCGATGGCATATCAGATCGACGGGGCTGCCTTCCCGCGGGGCCGGTCGGCATCACGTTTCCTTGAGCCTTCGCGCTGGGAGGCTGACAAACGTTTAGAACACCCTATCTTTGCGAGGTCGCAGGAGAAATGCATGTTCGCCGCCAAGAAAACCCAAATGCCCACCATCGAGACCGCTCTGCCTGGTCGCGCCAGCCCCATTGCGACCGCCGCGAGCCATTTCATCACCGGCCAGCCCTTGAAGGGGCCGTTCTCGGAGGGCGTTCAAACCGCGATGTTCGGTATGGGCTGCTTCTGGGGCGTTGAGCGAAAGTTTTGGCAGGTCCCTGGCGTCGTCTCGACCGCCGTGGGCTATGCCGTAGGCCTGACGCCGAACCCGACCTATGAGGAAGTCTGCTCCGGCCGCACGGGGCATAACGAAGTTGTGCTGGTCCATTACGACCCGGCCAAGGTGACCTATGCGCAATTGCTGAAGGTGTTCTGGGAAAACCATGACCCAACGCAAGGCATGCGTCAGGGCAACGACATCGGCACGCAATATCGTTCCGGCATTTATGTTTATGCGGACGAACAGCGCGCCGCCGCAGAAGCCTCGGGCGCGGATTATGCCGATGCGCTTCAAGCTGCGGGCTATGGCGCGATCAGCACCGAGATCCTGCCCGCGCCCGAATTCTATTACGCCGAAGACTATCACCAGCAATATCTGGCGAAGAACCCGCGCGGCTATTGCGGCGTCGGTGGTACGGGCGTGTCGTGCCCGGTGGGCCTCGCCGTTTAGCGCTTTTTCCCGAAGATGGACTTCACCATCTCGCGCACAAGCGTATTGACTGCGGACCGCCCCACCTGCTTCACCGTGGTTTCCGCGTAGGACTGACGGCGGCTGCGCGCCGGCGCCCGCTGTGCGGTCGTCCGTTGCGCAGGGCGGTGATCTTCGCCGTAGGATTGAGGGCGGCGCAAAGACGGTTTTTCTTCGTCGTCTTGCTTCTGCTTTTGAATCTGTTCGGCCTTTTTTTGCAGCATTTCATGCGCGGAATGGCGGTCGATCGTGGTGTCGTATTTGCCGGCGACAGGGCTCGCCTGTTGAACGGCGGCGCGGTCTGCGTCGGCGATCGGGCCGACTTTCGAATAAGGCGGGCGGATCAAGGTGCGCTGCACTTCTGTCGGCGTGCCCTTTGCGTCCAGCGTCGAGACCAGGGCTTCACCGATGCCGAGTTCGGTGATGACGTCTTCGGTTTTGAACGCGGGGTTTGGCCGGAAGGATTCGGCCGCCGCCTTGATCGCTTTGCGTTCGGTTGGCGTGTAGGCGCGCAGCGCGTGTTGGACGCGATTGCCCAATTGCGCGAGCACGTTTGGCGGAATGTCGGCCGGGCTTTGCGTGACGAAATAAACGCCGACGCCCTTTGAGCGGATCAGACGCACCACTTGTTCGATGCGCTGGAGAAGGGCGGGCGGCGCATCGGTGAACAGAAGGTGCGCCTCGTCAAAAAAGAACACGAGCTTGGGTTTTTCAGGATCGCCAACTTCGGGCAGCTTTTCGAAGAGCTCGCTCAGCATCCAAAGCAGGAAGGTGGAATAAAGCCGGGGCGATTGGATGAGCTTTTCGGCGGAGAGAATGTTGATATAGCCCTTGCCGTCGGCGCGCGTCTTCATGAAGTCGAAAAGATCGAGCGCAGGCTCGCCAAAGAATTTGTCCGCGCCCTCGTTCTCCAGCTGCAGCAATTTGCGCTGGATCGCGCCGATGGATTGCGGGCTCACCAAGCCGTATTTCGCCGACAATTCTTCACGGCGCTCGGCCGTGGCGGTGAGCAAGGATTGCAAATCCTTCAAATCCAAAATCGGCAGGCCTTCTTCTGAGGCCATTTTGAACGCCACCGCCAGCGCGCCCTCTTGCGCTTCGGACAGCTCGAGCAAGCGCGACAACAAGGGCGAGCCCATTTCCTCGCCGGTGGCGCGGATCGGATGGCCGCGCAGGCCGAAAAGATCCCAGAAAATAGTGGGGCAGGCTTCGCCGGTATAATCGGTCATGCCGATTTGTTTGGCGCGCTCGGCAAAGGGGCCTTGCAGCGCGCCGGCGGCGCCAACGCCCGACAAATCGCTTTTAACGTCAGCGGCGAAGACCGGTACGCCCGCGCGCGCAAAGCCCTCGGCGAGGATCTGCAGCGTCACGGTTTTGCCAGTGCCGGTGGCGCCGGCGACGAGGCCGTGGCGATTGGCGCGCTTTAGAAGGAGATATTGAGGCTCCGCGCCGCCGCCGATGAAGATCTTATCATCCATGCCTGGTCCCCATGACGGAGCCGCGCGCCGCCGGCGGCAGCCGCTGCAATATATCCAAAGGTGTCTTCGAGGCCGCACCATGGCGAGCTTCGTTGCATCGCGCAATCGCGCCTGAGTCGCACTTGGGCTTTAGCATTTTCTCAAAAATGCGGCGGGTTGGGTCAGCAGAGTCCATGAGGCCATTTCTTGTGTGGAAAAATAAGCTGAAGCCTCTTTACGCCCAATTGTATGTCTTCCCCTCACGCGTGCGACTCAGCATGCTGTCCTTGTTGCCGCCGCGTATCAGATCATCCGAATACGGCGGGAATTGGCGGAGCGCCATCTCAGCTCCGCAGGAAAAGGGCCTCTGCTTGCGTCCCCCACCCAGCCTGCATTGAGGCCTGGGCGCCGCCGGATCGTCTCCTCCCGGCGGCGCCATCTTGCGTAATATCCGGTCTTTCCGAAATCCGATGCAATCGCGCCGCACTTTTGTCATGCGCGCAGATCAATCTGCATTTTTGGGAGACGGCGCATGCGACGGCGAGATTTTGTTTCCATCAGTGCGGCAAGCTTTGCGCTATCGGCGGCAAGCCATTCGTGGGCGGAGCGTCTTGTTCCAGACAAAAAGCTGGCCGGGCCAACGCCGAAAGGCGACCGCATCGCGGACGCGGCGGCGGCGCAATACGGCGTGACGACGATCTACGATCCATCCTATGTGCGTTTGGCCTATCCCATGGGCGATGTCCCGATAGAGCGCGGCGTATGCGCCGATGTGGTGATAAGGGCATTACGTTCGTGTGGTCACGATTTGCAGGCCGCTATCCACCAGGACATGAAAGCGCATTTCAGCGCCTATCCAAAGACCTGGGGTTTGAAGGCGCCCGACAAGAATATCGATCACCGGCGCGTCTTGAATTTGGAAACTTACTTGCGTCGCCGCGGCGGGGTGCTCGCGGGCGGCGACGCCTCCTTGCGTGCGGGGGATTTCGTGACATGGCGCTTGCCCGGAAATTTGCCCCATATCGGCGTGGTTGCGACGCAACAAACCGCCGATCGCGCAAGGCCCCTGATCGTGCACAATGTCGGGGCGGGCGTTCAGATCGAAGACGTCCTTCATGCGTGGCCGATTGTTGGACGCTATCGGTTTTAAGTTTCAAGCTAGCATTCGCGCCTGCCTGCATGACTTAATCGTGATCGCCTTTGGATTGTGCGATCTCTCCGGTCAGCCTACATAGCGTCACCATCTGAAGGGACGGAACGTATATGGACGGACGCCCGTTGGCCGATCGCGCTTTTTCACGCGACGATTTATTGCGGCATGCTGAAAGCGTGGCCTATCCCACCTTTCAGCGCGATGGGCGTCTCACGCGTGAGGCCGTCGAGTTTCTTGCGCAATTGTTCGATGATGCACACGCCGAGGAACTGGCGGGAATCAATTTGCAGGACTTCCTGACGGGCGCGCACGCGCTTTGGCGCGACTCCGAAACGCGGGGCGCGGATGCGCAATATATAGCGCTGCGCGAAATGATTTCGGCTGAAAGCGGCGGGCGGTCGCGTTTGTCTCTTGAAATCGCCGGGCCTGACATGCCGTTTTTGGTGGATTCGGTTATGGGCGAGATCATAATCCAAGGACTGAATGCGCTGGCGATGTTTCATCCCATCGTCGCGTGTCAGCGCGATGCCGATGGCAAACGCGCCCCAAACGGTCTTGAGACGCGCGAGTCTTACATCTGGGTGCATCTTGAGCATTTGGATGAGGGCCGCCGCCGGTCCTTGCTGGACGGTATTTACGCCACGCTTGCCGATGTAAGGTCCGCCGTCACAGATTTTCCCGCCATGCGCGCTCGTATGCAGGGGGCGATCCGGGAATTACAGACCGCCGTCACTCCGGCGTCGTCTGCGGAACAGGCTGAAAGCGTCGCGTTCCTTTCATGGCTTGCGGAAGATCGTTTCGCGTTTCTCGGCGTGCGTGAGCAATCCTATCCGCGCGGACGAGATGGAAAAATTATTGAAGGCGATCCTGTGGTGGCGCCGCAATCGGGGCTTGGCGTTTTACGCGATATGGATCGCGGCATCTTGCGCCGGGGCAAAGCGCCGATGCCGATTACTGGGGGCATCGGCGCGTATCTTGATGAGCCGCAACCGATCATCGTCTCCAAATCGAATTTGAGATCGCGGGTGCACCGCCGCGTCTATGCCGATTATATCGGCGTGAAGCGGTATGATGCGAATGCGCAGGTGATTGGCGAGACGCGCTTCGTTGGCCTCTTCACAGCGGAATCCTACAATGCCCTTGCCCGTGATATTCCGCTTTTGCGGCGTAAGGCGGCCCGGGTTCTGGAGCGCGCTGGTAAAATTCCCGGAAGTCATAGCGCCAAGGCTCTGCAGAACATTGTTGAGACCTATCCGCGCGATGAGCTGTTTCAGATCTCCGAAGACGAATTGTTGAACACGGCTCTGGGCGTTTTGCATCTGCAAGACATGCCGCGCACGCGGATCTTTGTGCGCCGGGACCGGTTCGATCGCTACGCCTCGATCCTGTTGTACCTCCCGCGTGAGCGTTACAATTCTGATCTGCGCGAGAAGATCGGCGCGGTGCTGTCGACGGCGTATGGCGGGCGCGTGTCTGCGTATTATCCGTGGTTCAATGACGGACCGCTGGCCCGCGTTCATTTCATTATCGGCGGATTTTTCCCGGGGCACGCGGAGCCGGATGTTGCGGCTTTAGAGCATCGTATCGTTGCCCTCTCGCGCTCATGGGAAGATGAGTTTGAGGAATCGGCGCGCGCGGGGGCGACAAACGGTGAGGCCGCGGACATCGCGCGGACCTACAAGAAGGCGTTTTCCGCCGCCTACCGTGAAGCCTTTTTACCGGAAGAGGCCCTCTGCGATATTGTCGAGCTAAAGCGGTTGAAGGCCGCGGACAGCGTGCGCGTGCGTGCTTACCGCATCGAAGGCGATTCCGTCGAAACGCTGCGGTGTAAGATCTATTCAAAGAGCGACCAAATCCCTCTGTCGTCCGCTATTCCGATTTTTGAAAACCTGGGTCTTTTTGTTTTGTCGGAGACTGGGTATCCCGTTCGCGCTGGCGGGCGCTTGGTGACAGGCTTGATCCAAGACGTGCGCATGCGCACCAATGACGAAACGCCGGTCGCTTTTGAAGCGGTCGAGCGCTCGTTTGAGGATGCGTTCGCGGCCGCCTGGAGCGGACGCACAGAGAATGACGGCTTCAACAAGCTCATCCTTTTGCTTGGAATTGGCTGGCGCGAGGCGGCTTTGTTGCGTGCGCTGGCGAAGTATCGCGGCCAAAGTGGTTTGGATCCGAGCCAATTGGTGCAAGAAATGGCGCTGGCGGAATATCCGCACATCGCGCGCATGCTGTTGAATCTCTTTCACACGCGTCTCGATCCTGACTTGCCGGCCGATCTCAATGCCCGGACGCGGGAAGCAGAGTCCATTTACGAGCGCATCACGGCCGCGCTGGAGAAAGTCCCGTCGCTCGATCATGACCGCGTTTTGCGTCGCTTGGCCGCGCTGATCGGCGCCATTACGCGCACCAATTTCTACCAGCAAGGGCCAGACGGCGCCGCCAAGGCGCATATCTCTTTTAAGGTCGCGAGCAATACGCTGGCGGATCTACCCGAGCCGAAACCGTTCCGCGAAATCTTCGTTTGGTCGCCGCAGGTTGAGGGCGTGCATTTGCGCTTCGGCCCCGTGGCGCGCGGCGGACTGCGCTGGTCGGACAGGCGCGACGATTTCCGCACCGAAGTGCTGGGCCTTGTAAAAGCGCAGCAGGTGAAGAATGCGGTGATTGTGCCCAATGGCTCGAAGGGGGGCTTTTATCCAAAGCAATTGCCGCGCAACGCCAGTCGCGATGCGATCCAGGCCGAAGCAATCAGCGCCTACAAAACCTATCTGCGGGGTTTGCTCGACATCACCGACAATCTCGACGGTCAGACGGTCGTGCATCCGGACGACGTCGTGATCTGGGACGGTGAGGATCCGTATCTGGTCGTTGCGGCCGACAAAGGCACGGCGACGTTTTCGGACATCGCCAACGGGATCGCCGCCGAATATGGATTTTGGCTGGACGACGCCTTCGCCTCGGGCGGATCGCAAGGCTACGACCATAAGGCGATGGGCATCACGGCCAAGGGCGCTTGGGAAGCTGTGAAACGCCACTTCCGCGAAATGGGCACGGACATTCAGGCTGAGCCCTTCAGTGTGATTGGCGTCGGCGATATGTCTGGCGACGTCTTTGGTAATGGTATGTTGTTGTCGAAGCAGATCAGATTGATCGCCGCATTCGATCACCGCGACATTTTCATCGATCCCGAACCGGAGCCAGAGACGTCCTGGGCGGAGCGCGCGCGTTTGTTCGCGATGCCGCGCTCCAGTTGGCAGGATTACGATAAATCGACAATCTCCCAAGGCGGCGGCATTATCAGCCGCGCTGCGAAATCTGTGACGCTGACGCCGGAGATGCAGGCGATGACTGGTCTCGGCGTGGAGCAGGCGACGCCGGCGGACATTCTAAATGCGCTGCTCAAGGCGCCGTGCGATCTCTTGTGGTTCGGCGGCATCGGCACCTTCATCAAAGCGCGCAACCAGCAAAATTCCGAGGTCGGCGACAAAGCGAACGACGCGGTGCGCGTCGACGCCGAGGACGTGAAGGCCAAGGTCATCGGCGAAGGCGCCAATCTTGGCGTCACGCAAGCCGGGCGCATCGCCTTCGCCCGTAAGGCGCGTAACGATCATGGCGGCCGCATCAATACTGACGCGATCGACAATTCCGCTGGCGTCGACACGTCCGATCACGAAGTGAACATCAAGATCCTGCTGGCGGGCGCCATCCGCAACGGCGCCTTGAAGCCCGAAGACCGCAACGCGCTCTTGGATTCGATGAGCGATGAGGTTTCCGCCTTGGTGCTGCGCGACAATTACGATCAGACCCGGGTGCTCTCTTTTGCGCAGGCCGCCGGTGTGCGTGACCTTGATGCGCATGAGCGCTTTATCGAGACGCTGGAAAAAGAAGGCCGCCTGAACCGAAAGGTCGAAGGTCTGCCGAGCCTGGATGAAATGACGGCGCGTCGCGATCGCGCAGAGGGGCTGACGCGCCCGGAATTGTCAGTGCTCTTGGCGTATTCCAAATTGAACAATGCGCGTCTTCTTCAGAGTTCGGATCTGCCGGATGATCCGCATTTTTGGCCAGCGCTGAAAGCGTATTTCCCAAAGGCTTGCGCGCCGTTCGAACAAGCGATGCGCGAACATCGTCTGCGCCGCGAAATCATCACGATGGCCCTCGGGAACGGGCTGATCGATCTGGGCGGGCCGATATTGATAAAGCGCGTCGGCGAAGAATCCGGCGCCGGGTATGAAGACGTTGTGCGCGCGCTTGAGGCGGTGCGCAAAATCTTCCGGCTCGATGAATTCATGGATGCCGTCGATGCGATCGACGGGCCGGCGACGGCGGCCGTGCAGATTGCGCTGCAAGGCGAAGCGGTGCGGGTGTTGTCGCGCGCGGGTGCGTGGCTTGCCGGGCGGTTGCATGCAGGCTTGGCGCAGCGCCCGATCAGTCCGCTGATTGCGCACTATCAGCCGGGCGTCGATGCGTTTGCGTCTATGGTGTCGATCAGTTCGTCAAATGCGCTTCAGGTCGACATCAAACGCCGCGCGGATGAGTTTATGGCCGCCGGCGCGCCTGACGCGCTTGCGATGTGGGCTGCCGGATTGCGGCCTTTGTCGAACGCGCTGGACGTTTTGGAGCTGGCGAAGGCGCGCAATTGGGCCTCGCCGGAAACTGCACGCATGATGTTCGCCGTCGGCGAGACGTTTGGGTTTGCGGAAATGCGCGCCGGCGCCGATACGGCGAAGGCGGACCAGCATTGGGATCGTCTAGCCCTGCGCAAGCTGCGGGAAGAATTGTTCGCCATGCAACTGGACTTTGCAGGAGCGGCCATGCGCGATGCGGAATCGCGCGACGTCAATGCGGCGGCGAAGGTTGTCGATCCAGTTGCGGCGCTCGCTTTTGTCGAAACTTGGCGCGCCGGGCGCGGCGCGCGTGCGGGGCGCGTCAATGCCGCGCTGGATGATATTCGTGGTTCGGGCGCTTGGACCTTAGGCAAACTCACATTGGCGGCGGCGCAATTGCGCACGCTGAATGCGGCCTAAAGGCGCGCGGACAGAAACGCCGCGTAAAGCGCGTGCGCGCGGGCGACCAATGCTTTGTCGGGTCGCACGCGGATATCGCGCGCATCCATCTCGTCAAAGGCGTGTGTGCCGTTTTCGAAGAATGCGACGCTGACGTTCAGACCTTGCGTTCTCAAGCGCTCGAATACGCGCAGGGGTGAGCGGGAGCCGACGATTTTGTCGTCGCCGCACACGATGGCTGAGATCGCTGGTTTGCATGCGGCCGGGCGCACATGCGTGAGTGAGCCGATACCCGCATAGGGATAGAGGATGAACGCTGCGGCGAGGCCGTCCATGACGTTTGCGGCTGCGTCGCGCAGGCCCGTATAGCGCTCGATCTTATCCCCGATGCAGAGTGCGTCCAGAATGGTCCAACCGCCGTGGCTCCAGCCTGCGGCGTAGATGCGGGATGGGTTCACCCAATCCTGCCGCTTCGCCCATTCCAATGCGGCGATGAGATCGCCCGCACGTTCCGCCCCGCGCAGGCGCAAGCCCGTGCACACGCCGGCATAAGCGCCCATTTGCGTAATGCCGCGATGCTTATGGGAGTCGATGATAAGCGCCGCCGCCCCGTTTGTCTTTGCGACCTGCGCCCAGGTTTGCTGAAAGGGTTTTTTGCCCCCGCAGCCTGGCAATTGAATAACCAGCGGGTGCGGCCCTGGCCCTTCCGGCCGCATCACATCCCAATGCTGGGACAGAGCTTTGATGCGATCTTCGAGGCGTTCGCGTCTGGGCATTGGGCTCTAATGGCGGAAGTGGCGGATGCCCGTCATTACCATGGCGATTCCCGCTTCGTCCGCCGCTTTGATCACCTCTTCGTCGCGCATCGAGCCGCCTGGTTGGATCGCCGCTGTGGCGCCCGCTTCGATGGCCGCGACCAGGCCGTCGGCAAAGGGGAAGAACGCATCAGATGCGACCACCGAGCCTTCTGCCCAGCTTTTTGTTTCCTTCGCTTCCGTCGCCGCTTCTTGCGCCTTGTGTGCGGCGATGCGGGAGGAATCCCGGCGGTTCATTTGTCCAGCGCCGATGCCGACGGTGGCGCCGTTCTTGGCGTACACGATGGCGTTGGATTTGACGTGTTTGGCGACCTTGAATGCGAACAGCAGGTCTTTCATCTCTTCGTCGGTCGGCTGGCGTTTTGTAACCACGCGCAATTCGGCGGGGTTGATCACGCCGCTGTCTCGGGTTTGCGCCAGGAAGCCGCCAGCGACTGATTTATAAACCACGCCGCCCGCTGCGGGATCGGAGACGCCGCCCGTCAGCAATAGCCGTAAATTCTTCTTCGCGGCGAAGATCGCGCGGGCGTCGACGTCCGCGTCCGGCGCGATGACGACTTCGGTGAAGATTTTGACGATCTCTTCGGCGGCGGCGGCGTCCAGCGCTTGGTTGCAGGCGATGATGCCGCCGAAGGCGCTGGTGGAATCGCAAGCCAGCGCGCGCTTATAGGCGTCGAGAATTGAGCCGCCGACAGCCACGCCGCACGGATTGGCGTGCTTTACGATAACGACCGCTGGACCATCTTTCGGGTCGAATTCGCAGACGGCTTCAAACGCCGCATCGGTGTCGTTGATGTTGTTGTAGGAGAGTTCTTTACCCTGAATTTGGCGCGCCGACACCACGCCGAAATGTGCGCCGGCATGGGTGTAGAAGGCGGCCGATTGATGCGGGTTCTCACCGTAGCGCAGCGTCTGTTTCAGCGCGCCGCCCATAGCGCGATAGGCGGGTGCGGTCTCACCGATCGCCTGCGCCAGCCAGTTGGAAATGACGGAATCATAGACGGCGCAGCGCGCGAACGCTTTTTGCGCCAGCTTCAAACGCAAATGTGGGGTGACGCCGCCATGCGCGCGCATTTCTTCCAACACCAATTC